>OJGU01000390.1_pt1 | contig 26890 bp, 13 predicted proteins | sample 1594741 | NCBI WGS metagenome assembly OJGU01 (sample SAMN05416841, study PRJEB24817) | seawater metagenome | isolation source: Sea water | place: Canada:Atlantic | collected 2013-07
TAGATATCTTTTTCGTGGCTTCGATGACCTTGGTAACCGGTGGTTTCGATAGTCCGATCTACTGGATCTTCGTCGTCCTAATCATTCGGAACTCCATTAGTATCCCTTCTGCCCCGATTCAGATCGGAGGCAATCTTCTGGTGCTGTTTAGTTATCTGGCGGCAGGTTCCTTCGATATGGCGATTCAGGAGATTGAAGAGGCGGGATCCGCGGGAAGTGTGGAACCGTTCTTTCTGCGTATTGTCATCCTGGGGCTCTTGTGTTCTTGCAGTTACGGCGTCCAGGCCCTGTTCGATCGGCAACGCCGAGCCGAGGAAGAATCTCATGAGCATGCTATCAGGCAAGAACAACTCCAGGCAACCGGACGACTGGCGGCGGAGATTGCGCACCAATTAAAGAACCCGCTTGGGATCATCAATAATGCCGCGTTTAACCTTCAACGAACCAAGAAAGAAGGGAAGACTATCACGCAGCAGATCTCGATCATTCGGGAGGAAGTCGAGCGATCGGATCGAATCATAACGGATCTCATGGGTTTTGCTCAGCTTGCAGAAGGGAAGATCGAACCCATGAGTATTCCTGAGCACCTTGATCGAAGCATTCAACAGGTCTTTCCTAGGGCTGCGGAGTTCAACGTCACCATTCACCGCGATTACCAACCAGCCCTCCCGCTGATTTTTATGCAGCGGGGGCACATCTCCGAGATTTTCGTGAATATTCTTCAAAACGCTCGAGAAGCGATGGAGGCGGTCGGCAACATCACCGTTGGGGCCTACTACGGCGACAATTATTCAGTGATCGTTGTGATCCAAGATGATGGGCCTGGCATGAACGATGAGCAGCTACATCAACTCTTTGAGCCTTATTACACGACGAAGGAAAAGGGAACAGGGCTAGGCCTGGCCATCGTTAAGCACAACGTTGAAATCTACGGCGGACAAATCTCCGTTGAATCTGAAATAGGGAATGGCACCAAGTTCACCCTGCAATTCCCCGCACGAACCTTAATGAAACTGCGACGATGACCAAAGAATTTCCACCGCTTCTAATCGTAGATGATGAGCGCAACATGCGGCTCTCATTGGAAACCGTCATGGCTGATGAAGGCTATGAGATTGTGGCAGCTGAATCCGCCGAGGAGGGCCTGAAGCTACTCAAGAAACAGGAAGTTTTTGTGGTCGTTACCGACGCCCGTTTAGGTGGAATGAGTGGCTATGATTTCTTGCGCGAGATCAAGAAAAGCTGGCCGGACCTTCCTGTCCTAATGATCACCGCCTATGCCACGCCAAAACTGGCTGTCGATGCTATTAAGTCCGGCGCCATTGACTACCTTGCCAAACCGTTTGCCCCCGAAGAGCTGCTCCACGCGGTCGCGCGCTGTGCCGAACGCCATCAGTTGTTGCTAGAAAATGCAGCACTCAAGGAGAAATCGTCTGAATCGTTTGGCCTTGATCGTATCGTCGGCGAGTCCGAGAAGGTGGAGGAACTGAGAGAGCTGATTCGTACCGTTGCGCCAACCGATGCGACTGTGCTGATCCTGGGCGAAAGTGGTACGGGAAAGGAACTAATTGCGGGTGCGATTCACGCCCTGAGCAAGCGACGCGAGCAAAACTACGTCCGAATCAACTGTGCTGCCATCCCTGAGCAGTTGCTTGAAAGTGAACTGTTCGGTCATGAGAAAGGAGCATTCACGGGAGCGATTCGGAATAAGGTCGGACGGGTTGAGGAAGCCGATGGGGGGACAATCTTTCTTGATGAGATCGGCGACATGAGTCGCCCCCTTCAAGCCAAGCTGCTGCGCTTCTTAGAAGACGGCACCTTCACTCGCGTGGGAGGTAATCAAGAAATGAAGGTTGACGTTCGCCTGATCGCAGCAACGAACAGAGATATTGTTTCTGCGATTAAATCCAATGCATTCCGGGAAGATCTTTTTCATCGTCTCAACGTTGTTCAATTCATGCCGCCAGCCCTCCGGGATCGAGGCGACGATGTTATGATTCTTGCCAAGTTCTTTTTGGACCGCTTCAACCGTGCGATGGGGAAACAGATTGAAGGCTTTGATAGTGAGACCACGCGCGTCCTGGAAGCTCACCATTGGCCTGGAAACATTAGAGAACTTCGAAATGCCATCGAACGATGCGTTATCCTGGAATCTCAGTCTCAGATCCAGATCTCGAGTTTGCCTGATTTCAGGCTTGAGGCACGGCTTCGGAAATCCGATCATTCACAGATATCCGGCGATAAGTCGCTCGAAGACGAAGTCGCGGATTTTGAAAGAGATTGTATTTTGAATGCGCTAGCCGAGCATCAATACAGCCTCGATCAAACTGCGGAGGGGCTTCGAGTAAGTCGACACTCGCTGCGCTATCGGATGCATCGACTGAATATTAAATTCGAACATGGGGGCGACGACGATATAGTCGTGCCAGAGGAATGATGGTGGAATTTGAATTGAAATCGGACTTTATTATTTTGGCCCAGGGAGATCCTCTCCCAACAACGACCGGGATACCTCCAAAGGAGAAAAACCTCGAGATTCTCTCGAACGACTTAGCCATAATGGTTGGCGTGGGTATTCTCGCGCTGTTGGTTTTAGCCTTTTTCGCCAAACAATCGTTTGGAAACGGAAGCCGTCGTCGAAAGCGCGTTTCAGAAAGCCGTTCCGTGCCGGAATCCTCCTCGCTCCCGAGAATCCCTAGTCCGCAGGAAGTCAAACGTAAGGGTAGCCATAAGAGACGTCGCCAAAAACGGAGTCACCGACCAAGTAATCCCACGATTGGCGAGACCGGAGGATTGCCTCCGCAAAAATACGGAAACGTCAAAAGCGATCAGTCTGGCTCCTAATGCTATGCAAGTAGGCGAGTCGATCACCCAACGGAGCGCCTCCAATCTGGCCTTTGCCTTCATCATGCTCCCGCGAGAAAAGCGCCAGAGCATGTGTTCTCTCTACGCCTTCTGCCGTGAAGTGGATGATGTTGCCGATAATGATGCGGTTCCAACGGAACAGCGGCGTTCGGAATTGAAACATTGGCGAGATGACGTGAACCTCGCGATATCAGGGAAAACGCCCCAGTTTCCAGTCAATCTTGAATTGCAACCAGTCATCAAGCGGTATGGTTTGAAGCTGAAGCATTTTGATGAGCTATTGAATGGGGTGGAGAGTGATCTCGATACCTTTCGGTATGAAACCGATGCCGATCTTCAAGCCTATTGCTACCGAGTCGCCTCCGTAGTTGGTCTTTTGAGCATAGAAATCTTTGGTTATGAAAACCCGCAGTGCCACGAATACGCGGTGAAACTCGGGTTGGCCCTTCAATACACCAATATCCTCAGAGATGTTTGGTCCGATGCCAAACGAGAACGAATCTATCTCCCGCTTGAAGATTTGCGCCGCTTCAGTGTTACGGAAGACGAAATCTTGTCGGGGACCTACAGCGAGCGCTACGAACAAATGACGGGGGAAATCGCTCGGCGCGCGGAACGCTTCTATGCCGAGGCAGCCCGGTTGTTGCCGGCAGAAGATCGGGCTTCAATGGTGGCGGCCGAAATGATGGGAAGCGTCTATTGGCAGCTCTTATGCCAACTAAAACGTAGGGGATTCAACGTCTTCACGGATGATCGGGTCCGAGTTTCCAAAACACACAAGCTTGCTCTGCTGCTTTCCACTTGGCTCAGGTCTCGATGGGGATTGAGTGAACAGCCGTACGCTTGAAGCGCCCCCGCGCCGATGGCCCAAGAGCGTCTGCATACGCCATGAGACTGCCATTTGTGGTATGGATCATGCTCAAAGCCACTGTAGTTTCTTGGCAATAGAGCACGGAAACTAGGCAAAAAGGGGAGAACAATGATATTTCCAAGCTTGAGAACCGAGCTCGGAGGACTAGGCTACTGGTAATGCTTGGGACTCTGAGGATCTTTGGCCGTCTATCGCGAGATGCCGCACTGCTGTACAGCATGCTGCTCCTCATGGCCCTTGATCCCCCCCTCAGAGCAGCGACCGTGGGATTTGAAGCAGGCTCTCAGGAAATCTTACTGCCCTTAAGCCAGGGCGAGTTCGAAATTGGTTACCTCAATGAGGATTCTTACATCGACATACTCGTCACCTATGAAGGCATCGTGACCCGCTATTTGAATGACGGTCGGGGGATCTTCAACCAGTCGCAAGTGATTCTTGAGGGAGAACAGATTTCACAAATTGAACTTGCCGATCTTGATGGCGATGGCGATTCCGACTATTGGATCACCGATCCACAAGGATCGACGAGTTCGTGGCTGGGTCAAGAAGATGGAACGCTGGTCTTGCTTGAAAAAAGGGGGAGTTCAGGACTGCCCGTCGGCACCTCGTTTGGTGATTTTGATGGCGACGGTGACTTAGACGCGCTCGCATCTATTCCAGCTTACGTAGTTACGCCCATAGAACCAGGCAGATCCGGTTTTCGCCTCTACCTAAACGGTGGTGACGGCAGTTTTGCTCTCGGCCCATTCCTATTTTCTTCGGAAACCGTCGCTCGCGAACTGACACTAGGTGACCTCGATGGCGACCAGGATCTTGACTTCATTAGTCTTCATGCCGATCACAGTTTGCGCGTTTGGATCAACGACGGGGAGGGGGGATTCATGGAATCGGACCAGAGACTGCAACTCGAATCGTCTGGGAAACTTCACTCGATCGAGCTCGGCGATTTTGATAGCGACGATGACCTCGATATTATTCTTCCTGAGGAATCCGGGCAGAACTGGCTTTGGACCAATCGTGGCGACGGAACTTTTGACGATCTCCCGACGGAGTTCTCTCCCTTTCTTCCAATTCTAGCCAGCGGAGATTTCGACAACGATTTAGATCTGGATCTTGTAGCTACTGGAAGTGGTTGCCAGGATTGTGGGGGCCTTTGGCTACAAGACGGCGAAGGACTGACGTTGAATGGCAGCTCAGTCTTTGATGCTAATTCACAGGTTCATCAACTCGAGGTGATTGACATTGATGCTGACGGAGATAGAGATCTCGTCGTTCTGATCGATATTGTTGAAGCCCCAGCTGGGCGAACCGTGGTTTCAACCTGGCTCAACAGTTTCATCGACCTATCCTTGCAGCCCACGAATGTGGGGAAGATTGTCGATCCAACCCTCAGTGAAGTGATTCGCCAGACACTTGGATTGCCTTTGGATCTCGCTGTTTCTCCTGACTATTCAACTCTCCGACGTCTTGAACTCTCTCGTTCAGATTTTGGAGAATTCTTCAATCCAATCCGTAGTCTCGAAGGTCTTGAAGAAGCGGACCAGATCGAACACTTAAGTATTGAGGGGGTTCTCGAGCCGGATCGCGAAACAGGTGAGTTGGATCTGCGGTTCTTGGAAACTTGGACGCAGATGAAATCGTTAAGCCTGCGGGGGAATGGGATCGTGCGTTTGCGATTGCCCCAATCTTGGACCGGTCTTGAGGTCATTCATTTGGATGACAACCTGTTGAGTGACGTCTCATTCCTGAGAGATTTCCCTCAGCTTTCACGGGTGACCTTGTCGGGAAACGAGATTTCCCAATTCTCTTATCCAGATGCTTCAATGAAACTTCAATCCATTGATCTAGATGGTAATCCACTAATCGCAGTGGAGATCGGGGCCGGAATCCGGGAGTTTTCCCCGGCTGTGGCTGAGCTGCGAGCGAGTGACGTCAAGGTGAGCGTAAATGGTCGCCTCACGATCGATGCCACTTCGATTCCAGGGAAAGCGAGCCTCCAATACCTAGGAGATATTGGGACCTACGCAGTACGTCGATCTGTCGATTTTATCCATTGGACTGTCATCGATGAAATAACCGTGGAAGTGCCCGTTTGGCCGGCCGTTACCTTCGCGGTGGACATGGAAAGCGACGAATCGAACGCGTTTTATTCCATCGCCCGTCTCTCACCATAGCGCTTGCTTGCGATTCAGTACTTGTACTGATGTCGAATATAGAACCACAACCCTAAGCTATTCCCACTCTTAGTTGGAAAGAGTTTGGTGAGTGTGGTGTTGTGGCCGGAGCGTCTAAGACGTTCCGGCCATTTTTCCATCGTCTTAAACTTCTTGCTTTGTGACTTGCTCGAAAACGAAGGTAAATCTAGCTTGTCTTGTGGCTTCGGCCCAAAGAACGAATTCGTGTCTTTATGAAATCTGAAAGTCAACAGAATCCCAAACCAGCGGCGAAACCAAAGTCAAAATCCGGCATTTTCCGCCTTCTTCTTGCTCTAATCCTTGGTGGCGGAGTGCTTCTGGTAGGGGCAGTGTTCATCGGCACCTCATCCTGGTTCATCACGGATGTCATTCTACCTGCTGCAGGCGGCTCCGTGAACTCGAAGATGGGAGCCAGCAAAGTCAGTGGCATCCTTTCGTCGTCGCTTGAGGTGAATGACTTTGAGTTGACCCCTGAAGAAGAAGAGGCTTTCGTGTCGGTCAAGAAGCTTTCCGTTGCCTATGACTTGATGGCAATCCTCGGTGGCAAGATCGTTGCGAAGGACCTCACGGTGGATGAGGCAAAGATCAATCTTCTAATGAAAGCCGATGGCAGTCTTAATATTGATCCCATTTTGGAGGCCTTGAGCGGCCCGAAACCTGAGGAAAGCGCGCCACTCAATCTCGATCTAGAAAGACTCAAGGTCGTCAATAGTCACGTTCGAATCAAGGTCGACGGACCAGCAGACGGCGGAGCGGTTTACGAGCTGAAGGGGCTTGGAGTCGAAGTCGACAAGCTTGCCAATGGCTCTAGCGCAGAAATCAAGATTACCGGAGAGATCGGTCTTGAACTGAACGAGAAGGGCCAGCAAAGCCGCTTTCAAGCAACCTTAGAGGAGACAACGACAGTCGCCCTGAATGGGGATCTGCTTCCGACATCCTTTGAAGCGGCCCTCGCCTTAGCTGTCGGGGAAGTGACAGGGGTTTTCTCTGAGTTTGCCAACAACCGGATCGATCTCAGCGGAAAGCTAAGCGATAGTCGATTAGATCCATTGCGACTCGCAGTCTCAAAAGCTGGCAATCCTTTGGGCGCAATAACGGTAGCAGGTCCCTTGGACATCGATCAAGGGACAGCAGATTTAGAATATAGCCTGACGGGCGTTAACGAAAACCTCCTCAATCAATTCAAAGACTTGCTGGGATTTGGTTTCGGAACACCGAGCATTAGTGCCTCAGGAGGAATCAAGCTTTCATCCGCCGGGCAATCCCTTGCCGTGGACGTCAAACTTCTAGGCAAGCAAATTACCCTCAGCAACGAGGCTGGCACGGCACCTTCATTAGGCATTGACCTTACCTTGGCAATGGCCGCTGATCTTGCAGGATCCACCTACAGCTTCCCAACCCTATCCTTTAACGCAGAACAAGCGGGGCGGCCTCTGATCTCTTTGACGGCGGAGAATCCGTTGGGTGTTCGAGTCTCGAGTGCCGGCGTTGCACTCTCGGATGCCAAGCTAAACATTGGACTCACCGATCTCAATTTAAGCGACTGGCAAACGGTTATCGGAGAGGGCAGCACCGGAAGAATTTCTTCGTCTCTTTCTCTGACTTCTCAAGGAGAACAAGGCTCGTTGGTCAATCTTCGTGGAACAATCTCGATGTCAGAGCTCTTACCCGTGAACCCTGGAGAGCTATCAAGCGGCCTTGGAGCTAACTTGGATTTGAATGCCAACATTCGAGACATGAAGAGTGTGGATGTGCCAGAACTGAAGTTTGCTATCAACAACTCCAAAGGCGGACTCGCCACCGGAGAGAGCAGCCTGAGTCTCGCGGACTCGGGAGTTATCAGTATGAAAGCCTCCATACAAGGCTTGGACCCAAATCAGGCCAATGCTGCTCCAGTCAATCTAGGAATTGAATTCGCCGGTAACTTAGCTCCACAGAAGACGGTAATTCAATCCTTCGCTCTAACGCTCCCAAAAACAGCGAAATCGAATGAGAATACGCTAACATTTAACGGCGAACTGGTTCCAGATGCCATACAAGGAATGACCGGGCAGTTTCGACTGGCAGCTAAAACTCTCGATTTAACGCCAATCATGGACTACATGGACCGACTTTCAGGAGCAGAGGCTGCTGAAGCTGAATCGGCGCCCGCCTCAAGTGAGCCGCAGCCAAATACCGAGCCTGACCCTATTGACCTGCCCGTCAAACAACTGAACGGAACCCTACAGTTCGACCAACTCTTTGCTCGTGAGATCGACATTAAGAATTGGGTGACGGAGATCGTTGTTCGGAAAAACGATATTGCCATTGAGCCGCTTTCACTGACTCTAAACGACGCTCCCATTAAAGGGCACACCAAGCTCGATCTCAGCGTCCCTGGATTTCGTTACGATGTCGCTCTCCAAACCGCTCAACTGCCTGCAGGGCCTCTAATTGGAAGTCTTCAACCAAGCATGAAGGGCGTCTACGATGGGATGATCGATATTGGAATCGATGTCGATGGCGAGGGAATGACTGGTGTCAATCTCCGTAAGAATCTCAAAGGCGCAGCTAATCTTTCATTCAAGGGAGCGAACATCGAGCTCTTTGATGCCTGGAAGAAGCTGTTCATGACGCCTATCGCTCTCGTGCTCCGCATGCCGGGAATGCTAGATTCGCCGATCCAAGGTGTTGAGGTGAATTCAAGTTTCGGAGAGGGAACCATTAATCTTGATGAATTCAAGGTCACGAGCCCCCAGTTTCATGTCGTTTCAAAAGGATCCATTCCGATTGCAGATGACTTGATGGGCTCTGCCTTAGCCTTGCCCGTAGATCTGGTGATGAAAAAAGAAATGGCAGTCAGCGCGAATCTCGTGAACAATGACGCTGAAGAAACAGATGGATTTGTAACGCTACCACCCTTTGTAAAGGTCGAAGGCTCAGTCGCTGAACCGGCTGTCAAGATCGACAAACTCGCGGTTGGAAAACTTTTCATTCGGAACGTTGCTGGCCTTCCTGAATCAGTCGTTGGTCAAGCAGGTCAAGCCCTTCAAGGCCTTGGTGGTTTGGTAGGTGGAGACGGTGACAAGAAGAATGCCGCCGGCAAGCTTATTGAGGGTGTTGGGGGACTGATAGGAGGAGAAAAGGGAGGCGGAATCAAGGACGCCGGCAGCGCTCTAAGGGGCCTTTTCAATCGCGAGAAGAAGGAAGACAAGTAAGCATAGGCGCTTCGGTCTCTGGCGGAGGTTAGAGGCGATGGTTGTTCGAGACGGTGTCTCTGAGTTTGACTACAACACTCGCCGAGCTCATTAATGCTTCCAGACTAAGCGGAGCGGAGCGATCCCCATCGGAAGCAATGGGGATCGATTGACCGAGCATGAGCAGCATCCCCTCATCAGTCCGGAGTCGAATTCACTCATAGAATCGACAGTGAATGGATCGAGCTCAGTTTCCATCGCGATCCAATCACACTCTCCGTCTTGACTAGAAACGAAGACACCTAAGTTTGCAGCGACGCAGTATCGGGGGGCTTCTCATCAGGTCTAGTGACTTTTGATCCCCCCCGAGCGGCAATAGGCTTGTGGAAACTGGAATTCAGCCTCTCTCGCGTGCCCTAAGGCGATTCCAAAAATCCCGCTAATACATAAGCTGCCCGTTCCACGTGAGCACGTGATGTCTACCGGCGCTCTTGAACAATAAAGCTCGCGTTACCTTCGGGTTCTAGAGGAAAAACGAGCTCACCTTCCGGAAAAGTTCCCAAGAGCGTGACCATGGGCTCTGGCCCCCCGGTTAGGTCGGTTCGCTTAAGGATCTGGTAGGAAAAACCATCTCTTGCCGGCCACGTCAGACGCCCTTGAGTCGGGGACCAAAGGGAGATCGCGGTTTGTAGCGGCCGATCTGACCTGGAAGGATCAGTCTGGAGTACTTGCTCACGCGCGTTGTTTAATCCGTCATTGTCAGGATCTGCCTTTGCCCCGAAATTAAGTGAACCAAAGGAGCGACGCTCCCATTGATCATCGAGTCCGTCCCTGTCGATGTCTAAGATTGGAACCCCTTGAAGGATGAGAGAGGCGGAGGTGATGGATCCGATATCATCCGCGGCTTGATCAAGGATCTCCAACTTCCACGTCCCCGCACTTGGTTCGAAAAAGTGTTTTACTGACCAATAAGTCCAAGCTCTTGGTCCGGGGGTAGAATCAAGATTGTAGGTTTGGAGGACACTTGTGGTTCCCTTAGGAGAGGTCAAAGTGACCCTGAGATCGCCCCGAAAGGTATGCGTCGTGTCGAGCTCAAGACCGACGTGCTCGATGCATATGCTTTCTGTGATCTCGAATTCGACGAGGGCTGGGTTCAACGCAATCCGTGCTGACGTATCCTGAACTGCGTCAACGCGTTCCAAAAGAGCTTCGCCATCTTGCTGACTAATGCTCACTGCTGGAATCGTAGAATAATCGGTCCCTCCAAGCGTCGGTAACTCAGTTTCATCAATGTTGTTATAAATAATCGCTAGCTCTGCTCCTGCTTCGGCGGCTTTCTGAATTTTCTCGGCAAAGGTAATCGTCCCGCGCTGAATGAGAGCGGCTCGACCTTCTAAATTGGGAAGCGTCGTCTGCGTGGCATCTCCGATCGGCACGATCGGGAGAGAATCCGTTCGATTACTTGCAAACAGTCCGAGCCCCGGGCGGACAGGAAGGAATCTTAAAATGCTCGGAACACTAGCGCCCTCAATGGCGAGCTCCAGCCCTTGATCAGGAATCGTCCGATTGGGCCGTAGCGTCTCTGTAACCTGGACTGCCTCCGGTCGGGATTTCCACTGCCGTGCCAAGTCGACCGCATAGACCGCATTGGGGAGTCCAAATCCGCTATTGTGACTGAATCTAAATCCAGCGGCGTTCTCTTTAATATCTGGGTCGTTGGAGGATGTTTGGAACGAGGCATGAACAAGAATCTGCTGCACATCGCGATAGCTCAATCGAGGGTTGGCCGATAGGAGCAAGGCCCCAAGTCCTGCGGCGACGGGAGAGGAGGCCGACGTTCCAGAAAACCCAGCATCCCCAAGGAGATAATCAGCAATATCACCTCGCCCGCGCGTCACGTATCCCTCGGCCCCTTGGTGATCTGTCGTGGCAATTCCAGGGAACCGGGTGTCTCCACTAGGAGCGCTAATGAGAAGACAAGCTCCAGGTGTGCTGTAGGAAGCCACATCGCCGTCAAACCGCGTCGCCCCCACCAGAATGACTCGAGGGTCGGAGGAAAAGCCATCATCGTTAGCGTTACTCAAAAACTCTCGTTCATTGCCACCCGCTCGGAACATAACCAGCCCCAAGCCACCGCGACCCTCAGTGACCGCTCTTTCGATGCCTCGATCTGATAGGGCATCAAGTCCAGATTGCTGTTCGGCAACACTTCCCCAACTGTGATTTTGTACGTCGATCTGGTCGATCTCGAATTGAAACATATCCATCAACGCGTCGTCAGGGACAATTCCTTCACGTCCACGGCGATTGATGTCGAAGACAACCAAACTCGAGAGTGTTGCTTTGGGTGCAACACCAATGACTCCAGTCTGATTATTAGCTTCAGCGGCAATCACACCTGCTACGGCCGTACCGTGGGCATCGGAGTTGATGAATTCCCCGTTCGGAAGATTGTCCCCGAAATTGAAGTGAGGTCCCTGGCCAGCGCGCTCTACGAGATCTGGATGTTCCAAGTCCATTCCGTTGTCGCTGAACGCCACCGTTACCCCTTGTCCTTCACTAATTGCCCACGCGGCACGAAGGTTGAGATCGATCCCTTCCTTTTGACCATCTGAATCCCGATTCTCAACGTGCCAAGATTGCGCGATATAGGTATCATTTGTCTTTGCCTGCACGCGGCTTTTCCTGACGAAATGACGGCGCATGAGCGGGTAAGCGGCGAGGGTCGCATTCTCTTTGTTCAGAGCCAAAGCAGCCTCAATCGCTCGTCTCGGATCAAGCGCTTGAAAGATCGCGATCCGCTCCGATACCTTTCGCTTCACGACGATGTAGTGCGCCTGCAAGAGAGCTACTTCGTCGATAGGATCCAATGATTTGAGAACCACTTGAGCGAGAAAATGCACCTCTTTTCCCTCAGGGCTACCAAACCTCGCGGGAATTGATTCGCCGTACTGATCGGAATTTGCAGGGTCTAAGACGGATTCCTGAAGGAAGTAGATCTGAGGGTGAGGCTCGCAAAACTCAACGGACCGCCACTCTCCATCCGTATCGGATGAAGCCTTCCCTCCGACTAACGGGAAGCTCAACACTGGAAAGAGTGTTGCAATAACCAATCGAGCGCTCCACGCGGCGCGATAACTGGAAGCGTCGCTAAGAGCGCGCAGCAATTGTTCCTTGAATTCACCGATCATCCCATCCCGTCGTGTGCAATATTCGTGCCTATCGTGTCAGACGTCCTAGCGAAACGTTTATTCGAATCCATAGACGGACAGGCTTTGCCTGAGGCTACAAGAAAACGGAGCCTTCTGCAGTATGGACCAGGCACGAACCGGGAATGCAATTACGGCAATGGATGTCAGAGCCGGAAAGGGGACCGTTAACTCAAGAATTCCGTCATGCGTTCGAAACCAATCTTCAACACCTCAGCGGGATCGCTTTCCCAAAGGTCCTTATTGAAGAGTTCGAGACTCACAGTTCCCGAATAACCTTTGCGCTTTAGGACCGCGATCTCGGCAGCCAGGTCGATCTGACCTTCGCCTAGCATCACCCGATCAGGGTCCATCTGTGTGCCAGCTGGTTTCTTGGGGTCGGCGTCATCAATATGATAATGACTGATCCTCTCGAGTGGAACTGCCTCCAGGTCAGCCAGAGTTGAATGACTGTTCCAATTGTGGAATGTATCCAAAATCAGAGTTGCATCGGGATCACTGGCCTGCTGAACCACCTCCCATGCATGAGATAGCTTGCTGGCGGATTTAAAAAACCCGATATACTCAAAGGTCGGTTTCACTCCGAGTTCTCGACCGATGGCCAGAAGATCTTTATATCGTGCGGCGATCTGCTTCAAATCGCACGGATCACGAGGAGGGGTCGCTACGATGTAGGGAGACTTGAGCCGAGCTGCCAACTCCATCCTTCGTTTCGCTTCCTCGATAGCGAGATTGTATTCGAGCCCCTCTGCTTCTCCCCATTGGCGCATGGCGATCATGCAGGGCACTATGAGGCCGGCGTCCGCGATTGCTTTTTCAAGGTCGGACACTTCGCCGCCTTGCCCTATGAATTCATAGATATCATTGATCCAGAGTTCAACCCCTTTAAATCCCGCTTCGGCAGTCAACGAGATTTTCTTGAGAAGCGGCTGGGGCTTAATGGTGCTAGTATTGAGACAAAATATGAATGACATCGTGGTGTGAGTTGATTGTTAGCGGTGGCTTCTGGTCCAATTTGACTAGGATTAGCTCAGCCCTCTTCCGCCTGCCTTCTAATTCTCTAAAATGGGCCCAAGCGGGGAGGCAAGGGATCCATGGTAAAGACGCTCGTATCGAAACAGTAGTTTAAGAGTTCAAGCTTGCGATCTTTGGCTTCGGATGTATTCCAGAGATTCTCAAATTCATCGGGATCATTCTTCAAGTCATAGAGCTCCCCGTCTTCGGTGCCGTGGTAAACGACGATCTTCGCGTCCTCGGTGCGAAGCATGCTTCCGAAGGCGTGGTGATGGGTCCAAGCGTTGTAGTATTCGCTGAAGACATGATCTCGATGAATCTGTGGGTTCGCCTTGCCTTGACAGATCGGCGTAAGCGTCCGCCCCTGAAATCCTTCGTAGTGAGGGATCCCGGCGAGGTCACAGAGGGTCGGAGCCAGGTCTAGGAGCTCAATCAAGCCCGAACAACGGACGCCTGCTTCGATTCCTCGAGGCCAATGCAGCACCAAGGGAACCCTTACCGATTCATCGTAGAAGTGAGGGCCTTTGAGGTAGAGCCCATGATCCCCTAACATCTCTCCATGATCCGACATAAAGATCACAATCGTATCCTCAAGCTGCCCGGTTTCCTCAAGAGCCGTGAGGACTCTGCCAAATTGATCGTCGATCAGCTCGATCATGGCGTAATAGGCCGCAGTGACTTCTTGTCGGTCCTGATCTGTCATTGCCTGCACGTCAAAGTACCCTGGCTCGTTATGCGCCCATTTAGAATCGAGCTTCTGATAGCGAGGTTTATTTGCCAACTCACCTTCGCGTATTTTCGGGAGAGGCATCGAACTCGCATTATACTTTGCTAAGTATTCAGTCGGGGGATCAAAGGGATGGTGGGGATCGAAACAATTGTAGCTGAAGAACCAATTCCGATCCTTATTCTCGCGAATGAATTCAATGGTTTTTTCGGCGCAGTAAGTCGTTTGATGAAACTCAGATGGCACGCCTTCTTTGACATAGGCCGTTTCCTTACCCCCGGTGTAAAGCTGATCCCAAGTCTTACCATGATGGGCGAGCCACTGCGTATAACCGTTCTCTGGCCAATCAGGTTGAGGGTGGTGAGACCAGTGAAACACTGAGTAACCGTCGTCAATCCGGTTTTCTACTCTTCCCGCAGCACAACTCGAGAGATGCAGCTTACCAGCCAGGCCACAGTAGTAACCTTGATCAGCAAACAGTCGGCTGAGTAATCTCTCGTAGCTGGGGATCTGTTGTCCATTTTGACGGCAACGGGTCGTTCTGGCATAGCGGCCTGTCAAGAACGACGCCCGACTCGGAGTGCAGACAGGACTTTGAGCGTAAGCCTGCGTGAAGCAGGTGCCGCGGGCGATCATTCGATCGATATTCGGAGTCCGAATATGCTCATTTCCAAGGGCTTGAATGGTATCGAATCGTTGCTGATCCGTACAGAACCACAGAATATTCGGTTTTTTCGCTCCCACGGCCACGGTTGCTAGAGATGTTTGACGACGTTGACTCTCAGTTCATGAGCTCCGTCTGCCCGAGCGTATTCATAGTAGTATCGCGTCTCACCCGGGCGTTCGAGTGGGTCCATGTATCTCAAAGAACCCGTACCATGAGGCGATGTCATCGCCGCTTGATCGACCGAAACACGATGCCAGGTTTTCAAATCTGAACTGACCGCAAGACCGGTTTTTTCTTCGTAGTTTTCGAGGTGAGTCGGGCCGCCATCGTAGAACCCGATGAACAAAGGAGGTCGATAAAGGAGCGAACCGAGGCGGGCTGCGTGGCAATCCCAACCACTTTCACTCGGGGCGAATACGTCGCCTAACCATTCAAAGTTCAGTCCGTCGTCGCTAACCGCCAACCCGGTGGCGGACTTAGTGAGACCGGTATTGTAGATATCGGACGTCGCGTGCATTTCGGCGCGCTCCTCCGGATTCGCTTCCGGATTTCCAGGCGCATAACTGAGTAAGAGGTAGGTCTTGCTGGCGTAGGTAAAACAATAGGGATCTTTCACTCCTTCTACGCCAAGGTCATCCGCCGTGAAGACCTTCTGTCGTTTCGCGATGTCAAACTGGCTGGGAGAATCGGCCTCAATGACATCGGTTCGCCATCGTTGATCCTTTGGATCGACGTAACTGAGATACATTCGCCATTTTCCATTGTCCGCCTTAATCAAAGCGGACTTTTCGATAGATGTAGAATCCAAATCCTCTTTGGTAATTTCCCAGATAGTTTCAAACTGGAAGCCATCCGAACTTTCTGCGATCACACATTTCCCGCCTCGCACTGGCCTTGGCTGGCGGACGCGATAGTAGAGATAGTACTTCGACGTCGCTTCATCAAACACAACATTGCAAGCACCGACCCAGTTACCTGGGGCATCCGCTGGCGGCTTGATAACGGTTTGCCCTTGCTCGGGATCGAAGAGTTCCAGTGACGGAAATTGCTTGAGACTCAATGACATAGTTTATTGCGGTAGAATTGACTCGTTTACCTGGCAACGGATACTCAGTTTCAAGGCTGACGTCGAGTTAGTTTTAATGATAAGCGCAAAGATTGAAATGGATTCAAATCGAAAAACCGGCTTAACTCCTTTGCTTTAGCAAACGAATCCTGATTGTACGATGATGAGTTTTGAATGGATGGCGAGTTTTCTTGGAACAAGGGCAATTCTTTGTGTTCTAGGGGCCGGTCTCTTAGTTTCGTTCGACGTAGCGTCTTCAGCTTCGGCCGCGGAGACTATCCTATCCGGGACACGCCAGTTGACGTACGACGGCAAGCGAAGCGGCGAGGGCTATTTTTCTCCCGACGGCAAGGCACTGATCTTCCAGAGTGAACGAGACGAACGGAATCCATTTTACCAGATCTTCATCCTCAATCTAGAATCGGGAGAATCCAATCGCGTTTCTCCAGGCCACGGGAAAACGACCTGTGCGTTTTTCCAACCTGGGACGGATCGAGTGCTCTTTGCCTCCACCCACCATGATCCTCAAGCGGCAACAAAGCAATCAGACGAGCTTGAGTTTCGGGCATCGGGAAAAGAACGCCGCTACTCATGGGATTACGATGAAACGATGGATATATTTTCATCGACGAGAGACGGCTCTGACTTGCGTCAGCTGACAAGCGCGCTCGGCTACGATGCCGAAGGGGCTTTTTCGCCGGATGGTAGACTGATCGTGTTCTGCTCCCTGCGAAACGCCTTTCCACTGAGCTCACTTTCTAACGAGGAACAGCAACGTTTCGAGATAGATCCCGCCTATTTCGGTGAGATCTACCTCATGAATGCGGATGGTTCGAATCAGCGGCGCCTCACAAGAACCCCTGGTTATGATGGGGGACCGTTCTTTACGCCGGATGGAAATCGGATCGTTTGGCGGCGATTTGATGAGGCGGGTTTAATTGCCAATATCTACACCATGAAACTTGATGGAAGCGATGTTCGCCAACTCACGAATTTCGAGAGCATGGCATGGGCCCCATACTTTCACCCGTCCGGCGCCTACACGATCTTCACATCCAATAAGCTAGGATTCGAAAACTTCGAGCTCTTTATCGTCGATGCCAACGGTGCGCACGAGCCGGTACAAGTGAGTTTCTCAGAGGGGTTTGATGGACTCCCGGTGTTTTCTCCTGATGGCTCGTCACTCTGTTGGACATCGAATCGGAATTCTAAAAATCAATCACAGCTTTATCTGGGAAAATGGGACCACGGTGCCGCTCTTGCCGCGCTCGAGAAGTCTCCGCTTCGACAAGGAGCCTCTTCCAAATCTAGACCGAGCTTAGCGACGAATGATCACGGTGAGATTGCGGTAGCACGACCGTCATTAAATACAGCGATCATTGAAGCCGATCATCGCGTCCATGTGGACTACCTCGCTTCTGACGCCCTCGAGGGACGTCAGACCGGTTCCGAAGGCAGTCGAGCAGCAGCGAAGTATGCCCAGAAGGTGTTTACTGATGCAGGCCTGATTGGCGTCGGCTTACCACCCTCGTATTCTCATAACTTTAGCTTCACCAAACGGATTGAGACCGCCAAGGAAAACAACCATCTATCTCTCGAATCGAAAGGCCACGTCGCCTTTGAGAAGTCATTCAAGGTAGAGGAAGCTTTCCGGCCATTGTCCTTTACCAGTAACAACCAATTTGCAGGAAACGTTGTATTTGCTGGCTACGGGCTTTCCGTTCCGGGAGAGCTAGGTGAGGGTTACGACTCTTATGCCGGACTCAACCTATCCAACAAGATCGCTTTGGTACTGCGGTATGTCCCTGAGGATGTTTCGCCGGAACGCCGCCAGGTGCTGAATCGCTATGCGGGTTTGCGCTACAAGGCCATGATTGCGAGAGAACATGGGGCGCGGGGCATCATGATAGTCGCTGGGCCGAATTCTCCGAATACCGGAGAACTTATTGGGCACAGTTTCGATAGCAGTCTCGCCGGCTCCGACATTGTAGCGGCATCGATTACGGGGGAAGTAGCCGACTATATTTTGGCCCCAATGCACAAGAGTTTGGCTACCCTTCAGTCAAGTTTGGATTCAGAGAATCCCCATGCCGAAGGAGGGTTTGAGATTCCGGGGCTAACCGTCAGCCTAGCCACCGCAGTCAATCACGTGAAAGGGAACGACGACAACGTCATCGCCTTCCTGCCTCCGAACGACCCTCTTGCCGATCGCGAGTATATTATTGTGGGGGCTCACTATGATCATCTTGGACATGGTGGTTCAAACTCCCTGGAAAGAAAAGGGGAGGAACATTCAATCCATAACGGGGCCGACGACAATGCTTCGGGAACCTCCGTTATTCTCGAGTTGGCGGCGAGCCTCGCCGCGAGACGGGCTGACAATCCAAGTCAGTTTGATCGAGGCGTGCTATTCGCACTCTGGTCAGGGGAGGAAATCGGTCTCATTGGCTCAACTCATTTCGCGGACGATAATGTGTCTTCACTCAAACAGGCGAGTGCCTATCTCAATTTCGACATGGTGGGACGCCTTAAGGAAAACCGGCTTGTCCTTCAAGGTGTGGGCTCATCGAGTATCTGGCCGGGGCTCATCGAGCGGAAGAATGTGTTGGCGGGGTTCAGTCTCACCTTACAGGACGATCCCTATCTGCCTACCGATGCAACCGTTTTCTACAACCACAGCATTCCGATCCTGAGTTTCTTTACCGGTAGCCACGAGGACTACCATCGTCCCACTGACACGGCAGACAAAGTTAACTATCCAGGATTGACGCGGATTTCAGAGTTCGCCGAGCGTATCGTTCTGGATCTGGTATCCATGGAGACAAGCCCTGATTATGTCAAAGTCGAACGGGCCAAAAGCACGGGTGGAAGCCGAGACTCGATGCGAGCCTATCTTGGTACAATCCCGGACTATGCAACGGAAACCAAAGGCGTGAAACTATCCGGAGTCAGTGGTGGGGGGCCCGCCGACAAGGCAGGGTTGAAGGGAAACGACGTCATTGTTGAGTTCGGAGGAAAGGCGATCACCAATATTTACGACTACACCTATGCTATCGACGCGGTAAAGATTGGGACCGCTGTCGGGGTGGTGGTCATCCGAGACGGGGAACGGTTGCAACTCGAGATTGTCCCAGAGGCTCGAAAATAACCTTCACCTGTAACCAATCGTCGTGTCCTTGGGTCTGGAAGGCATGTATTCCAGAGCCCCTATGAAACTAGTTATTATTCGAACGTTGTGCCTTACGGCATGCATCGGACTCCAGCTCACCGTATCTGGTGCAACTTCTGAGGTGCCGAAGCCCTTGGAACACTTCCGTGGAAATCGACTTCAGGAGCTTCGGCGTAGCACCCTTGAGGGAGCCCGTTCGGCCGCCAACGCTGGTGCTGGATACGAGGCAGCCAAACTGCTTCAGGGCTTAGCGAATAGCGCAAGTGGCGATGATGTTTCGAGGCAAGCAGCAGCATTACTAGAGCAATGGGGATTGGCAGGAGAACACCTCGATGAGACGGTCGCGACGAAAATAAGCCAGCAAATTCGCTCGCGTCTTCAGTTGGAATTTCAGACACAAGTCGATTTAGCCCAAATCGAAACGCTCATTGAGTTCCGCGATTTCGCTCAATCTGGAAGTCTCCTCGCGGCTGTCCTGTCCCGCCCACTCATCGGCAATGCTGAGAAGGGGCTTCTACGCTTTTGTTCTCGGCTTGGCCTGCCAACTGCCGAGGATTTCGCTGAGATGCGCAGCCATTCAGAATCAAGCCTCGTTGATCGGCTCAAGGATGCAAGTTTGTTTTCCCAACGAATTGAGGCCCACGAGTTCCTTAGCAAGGCAGATCCCATGGCTGCAAAAATCTATGGGGCCTTGCTTCGTGAACACTACCCGAACATCGAGAAAGTGCGCCAAGCACGGAACTCGTCTCAAAACGAAGAGCGCTCACGCTTTGGTGGGTTTGGCCGGCGAACCATGCCGCCGGGACTCATCGCGAGGTTCGGAAGACAGTTTGGGGGCCGCACTCCTCAGGAAGCAGAACCCAAAGAAGCAGACACAGAGGTCGAGCTGACGATAGACGCTGTGGTCAGGAGCCTGGACTATCTGGCCAAGGATGACACCGAACTTGCCATGGATTTGCTCAAGATGAGCCTAGATCACTTCAGCGAGGACCCTCAGCGCGGCAAACTGCAGGACATACTGGACCAGGCCGACCTGTATCTCTTGGGCCTTCAAGCCGCTCAAGTGGATCGGTCTCATGTGCATCTAGGCCGTTTTGACCATAAGCGAAAGAAAGGGAAGGCGTCTGAGATCTTTTCTGGTGATTGGGTACCAACCTACGAGCTGACGATCGCACCCGAAGAGTGGGCCAAGCTAAAAGCCTCGCCGAAAGACTACGTTCGAGCGACTTTTAAGAGCGGGAAAACAAGCCTGTCAAATATTGGTGTTCGACTAAAAGGAGGGATCGGGAGCTATCGACCTCTGGAAGGGGGCAACAAGATCGGATTGACGCTGAAGTTGAATCAATTTGAGAAGGGGCAGAGGTTCTTGGGATTGCGGAAAATAATGCTCAACAATAGCGTTCAGGATGAATCCTACATGAGAGAAGGCTTGGGCTATGAACTTTTCCGGCAGGCGGGCCTTCCTGCTTCACGAGTCGGGCATGCCAACTTGATCATTAACGGAGAATCCTACGGTTTGTACGTTCAAATCGAAGCCGTCACCTCGGATTTCTTAAGCCGCTGGTTCCAAGATGGAAAGGGAGCACTCTTTGAAGGAAGCTATGGAAGCGATATTGATGATTGGGAGAATTTAGAGCTCGATTCCAATCCTCAACTTGCTGACAGAGCGCATGTCAAGGCCCTCTCAGAGGCAGCTGACAGAGCGATGGACGAAGGCAGCTTAGCCCCGTTGGAGCCCCACCTTGATACGAAGGCATTCACTCGCTTCATGGCGATGGAAGTCCTCATGGATCACTGGGACGGCTATGTTTCAGCCAATAATTATCGGCTTTATCGAGACCCCAAAACCGAGAAGTTCTATTTTATCCCTCATGGAGCCGATCAATTATTCAGAAACTCCGGAGGCGATCTCATGCGCGATAGTCGAGGAAAGATCGGGCAAGCAATTATGGAAATCCCCGAGGGCCGTGAACTTTATCTGGCTCAAGTAAGAGACTTGCTTGCCAACGTGATCCGATCCGCAAACGCACGCGAACAGCTCCTTGAACGGTACCACAACGTCCGGGCGCATGCAGCGCTCGATCCCAAAAACTCAAACACCGTCATCGAATTTGATCGAACATTGAAAACAACCTTGGCGTTTTTCGACAAACGCCGCCGGATGGCACGCTGGCAAGAACTGGCCCTCGATGATCCGACACTGGCGAGACGCCTAGAGTCGTTGAATCAGGGATCGCGTCGAGGCTTTGGAGGGCGGACGCGAGGCGGGCGCCGATAGCCTTGGAGCGGGTGACTTTTTGGTGGACTTAAGGGAGCACTCTCGCGAGCATAGCGAGATGCGATCCCCGTTTATTCACCACACGAAGGCACTCAACCGTGCACTACGCTCGATCAGCTGCTTTTTATCTCTTGCCTGGGGCTGCCTCCTTGCCATCAGTTCAAGCTCACAGGCTGCTACACCGATCCGGGTGGTTGTTTGGGATGAGCAGCAACCACGGCAGGCGGAGGCGTATGACGATTTTCTCGGCAATGACATTGCCGCCTACTTGGGACAGTTCGCTGAATTCAGTGTCGTTTCGAAACGCTTGGATGATCCAGAAAAGGGGATTGATGCCGCGACGCTGGACAATTGCGATGTCTTGATCTGGTGGGGGCATGCCAGAAACGGCGAGATATCGCTCGAGGAATCTCGCCCCATTGTTGAGCGCATCAAACAAGGCAAACTCGCTCTCATTGCCTTGCATTCAGCCCATTGGGCCACTCCGTTTATGGCAGCGATGAATGAACGGACACGATTGGACGCTACCAGGAAATATCCGAATTCTTCTGATTCGCCACGGGTTCGATTCGAATTCGTCCCCCCCCCAGGGCGCTTCCCTCCAGCGCACGCATCGATCACCACGCCAGCCTATTACGCATGGAAACGCCGTGGCGTCGTGCAACATGTGAGGGTTGATCTCCCCAATTGTTGTTTCCCGGACTATCGACCGGACGGAAAGCCCGGAACCCTTCACACGCTGCTCCCGGACCACCCAATTGCAGAGGGCTTGCCACGCCGATTCCCGGTGCATCAAACCGAGATGTACAACGAGCCGTTTCATGTGCCGGAGCCTGATGAGGTTGTTTTCAAAGAAACCTGGGCTGCAGGAGAATGGTTTCGAAGCGGGATGGTTTGGGATATTGGAAAAGGGAAAGTCTTTTACTTTCGACCAGGGCACGAACAGTATCCGGTCTATCGACAGAAGGAGATCCGGAGAATCCTACTCAACGCAAGTCGGTGGCTTGGTAAGGGCATTCAGGATACCGTCGCTACGACGGAGGAAAGTATTCTGCAGAAAACGAACCTTGTTGCATGGTGTATCGTTCCATTTGATGCCAAAAAGCGAGGCCCTATGGCTCGGGCAAAAATGCTCTCCGATCTTGGGATTCAGCGAGTTGCTTACGATTGGCGCGCTGAACATGTGGATTCATTCGAAGATGAGATTCTTGAATATAAACGACATGGCCTTGAGTATTTCGCATTCTGGGATATACACGCCAAAGCCTTCGAACTCTTCAAAAAGCATCAACTTCACCCCCAAATCTGGAAGACCCTTACTTCGCCCGAGGGCCGAACCCAGGAAGAAAAAATTCGAGTGGCCGGTGAAGCGTTGGCACCTCTGGTTCAAGAAACGGCAGCACTCGGATCAAAGCTTGGACTCTACAATCACGGAGGGTGGGGCGGGAGGCCCGAGAATCTCGTTGCTGTTTGCCAATATCTGCGAACGCACCACCAGGCAAGCCACGTAGGCATCGTCTACAATTTCCATCATGGCCATGAGGACATCCAAGATTTCCAATCAAAGTTTTCCGATATGTTGCCGTTTCTCTTGTGCGTCAACCTTAACGGTATGAACCATAACGCAAGCCCGAAAATCCTGCCTGTGGGTGCCGGACAATTTGAACAGCAGATGGTCGAGACCATGATCGCGCAAGGCTATCGCGGGCCCGTGGGAATTCTAGGTCATATTGCGACTGAGGACGTTGCTGTAACGTTGAACAATAATCTCTCCGGGATTAGGGCACTAAGAGCAAAACTCGATTGAAATGCTTCTTTGCATGTGGCTTAGCGACGCCGCCAACTAAAGCTGCTTCAGATAGGCAACCAAATCCCGCACTTCAATAGGACTAAGAATGCCTTTCATTGACGGCATCGCCGACACCTTACTCGCGCTCCGAGAGAAAATCGAATTCTTGGGAATTACCTGAGGCTCACCAGCAGCGACGCCGAGAACGAGCTCTTCAGAATCTTCACTAATGATCACGCCGTCATAGGCGTCTCCCTCATTGGTTTCGACACTCACGGTTTGGAATCCGTCAGCAATGGATGCACTAGGATTGAGAATCGATTCAAGCAGATATCGTTGGTCTTGCTTTTGCCCAATGCCCGTGAGAACGGGCCCAACTTGCTTCCCCTGGCCGCCCGCATTGTGACATCGAACACACTGAGCCGCAACGTGGTTTCGATAAACCTCTTGGCCGCGCTTCGGATCTCCACCGATCGAGGCGTATTGATAGTCCCATTCGCTGCGCGGGCGTGACGGATTGCCCCCTCGTTCGGTCGTCATGTTGCTCACATCTAAGGCAAGTTCCGCTGCAAGGGTCCCTTCCTTGAGTGAGCGTCGATAGTTCGAGGCGATAAGCTCAGACTGGGGTCCAGGGACAACTCGTAAGAGAGCGATGAGTTGTTGCTGCTCTCGAAGTGAATAGTCTTTCATCGAAGCGTGGCGCGCCAAAAAAGCAGGCCCATCGACCTGTGCTTCGATCTCGAGTGCGGCAAGGCGTAGCGCGGGACGTTTCGAATCCATTGCAACTTTGACAGATCGCACCAATGAATCCGGATCCTCTTGTTGAATGAGTCTTAAGGCATCGAGCCGAATTTCTTCAGATTGTTTCGGATCGTTGAGCCATTGGTGAAGAACTCCGATAGGGACCTTTAGACCGTTCCTTCTAATGGCTTTGGTTAGGGTGGCCCTTAGCTCAGCATCGGTTGTCTGGAACAAGGCCATGGCGTTTTGCTGAAGCAATTGATTACCGATCTCAGGGTCTCTGGAAGAAAGGCGGCGAGCGCGTCCTTCGACTCGATCTAAGTAGGGGCGTTGATTCCAAACTCGGAGACATTCAATGGCTTCTTGTCGGAGTTCAGAGGGTAGAGCAGTATTCTGAGCGTATTGAAGCAGTCTTTGGGCATTGCTTCGGCCTCCAAGGCGAAGATTAGTGTTTAATGCTCGGCGCATGATGGGCTCGTCGTCAGCGAGATTGGAATTGTCTAAGAGCCGGGCGAGAGATGGCATCGCCTCCGGAATGGAGAAATCATCATGAATCGCTCGAACCGCTTCTCTAACGACACCGATATCGGGATCGGAAAGGAAATCGGCTACTCGAGCGGAACCGACTCGTCGAAGAGCATTGACAGCTCCCGTCCGAACCGCTCCAGAAGCATGTTCTCGAAGCGTGGCCAAATCCGTCTCAGACAGGCAACCGGCCAGGCCCATGATACCGGCATGCCTCAAGAACGGCGCCCGATTGTTGCTCGTTTTGAGCATGGTGATGAGTGCTGGGCTCAATGATGGCTCTCGGAGTTTTCCCGCAGCCAGGGCAGCATGAAATTGCACGCGGGGAAATGACGCGTTGGAGATAAGAGCAGCAAGCGAAGGGGCGGCATCGCTCAAGCGTAAATCTCCAGCGACCTTTGCGGCCTGAGCCCGGATTTCGGGATTCCTATCTCCGAACGGAAGCCTGGTCCCGAGCTGCTCCATCCCGTCAGCTTTCATTTCGCTGAGGCCCCAAAGGGCATGAATACGAGCGAGCTCCGGACGGTCATCAGATTGGGCGATCTCCAACAGGAGACTACCGGCATGAGATGCGGCAAGAGCCCCTTGAGCTCGTTGCCGAATGCGTTGGTCGGCATGTCCAAGTAACGTTGCCAATTCCTCGAGGCTCCGATGTTGGAAGCCTTCCTGAAGGAGCTGTTCAACTTCTCGCCGGACGGGCGATTCTGAGAATTCTGGATCATCAAGACGATGAATCGCTCCCTTTTCGTTCGGCTGCCATTTCCCATCCCAGTCAGCAATGTACATTGCCCCATCGGGACCGAAATTCATCGCGCTTGCCATCAACCCAAAATGAAACACATGCTCATTCGACATTTCAAATGAGGCACCTTTGGGTTCAGCACGAAAGGCCGTGATTTTCTGAACCGGAAATTGGGCGAGAAAGAAGTAGTCTTTGTAGGCGGGGGTCAAGGCTGTTCCGGGGTTAAATTTAAAACCGCCCGGTCCCACTGAGTAATTTGAAAGAGGAGGGGTAATATGGGCTGCTTGCCCTTCAAAGAAAGGAATCCACATCTTTTCGTGGATCCATGGATTGTAAAACGGCTGATCCATGGTCTTTGTCCAGCCGCGATTTCGAAATTGCCAGTTGAGACGCCAGCCAGAGTCACTTCCTTCAGTGATATAAACGAATCGCTCCCGCTCGTCTTCGATGTCTCCATCATTGTCGACAGAGAACAGGTTCCCATATTCGTCGAACGCGATTTCTTGAACATTTCTTAGTCCGTATGCGAAGACTTCCAAGTTGCTTCCATCTGGATCCATTCGAAGAACGCCACCGGTATTCGGATAGTGCAACCGATTCCCCTCAAGGGTGACGACCGAGAATCCATTGTCACCCACTGAAAAATAAAGTTTCCCCTCGGGCCCCAGCGTTAACCCATGGATATCATGACCATCATAGGCGGCATGAACTCCAAAGCCGCGAACCCGAGTGTCGTTTGGATCGGCTATTCCATCGTCATTAGCATCATGAAACCGCCATAAATCCGGGTAAACGGTGACCCAGACATCGTCCTTCCAGGGCATCACACCAGCGATCACTCCGTTGAATTCTTCATTGAAGCCCTCATAGAAGATCTGTGAGCGGTCAGCGACGTGATCGCCATCGGTGTCTTCGATGCGATAAACCCTTTCTTTCAAGGTCATCAAGTCTCTCCAATCGTGGCTACCATCTTGGTTCCGATCCTTCAACCAGGACGCATTCTCAGCACTCTTTTCGGAAGACATCTTCTCCCTGAAAAAGAGCCTCAACTGAGCGATTGATTGGTTCTTCAGGTCGTCGTAGGCCCATGATTTGTGCGAGCGAATGTCAATATCCACGGTTCCTCTTCGCGACGTCTCGACCACGAAAAGTCGTCCCTTATCGTCAAAGGAAAGCGCAACGGGATTGCGCAGCAAGGGTTCTCTGGCCCATAGCTTCATCTCGAATCCATGAGGATTATCAAGAATTTGTGAAACGTCTTGAGCCTGGCTGTGAATATGTGTCAAAAGACAGCAACCAATACCAGCTAGCAAACGAAATGACATGGCGATATGCTAGGGAGACAGGCTCAAGGACTCAATACACAATCGGCTCCAAGAATTGTTCTTTTTGACCGAATGCTCGCACCGAGATTCAATCCGTAGGTATCGACAATGAAATTACTCGTTCGAATTCTCATCTTCTTCGCTGTCCTGATTGCGATCGGTGTTGCCATCGTTGTGTGGATCGGATTTCAAATCCATCGTCAAGGCCAGCACTTTTCGTCTCACCAATGGGGCCCTGAAGCTCCGGCCGAGTCTCATCCGAATGTGCCAGCTCATCCCGATTTTTCTAAGAAGGAGAACCGAGCGGCAAAAGTGCATTTTTCACGTCCTCACGGCTATTATGGCGAATCGATCGACTTGGTCTTGTCTAGTGAAGAGGATGGGGCATCGATTTGGTACACCACGGATGCCACCATTCCTGTTCCAGGATCAGTTGAGAGCGAATCGAGCGGCGAGCGATACCACGGACCGATCACGATCGGATCGAGCACTTTCATTACCGCCGTCGCTGCCGCCCCAGGCAAGGAAGTA
>OJGU01000391.1_pt1 | contig 26871 bp, 20 predicted proteins | sample 1594741 | NCBI WGS metagenome assembly OJGU01 (sample SAMN05416841, study PRJEB24817) | seawater metagenome | isolation source: Sea water | place: Canada:Atlantic | collected 2013-07
GCTGAATTCAGCCAAGGCCTCAGGCTCAACATTCTTAGGTTGGTTCTGACGCACTCTCCGACGAAGTGAGGCGTCGAGGCGCGCCACCACCGTTGCACGATCAGCCTCCGCTAATCGGTCCAGCATCATTGTGAAGAAGAGGCTCGACTGCTTAAAGCTAAGCCAGTGCCCCGTCGCCTTTGAAAGTTCCCCCATAGAAATGACCCCGTCTCCGCTACGAGAGAAGAGATTGTAGAACCGACCTCCATTGTCCAAGGCTGCCAAGGCTCCGCGGACCGTTTTATAGGGAACGAGTTTCTTCATAACACCACGTCAAAAAACTATCATTCGGAGACAGAATCACTGATGCCGCCCCAAGGCTAGAACCCCATTAATCAATGAGACCGGCGGCCCCCACCGATTCACCCAAACCTTCGACGCCTCGAGATACGAACGCACTTTATTCTAGGAATGTTGGCTGAGGATACTAGGCTTAAAGACTTAGAGTATGTTACAAATCTCCACGGCCTTTAGAAAGAGATTCGCTCGCCTAAGATGGTGTTCTTGGTGGGCGACTGCTGTTCTGACCCTATCTTTCTGCACCGCCTCCGCTGATACCCTTCCAAGCTTCCAAATCACGGATATCAAAGGCGAGACACGAACCATTGGCGAACAAGGATCAGAGACTAGCAATGTCTTTGTCTTTATCCTTAACGATTGCCCTATTTCGAATCAATACCAACCTAAGCTATCGCGGCTCGCCAGCCAATTCGGCACGAAGCAAATCAGATTCCACTTTATCCATGCTGATCCTCAGACCACCCCTCCCCTAGCTAGAAAACATGCGACAGACTTTCATATCGATTCTCCCATTTACCTGGATCCTCAACATCACCTCGTCAAACGCCTCAAAGCAACGATGACGCCTGAGGTTGTCGTCCTCGATCGTCACAATGAACTCGTCTACCAGGGTCGAATCGACAATCTCTATTTCAAACTTGGACGAAAACGATTCAAAGCGACGGAGCACAATCTAAAAGACACCCTTAAAGCAATCGTCGACGGCACTCCCATTCCCACGGCGCGGACCAAAGCGATCGGCTGCTACATTCCAACGCTCGATTCTGACTAGCGTATGCGGATTGGACAGTCTTTGTCCCACCCAGCCCCTTATTCTCCCCCTGTTCATGACAAGGGGTAGCAACAAACAGGAATGGTTTTTTCCAGCCAGCAGACCCCTTGAAAAGCGTCTCGGGACCCAATTCTTCAAAGCGATCCCCCGTTCTCCGGGTGTGTATTATCTGCGCGATGCCGCAGGCACCCCCCTCTACGTCGGTCAGTCTCAAAACCTTCACCAACGACTCAATTCATATAAGAACGCCCACCCGCGACACACATCGAAACGCATCGTCCGGCTTGTCCATGAGGTCCACCACATAACCTGGGAATGCCTTCCCAACCCTCAAGCTGCCATCATTCGCGAGAATGAACTCCTACGCCAACTCAAACCCCGCTTCAATCGAGCCAACGTTTATCCCGAAGCCTATCGCTATCTACAGCTCGAGATACGTGATCTAAAACTCGTTGTTACCGAACGGGCGACTCCGCCAAAAACGAAGCTCGTATTCGGAGCCTTCAAAGGGGCCCATCGCAAGGCACTCGCAGCCCTAGCACGTTTGGAATTCCGAATCCGAACCAAGCAACCCCACTGGTGGCAACTACCTCGACGGCTGGGCGAACCAATGCGATCGCTTTGCATCGAGTTTTCTGATAACAAGGACGCAGGGGAAGTACGTTACCGAATCTCACATTGGGTCACATTCTTTTCCGGATCATCACGACAACTCGTCGATCAATTCCTAGAGCAATGCACGCACTTTACACAGCTTTCGGAATTCGATACGGACTTCGTCGTCAGCGATCTCGAAACGATCGAACGATTCTTCATTCTGGGCCCAAGAAGAAATCAAGAACTAGCAGCCATGGCCGGGCTTGATAGCCCGGTGATTGAGGCGACGAAATTGAATGACTTACTCGTCCAAGCTCGAGAAACACCCTAGGCCCCCGAAGTAACGAGATCCAAAGTCCATCCCGGTCGGATATCATCATCGTTCACCGATGGTGATGCGCCTTGCTCAAAGTAGAGCCCAGCGAGCAATCCTACCATCCCTGCGTTATCAGTGCAAAGAGCCGGTTCAGAGAGCCTTAGGCCTATCCCTGACTTCTCACAAGCCAATTGCAAGCGCGAACGGAGCCCTCGATTGCAGGTCACCCCTCCAGAGGCTGTCACACAACGAAATCCCATTCGTCGTGTCGCTCGAATGGTTTTTGTGACTAAGACGTCGATAATCGCCTCTTGGACACTCGCACAAAGATCTCGTATCGCCTGCCCATCTTCGAGCACCGCTGGATGTTTCTCGAGGAAGTAACGCACCGAGGTCTTTAAGCCACTGAAACTAAAGTCGTCATTCCCTTCCTTCAGCATGGGGCGAGGAAACGAATACGCCTTCGGATTCCCTTCGGCCGCCAAGCGATCAACTTCCGGCCCTCCCGGATAAGGCAATCCAATTAGCTTTGCCGACTTGTCAAAACATTCCCCCGCGGCATCGTCGATCGTACCGCCAAGAATGCGATGTTTTAGGGCGCTATCCACCTGTACCAACAACGTATGCCCTCCGCTCACAATCAAGGCTACGGAGGGTTGAATCTCGTCGAAGCGAGCGGCAAGCGGCTCGCCTCCGGTCCACGAGGAATACAGATGCGCTTCATGATGATGAAGCCCCAAGAAAGGCAACTCCCTGGCAAAGGCAAATCCTTGCGCCGCACGAAAGCCAATCATCAAGGCAGGAGGAAGCCCGGGCCCACGGGTCGCGGCAACGCCGTCGATATCCTCCGGCCTCAGGCCTGATTCAGTGAATGCGGACGCGACAACCGGGGTGATGTTCTTTAGGTGCTGACGAGAGGCGATCTCGGGCACGACACCCCCATAAACCTTATGCGTCTCAATCTGAGAAGCAACGACATTGGAAACAACGACGCCATCACAGACAATCGCGACGCTTGTTTCGTCGCAGCTCGTTTCAAAGGCGAGAATATTCAAGAGGGTAATAGAAACAGCTAAGAGACGCCGTATTCGATGAATGTTATCAGCTATGGATCGACTCGAAACGTGCGGGAACCCTAGTTCCTCGCCATCTCATCGACTGAGGGCTTGCCCCGTGAGGAATAAAGTCGAATGCCCTCAAGGATATCTCGAGCTCTTTCCAATTGGGTATCTCGAGTCGCCCGCACCTTCTCTTTTTGTTCTGGCGTCAGATTAGTCAAGGCATCAACACCCCCTGGCGAGCGCTGGAGAAAAAGGGCTTCTTGATCTTCATTGCTTACTTTCACGACAATATCTGGCGTGATTCCCTTATCATGAATGATCTTTTCACTCGGAGTGTAATATTTCGCTGTGGTCAGACGCAGAGCCGAGCCATCGGGCAGCGGAAGGATGCTCTGAACAGAGCCTTTGCCAAAGGTTTGTTCGCCAACAATCACCGCCCGTCCTAAATCTTGAAGACAGCCGGCAACGATTTCAGAAGCGCTCGCGCTGCCGCGATTCACCAGGACGACCATTGGAAGATCCAAGAGAGGCGTCCTCGATCGAGCATAGCGCTCAGAACGCATCTCGCGCCGGCGACCTTGGGTAAACACCACCAATTGACCTCGCTCCAAGAACTTCTCACTCACGCCGACCGCTTGATCAAGCAGTCCTCCAGGATTACCCCGGAGGTCGAGAATCAATCCCTCCATCTTCTGCTCTGTGAGCCGATCGAGTGCTCGTTGCAAATCCTTGCTCGTCTTCTCCCCAAATTGGGTCAACCACACATAGCCCCATTTGTCTTCCCCCAGCTCGAAGTCCACCCCGCCCTTAATGTCTTTCACCGTCTGTAGCTTGATGACCGCGCGAGTCAATTTAATCTCTTTCTTCGTATCGGGACCTGGCCGAAAGATCGTCAAATTGACATCCGTGCCCGCTTTTCCCCGTAATCGTTGCACAGCCTCCTGAAGCGAAACCCGTTCTGAATTGCGTCCTTCAATCTCGACGATTCGATCCCCCGATATCACGCCTGCCCGCATCGCTGGGGTATCGGCCATCGGAGAGATTACCGTAAGATAACCATCGCGCAGCCCAACCACGATACCGACCCCCCCAAAGGCTCCTTCCGTGTCTTTGCGCAGTTCGTCGTATTTAATCGGTTCCATGAACTCGCTATGAGGATCCAATGAGCCCAGCATTCCTTTCAGAGCACTACGAATCAGGGTGGAATAGGACATCCCGTCCCCATCAACGTAATCGCCTCGAACCCGCTCCAAGACACGAGAGAATAGTTCGAGATTCTGGTAAAGATCATCCTCCGTTGCTGCTTCTGCGGAATTCCGGTAGATCAGCACGCCAAACAAAAGGTTGAGCCCCAAAACAACCGATACAGAGGAATATATTATGCGCCGTTTCATTGAATCCACTCGATAATGTCTGCAAAACCTTTGCCAAGGTAACCACTATAGCCACTGATAGCAAGATTCGGCTGAGCGGTGAACGAATGAGGGAGCCTCGGGGCTAGTCAGGAAATCGGTGGCAGGCCCTTGACAAAGACGGCATAAAAGGGCGATTTCAATCATCCTGTGAGAGCAGCCACTCTACAAACGGAAGATCAGCGGGCACCGTCACTTTCGGATTCGGCGTCGTACTCTCAACCAAGGCCACCGGCTGACCAATGGCCTCGCAAGCAGCCGTGTCATCGGTCACCTGAAGCCCATGGTCTCGCACATGGGTCATCGCCTTCACAATCACCTCGCGACGAAACACCTGAGGTGTTTGAACCGCCCAGAGTTTCGAACGGTCCACATTCGACTCGATCGTCTGATCGTCTCGCGCCATTTTAAGGGTGTCAGCCACCCGCACCGCAGCCACGCTCGCCCCCACTTCGGAGGCAGTCAAATAACACCCCCCAATAATAGCGTCCGAAACGCAAGGGCGCGCACCATCATGCACTGCGACCAGCTCCGCACTCGAATCCGTGGCAAGGATGCCATTGAGAACCGAATCCTGACGTTCTTTCCCCCCTGACACCAACTTGTAAGGCGTCTTTACTCCAATCTGATGGGCAACAGTGCGAAATTCACTCTCACGCCCATCACGAATCACCACGACAATCTCATCGACGACATCTGACCGATCAAAGCGGCGCCAGCTATGAGCCACAATGGGCTCATTCCGAGCAAGGAGAAAAAGTTTATCAATATCCCCCCCCATTCGGGTTCCCTTCCCTGCAGCGACAATAACAACCGAGTGCATACAGCAGAACTATCAGAAGAATCGATTTCTTCTAAGAAAAATCCCCATCGCCTCCACGAGACCGCCTTAGCACGCCTACTCCAGTCAACAAGACCCAATTCCCGACACCCCGCCATCAGACCAAAGTTTTTAGTTTTAAGACGTAGCCATACCTACTAGAACACAGCCATTCTATAAGCTATTAGTCACCTAAGATCCCCGGGCATATCTGCCCGCCACGTTCCACAGCCAACACGCCATCAAGGAGTCACTCGATGAATCCCCCACACATTAAATCGCCCATTCTAAGAATCCCGTTGGTGCTCTTTGCCTCGAGTTTCCTTCTCGGCACGGTGAACTTACTGAGTCAGGAACCCGGCAAGTATGCCGGCACCCACCATGACCCTTGGATTCCCAACTTTGGCCATCACAGCAATATATCGAACAACCGGATCGAATCCGTCCAAGACGGCGACTGGACCGACCCTGACACCTGGGGCGGCTCTCTGCCGGCACCCAGCACAACAACGGTAATCCGCCACAACATCACCTTCGGCACCAAGGCCGAAGTATACGACGTCGTCATTTATCCTGGAGGGGAACTAAACTTCTCTCCTTCGTCACTCAGCCAACTCACACTAGGAACCCTTCAAGTTCACGCCGCCGCCAGCCTTATCATTGGAACCCAAGCCAACCCAATGCAGGAAGACAGCCATGCTGAAATCATTTTCAAAGATCGGGCGATTGATCTGAGTATCGATCCCGCCCAATACGGAAACGGTTTAATCGCTTTCGGAACCGTTTCGATTCACGGAAGAACCGTCCCCGACACCTTCGTTCGTCTTAGCAAGGAACCAAGTCCAGGAGGGACCACTCTCAGCCTTGCCAAAGCAGCAACAAATTGGAGGATTGGAGACGAACTCGTTATTCCAGACACCAGACAGACGGATCCGAGACCAAGTCAAGGCTTCGTCTCTCAGACCGAACGAATCCAAGTCGAGTCAATAAGGCAGGACCGCCTTGCACTTAGTACAAGTCCAACCCAACACCCTCATCAAGGAGCTCGTGACGGCAACATGCAGCTAGATTTCCTCCCGCATGTGGGCAACCTAACCCGAAATGTGCGATTCCGGTCCGAGAACGAAAATGGAGTACGGGCCCACGGCATGTTCATCATGAGAGCCAATATCGATATTCGATATGCGTCATTCATCAACATGGGGCGAACAAGCGCAGCAGCCTTAGACTCCACAACCTTCGACGGAAATGGCAACCCTACCAAGATCGGTACAAACCAAGTTGCCCGATATCCGATTCACACCCATCACCTCATCGGCCCCACAGTTCCACAATCCAATGGTTTCCAATTCACCCTGATCGGGAATGTCGTCGATAACGGCCACATCCCGCGCTTAGAAAAGTGGGGAATCACTATCCACGGATCGCATGACGGACTCATTCAAGACAATATCGTCCTCAACTACACCGGCGCCAACATTGTCACCGAAGATGGGAGTGAAAGTTTCAATGTCTTTGATCATAATTTCTCGCTGATGTGCCCAGCTTTCGGCTCGCTCAACACCCATGATCGAGGAAGGGCTGGCACCGGATTCTGGTTCCGCGGACAAAACAACGCCATGCGAAACAATGTCGCTGCCGACCACGCAACTTCAGGATACAGCATCAACGCCTATCGACTCGGCAACGAATCCACCACTATTCCGGTGAGTCAAGGCAGCACGTCCAAGAAAGGCATTAATATCAACGCCCTGCCAATCCTCGAATTCGCAAACAATGAGAGCTACGGGCCAGCATTCTTTGGATTGGACCTTTGGGAAATCGGCTCAACCGGAGAAACGCTTTACGACGTTTCGCCCTCAACCATTCTCAATTTCCGCGCCTGGCACGTCCGCAGTCGCGTCATCGATTTCTACCGCTGTCACAGGATCATCATGGATGGCCTCACCATCCGTGGAGACGCCGAAATTCTCAAGAGTCGCTACGCCGCTCCCTTGGGCATCAACCTCTCGAGCACCTACCGACTCCGCAATTTTCAAGTTCGCAATGCCGATATACAAGGCATGCGAACCGGTATTTTCGTCGGCATGCGAGTCTTTCCGGATGACGTGGCTCTCGGAAGTCATTTCAATGTTTCCGCCCCTCAAGATCGGCCGGGAATCATTACCATCGAAGATTCGTACTTACGCAATTACTTTGACATCACAGTTCAAACCAGAAAGCGCGATAGTTCACCTCGAGAAACCTTGATCCGAAATGTCACCTTTGATTCCGTTGCCATGAGCGATGTTGATCGGTTCGGTCAGCAACATACAATCGGGATGAATTTCGACTTCGGGCTTGATACCCGCGCTATTGCCTCCGATCGAGTCTACGTTGAAGACTACCAGGCAATTCCGTCCAACAACTTTCAAATCTTCTATCGCGAACAAGACCCAGCCTTCATCGTCCCGCAAACCACGAACAATGGCCGAAGCCTCGGATCGCCCGAGCAAGGCCTCACGAACCTACAAAACTGGACGACATACGGCATCGCAATAGCGGGGGAACTGGCCCCTTGCTTGGACGATTTCACCTTTCCCGAAATCGACGGATTTACCTGCACCGGAAATCAAGCTCCCCCTCCGCCAATCCAAGACACGGAGCCTCCAAGCTCCCCTAGCCAGCTGATTGCCAACCAGACTTCGAACGATCACATTCAGCTCGTATGGACTTCGTCTCAGGACAACATCGGAGTCCAAGGCTACGTGGTCAAAAGCAACGGTATTGAAGTCGGAAACGTTCCCGGTAACGCATTTTCCCACAATGGGCTCGAGGCAAACACCACCTATACCTACACCGTTCTCGCTTATGATGCGGCGGACAATCTTTCTGACGAAAGCGCCGCTCTCACCGTAACGACCGAAAGCCCACAGGCGACGGGGGCACTCATCGCTCTCAATGCTCGCGACCAGTTTGGAACGCTCATACCAGCCGCCTCAATTCGAATTGGAAACTCTCTCTATCCAAGCGGCACTGAACTCCCGCTTGAATTTGAAACGACGTACCGGGTCAGAGGGGAGATTCCAGGCGTACTCGGCGCATGGCAAACGATCACGATTCATCAGAACGACACTGAGATCGATTCTCTCTTTCATACAACAAGTTCGGCTGCCAAAGATCAGCATGGCGTCGAAGTTGACGGGGGCGCCATTCGGGTTTCAGGCATCACACACCCTATCGACTCCTACACCGGAGCGACTCTTAGTCTACCGCTCGGTGCCCGAGTCAACATCCGTGGTGAGCGACAGGGCATACTGGGCAGCTGGAACTCAGCGATCGTCACCGAGGCGCTGACTGACATCGGCAGCCGATTCCATACTTTCGACAGTAGCACCCGCGATCAGCACAATACTCATGTCAACGGGCGAATCCGTATTTCCAGCTTTGCGGGAACCGTTGATACCCGTGCCGGCTCACACTTTAGCCTACCGCTTGGAGCCAAAGTGAACATTCGCGCAGAACAAGAAAGTATCCGAGGGCCGTGGCATTCGGTCGAGATTGCCCCCGATCTCGTGGCGCTTGCGCCGCTATTCTGGACGAGCGATTCGAGCACAAGGGATCAGTTCGAAACTCCAATCACGGACGGCCGACTAAGGATCTCCGGATACTATCAAGTCGTGCCGACGGGGCTCGGTTCGAGCCTCAGTTTACCTCGAGGAACTAGTGTTAAGATAAGACCCGAACGAAGCGGTCTTCGGGGAGCATGGCGCTCCATTGTCTTCGATAGCGGCCTTGACACGATCGGGCAACAGTTTCAAACCGTAGATACCGTGATCGTGGACGCCTTAACAGAAGCCATCCTTGATGGAGCCCTAACGATCAGTAGCTACCAAGCAGGAAGTATTAACAGCGGCGAAGCAATCACGCTGCCCCAGGGCCTTAGTGGTAAGATTCGAGCGACTGTTGCCGGCGAACGAGGCCAATGGAATGACTTCAGTATCGCTCGGGACTCGAAAATCCTGGTTGTTCTTCACTAGGACAAGCGCGAAACCAGGCGGTAATCATAGAGCAAGATTACGGCAAAACCGCATAGCAAGCCGTAAATGATCCTAGGGAATCCGTAGGTCCAGGAGGAAGCGCTGATGTTTGAGCTCCAGGTTGCTTTTTCAACGATCCAAACACCTTCACTAGTCAGCCCCATCCCTGATTCAATGTTACGAATCTTACGAAGCAATGATAGATGCATTTCCAAAGCGTCCTCTGCCAACCGTTCAAACACGCGGCACTCATTCACCTTTGATGAAAAATTGAGGAACTCAAGTTCCCATGACTGGATTATACTCTGTAGACTACGCTCTTGATGTTTAAGGCGACTCCATTCAGTTTCCAATTCGAATGGGGCGTCTCGAACAACCCTATTCAAATGAGTTGCCAACCTTTGATACGATTCCAGTGTGCCCTTCAATTCATCTCCCTGAAAAACCTTCTCGAGTTCGTACTCTTTCAGACCTTGCCTCGCGATGACAACCTCTTCCAGGAGGTAGATACTTGGAACGGAAAGGAGCTGGTCCAAAGTGGGCACATCACCGAAACTCTTAATTAACTCGAGATCAGATGATAGTTTCGCATTCATGCGGATGAGTCGTGCGAGGTCAGCATGGCTCTCCTCGAGCCGTGCCGTTAGTAGACTCCTCCGTTGTTCTGCCGGCACCACAAGATTTGAACGCTTGCGAAACTCAATCAATGCAGAATCGGCCTGTTTGAGATCTCGCTTACTCGCTTCAGCTTGCTTCTTAACAACCTCAAGAACATGCTGGCTCCGTCGTTCACCTCGGTCGGCAGAATTTGCGACTAGCTCTTCACTTACCCAGTTCACCAAGTCCAGAGCCATGTCCCTGTCACTGTATTCGAGCCTAATATCTAACAAGTACGTTCCTTCGCGGAGGCTCGCCTCCACACGTCTAGAAAGACCTCTTGCGAGCCGATCAACACTATGTATCCCGGCATTCGGCCCAGCAAACGACTCTTGATCAACGAGGCCGTTCTTCAGGATCACGTTACGCATGAAGTGAGTCGTCGCAATCGAATCCACAAACGTCTTCAAACGCGTCGATCGGTCATTTTGAGATTCACCGAGTTCATCACTATCAAAGAGTTCCCTTGGATCGATTTGAAGGGTCGCCGTAGCGGAATACTGCTCGATGATGGGATCGTATTGCCCCACAAGATACCCGGAAAGGCCCGTTAATAGAATAAACATCAGACGCTGCCACCAGAAGCGCCCTTCGGTCGTCACCGCGGTTCTTTGATCTTGATCTTTCAAATCGTGCCTCCTTCTGTTGAAACGTTCACTATCGGTTCCAGCGCGATTCGTTGTAAGACTCATTCATCCTCATTCATCAAACGAAACCTCTCCCACCCCCACACTCCGCAAAATCCCACAAGCAGCCCAAAAATTGCGCCAAGAACACTCTTTCCATGGGAATCCGGGGTAATGTCGGCAGCCCTATGGGACTCCTCGACAATCGACAAGACTTCCTGCGCGCGCCCTGAATGCAAATCGAACTCCCGAATTCGACCGAGCACAGATTCCCGAACTTCTTTCGTCGCTTCGAACTCACCACGAAGAAAATCGAATTCAACGGTCAACTGAGACAAATCAAAGAGTTCTTTGTTCGTTTTATCCATCATGTCGCGAACCCGCCGTTCATCGGTTTTCAAGCGTTCAAGTTTCAATTCGATGGATACGGGCGCGCGTCGCATTGCATCCTGAAGCCGGGATTCTAAATGCTCTAGAACATCATCATCCGATTCCAAGGCGCGCCGTTCAAGTTCAGGAAGCAAGCTTCTCGATTCCAAATGGCTTTCAATCAGTCCTTGAATTCGCTTCACCTTTTCCAACTCCTGAATGCTCGCTAGCGTTCCCAAAGCCTCAACTGCTGGGTTTTCACCTAAATTCTCGATCAATGACAAATCATCGTGAGCCTTTGCAATTTCGAGCATCACAGGCACAAGCGTTTCCTGCAATTGAGTTAACCTGCTCTTAAGAAATGCCTCCCGTTCCCTTGGCTCCAAGGCCAAGCCAGTGGACTTGCGGAATTCAGCCAGGGCAGTGGCGGAACTTATTTGCTTCCTTTTGAGACGGTCAGCCTCTTCCGTTAATAGGGCGAGAGAAAGCTTTTGCCGTGACAGCTGCCGCTCCCCATTCTGCTTGATAAAGCCCGCAGCAATCCAATTCACAAGATCCCTCGCAAGACCCGCATTGGTAGCAAACACCGATATATCGAAGAGATGAGTCCCGGCACGGGCGCTAACAGTCACCATTGACGCGAGCATTCGAGAATAGCGATCCAGGGAACCTTCCGGATCGAGTTCGGACAACGTCGTCGCACCGACAAATTCTGCCTGATTCACAAGATCGTGATCAATAATGACCTGTCGCATCAATCGGGTGTTGGCCAGCGAATCTACCATCGTATTCAACCTGGCCGTCCAAAAGTCGTTACTAGCATCCGTTTCTTGAGGGCCACCGCCAACAAACCCCTCAGGCGCGAATTCAACCAGCATCGTCACCTTCGCTCGATAACGTTCCGGAGACGGCTCTGAATAGTTGACGCCAAAACCAATGGCACCAGCAACCAGAATCAACAATATTTGTGCTCTCCCAAATCCAGTTTTCTTTTCCTCTTTCATAAGGGTCTCTAAGGACCATCCAATCCTACCTTAATCTTCATAAATACTCTAATGACCACTACGAGATGTAACGGCTATAGAAAAGGCTGATCCGAATCTAGGAACCTAAAGATGACCAGCATCGATGCAATATAACCCTATAGAGCAAGAGTCGCCGCCCCCCTTCAGCCGAGCCCAGTCAGTCTGACAGAACTCAGAAGACGGCATTGCCAAACCCGATCTTCTGGCCCAAGCTCGGCACGTAAGAAATGACACATCGAATTCCCAAGAACGGTTCTATAGCCATAGTCTACCTCCTTGCCCACTTCCAAGGAATACTCCCCGCATGTCAGGCAGCCAACATCACTTCGTCCATTGAGAGATCAATTCAACGGCGGGTCGACTTTGGCTATAATCCCGGGATCGTCATCGGAATTGTCGACGAAACGGGACGTGACTTCTACGCCTACGGACAGACTAGACTAGGAAGCAACGAACCCCCCACCGATCAAACGCTGTATGAAATCGGTTCAATTTCCAAAGTCTTCACGGCAACACTCCTCGCACAATTAGTCGAGAGCGGCGAACTAGCCTACTCTGATACGGTCGACTCGCTCCTCCCTGAGAATGTCACCGTACCGACCCGACAACAGCGCTCCATTACCCTGGAACACCTAGCCACCCATGCCTCGGGCCTGCCGAACAATCCCCCGAGCGTCATCGAAAACCGCCCCGACAACCCCTTCTCTCCGTATCCACCAGAGAAACTCCACGCCTTTCTCAACAGCTACCAGCTCACCCGCAATCCAGGAACAGAATACGAGTATTCAAACCTCGGGATGGGGCTCCTTGGCTACGCCCTTTCACTGAAGTCAGAAACCTCCTATGAAGTGGCCCTTACCGACCGCCTGCTTAAACCCCTAGGCCTCTTGGACACGATCCTAAGCCCTTCTTCTGAACAAGGCCTCCGCCGAGCCCAAGGCTACAATGGGGTTGTTGCCAGGCCTGAGTTCAAGATGGACACCTTAGCAGGAGCAGGAGAAATCCTTTCAACCGTTGCCGATATGTTGACCTTCTTGGAGTATCAACTTGAACTTCGTCAGACCAGCCTCAGGCCTGGACTCGAGGCAACGCGCGAGAGACGCTTTGCTACAGGCACTCCTGGACAAGACATGGGACTAGGCTGGATTATCACTCAGGCTGGCAGCGACACGCTTCGTTTTCACGACGGAGCCACCATGGGGCACAATTCGTTCGCCGGCTTCAGCACTCAATTGAAGCGAGGTGTCGTGGTCTTTTCCAATGCTCGGATCAACCAGTATTCAAGCGTGCAGGACATTGGTCTCAAAGCGCTGATACCAGAATACCCACTAAACCCGATCCGCCGTCCCTTTTCAGTCTCCGAGACCGAAATGGCAAGCTATGTAGGTCGCTACGAAAGCTCTGCCGGCGATGCCTTTCACTTCGAGGAAGTCCATCAACAACTCAAAGTGACTTACTCAGAAGATCTCGGCATCGGATTCACAATCTATCCAACCGGAGCAGACAGATTCCAACTTTACGAACTGGGAATCACCGCGAGCGCTCACTTCCTTCGCAATGACACAGGGGACATCAGTGGCATGGAATGGTCCCAAGGAGAAGCGACAACCTCGTACACGCGCATCACCGAGCCGCCAACGCTTGCAATAGTAACAGGCCCCAATGGAATCGAGCTCGTTGCTCAAGGGACAACGGGACGTTCCGTCACGATCGAACAATCAAGCGACCTGCAACTCTGGCTCCCCTTTGCCACAACAAGCATCGATTCCTCTTCGATCCCCCTCGCGCACACGGATGTCGGGCAACGATTCTTCCGCATCCAACAATAAATCTGACAATCTAGATGATCGCCCCTCGTCAACAAGCCCTCCACGAGAGACTTGATTCGACAACGGGCATGGCCTGTGAATTGAAGACGCAAAATAAGGACCCTAATAAGCGACCAGTATTAGATCTCCTGAAAGATTGAGAGACTTGCTCTGCCCCAAGAGATTGCTCTCGCGGTTTTAGATATCCCTCCGTAATCTCTAGTGATGATTCAAGCGAGCTTCAAACTGCCCCACTTTCTCACTGCGATCGCCTATCTATTCACGGCGCTCACGGCTCTTCAGGCCGGTCCGGACGCTCGCAGCCCAACAGAAGGAACGCATCACAGCTCAGCTTTCAAGCTGGCAGATCAAAACAAGAAGTCGTTTTCGTTTACCTTCCCGCGATCTTCCGCAACGGTCTTTCTAGTGTTCCAGCAAAGTGACGCGCCACTCGCGAAAAAATGGAAGCGCGAGTTGCAATCATCGACCAAGAGTCGTCCAGAGATCAAAACCGTGGCAAGTCTCGGCCTCTTGCCTCCGTCCTTCGAATCTACCATCAGCTCACGCATTGCCCGATCAACCAAAGAACCCGTGCTGCTCGATTGGGACGGGGTGTTTCCTGCTCCGAGAGCTCGTTCGCTGCTGATTCGGATCGTAAGCCCATGCGGAAGTTTCACTGACATCACGACAGGCAGAGATATGAAGCGCGATGTCGCCAAGGTTGTCTCACAAGTTGAGTCCACCTCCAAATCTCGCGATTGCAAGTATTGCAAATACAAGCGGTTCTAGCCGTCAGCTCTTCGCTTCAAGCTTACTTTGCCCCCATTGTATCTACCGCTCTGACTGCACGACACGAAAGACCAGTCAGTAGAAGAGCGATCTGTTTCGGCCACGATCTAGATCGGCACCGAACCAAAGAGAAAGGGAAACGGCCAATGTGCCACTAGTGTTGGGCTCATCCTCGGGCCCTTACTCTATTCGGGTTCGCTCCCAAGTGAATCACCGCAGGCATTCCCCAAGGCTTGTATGAATCAATCAAACAATCGAATTCTCGAGACTCGTTCGCGCCGGAACCATACACCTCCTAGCGCAAGCAACAGGGTCACGACACCATACAGCTCAGGTTCCGGCACAACCGTCATGGCAACAATTTGCAAGCTATCGGCATTCGCACCAGCCCCCCACGTCCAGGTATATGTCCCTTCAGTAATTCCTAGCGAATCGAAAGAACTGTTCAGCCAGGTATTCATGAAGGAGAGCTGTTCGCCAGAAGTATAGCCCGAGCGCAATCGAATGTGATTCGCAGCACCGTGTATGTTTACCCGATCGCCAGTCCCCGAGTTGGGAATTCTAAATGATCCCCCAGTGCCAAAAGAACTTGGTCCAGAAACGCCGTTGTAGAGTTGAATAAGGTCTCCATCGAGCGCGCCTACCGCAAGGTACCCGATTCCCGGTTGAATCCCTTCCGTAGAATCGTTACCACCGCCGAGCGTCAAGCCTGCCAGATTCACGGTCCCCGACCCACTCGCCACAACATCATTACCTGATTCGGTGAGTAGGATCGACACGCCTGCTTCCGCCTGACAGACGATCAGAAATGTTAGAAAAAATAGCTTACAGCGATTCATTTTACTCGACTCCTTAGTTTTCATTTAAGTGGAATCCCAGAATCCGATCGAGAGGTTCGACCTCAGCGTCGACACTCGAATCAATAAATCAAAGCGCGATCTGGTGTTCAGGCCGAGACAGTATCGTGCTCAGAGAAGCGGCACAATTGGCGTATTCACGTCATAGGCTCGGGAGGGAAAATATTGTTCGTAGAATAGAGAGTTCCTCTCCCTCACGATGCTTGAGCGAATTCGGCACAAAGACCGTCTCGCTGATCAACAAATGAGTGGCTCAAATTCGCTCCCAACGAAAAGTAAGCATTGCTCAATGCTCACATGGATCAGCAAACTTACGCTGTTAAAAATCGGAAGCATGTTGTTAGTTACAACCCGCTTAGCAAGAACCATCTCCACCATGAAAGATCGATCAACGCGATGAGAAACCACCATCCACAAAACCGAGACTTCCCAATCAATTCACGCCCCCACATCGGGCTGATGCTCATTGCGACGATTTTTCTTGCGGCCAAGCTTTACGCCACCTCACCAGAAAGCCGCCCCCGCGTCGTGTTGGTTAAGCCGATAATCGTGTGCAATGATGATGGGAGTGAGCCAGCAGCATTTGCGCTCCCAAAAACCCTAGTCGATCAAGTCTACACGACGGCAGGGCTCGAATTTCTCTATCTGGAGCCCACTCATTGGCGCTTCGGAAAAGCCCGTCGTGGTGAGGTCAATCTCGACCAGATCGTCGTCGAAGGGACAAAACAGAACGTCATCTGTCCAGACAAACGCATCGTTACCCTGATCTTCGTTTCTGCGGTTGACGGAAACCCAGGGCCCCTCGGGCGAGGCATGCAGAACGGCAATATCTGCTTCGTCACACTAGGCGCTGAAGGCAAGAATACGAAGCGCGACCTTCAAGCCTTTGTTGTCGCCCACGAAATTGGTCACTGCCTCAACCTCAAGCATGTGGTTGACGATCCAGCAGTCCCAAATGAAGCCCCTAATCTTCAGGGAGATGGACCCTTTGCCGAGCGCTTGCGCGCTTCTAGTCTTCATCCGACTCAAGCCGCCACCATCCTTCGCAGCCCACTGGTCTTGAATAGACTACAATTCCAAACGATCCAAGAAGGACGGCGTCTGATCACCGATGAATCTTGGGAGCCTTACATCAAGGGAGCATCAGATGATATGCTCCGTTTTTCAATCGGTATGAAGGCCCACGAGCCCCTTCCATCCCCAAATAAGGAACGGAATGACTTCGCCGCTAAGAAATATTCGGAAAAACTTCTCACGTTCACCAAAGAAGAAAAATCGTCGCTCACGAGCCTCGTCGAAGAGCTTGACGAACTAACCCATGCTCACTGGCCCGCCGTCTCTCGCCTCCCCTGGCATTTCATCAAAGTCGACCGGACCTTCTGTGCCGGAATGGCCCATACACGAGGTCTGGCGATCATCTTGTCTCAAGCCTACTTAGAGCGCATTCGAGAAGACAGAGTCTTCGGCCTCACCCTTTTACTTCACGAAAAGCTCCACGTGATCCAACGACTTAACCCCTCCTCCTTTGCGTCACTCTATGCCAACTATGGATTTGAACGAATCACTCTAGCGAACGGTGAACTCCAGCGTTTCAACCTGGCACAGAATCCTGACGGACTAAGACTAAACTGGGCCCCTCGATTCGGAACATCTCCCTCCATTGACCTCACGCTCCTATCACCGTCCGACAGCGGCACATTTTCCTTCAACAACGAATTTCGGCAGCTAGACCGCCGGCAAGACGGCACCTATTCGATTGGCGCCATTCAAAACAAAGGAAAGCAAATTCAGGACTGGATTAAGGAGTTTCCAATTCGAACTGGCCATGATCATCCCAATGAAATTAGCGCCTATTTAGCGAGCACAATTCTTGAAGAAGACCATCTAAAAACGGAACCAAAGTCCTTCACCCAGAAGCAGCGAACCCGACTAGATGAAACACGCCAGGCCCTTAATCACATCCTCAGAATTGTTCACGACTAATCCCCCCCCATAAACGAAACGAGGGGGACGCCTAAGCGTACCCCCGCGGATCCCCACCCCAACAATCAATTAATCGAGCGAAATACCAAGACGAACTTCCGTCTCATCCACTGAGAGAGAACGAATGGAAACCCCCTCACGATCGCTCTTAAGTCGATAGAACCCGTTCGATGCACCACTTGGAGCGGTTTTCAACTCCTGAGTCTCCGCGTCGAAGCTTGCCGAGGCAGGCCGGAACGCACCATCGGCATCAGCAGCGCTCTCGACAAGCAAAGTGATACTCGGATCATTCGGCGATCCCTTAACGGGCCTGTTCAAATAGGGAAACGTTTCACCAAACATCTTGGCTGTCACTAAGGCTCCATCCGTAAAGGGCAAAGACTTGTTCGGAGCGTCTTCTTCTGGGAGAAGAACCCCCATCACAACTCTCAGAGCCACATCGACCACATCATCGCCCAATCGGCGTCCATTTGGAAATCCGGCATTGTCACCAGCAATAACCCCAAGGTGATGCTGCTCACTCGCCGGAACTGCAGGAATCGAAGTATTCAGTCGAACGACCTCCGCCACGGACCCATCTTGATTCAGGCCTTCGACCCCGGTAAGAAAGACCGCGACCAAATCATTGCGAGGGAATGCCGTTGGGGCTTTCACTCCCGCTTCACCAAACAGAAGTTCTAAGATGGCAGGCAAAGTTGGATGCGTCACGTAGTCTAAGAACTGACCGTCACCCGATGGCACACTCCCATTCCACTTGTCTTTGTCTCTTAGTCCAATCACGACTTCATTGACCAAGGGCATTCCGAGACGAGATACCTGGGTAAAACTAGGGATTGGCACACCACCGCCTGAAACCGTCACCTGGGGAACACTCGCAGTGGTCCACGCCCCAATGACTGGATTCCCTGCGGCTCCGATGAGGCAAGATTTGGGAATTTCGAGAACTAGGGCCGTGACATTCTTATTTCGCAGACTGTCCTTGTTCGCATCTTCTGGCCCCAAAGGACTCGTGCTAATGTTTACGAGGTCAAACGTTTCTCCAAGATTGACGACAAAGGGATCGTTCCGTTGCCCAACGAAAAGACGGCCGGGTGTCTCACAGCCGGGAATCTTGATTTCATAGACGTAGGAGCCAGCATATTCGTCATAATTGGGAATTGATTTTTCCCCAATGAAATCGACGGGCTTCTCGAAGAGACTCTCATCGTTAGCCGCGTTGACCACCAGCTCGGCTTGATTTCCTTGAACCAAGCTAAGGGTGTAGTTTTCAATCACGTTGAGTGCGGCCGTATTTCCCGCCCCGATTGGCCCAACATTAATGACCGGAACAGCCACCGACTTCGTATCCCCTTCGGGCCCGATCGCGAGAGCAATATCCTTGGAGTTGTTCTGAAATTGAAATCGAAAGGTCAGATCCTCCATCGCATCCCCATTGTTATCGATATGAATATCGTAACGAGCATCCTCATCCATCATGTAGTAATTCGGACCGGCACCCCCTTCTTGAAGCGGTTGATAAGTCGCAATGATCGTAACGAACTCTTCTCGCCCTTCTTCATAGCTATTGAAGATGTAAAAATCAGCGCCATCTATCTTGGGCGCTTTTGTGATCTCGGGTGCTTCCCGATGACTTGAGCCAAGAACGGCAAGGCCTCCGAGGCAAACCGTGCTGATGCCAGCAATGATGGATTTAGTGATGCAGTGTTGTTTCATAGTATTTAACGATTTGTGCTTTCATTAACACACTACGAACAGACCGCGCGATCGGATGCATCCCGGATGCAAAAAAATGTGCTCGCACCGTTTTCGTTGCCCTGGATGCATCCAAACGCTTCTCCTGAGCGTTTAGCACACGGAGAGAAACGATGCCCGAGAGGATTTCCATATTGCCGTCTATCCGATTCTTCGCTACCACGTTGCAGGTCTTGTCACAAACCGAACCGATTCCCCCCTTGAACCAGGGGTTCGGATCGCTGGATCAATCAAGTCAACCCATGGTCGAGGAACAACAGAACGAGGCCGAAGAAGACATCGCGCTTCTTGCAGCGATTGCCCGCGGCGATCGCGAGGCGTTCTCGCGCTTCTATGATCGGTTTTCTCGGCCCTTATACACCTTAGCCCTGGCGATTCTTCACACCCAGGCCGAAGCGGAAGATGCGCTACAAGAAGTCATGACCAAAGTTTGGAGCAAAGCCCAAGCCTATCGCCCCAAAGCCGGAAAGCCACTCAGCTGGGTGATGACCTTGATGCGCAATCACGCGATTGACCGACTCCGATCCCTAAAGAGAGCTCAGGAAATCAAAGAAGAGGCTCTCAAGAACGACGTTCTACGCCCTACGGAAAGCGATACGCAAAAGGAAACCGAGCGCAACGACCTGGCGAAGAATATTCGCGCGACACTTGCCGCTCTTCCCGACGATCAGCGAAAAGCGCTCGAACTTGCCTATTTCCGTGGCTTGACCCATTCGGAAATTGCCACCACTTTAAATCAGCCGATCGGAACCATCAAAGCACGTATTCGGCGAGGAATGCAGCGAATGCGTGCGGCACTGTCCGAGCTGTCGTCCATTACCTAGCCTCGTGAAGCACGAACCGACAGAAGAAGATGCGATCCTCAACGCCCTCGGGGCGTTAACCGAAGATGAACGTCTCGAGTTCGAGCAGCAAATGGCGAACGCCAGTCCTGAACTCGAATCCTTGTCTGGCGAATATCAGAATCTCGCCGCCCTAATTGGCAGTCATGGCCCTCAAGAGGCGATCCCGGCAGAAGGCCTGAAGGAGGCGATTCTCAAGAAAGCGTTCGAAAGCACGGTTGAGTCAGAAGGGTTCACCTTTATTGGAACACAGGACGTTCACGATTGGCAGCCACTTCCGGTACCCGGTGCATTTGTCAAACTATTGTCCATGGATCAGGAACGAGGTTATGCCGTGGTCTTGGGCAAACTTGACCCCGGAACCCGGTATCCCGCTCATACTCACATTCATGGTGAAGAAATCTATATGCTGACAGGAGACTTGCACATCGGTGAGCGCCGCATGGAGGCTGGAGACTTTCATCATGCCGCTGCCGGAACGCGTCACGACGTCAACTGGTCTGAGACGGGCTGCACCTTGATGGCCGTCATTTCCCTGGAAGACCTGCAAGCTCAATTCGCGGCTGCAGGCGCCTCACCTTCAGCTTGACGAGAAAGCACCATAGCTTAGCACCAAGCCGCTATTTTTCCTCCAGTGCCGCACCTTCCCGTTCTTGCAAGGAAGTCAAAACGCCTGGCTTGTAGTACCGAGCATAGAAGGCCGGGTCAAGATGGGTGACCTGAAAACCCATAATTGTTCGAAAAGGCGCCAAATGGGCGGGAAATCTTCCGTATCGACGCCACACATAACGACAATAAGCCTTGGTTGCTGCGATCGCTTTCTCCGACGGCGGCGCGACCTTCATGGAAGCTTCCTCAGGCTGAAGGAGTGACGAATTCCAACGGAGTGGCCGAAACCCCTCAGACCGTTTGAATTTCAAATCAACAACCGCCTGCACCGCCTCATCCATGTCTCGAAAATAGGGCGGACAATAGCTTCGCAACAACACCTGTTCGCCAACCTCTAAGCCAAGTGGATACGGCACCACGGGATCTTTCTTCATTAGTCGCAGAGCGGTTCGGATGATTGGGCCACAGCCAAGATAGTCGCTGGCCGGGAGAGACCCCATTCGGAATCCAAGCGCCTCAAACCACGCATACTCATGATTGGCAAAATTCGGATACCCACCCAGTCCTAAGGCCTCTGTCGCTAAGGCTAGATTCTGAAGCATCATTCCTTGTTCAATCGCAACAAACTCCGAGACAAGGGTTTCGATATGACGAATGGTCACCATCTTCCCAAGGCGAGGATCATCATCCAGGTGCCCCCCTTTGCTCCGAGCAAATGACGTCAAACCTGCTGGCAAAAAACTCCGCCGTTCATCAACCGCGAAAACCCCAGTCGATTCATTGAAAATTTCGAGAAGCCCATTAATGTAGAGAATGGTGAGATCATTGATGGGTAGAAAATAGCTCGTCCCAGCCGCTTGTGCCGCCCATCGGTTGATATTGATGTTCTCAATCGGATTGCTCGAAGGCGATCGTCGTTGATCCAAAAACTGCGTACGCATCCGACGGTAGACCTCGAGAAGCTGTCCGGAATTCCCGAGCTCAACGATTTCTTGCATCTCACGAGTTTCAAAATCGCGAGACCGCTTCACAAGACTGCATCCGGAATCATTGATCACCGCCAGGGCAACCGATTGAATCCCATCACCACTCGCGATCGTTCGCCCATGAAGGCCGGTCATAATAGCTCCCCCTTCGCTCGGACCATAGGAAAGATCGCCCAAGGCATTCCCCGTGAGTCCACAGGCGGCGTAGGCCAAGACAGCTTCCTCCGTTTCACTCAAGGGCGTCGGAGATCGACGACTTTTATATGCCAAGGGTCCAGAAGGAATCTCCATACCCAAACCAAATCGACGCGAACGACGTGACCGAATAGACGCCAAGAGAGTTTGTGCTTCTGAGGAAAGATTGTTCATGACTAATTGCTCCTCCCCCTATACAAGTTGGTTTACGCATAAAGAATCAAGTCTCATCTGCCAGCCCTTCTCGCAAGTGCCACAGCACGTCATGATACACCCTGGAAAAACGTTCGTTGGTTTCACAAAACATCTCATCATCGTCCTTTTGGCCCATCACGCGATTCAAACCATTGCGTTTGGAGAGATCATCCAGCTACGACCCGTCGCCGATGCAGCCCTTTTCGAACAATCCCCAGAAGCCAACCAAGGCGGTAACGATACCCTTCCTGCTGGTAGCACTGCCAAAGGAGCACGTGCCCGTGCGGTTTTTCATTTCGATCTCACCGATATCCCACAAGACGCAAAGATCATCGCAGCTCAGCTTTTGATCGAGGTGACAAAGTCACCCATCGGTGGCGGTACAGGATCTCTTTTCGGTCTACACCGAGTGCTCCAAGCTTGGACTGAAGGCACGAAAACAGGAAATATTGGTAAGAAGGCCGACACCGGCGTGACCTGGCTTGCCGCGACAAGTCCTGCTCCTCTCTGGGAAACGGCGGGCGGAGACTATGCGTCAGAGCCCAGCGCGACCCTGCACCTGGATGAACCGAATAGGTATCGCTTCGAAAGCAGCGATCAACTGATTTCCGATCTTGAGACGTGGCATCAGAATCTATCTCTGAATGCCGGGTGGATCCTGATAAGCAGCGACGAAGGCACCAAAGGGACGGCACGGCGTATCGGAGCACGGGAACATACCACAGCCTTTCCTCTCCTGGAGATCGAGTACACGCTCTCACCGGTCCCGATACAAGCCCTGCAACTCGAAATGTCTCACCCCCTGGAAACGAACGAAGTGACCCTGACCTTAACAGGAACCGAAGACTCGTGCTACATTATCGAGTCGTCCTCAGACCTACAGGCCTGGACTCGGCTCACGGAGATTCAAATGCCAAGCGACGCTAAACAGGTAGAATTTCAAGACTTGTCTCTCTCCGACACCCCAGTTCGATTCTACCGCAGCAAAGCCCTCCAGACTCAAACCATGGCTCACGTCACATCCGTGCATGTCTCTAATATCGCCGATCAATACACTTTCTCCGTCGAAGTTGAAAGCCCAGACCTTGGCTGTGAACAGTATGCCGATTGGTGGGAAGTGTTGACGGAATCAGGCGACCTTCTCTATCGGCGCATCCTTACCCATAGTCATGTCGATGAGCAGCCCTTCAGCCGGCAGGGTGGGCCCGTTCAATTAAGCGATACCACGCCGATCATCATTCGCGCCCACATGAATACGGTAGGGTACGGTGGCATGGCATATCGAGGTACAATTGCGAACGGGCTAAGTCCTGTCGCACTCGACCGTACCTTCGCTCAAGCCCTTGAGATGATGGCTCCGCTACCCTCCGGTTGCGGTTTCTAGATCGGCTCAAGCTAATATCGTCCGCGAAGCACTTCCATTTCGATGCCACCCTTTCGAACTTGGTCGATCAGCTGAAAGTAATGGGCCGCGTCGTCAGAAAAGACTTCCGCACAACGTTCGAGAAACTCAACCACCAACACACCCTCCCCCTTCAGCCAGAGGTAATAGGCCAAACTTAATTCGGGTCTAAATCTCCTGGTATCATAACGTCGAGGGAATTGAATCGACTTCAGCAGATGCTCAGCAGCCTCTTCGTGGCGTCCAAGATTCAAGAGCGCAATGCCTCGAATCACATTTCCATGATTCAAGCTCTCTAGATATAGCCCTGAATCGCCTTCCACCCGCACCAAGCGTTGAGCATAGCCAGCGGCCGTTTCCCATTCTTCGGCCGCTAGGGCAGCAGCGGCCAATGAATCCAACAATGTTCCCTTAGTCAGACTCGAAGACACCTCATAGGCCTGCTCAAATAGAGCCAAAGCCCGTTGACCTACCTTGACTCGAGCATCCTCCGTATCTCTCACTTGATACAATGACTTGTTGAGATAGAAACCCGCCAATCGAATCGCCCACAGTGGATTGTCAGGATCCTGGAGCATCGCTTCCTCGCAAGCTCGCCTCAATGCTTCAGATTCACCGAGCCTTAAGTAGTGCAGAGCATTTTCAAGAATCGTCAGATTGCCCGGACTTTCTTCAAGATGACGAATCCAGATCGATTTTCTTTTGATCCTAGTTTCTGAGCCGAACCGAATTGATGCCGGCAACATCCCTGTTTGATGAAATTCGGATTCGGGAGCGTTCACCATCAGCCATGTGACATGGATAGTGGCTTTCTCCGGCTCCACTTGATCAGGGAAACCCAGCGGGTTTCTCATCGAATAATAACCGATCAATGGCACCCGAGCACCGATATCGTCAGGCCGGGACACGAGGAGTCGCTCCAATCGTTCCACCTCCTCGCTCCCCAAGCTTCGTCCATAGAAAAGCATACTGGCAATCGACTGGCCTTGGAGCGCTGTGCCTTCACAGGCTAATCCGAATAGAACCACAATGACACCGTGGAGAATCCCGAACCGTCGAGAGCTTAGATAGAACGCAGTCATCCTTTCAGTTCCAGATCTTCGAGCCGAGATAGAGTCCAAAATCTGGCATAATCTCATTTTCAACTGACCACACGTAATCATCAAACCGTTGTCTCTCAAGTTCGTAGCGGGTGGGACAATCACGTAGAAATGCTAGAACGGCCGCACGACGCCCCTGATTTAGAAGCGCTTTAGCGAGCCTCAAATCAGGCGCTGGAACGTCAGAGCTGAGCCCTGTAGGAAAGTCGATTGACGCGAGAAGATGCTCTTCAGCCTTGTCGAAATCTTCGCGAACGAGCGCAATTCGTCCGAGGAAAAGGTGCCCTATTAACCAATTCTCACGAAACAATGGACTCCGCGAATTCGTCTCGGTCAGCTGCAGGGCGAAGTCTGCGGCGGCCTCAAGGTCTCCAGCAAGGAAGGCGGCATCCGTCACCTTCCTCAGCAAGAGCGATGCATGCGCCGGTGGGCTCAACGCATAGCCTTCTCGAATATTCTCATAGATTTCTAAAACATTCTCACGTTCCTTTTTCAAACTTCGAGTTCTCCCCTCGCCCCTTATAAGCACACCGGCCATCAAGACATACCATTCCGGGTTTTTAGGATCCTCCTGCTGTGCTCGCGAAAGGATTTCCAATTGGAGCTCCCGATCCTCATGGGAAAGAAAAGCCAGCGCATGGCGAATATGCTTTCGCTCCATTGGTTCTTTCTGAAGATGGTTTAACCATAAGGCCTTGCCTTCAAGGTAGCCGGGAATATCACGCTCCGGATAGATCGCCACCGTAGAATCGGCTAGCACTGAAGCGTCAGGCTGCTCTGAGACCAGCCATAGAACATGGCGTCGCCAAGCGGCCTTCACGGAGCCGGGCATCCCCCGAAAAGGACCCTGACCAGAATAATACCCCAGCAGCAAGGTCCTGGACTCAAGGTCAAAGGGATCCAATTTTAGAGCCTGCTCAAGATCTGTCGCCTGAACACCAGTTAGTCTCGCCCCCCGAATCAACAGCTGAGACGGTAATTCCCTTGGCGACTTCTTAGTTTTCGTCGTGCTCGTTCGGAGTACGGACAGCGCTCCATAACTTATGCCTCCTACCAAAATCAGAAATCCCAGACCGTAGGCGAGGTAAGGAGTAAGAATCCGGTCAAGAATGCTTTTCATTGCTCTGAAATCTTATCCCAGCAGGTCTCAGAAACCCCGTCAAAACGAAAGTCAATTGAGTCAGCAGATCGGCTCAGGAATATCACGATGTTTCATCGGTACTAAGGCTCGACCGAATCGCAGCGACCGTCCGAGTGACGGCCTCATCATCTGTCTGCCATCCGCAAACGGAAACCCGCATACAACGCATCCCCCGCCACGAGGTGCAGGCAAAATAGGCCTCACCCGAGTCGACAATCCGCTGCGCCACCCGCTCAGTCCGGCGATCATGATCTTCAGCCTCGCCTCCCGGTTCCAAAAAGCGAAGCAGGCCCTGATTCAGGAGGGGCACCCAAGTCGCTTCGACTCCCGGGATCTGTGAGGCTTCCACCACAATCCGTTTTGCAAACCGACAACACCGTGTCACTAAATCAGCGATCCCATCACTGCCTAAACTCGCGATTGCAGCATAGGACGCAAAGCCCCGACCGCGGCGCGAGTATTCCGGATTCCAATCCACTTGATCACGAGCCTCATCAGAGTGGTTGAGGTAGCTCGCTCGATGGGAGAAGGAACGATAGTGTGCTTCGCTGTCTGCCACAAAGGCGTAGCCACAGTCATAGGGAACATTCAGCCACTTGTGCCCGTCAGTCGCCCAAGAATCCGCCAATTCAACGCCGGCACAGAGCTGGCGATAATCGGGTGAGGCATTGGCCCACAGTCCAAAGGCTCCATCAACATGTACCCATGCCTGGTGATCTTTAGCGATCGGAATCAGTTCCAAAAAGGGATCAAACGAGCCCGTGTTTATGTCGCCTGCTTGTAAGAGAAGAATCGTCGGCAATCCTGAATTTGAACTCAATGCCTCCTTTAGTGGCTCCGGCTTTAACTGCCCATCCTCAGCAACAGGAATGTCAACAATGGCACTCCTCCCCAGGCCCAAGATACGCATCGCCCGCTCAATCGTACCATGACGCTGATCCCCGGTGATCACGCGGATAGGAGGAGCCCCCATAAGGCCCTTCTCTTCAACATCCCAACCCTGCTGAGCGAGCACCCCATTTCGGGCAGCAGCCAAGCAGGTCACATGGGCCATCTGACAACCGGTTACCAAAGCGAAACTAGCCGATGCCGGGAGTCTCAACAGCGTCAACAACCAAGCCCCCACCACCTCTTCAACCACGGCAGCGGCGGGCGCGACGGTAAACATCCCTGCGTTCTGATCCCAAGTCGAAGTCAGC
>OJGU01000392.1_pt1 | contig 26825 bp, 23 predicted proteins | sample 1594741 | NCBI WGS metagenome assembly OJGU01 (sample SAMN05416841, study PRJEB24817) | seawater metagenome | isolation source: Sea water | place: Canada:Atlantic | collected 2013-07
TACGAGATGTAGAGAGGTCTCGTGGGCTCGGAGATGTGTATAAGAGACAGGCTGACGCGAACTCGAGGCGGCTTCGGCCGAAGCGCTTCGAGCAGCTCCAGCATCGAGCCGAACCGATCCCGCCGGCGGGGCGATAGCCCTCGCATGATCGCTGCGTGGACCGATCGCGGCACCTCGGCGCTGCGTACGTTCCGGAGTTCGCCATGCTTGATCGCCATCACCAGGTCGCGCCCGGTCTCCCCTTCGAACGGCCGCACCCGGTACAGCGCTTCGTACAAGGCGACGCAGAACGAGAACTGATCGCTTCGCACGTCGGTCGGAAGCCCGAGGTGTTGCTCGATCGGCATGTATGCGGGCGTGCCCATCACCATGCCGGCCTCGGTCAGCCGGTCCGAACTCGAGCTGGAACTGGGGTCTACGTCCGCGGAGGACTGCACCTCGTCGGTCCGGATCGCCAGCCCAAAGTCGGTCACGCAGACCCGACCGTCACGGCCGATGAGCACGTTGTCCGGCTTGAAGTCGCGGTGCACGATGCCCGCGTCGTGGGCAGCTTGCAGGCCTCGTGCGGCCGCACGAAAGGCCGTGAGGATCTGATCCGCGGTCCGACCGGGAGCCTCGAGCCACTGTCGAAGGTCACAGCCCTCGACCAACTCCATCGCGATGAAGAGCTCCCCGTCGATCTCGCCAACGTCATACACAGACACCACGTTGGGGTGGGAGAAGCGGGCGAGCGCTTGGGCCTCGCGAACGAGCCGCGGACGGTCTTCTCCCGCGGGGTACCGAAGGACCTTGAGCGCAACCTTGCGACCCAACACCGTGTCGTAGGCGGAGAACACCTGCCCCATGCCGCCAACCCCCAGCAGGTCGAGCGTCACGTAGCGGCCCAGCGTCTGACCGGCCTCGAACGCCAACGGCTCGTCCTGAGATCCGCAGCTCTCATCAGCGATCGTGTCCTGCGCCCGTTCCATGTCGGGGATCAGTGCAGGACCACGGCCACCTCACGGGCTTACAATTCCGGACACTTCCCCGCGCGCCGTTGGCTCGCGTTGCGCAACTCCAGCAGCTGTTGCTCAACTTGAGCAAGCGAGCTCACCTCATCCCCGATTGCGCCACTCGTTCACGTGATAGTCGGCGCCGGTTCGCGTTCTCCAACGCTTGTCGAGGCGCTCGATCGCCTCCTTCGGCGGCACCAGCGTCCACGCCTCCGCATCGGCCCACAGCTCCATCCGCGTGAGCGACTCGTGAGCATCGGCGCCGTCGAAGTCGACCCGCACCCCGAAGGCTTCCTTCAGCCAGGCCTCGGCCGCCGCCTCGAACGAAGCCATGTCGTCGATGGAGTCGTCCGAAGACACCACCGCATACCCGATGAGCGCCTCCTTGAGTTCTTCGTGCCCAATGCTCGCGAGGAGCTGATCGAGCACGCCCGCGTTGTTCGCCACGTTCTGAAAGTACAGATGATGGGTCATCTGGGACGACCGGACCTTCTTGGCGTGGCGGTACCCGAGGATCGAGCGAATCGACAGCCCCACCATCGCCACGGTCGCCGCCCACATGAACCCCGAGGCAATCGCAGCACCGTTGATGAGCACCGCCCACAGCTTGGTTGCGATCCCACCGAGCGCCCCGAGACCGCCGCCCACGATCTTGAGCTTGTCCAGTCGCGTCATCTGGGGCTCGGCATGGGGCAGCAGCGCCTCCACGTCTTCCAGGGGAATCTCGCGAAACAGTTTGAGGCTGACGCGGGCCTCGTCGGACGGCCGAAACACGACCGCGAGCCGGCGAAAGATCTCGATCGTTCGCTCTTCTCCGGAGAACGGGTGCCGCCAGGTTCGGACGGTGCGGGTGGTTTTCGACCTGCCTCTCACAGACAGGTCGAGAAACGCGATCCGGTCGGGATTCACGCGGATCCTCATCCCGTGGGTGCTGGCCAGGTGCAGCGTTTCTTCGAGCTGTCCCTCTTCGAGCGGCTCGTAGTTCGCCTTGTCGAGCAGGTACGCGACCATCTCCCGAAGCGAATTGATGCGCTCTTCGTCCTGTGGGTCCTCCGCGTGTGCGATCGTCTCGCGCGCGGGGTTGAACGGCTCGTACCGGCGACTGACCATCCGCCGAAACGCGGCGGTCTCCTGCCGGACCGCGTACTCGAATGCCAGCTCCAAGGACTCGATGGTCTCCGCAACTTCGCCGAAGCGGCCCGGTTCGTCCGCGATCTCGGCCATCAACGTCTCGATCCGCACCGGGATGTACCGGTCGTCGGGAAGCGATGGAGACTCACCCACGGCCGGGAGTCTGCCACGCTCTGGGCGACCCCCCGCACGTTCAGGGCTGTGCGCGCGGCCATGACCTCACCCGCCACAAAGGTGATTCCTGCGGTGGGCCGCGTGTACCCTGACGGCTTCCATGGGGAGCCTCGCTGAAGCCGCCGGCAAGTTTGCCGAGAAGCTTGCCGACGTCCTGGACGTCTTTGACCTGTCGTTCTTCGTCGCCGGCTCGGCGGCCCTGGGCGCGTTCCTGGTCTGGCTGTCTCAAAACGGGGTTGCCATCCCCGAGGGGCTGTCGGCCGACCGCGCACTGGTGGCGGTCATCGCCGCCTACATTCTTGGCCTGGTCACCTATGCGTTGGGCCGAGCTGTTCGGCGCAAAGGGCTCGAGCGCCTGCCCATGCTCGAGGGCCACAACAACGCCCGGCGCATGGCGGAGCTCTACATCGAGCACGACCTCGGCCGCGTCAGCGACTTTGCGCGGTACGCCGACCAACCCGATGCCCTCTACAGCCGACTGTGGGTTCTGGTTCGCACCGAAGCCGGCCTGCGCGAGACCTACTCGCTGGTCCGCCGCTACTGGATCCTTGGCGCCGCGTACGACGGCATCGGTTTCGCGGCGCTGCTGTGGCTGCTGCCCATCTGGGATGTTGGAGCCCCCGCCCCAGTGACCGCGGCGCTCGCGCTGCTCTTGGTCGCCTCGGCCCTGCTCGCTTGGCGTCAGGCGAGCATGTACCACCGCTACCAGGTGGACGAGCTCGCAGCGACCGCCGCTCATTGGCACGCCACGGGTGTTGCAGGCGCGCCCGAGGCCGACCCCGGCATCGGCGTGGATCAAGAAGGCTAAATCGCGCGTCCCGAGAGCGATCCCGCTCCGCCCGTGGAAATTCCACGCAATGATATCGATGTGACCGGACAACCCGGGGGATCAGGTGTCATATTGAGTGCGGGGTAAGCCGACATGAGCCGACATCGTCACCACAAAGCGTTCGCATGGATCCTTGGAGCCACCTTGAGCGCTGCGACGTTCGTCGGTAGCCCTGTTGCGACCGCCCAGGCGGCCGAATCTGCGGAATTCGCGGTCGCGGTCGTGAAAGTGACGGTCCGCGAAGCCAACGGTCGCGTGTACCGCGCCAAGACGCGCGCGATCCGCATGGGCGACGACGCCTCGTTCGAGGTCATCAGCGACCTTCACCGGCACACCATCGACATCTCCGCCGGAGACGGTGGCGCCGAGCTCCGCTACAGCCGCGATGGCGGTGAGCTGGCGAGCCGCACAGCCTCTTTCGGCCGGGTCACCGAAAAACTCCAGGCCGACGGGCACACCATCACGGTGCAGATCGTCCCCACTTCGGTTCGCGTCGGAACTCGCTAGTCGCGATTTCTCTTTTCGTTCTCCCGACCTATCCTTTGGGTAGCGGGGATTACGGATGTTCGGCAAGACGAACTGGGTGCTGAAGGGGGTCCGTGGGGCCCACGCCCATGCGATCTACGTTCTCAACGAGAGCGTGATCCTCGGTCGCTCTGCGAGCGCGGACATTCAGATTCTGGATCGAAGAGTGTCGCGACAGCACGCGCGAATCCTCGTGACCGCCGATGAGGTTCTCCTCGAAGACCTTGGCAGTCACAACGGAACCTTCGTGCATGGCCTCAAGGTTGTGCGCAGAGCGCTCCGTACGGGCGACAAGGTTTCGATCGGGGTCTCCGAGTACGTCATCGACCAGCTCAAGGGTCGCGTCCTGACCTCGGCCATCTTTCTCAACAAGCTGACCACAAAGGACACCATGGGCGCGACCGCTGTGAAGCGGCGGATGGCCAAGGAGATCCTCACCTCCGCCACGCAGGACATGCCGGCCCAACGAGCGACGCAAGAGCTCGTCGCCGCACAGGTGCCCGAGCGCCCCTCGGAGCAGCAGACTGAACGACCCGGGCGGCCAGCACCGGTCGAACAGGAGGCGCCGCGTAGCGAGCCCCCAGCGACGCCGAACTCAGGAGAACCCGAGCCCGCCTACCTTCGCGATCAGCGGGAGCGCGCCGTACGGCTGCCAACCCCCATGCCTGGTGAGCTGGAGTGGAGCCTTCACGAGAAGGCGGAGGAGCCCGAGACCGACGGCGAGGATGTCGAGCCCCCCGCCGCTGAGGTCGAGGCTCCCGTCGCTCGAGTCGAGGCGCCGGTCGCCAAGGCTGAGCCCCCGGCAGCCAGGATCGAGCCCCCGGTCGAGAAGCCACCGCTCGCATCGCTCGGGCCGGGGATGAATCTGGCGACGGTGCCGCTCGATCCCCGCTCGCAGCGCGTCAACACCCCGATTCCCGGCTCGCTGCAGGCCGAACCTCCGCGCGCGCAGCCCATCCCGGAGCCTCCGGTCGCCGCAACCAGCGACGCGATAGACCACGAACCGACGGCCAGCCAGCCACCAGACGGCGAGGACGTCGGCCACGAGGCCGCGCTCCGCACCCTGGACGCGGTGGTTCGCCTGCTCAAACTGCGGGCGAAAGAAAGCGGAGGCGCGCTGCTCAAGATTCAGGATCGCGAGAACCTCCGGCGCCTCGAAGGGGTGCTCCGCGAGACACATCGCAACAAGGCAAACCGTCGTCGCTGGACCCGGCTGCCCTGCCAGTTCTCGGCGAGCATCGGGGAAGAGGGCGCCGAAACCGGCGAAGGTCGGATCATCGACATCAGTGCGGGCGGACTCAGAGTGTCGGGCCAACGAGGCGTCGAGCCCGGCGACCTCGTTAGCATTCGCGTCCGACTGGGCGACGGACGCCTGGCCAGGGTCGCGGTGTTTCAGACGAAGGTCGTGTGGGTCAACGCCGAAGAGGACACGTTTGGGGCCCTCTTCGACGGGCCCGCGCAGTGGGAACTCGCGAGCTGATCCGGTTCCCCCCGTAACGGAAGACTGCACCGCGGAGTACCTTCGCGTCGCATGAAGTTCTACTGGGGAAGCGGCAGTCCGTTCTCATGGCGCGCGATGTTGGCGCTGATCATCAAGGAGGTCGAGTTCGAGGACGAGCTGCTCGAGTTCTCCAAGAAGCAGCACAAGTCGCCCGAGTACCTGGCGCTGTCCCCTCGGGGAAAGGTGCCTGCACTCGTCGACGGCGACACGGTCGTGACCGAGTCTCTCGCGATCATCACGTACATCGATCGCAAGGTCCCCACGCCGCCGCTGTTTGGGGAGACCGCGGCCGAAGCCGGTCAGATCGCACAGCGGTTCTACGAGCACGAGAACTACGTCGGGAAAGCCGCAGGAGAGGTCATGGCGCCGCTGTTCAGGGGCCAGGCGAGCGAGCGCGCCGAGCATATTCGCGAGCGTGCGAAAACCATGCACGAGGAACTCGCGAGCTTCGACAGCCTGCTGGAGTCCTCGCCGTGGCTCGGAGGCGAGCGAATCAGCGCAGCCGATATCGTGTTCTACCCAACCGTGTGTCTCGTCGACCGCATGGCGGAGCGCCCCGACGTGGCGGAGCTTGATCTCGGCGTCTCTTCCATCGCGGACGCTCATCCCCGATTGGCAGACTTCAAGCAGCGATTCGCGGCGCTTCCGGGAGTCGACAGAGCCCATCCCCCGCACTGGAAGCGGTGAAGTCTCCACCCTGCGACCAGCGCTGGTAAGCTCCCCGGATGCGGAAGGTTGCACGGCGCTTTGCCGGGTTCGTCGTCATCGTCGGCGTCGGCTGCTCGTTCGACACCGGCGGCGCGAATGATTCGACACAGCTCGGTTCCTCGATGGGCACCGAATCGACGGCGTCCGCTGGAAGCGATACCGACAACAGCACCGGAAGCGACTCAGCGAGCGGAGAGGGCTCAACCGCCTTCGTCGCCGGCTCCACGTCCGTCGGCAACGACGAGGCCTGCGTCGACTCTTGCGCTCCGGCAGTTCCGGGCGGCTGGAATGGTCCGTTCTACATCGTTGACGCTGCGAACCTGATCGACTGCCCACAAGGGTTCGCCCGGCAAGACCTCGGCTTCGCCGGACTGAGCGCCGAGGCTTCTACCTGCGCATGCCAATGCGTGGCGGGAGCCGGTGACTGTCGCGTCGACTTCGAGCTCTCGATCACGTCCACGTGCTTCGGCCCGCTCGTGGACGATACCCTGCAGGATGGAACTTGCCGTGGGTACAACGCTGGGGGCGCGAACGTTCGCATGGTGGCAGAACAGGCCGGATCCCCCACCTCGTGTACGCCCGACGTAAACATCGCAACTCCGGAAGCGACGTGGGCGTCGGCGAGCACGTTCTGTGCAGCACCGGCACGCGGCGGCGACTGTGGATCCGACCAATGCATCGCACAGAGTCCGGATGGGTACGCCACGCAACTGTGTATCTCGAGCGACGGCGACACACAGTGCCCGGGAGACGCTTGGAGTAGCCGGACACTCGTGTACCGCGGCTTCGACGACCAACGCACGTGCCAGGGCTGCACTTGCTCTGGGCCTACGGCCTGCGTTGCACAGGCGTACGCATACGACGACAACGGTTCGTGCGGCGGTAGTGCGCAAGAGGTCCCGTTCAACTCGTGCACGAACATCTCTGTCTCTGGCGGCTACTCGGTGGGCGCCACCGTTGACAACGGCAGCTGTCAGGCCTCCGCAGTGATGCCCTCCGGCGAAGCGACACCGATCGAGCCCGTCACGCTTTGCTGTGCGTCGTAGCCGGCACGACGTCACGCGAGCGTCCGCTACACCCACGGAAGCATGCGAGCGACCGCGGCTGGCCCGAGCGGTCGCCCTCCGGAAAACTGCATGGAGACCGAGCCGCCGTCTTGCACAACGCGGCGCAACTCCGTCGTCAGCACCCGGAGCCGATCGTGCGTCGCGATGTCGAAGGTCGGCGCCGCGGGAGCCACGGACGTGAGCTGATCACCGTCACGCTGCGATCGAACTCGGCCGCCGCGCATCACCAGCGTCCGCTGCACGCCATCGTCGAAGCTCATCGCGGCGTTGCTCAGCCGAGTCAGCCACGCGCCTCTTCGCAGCTCGAGTGCGAAGAACACCAGGGTGTCCTCGAGGTTTCGCAGCACTCGCGCCGCGTCCCAGGCGTCCTCCTCCTCCGCCCGCTCGCCCGCGTCGTCTTTGCGCGCCTGCGTGTTCCAGCGCCGAACCCCCGCCGCCCGAAACCCTGCCGCCGACCGCCCGACACCAACGTTGCGTTCCTCGAACAGTCGGACACCCTCCACCAAGACGTCTTCGGGGAGTTCATCCGGCGTCCAACCAAAGGCGCGGGTGACGGCCCGCTCGGATGTGTCGCCGGCGAGCAGCTGCGACAGCCCCACGAAGCGTCTGTGTCGCCATGACGAAGGCAGCGGTCCCAGGGGATGCGACGGGGACCGAACCTTGGAAACTTCGAGCAGGTCCACGGAGACGAAGCAGGGCTCCCGGGTGTCGGAGAGCAGCGCCACGTTGTACGGCGGCTCCAGCAGCTTGATGGTGTCGGTCTCGAGCAGCGCTGCCTCGAGCGGCGTGGCGGTGAGCGTGACGTCGACGTCGCGGACCTGGGAAAGCAGCTCCAGCATTCGCTCGTCGCGACGCGACTGCTTTTGAAAGTAGCTGTTCACCCGACGTTTGAGCGACGTGGCCTTGCCGACGTAGAGCACATCGCCGTTGCTCCGCAGCATACGATAGACGCCGGGTCCCTCGGGCAGCGCGAGCCGGGTCTCCCTCGGCATCGGGAACTCCTTGCGGCCCCGCTTGGGCGCATCTTCGTGGGTCAGCCCGACCGCGTCGTCCCAGTCGTCAATGCCTCTGTCGGCGAGCATGGCGGCGAGGTGATGCCAGACAAATGCCGTGGCCCGCACGTGGTCCTCGCTACGCCGAAGCTGCTCGACCCCCAGACCGAAGTACCCCGCCAGCGCCCGCAGTCCGCGGCGCGGCAATCCCGGGAGTAACCGCCGGGCGAGCTCGAGCGTACACAGAGTGTCAAAGGGCAGCGCCTCCCCCAGCGGCATCCGAGACTGCAAGAACGAAAGCTCAAAGCGCGCGCAGTGGATGACAGCTCGGGCGGGTGCTCGCTTGGCACACGTCGCGGTGAGCTCGGACCAGACCTCCTCAATCGGGCGGGCTCGTGCGAGCGCCGCGTCGTCGATGCCCGTCACTCGCGTGATGATCTTGGGGAGCGCACTCCCTTCGGGTTGCGAGATCAGACGTGCACGAACATCAACGTCGGGGTCGCGCGCCTGAGCCCAGGCCCATCCCAGCTCGAGCAGGTGCCCATGCCGTGGCGAAGCACCCGTAGCTTGGGCGTCGAGCACCAAGACGTCGAGGTCCTGCAGGGACACGGGTCAAGACGTAGCATCTGGAGCGCGGGACCGTAGACTCTGCACGATGTCCACGCCGGTGCTCAGCTCTCCACGACGTGTCGCTCCTCCCAAGTCCCGCTGGCTCGCGGTCGTCGCTGCGTTGTGGCTCGGTGCGTGCACAGGATCCCCCGCCTCGGAGCCTGCATCGACCCAATCCCCAGACCCCGAGACACAGCTCGAACGTGGCGCAGCCGAGGCTCCCGAAAGCCAGCAGTTCGCGTACTTCGCGGGGGGATGCTTCTGGGGCGTAGAGCACTACCTCGAGCAGATGGACGGAGTGCTCGCCGTCGAGTCAGGCTACATGGGCGGCACGACCGACAACCCCACCTACGACGACGTCCTCACCCACGCGACCGGTCACCTGGAAACGGTCCGCGTCCGCTACGACCCGGCGAAAGTTCAGTACCGCGAGCTGGCCAAGCGTTTCTTCGAGATCCACGACCCCACCCAGCAAGACGGGCAAGGCCCCGACATCGGCAACCAATACCTTTCCGCGGTTTTTGCGGTGGATGACGCCCAGAAGAAAGACACACAGGAGCTGATCGAGATCCTCCGCAAGCGTGGCTATGACGTGGCCACCACGGTGCGGGGTGCCGCCGACTTCTGGATCGCCGAGGGCTACCACCAGGACTACTACGCGCGCACGGGGAAGACCCCCTACTGCCACGCACGTGTACGCCGGTTTGACGACTGAGCGTCGCGGCCGCAGTCGCCAAACGTAGCCGCCCATCCCACGTTGCCGCCGTCGCCTCCGGGCCCCAGCGGTAAGGCAAGACGCGCAAGCATCACCACTGAACGCCCTGGATTCGAGGCTGAGAGACCCCTACAGTCGCATGGCGAACCGCGCATCCATCAAAAACGGCAGCGCGATGCAGCCTTCTCGCGTAGCCTAGCGGCATCGATCAACTTGGAAATCCTGACATGGCCGAGCGTCAGCGGGCCTGTCTCTACGTTGTGAAAGGCCCCAACGCCGGGGCCTTGCTCGAGGTCCGGCACCGCATGGTCGCGGGGCGCGATCCCTCCTGCGACATCGTCCTGGGTGAGGCGGGCATCTCCCGAGAGCACGCCATTTTCCACGACGACGGGGAGGCACTATCCGTCTCCGACGTGGCGAGCACCAACGGCACCTACGTCAACGGAACGCAGATCGTTCAGCCAACACCGCTGCAGGAAGGCGACCTCGTGACGATGGGCGGATGCGAGCTCGAGTTCGTTGGGCGGAAGCCGCAAAGCGAGTTTCCTTCCTACCGAGACACTCGCGAGAACATCTCGATCGAGCCGGCTGCAGACGCTGGGCGCTACACCGCCCGCGCGGGCGGGGACACGGGCAAGTTCAGGAAGCTCGGCAAACTTCGCAGCTAGAACTCGTGGCCGACCACGACCCGAACTTGCGGGTGTGAAGCCGCGAACACCCGCAGCGTCTCCAGTTCTCGAGCGTTGGTCTCCCGGTCTTCGCTGAACAGCCCGGGGCCGACGCTGTGGTCCCAGCCCCACTGGGTGTGCGACGTGTCTCCCAAGAACAGAACCGGGCCGTTCTTCGCGTTGACCAAGTAGACGATCGAGCCCTCCGTGTGACCGGCCATCGGGATCGCCCAGACCGAGCGGTCGCCGAAGAGATCGATGGCGCTTGCGAACGGCCCCAGTGGGATTCCGTCCGCAGCTCGAAGCCCCTGCAGGGGCGGGCGGTCGGAATACACGCGCTTGTGCCCACGACGGGAGAGCGACGCGACAAGCCCACGACGATCCGCCTCCCGTTCCCCAACGTAGATCGGAAGATCCGTCGGAAGATCGGGCAGACCCAAGACGTGGTCGAAGTGCGTGTGGGTGAGGAAAACGCCCCGCAAGTCGAGCGACAGTCTCCTGCGCATCGAGGCGATGTCTTCGACGGGCATCAGCGTCTCGAGGATGCGTTCGACGGCCCCACGCACCGCGGCGGGGTCGCCTTCGGCGAGGGTTCGGTCGATCCCGGTATCGATCAGAAAGTCCCCACGCTCGGGATGCCGAATGACCCCCACCAGAAGCGAGATGAGCTGGGGTCCCGCTTCGAGCTGACTTCGCTGAGTCGTCGGGTGTTTGAAGTTGATGAGTCCACGCCGCGACGCAAGCCAGTGCGCGGCGACCTCGACCCGCACCTCCACATCCGACGGTTCGGCGAAGACCTCGTTCCAACTCTGGGGCGCTGGGTCTGAAGCGACCGCGAGCGGCCCCTCGAGCGGCTCGACGGGATGTGGAAGCGCGGAACACCCGGCCAACACGAGCGCAACCAGCGAGATCGGAGCACGAGACATCCGCCGCAAGACTACTCCAGTCCGGAAGTCTTCGGCCGGCAGGCCCGAGCCCAGCTTGTTATGGTGCGCTCCCCCGTGGTTTCCAACGGCTCCGCGAACGCCCAGCCCGCCAGCGTGGTTGTGACGCAGGCTGAGAAGGACAAACTTCCACCAGCCGTCCCAACGATCCATCGGGGCACCGAGGTGGGGCGCTGTCTCGTCCTCGACCCACTGGGGAGCGGCGGGATGGGCCGGGTGTTTACCGCCCACGACCCCGAGCTCGACCGACGCGTCGCGATCAAGGTTCTGTTCGAGGGACGAGCGACCCACAGCTCCAGCGGGGCCAATGAGCTGCTTCTCGCACGACCATCTCGAGGCGGAGAGGTCCTCCAAGATCGCCGCCGACGCGACGACCCGGCTCGAGCTTCAGGTCGCAGCCTTGATGTGCCAAGCACACGCCGGGTGCGACCCGTCATCCGCACAAACCGAAGCCCGAGCCCTGATCGACAAGGTGGACGGGGTTTCGAAGGAAGCCCTGACCGGACTCCGAGGTTCGCTCGAGGAATGGAACGAGGCGATCGCCGAGTTTCCGCCGTGCGCACCGAAGGGTGATTGAGCCATGTCTCCCGCCGAGCGCTACGCCCGTTTGGATGCGGCTCTGGACGAGTTGCTCGACCTCCCGGCGGATGAGCGGGCGGACCGGGCCTCCGCGATTTTTGCCGACGAGCCCGGGCTGCTCGCCTCGGCGATGGTGCTGCTGCGTGCGGCCGAGGATGACGGTCCGCTCGATTCGCCCGGGATGCTCCCCGACACTCCCGAGCCGGCCGATCCATGGCTTGGCATCGAGCTGGGCCCCTACCGCGTGGAGGACGTCATCGGCGAAGGCGGAATGGGTCGTGTGTACCGAGGCCGCAGGATCGACGGGGAGTTCGACTCGGAGGTCGCGATCAAGCGCATCCGCGCGGAGGTCGTCCCCGAAGCCCTGCTTCAACGCTTTGCGAGCGAGCGCAGCATCCTCGCAGCGATCGAACACCCCGGCATCGCGCGCCTACTCGACGCCGGCTCTTGGCAAGGGGTCCCGTACCTGGTGATGGAGTACGTCCGGGGCTCGTCGCTGCTCGAGCACCTCGACGAAAACACGCTCGAGCCCTCCGATCGGCTCGAGCTGTTGGCGAGGTTGAGCGATGCCGTCGAGCACGCGCACGGACGGTTGATCGTGCACCGCGACCTCAAGCCCTCCAACATTCGGGTGCGCGACAACGGCCACCCGGTCCTGCTCGACTTCGGGATCGCCAAGCTGCTCTCGTCCCCCGGGGCGGACGAGCTGACCAAGACCGGAGATCGAGCCTTCACCCCGCGGTGGTCGGCTCCCGAACAACGCGAGGGCGGATTCGTCGGACCTGCCGCGGATGTCTATGCACTCGGACTCGTCGCCGAACGCATCCTGCTTGGCACCCGCCCCCCGCAGGCACGCCTGACACCGCAAACCGGGACCGGGGACCTTCACTTCGTCCTCAAGCGGGCGATGGCCGACGCGCCCGAGGAACGCTACCCATCCGCGAGTGCGTTGGCGGCCGACTTCCGCGCGCTGGCGGGAGGCCTGCCCGTCGCCGCCCGAGAGGGCCGGATCTACCGGGCGTGGTCGTTCGCACGCGCGCACGCGGTCGCCGTCTCGCTCGCCGGACTCTCGCTGGCGCTGCTCATCGCTTACACGATCACCCTGACGTTGCAGCAGCAAGCGCTCGAGCGGGAACGGGACCGGGCGAAGCAGGAAGCCACTCGAGCGCGCCGGTCGTCGGACTTTCTCGAGGGCATGTTGCTCCGTGGGGTCCGGGGTTCGGACGTCGGAGAGGAGGTGACGGTCGCGGCGGTGCTCAAGCGGGCCGAAGCCACCCTCGACACCGATGATGTGGCCAACCTCGACCTGCTGCTGCTGAGCGCTCGCGCCCAGTCTGCGCTGGGAGAGCACGACGCCGCGGCCGAGCTTGCGGCCTCCGCCTGGACCTTGGCAGCGCGCGAACTCCAGCCCGGCGACTCCCGCGGCCTCGAAGCCCTGCACGTCCAGTCGCTGGCCGAAGAGCGCGCCACGCGTCACGACGACGCCCTCGCCACGGCGACGCGGCTGGTCCGAGAGGCCACCCTGCACCACGGCCTGATGAGCGCATGGACCGGACGTGGGCTGATCGCTCAAGCCGACGCCCTCGACCGCAACGCTCCACAAGACGCAACACCGCGATACGCGATCGGCCTCGCGCTCGTGCTGCTCCACGAGGGACCGCTGTCCGATGACGCCGCGGTCGCGTTGATCGGACTCGGGTTCGCGCAGTGGGAATCGAAGTCGGCGGGTGCGTGGCTGATCGAGCGCGGCATCGAAGTCCTGGTCCGCCTTCACGGCGAGCAGCACCTGCGGGTCGCCGACGCCCTGCAGAAGCTCGCCCACCAGCAGACCGACCACGACACCCGCGTTGCAACCCTCGAAAGGGCCCTGGCCATCGAGGTCGCCGTCGCGGGTCCGACCCACCCTTGGGTGGCCAACAGCCTCAACGACCTGGCGTTGATGCTCGAGACCCACGACGCCCCTCGTTCCGTGGAGCTGCTCCGCCAGGCGCTGTCGATCGTCGAGCTTCACGAGCCGCAAGGCTCTCCAAGGCGTGCGATGGCAGCCGCCAACCTCGGGGCCGTCCTGCTCAGTGAGGGACAGCTCGAGGAGGCGAGCGAGGTCCTGGAGACCGCTTGGGACCAGCTGGACCCCCCAGAGCGCTCCTGTATCACCGTAGGGTTTCACCTCGGTCGCGTCCGGGCCGCCCGAGGGCAACACGATGCTGCGCGTGAGGTTCTCGAGAGCGCGCTGGAGTCCACACGCAGCCACACCGTGCCCCCCGACCGCGTCAAACGCATCGAGGTCGAACTCGCGGCGCTCCCCACCGGCTGATTGCTTGCTACCGTATGGCGGTGACGTCCGAGCCCGAGGACATCACCGGGCTCCTCCGCGCGGTCACCGACGGAGAACCCGGAGCCATCGAGGCTTTGATGCCCTCGGTGTACGACGACCTACGCGCCATCGCAGTCCAGAGGCGTCGACAGTGGTCGGGCGACGACACGTTGGGGCCGACCGCGCTGGTGCACGAGGCATACGTCCGCCTCATCGAGCGAACCGGCGCCCGCTGGTACGACCGCAAGCACTTCTTCGCCGTGGCGTCCAAGGCCATGCGCCAGCTGCTTCTGAACTATGCCGAGCGCAAGCTCGCAGACAAGCGCGGAGGCGACACGCCGCACGACGTCGATGCCGATCCCGCCGATTCGATGGATGTGGAACGAGCCGACACGATCATCACGATCGATCGGCTGTTGCGGCAGCTCCACGCCCACGACCCCCAAAAGGCCGACATCGTCGAAGCTCGGTTCTTCGGGGGCCTGGAGAACGAGGAGATCGCCGAGACGCTTGGGATCTCTTCGCGCACGGTGCAACGGCAATGGCAGCGTGCCCGAACTTGGATGCACGCCACCATGCAGGGGCTCGAGCTGTAGCTCAGCGACGCTCAAGCCGGGTCGAGGGTCAGCTCAAAGGTGTAGGGCGTCGTCCAGGAGCTGGGTGTCCCGCCCGCCGTGTCATCGGCAACCCGCTGCGTGGGGAGCAGGAACGGGTTGACCTCGATGAAGTAGGTGCCGGGCCCGTCCAGCTCGACCACATCCGCGAACGGTTCGGTTTCCTCGTTCGGGTGTTCGATCGTTCCCACCTGCTCGCCGGCGTCGTCGAGCACGCGGACGCGGACCAAGCCATCACCGGGAACCTGCATCATGTCGACCGTCAGCGTCCCGGCCGCTTCGACCTCGAGCTGATAGAAGTCCAGCCACTCCGCGGGCGGGACCTCGTCCCCGCTGGTCTGCCCCGCGTTGATGTAGCCGGAGATCACATGCCCCAGCGCGATCTCGCTGGCATCGGCCATCGAGTTGTTCGGCTCCCAGCAATCTGGGATCGGAACCGCTGACCACGAGATCGACCAGTCAAACGGATACTCGTTCGGGTTGGCGTTACCCTGCTGTCGCCCCTCGAGTCGGTAGCTTGTCCCCGGCGCCGCCAAGAAAGCGATGTCGACCGCCTCCTCGTAGTCCTGCTCGACCGTGTTGAACACGTCTGCCGTCCCGCTCCCGAATGCGAACACGCTCCCGCGCGCGAGGCCGGGCGCGAAGGTGGCGGTCACATACCCGCCCGCGGGGGTGCTCAACGGCATCGTCGAGGTCTCATCGTCCTCATTGGCTGCCGAAAACAAGCCCATCGCGTCGCCCGAGAGCGGCGTCTCGGCCTCCGGCTCACAGTGGACAAACCCCGCGCCACCGGTGGTGCCGGAGCTCGATTCATCGGCACCCGACGAACCTGCCGAAGACCCCTCCGAAGACTCTCCCGAAGACGCCTCCTTTCCGCTGGAGGACGAGCCCAGCCCCGTCGTGGTCCGGTCCGTTTCGGCTGTAGCGCCGGTCGAGCCGACCTCGTCGCCGTCGCCGTCAATAGGACAGCCCCCGGCGGCCACCAGCAGGCTAGACAGGAGAACGGTACGTCTAAAGCTCTTCACACCTACCCAACCGAAAGCCGAGGCTCCGGCGGACAGCCAGGCCGAAAAAAAGCGCGGTCCAGATGCAAAAAAGTGGGCCAAGGCCGGACATCGCGCCTGCGGCAGTGGGGTATGGGTTCCTCATGACGCGCTCGCGCAACCGCTCTCGCCGCTTCGATGTCGTGCTGTGGGGGGCCACCGGATTCACGGGCAAGCTCACCGCCGAGTACCTCCTGCAGCGACATGCCGGCCAAGGACTGCGGATCGCGTTGGCCGGACGCAACGCCGACAAGCTCGAGCGGGTTCGGCAGGAGCTGGCTGCGGTGGATCCCGAAGCCAAGACCTTCGAGCTTCTCACCGGCGACAGCCACGACCGCGCCTCGCTCGATGCGATCACCAAAGACACCGAGGTCGTCTGCACGACGGTCGGACCCTACGCGAAGTACGGCAAGGCTTTGGTCGAGTCGTGCGTCGAAGCAGGCACCGACTACTGCGACCTCACCGGGGAGCCCCAGTTCGTCCGCGCCATGATCGACGCGCACCACACCCGCGCAGTCGAGACAGGCGCGCGGATCGTGCACTGCTGCGGTTTCGACTCCATCCCCTCGGACCTCGGTACATGGAACCTGGTCCAGGAAGCCAAGGAGCGGTTTGGCATCTCGCTGGATGAGGTGAAGCTGATCACGGGCCGAATAAAGGGCGGCGTGTCGGGCGGGACCGTCGCCAGCATGCTGCAGGTGGTCGAGGATGTGAAAGCGGACCGCGGCGTTCTGCGAACGTTGGGCAACCCGTACGGCCTCAACCCCGAGGGCGAGCGGCGCGGGCCCGACACGAGCGACCAGAAGGGCGTGCGCTACGACGACGACCTCCCGGGCTGGACCGGGCCGTTCGTCATGGCCTCGATCAACACCCGCGTGGTTCGACGCAGCAACGCGCTGTTGGGCTATCCGTATGGCCGCGAGTTTCGGTACTCCGAATGCTCCGGGACCGGCGGCGGACCCAAGGGACTCATGCGTGCCACGTCATTGGCCGCAGGGGTCACCGGGCTGATGGCGGGCATCACGTTCGCCCCCACGCGCAACCTGATCATGCGCAAGCTGCCCTCCCCCGGTGAGGGACCGAATCGCGAACAGCGAGAGGCCGGTTCGTTCGTGCTGCACTTGATCGGGAAAGGACGGACCAAAACAGGCCAACCGGCGCAACTCCGCAGCCGGGTGGTCGGAAAGGCGGACCCGGGCTACGGCGAGACGGCCAAGATGCTCGGAGAGTCTGCGCTTTGCCTCGCATTGGATGGTGAGGCGCTCGAGAGCCCCGGCGGCATGGGCACACCGGCCGCGACGATGGGGGGTTCGCTGCTCGCGCGGCTGCGGGAGCAAGGGATGGAATTCGTCGTCGACGAACCCTCATGACACCAGCGTCAGGGTGAGCGTTGCAAAGTGACACCTTTGTCATACGGCCGATCCAGGGCCTAGCTGTTAAGCTGGACTCGCTTTGGGGGCACATGGCTCGTGCCCACGCCTTGGATTGTTCCGATGATGAAAACTACGCTTGCTGCATCCCTCGTTGCGCTGACCGGCGCCCTCGTTCTGACCACCCCCCAAGAGGCCAAGGCCTGCGGCGGTACGTTCTGCGACGCGGGCCCAACCTCGATGCCCGTCGATCAGACCGGAGAGAACATCCTCTTCGTGATGGGCGAGGACTACACCGAGGCTCACATTCAGATTCAGTACGATCCGGACACCGAAGCTGCGGAGTTCTCGTGGATCGTGCCGCTGACCGAGCTCCCCGAATTCGGGGTTGGTTCTGAGCTCCTGTTTGACGCCGTATTGAGTTCGTCCGTGCCCCGGTACGGATTCAACAGCGTGTTCACTGGGCAGTCGTGTGGTGGCGATACCGACGGCAACGGCACGACCGATCCCACGGGCTTCCCAGGGGGTGGCAGCAGTGGAGGCTTCGACTCTAGCGACAGCGGCACCGACACCGATGGGGGCGGCGTGGACATCCTGCTCGAAGAGGTCGTCGGCGCGTTCGAGATCGCCGTGCTCAGCGGGGACAACATCGACGAGGTCAAGACCTGGCTCGACATGAACGGGTATCAGCAAGACCCGAACGCCGACCCGATCCTCGAGGAGTACTTGAGCGAGGGCTACATCTTCGCCGCATTCAAGCTCACCAACGACGCCGAGACCGCGGAGATCCACCCGATCACCCTCCGCTTCCCCAACAACGAAGCCTGCATCCCGCTTCGTCTGACCCGCATCGCCGCGGTCGACGACATGGACATCCGGTCGTTCTTCCTCAGCGACGACCGGGTCGTCCCCAGCACCTACAAGCACGTGCTGGTCAACCCGCTCAAGCTCGACTGGGCCAACCTCGCGTCGAACTACAAGTCGGTGATCACCCAGGCGGTCGATGCCGACGAAGCGAATGGTCGCGCGTTTGTGACCGAGTACGCGGGCAGCAGCGCAATCGTGCCCAGCGGTGGCCTGTACAGCGACCAATGGAACTCGGCGCCCTTCGCCAACCTCGCGCCGATCGGTGCGGTGGACGTGCTCGAGAGCCAGGGCCTGATGACCTGCTTTGAAGACGGGGGCTTCGGGACCAGCAGCAGCAGCAGCAGTGGCGGCGACGGTTCGGCGTGCCAGTACAACCACCCGCTGCTCCGAGGCCTTCTGCAGAAGTACCTTCCGGTGCCCGAGGGCGTCAGCGAGGTCGATTTCTACGGCTGCCTCAGTTGCTACCAAGACCAGATCGATCAGGAGGCGTGGGACAGCACAGGATTCTCGGCCGACCTCGAAGCCCGCGTCGTCCTGCCTGGCCAGCGTGCCGTCGAGATCCTCGGTGCGTTCCCCTACCTGACGCGCATGTACACCACGATGTCGCCCGGCGAGATGACGGCCGACCCGTTCTTCTACGAGAACCCAGACCTCCAGGATATCGACCTCACGGCCCAGTTCGCCCAGCAGGGCACCGGCTGCGATTCATCCGTCATCTGGACGCTTCCCGACGACCGCGTCGTCTACTCGCCCGACGGCAGCTGGCCCGACTTCGACGACGAGATGCCCTGGGAAGAAGAAGTCGCGGAGATGATGCAGGCGGGCGCACCGATGGTCCTGGTCAACCAGACGGACACCATCAACACCCAGCTCGCGATGCACAACTGCCAGTACAACTTCCCCAGCGCCGAGGAGTGTGGCGGGATCGGCGGAGACACCGACGGCGTCGGCGGAACCGACGATGGCTCAGGCTCGAGCAGTGACAGCATCGGCCCCGATGGCGGAGGCACCGACAGCGCGGGTCAAGACACCGAGCTCGACGATGACGGCGGCTGCAACTGCACCACGTCCAACGACGCGGGTGGGCCGGCCGCACTCATGTTGGGGCTGTTCGGTCTGATGGGGCTGCGTCGTCGTCGGAACTAGTCTCTGAGGGCAACCTCTCGGTTTCTCTCGCTGCGTGAGCGGAGCTCGCTTCGCTCACGCTTCCAAGTTCGGGCTCCGCCCTCGCTGAGGTCGTGAGATGCGCTCTCGACCGGTTCGGTTCTTCGAACTCCAGCGGATCACGACCGGCACGTTGGCGGAGCCACTGCAGGCTCTTGCGAACGTGCCGTTGTCGTAGGAGGCGCTGCTCCAGCCGGCGCTTGCCGGGGAAGTCGACGAGGGCGACGCCCACCAGCAGGGTCACGATGCCCTGACCGGGGAGCACGAGCATGGCGAGCCCGGCCACCACCAGAACGATCCCCACGGTGTTTCGAGCCAGCCGCCGTACAAACGCGAGGACGGGATGGCGAGACTCCGGCACGGAAGGCTGGCGTGGGCCGACGAAGTAGTCGACCGGCAGCCGGGCAACAAACCAGGGGAGCGCCGCCAGCGTCGCCAGGAACATGACCGCCGAGACCAGCCCCACGACGATCCACACGTCGCCGAAGGCGAGGATGTCGGCGACCCGGTCCACGCGCCAAGGCTATCAACCCCGGCGGCGTCACGCGGCACTCAGTTGTTCTCGAGCAGGCGCTGGGCCAGCTCTTCGCCGATCGATTCTGCCGCCGCGCGACTCTCGATGGGAGAGACGTAGGCGTCATCCCCGGTGAAGATGATGTACGTGACCCCCTCCGCCACCCCGCCGCTGACCGGGTGGTTCGGGATGCCGAGCTCGTCCGCTGCGGCCGCGGACAACTCCCCCACAACGTGTCGGGGACCCGCGTCGGCGTACGGTGCGAACAGCAGCTGCCCGTCGTAGAGGATCGCGCCGGCGCTACCGATCGCGTTCCAACTGGTGCGGATGCCGTGGTCGCTGGGCGTGAACCCGCTACCGGACATCGGCACCACGAAGTGCGGAACCGAGGCGGAGTCGATGAAGTTTCCGGTCGAGTCCTTGGAGGACGTCGAGGCTTGGTACCAGGGGTCCGAGGTGCACGGCTCGGAGCGGCCGCCGTCGCAATCGATATCCGCGTCGGCGCGCCACCAGATGGCGCCCTCGAGTTTGCAGATCTCGATGGTGCGTGCCCGTCCCGCGTCGGTGCGGAAGAGTTGGGTTCCGCTGAGTCGCTCACAGTCGGAGGTGAGCTCGAGCAGGTCTGCCGCGAGGTCGCCGGTCACGGCGGAGCGCTGGTCGGGGACACAGACACTCGCCGAGGACGAGGAGATGCCGCTGCCACCGACGTAGCGGGACTTGAACTTGGCGCGGGTGCCGGGCAGCTCCTCGCAGTTGTCATTGTAGGTCGAGGACGTTTGGGACATGCATTGGCCGGCCCCTTCGTGCTCCACGCAGAACGTCGTGGCGTGGCCGTCGCTGTCGGGGCAGGTCCCGGCGCAGGAGACGGAGCAGAAGCCGTGCGAGACGCCGTCACCGTCCTCGAACGCCATGCACTCACCGCGCACGCCGTCGGCGTCGAAGTCACAGGTGTCCTCGCCTGGGTTGCACGGGGTGCCGATCCACGGGTCGTCCTCGTTCGCGGTGACCGGGGCGCAGACGAGCTCGGCGTCGGGACAGCAGTCGCCATCCGCCGCGCAGTCCGCGTCGCAGTAGCAGCCCGCGGGAGCCATTTCGCCGCAGAACCCCTCACAGCTCCCCGCAAATGCGGTCTCCTGCCGTCCTTGGGTCTCTGCGTCGCAGCCAGCCGAGAGGGTCGACAGGGCCAACGCCCCCAACAATCCGAGTCCCATGCGTCCCATCCGGCGCGTAAGTGCGACGAGGTAGGTCATAGGTTCCCAAGTTCATGGGGAATTCGTTCCCCACGGCGAGGAAAGATGCCCCTCGGCTGAAACCTAACGCGGGTCTCGCCGTAGAACCTTTTGCAGGGCCGACGGCGCCCTGCCACAGGTCCTCATGTCTTCGTTCATTCCCGCCCAGATCCCCACGAGCACGGCCCGCCGCACGATCCGTTTGCAGCCCGTGACCGAAGACAAAGGAGCGAGTTCCGCACTGGTTGGCGCGGCCCTCACTGTGGCGGCGGTCGTCGCGTCGGTGCTGGCGTTCGCGGCGATCTAGCGCGAGGCCTCAAGCCTCGGTCTCGTCCGATTCCTCGGCCGGAGGCTTCGGCATCGCGATCTCGGCCCACACCAGGTAGTGGTCGCTGACATCACGGTACGGCTCCGCTTCGACGGGGACCGCCGCCCAGGGCAGCTCGCCCGGGTCTTCGTCCTCTCGCACGACCTTGTCCTCTGCCGAGGTTGTGGCGCTGCGCAGCTCGACACCGCAGGCGATGATGTGATCGGCGGGCTCACCGGCGGTGTTGGTCACGCCGGCGTCGGTCGCTGAATCGGTACAATCGTCATCCTCGCTGCGGTTGTGCTTGGCCGAGAGGATCCCCGGCGTGCGCTTGGCGTAGCCATCGTCGTAGGGATGCGTGACCGAGTTCAACGTCCCCGTGATCAGGAACGGACGGCCCTCGAGTTCCTTGCTCACCGCTCGTTGCAAGGCACGAGCAGCTTTGCGCCGCTTCGATCCGTACGCCGGAGCCTTGCCATCACGCATGTGCACCGCAATGATCGCGAGTTCCTCACCCGTGGGAAGCTCGACGTCCACTGCGACGTGCTTGTCGATGGACACGTCATAGCGGCGAACGTTGCTGATCGGGAACCGGGAGAGGATCCCGACCTGCTGTCCCGTGGCGCGGTCCGAACTCTTCAGCCACGCCGTGTCGTACTCATACCCATCCTTGAGTGCGACCTCGGTCGCGATGTCGATCAGCTCCCGCTCCCCCCCGAGTTCGGTCAGCGTGATGACGTCGAGCTTCTCGGCGAGCAGGATCTCGACGATCTGGTCCCGCTTCCACGCCCAGTCCTCGGGCGTCTTCGCCGCATACGGGCGCGCCTTCTTGGGTCGGTCGTCGAGATCATCGAACGCCCACTCCAGGTTGAAGGTGCCAACGGCGATCGCGTCGTTGGGCACCTTCGGGGGCTCGGGCTCAGCCTCCGGCTTCACCTCGTCCACCTCCCCTGATTGGGCCACAATCGGCGCCTGTGGCGGCTCAGCCTGCTTCTGGCAACCCAAGGACAATGAGAGGACGGCCAGAGCCCAGGCACTTCGAAGCATGTTTTATATGTAATCCAAACTTCATAAAATTTGAAGGGTAAAGTTTGGAAAATCGGGACCTACCGTTCCCTACCCATGCGGAGTCCACGGGCCGTGAGCGGACGAGTGAGACGGGTCGTAGCGACGCCGCAGTTCAGGGACGGATCGTCTCAGCCGGCCCGTCCAGCACGCTCTGGAACCAGTCCGCCATTCGAACCCCCGAGCTCTCGGCCGAGTAGAAGTTCGACTTGGTCGACCAGGTGTGAACGTCGCTGTCGATCTCGAACAGCGCAACCCGTCCCTCGAGTCGCTCCTCCTGCAGTGCCCACAGGGCCTCGCCAAATCGGTCGACACCGAGGTCGGGAACGCCTCCGCCGGGCATGCACTCCTCGTTGCCGTAGCCGTAGAAGAGCCGAAGGATCGCGTCCTGGTTGGATGCGATCAGTGCGAATCGGACGTCGGGGTAGGTGTCGGGCAGGTACGAGAACAGCGTGGACAGGCCTCCGCCGTCGGCGGGGTTGCAGTCATCGCATCCGCCGGGCAACAGCTCGCTGAAGCCCCAGCGCTCTCGCATCTGGGTCTGCAGACAGGGGTCGAGGAACGCGTCGGGAAGGATGACGCCCGAGTCATCGATCATCACCGTATCGGTCTGCGGCCAACCCTGGCGGATGAAGCGGAAGTTGAAGAGCGCTCCGAGACCACCGGCGCTGGTCCCCAAGACCACGAGCTGTTCGGGATCGGTGAACGTCGGCACCAGGCGGTCCAGCGCGGCGAGCACGTTGTCGTGACCCACGAAGTTCCACGGCTCCTCCACCTCGGGGACCGTCTGCTCGCCCAAGATCCCCGCGTGCACATCCCCGGTGCAGTACGGCATGTAGACGACGTTGGCATCGAGCAACGGGTTGTCCTCGTTGGCGAAGTCCAGCACGCCGTCGGGGTTGGCCTGCATCGCTTCGGGGCCCGTCTGCATCAACGGCGAGGTGAAGCCGCAGGTCACGGGGTTGAAGCAGGCGCCACCACCTTTGAAGTAGAGCACCAACCGCGTCGCGCCCTCGACCCGCCGCACACCAACACCGCTCTGCACGCCGCCGTTGCACGACATGCCTTCCACCTCGACGAAGTGCCAGGCCCCATCGGCCGGCACGTCGATGGGCTCGCCGTCGAACACGAGGGGCTCGCCGGTACTCGAGGAGCTCGACCCCTCGGCCCCTCCGGTGGTGGAGGAGGTCAACACCCCGGTGCTGGAGGCTGCGTCGGTCGTCTCAGCGGCCGTGCTTCCGCTCGAGCCCGTGCCCGTGATTTCGGCCGCCGGAGTTCCCTCGCCACACGCTGCGCAAGCCATCAACGAACCGAAAACCAGCCGAGCGCACCGCACGAGCGAAGGATAACCCGTTCGCGTGCAACCTGACACGACGTGCCACGTCATGGTTCGCATGCGACTGTCGCGACTGCTGCTCGTGCTCCCCCTTCTCAGCCCCCTGGCCTGTGACGACGACACGGGCGACGGTGGCGGAACCCCCGGGACGACCTCCGACACCGGCGGCGAAACTGGGGCCAACGAGGAGACCACCGCAAATCCCGGCGGCACCTCGGGCAACCCCACAACCACCGGCACGTCTGCACCGGGCACCACGGGCGAGGGTGGGGAAACCACCGACGACACCGCCGAATCCTCCACGTCCGGAAACGTCCCCACAACCTCGGGCACAGGCGACGCCGAGAGCTCGACCGGTGAGGTCCCGACGTCCGGTCCAGGCGTCCTCCCGGGCGAAGGCGGACTCGATGCGTTCTGTCGGCGTTTCTTCGAGTGCGGCGGCGCGTACTACAGCGACGAGCAAGACTGCATCGACGAGAGCGTCGGGTACTGGGGCGAGTGCGCCGAGGTCACCGAAGCCCTCGACGCCTTCGGCGCGTGCATGTCGGAGATCCCCTGCGACGACTACAACCCAGACGCCTACAACCCCGCGAACACGGTCTGCAGCGAGCAGTGGTCCGACGTGGGAAGCGCCGGTCCATGCTGAGCAAGCGTGTATGATTCGGCGGTGAGCGATCGTCGTCTCATCACCGGCCTGACCGGGGCCGGCATGGCGTACGCCATCGTCCGCTACAACGTCTTCAAGAGCGTGCCGTGGGAGCAGCTTCCGGTCTACGTCAGCAACAAAGCGATCGCGTTTGTCGGCCTGTTGCTGCTGGGGCTCTCGCGGGTCGTCGTCGACAAATCGCGCCGTCGGGGCCTGGGTCTCGCCGGCGCTGGCTTCGTCGCGGTGCACCTGCTGCTGTCCCTGATCCTGGCGGGGCCCGGGTACTTTCCGTCGCTGTACGGCGCATCGGGGCAGATGACGGGCAGCGCCGCGCTCTCGATGCTCGCCGGGGCGCTCGGCTCCGGTGCGCTGCTGTGGTTGTTCCACTCGACGAAAGTTCGGCCGGTGGAAGGGCAGCGATCCCGCACGAGCCTGGTCCCAGGACTCGGGCGCGCGCTGCTGCTGTTCACCGCGGTTCACGTGGCGCTGATCGGCGTGCGCGGCTGGTTCGATCTGAGCTCGTGGCCAGGGTCGCTGCCACCGATCACGCTGGTGTCGTTCGTGATCGCGACGGTGTTGTTGGTGATGCCGAAGGTGAAGCGGTAGAGGCGCTCAGCCCTGCTCCTTCACCCACGCATCGAACTGCTCCAGCGCCGCGGCGTCTTCCATCGCCATGAACGCAGTCCTCGCCAGCTTGGCGTCTTCCCGCCATGGGAGCTTCGCCTCGACCTGCGACTGCAGCAGCGCAAACGAGACTTCGGCGTGGACGGCCGCGGAGGGGTGCTTCAGCGCTCGGGCCTGCAACAGGTGCGCGACGGCCTTGGCCGGGCTCTTGGCGGCGAGCTCGACCTGAGCCAAGTAGTAGTGGTCGAAGACGATGTTGGGGTGTTTCGCACCGAGCTGCTCGACCTCGATCGACAACACCTCTTCGAACATCGTGCGCGCGACATCCAGATTGCCTTGCGCCTGTTCGATGAGCGCGAGGTTCGACAGTGGGGGCGCGACCTTGGCCGACCGTGAGCCCTCGAGGGCGCGGTGCATGTCCACCGAACGTTGAAGCGCCCGCTTGGCTTCCTCGTAGCGCTCCAGGGATTGCAGAGATGTGCCAAGCCCGTTGAGCGTCACGGCGATGTTGGGATGCTCTGAACCGAAGATCTTGGTCTGGATCTCGAGCGCTTCATTCGCCATGCGGACCGCCCCTTCGTAGTCGCCCTCTCGGGACTCGAGCCCCGCGAACGAAGCGAGGATGTTCGCCCGAGTGGGATGTTGCTCGGAGCCCTCGGGTATCGAGGCCAGCGCGTCCGCGTACAGGGCTCGGGCCGGCTCCGCCTGTCCACGTGCTCCGGCAACCTCCGCCAACCGAGCCACTGCCTGGGCACGGGAGGTCCCCACCCCGGGGCCGGTCGCATCCATCATCTCGACCGCCTTTTGGTAGCCCTGCTCCGCGGTATCAAGTTCGCCTTGGGCCATTGAGACGTTGGCCAGGTTCGCCAGCGAGTCCGCGACCTGCGGATGTTGCTCACCGAAAACCGCGCGCCGTACGTGGAGCGCTCGTTCGAACTGTGTGGTCGCGTCTTCGTGCCGTCCCTGCGAGAACGCCAGCGCGCCGCGGGCCTCGTGCACCGAAGCCGTTTTTTGATGCTCCGGGCCCCAAGATTCGAGCATGAGCCGCAACGCGTCATCGAGAAGCGGTGCCGCGGCGTCGTAGTCCGCATGGGTCAGGGCCATCGAGCCGCGCGCAAGAGCCAGCTCCGCCGCAAGTTTGGGATCCCCCAGCGCCCGGAGCTTGGTGTTGGCCACGGTCGCCCACACATCGCCTTCGCCTCGGCGCGCCAGAACATCTCCGACGACGTTCACGAGCCACACCGCGGCGCGGGCGGCCACGAGTCGATAACCGCAGGCCTCCGCCTCTTCAAACGCTCTCTCCAGCGAGCCCGCGGCTGCGACCCACTGTCCACGAAGCCTCTGGTGTCGACCTCGCAACAGGGCAACTTCAGCCCGCATCGCAGCGTCGTCCTGGGCGTCGCGCTCAAGGGCGTCGAGGAGTTCGGGGACGGGCTCCAGGTCCAACGCCTGAATGTGCGCCCGGACCTGGGCGATGGTTTCTCGCAGCGCAGGTCGCTGCGCCTGCTGACCCACCGACGGCGCGGGCGGCTCCCGAACTCCGACCTCCGCCAAGTCTTCACAGATCGACGGATCACGGAGCGCATCGACCCCGTGCGTCGCGACCTCGACCGAACGCCCAAGCATCAACAAGGCCGCCAACTCGGCCCGTCGCTCGGCAAGACACGCGCTCTGCTGGTCGTAGCGATCATCCGATGTGTCCCCGTCTTCGTGCGCGCGACAAGTCCGCGCTCGCGCGGTGCTCCACGACGCCACGAATGCATCGAGTCGCCCAAGCGCGGCCTCGCTCGAGTCCCCAGGGACGCCCGCCTCCGCCCATTGCGCGGCGAGTGCGTCTCGACTCCCCTCCCCATACAACGAGGCGAGTTCCTGTTCGACGTCTTCGCAACGGTCCGACTGCGCCCCCCACCAGATCGCACCGGTCACGCCAAGTCCGCCCATCGCCAGCCACAGCGCGGGACGACGCGTCGCAGGCCTGACCTCCAGCGCGACCCGTAGCGCCTCCATCGACTCGTGCCGCCGTGGTGGCTCTCGCCGCAGCCCTCTCTCCAACGCTCGGACCACCTGCGATGGAACCGCAGACCCGGTGGGCACATCGAGGATGAGTTCGTCGTCGATGATCTGGATCAGCGGCGTCGTGAGAACCGGGTTGTTGCCGAACAGCGCCTCCCACAGGGCGACGCAGAAGCTGTATTGGTCGGCACGGGCATCCGCTGCCTCTCCGATGCGTTGCTCGGGGGCCATGTATGCGCTGTCTCTTATACACATCTGACGCTGCCGACGAGCGATCTAGTGTAG
>OJGU01000393.1_pt1 | contig 26678 bp, 18 predicted proteins | sample 1594741 | NCBI WGS metagenome assembly OJGU01 (sample SAMN05416841, study PRJEB24817) | seawater metagenome | isolation source: Sea water | place: Canada:Atlantic | collected 2013-07
CGAGATGTAGAGAGGTCTCGTGGGCTCGGAGATGTGTATAAGAGACAGGTAACAAGATCCAGCAACCACTCAGGATTTCGGGAAAGTGCCCCCACGTTTTCCACCAATAATCTTGGATCCCCAGCCTGCATTCGTGAGTGTAGCTCTCCGATCCCCGAAATCGCCTTCTTGAGTCGCTCTTTCGAATCGCCAGCCAATCCTGCTCGGATGCGAATATAGCGGCAGCCCAAGGACCGGGCGACGGCGATCCATTCGAGATGATGTTTGATGGCTTCATTCCGCTCGGACTCGGTATCGGCATCGAGGGCAGTTTCCCCAGAACACAGCAGGGTCAAGATACGTACAGAAGCCTCATCGGCCTTCGCTTTCATTTGCTGGACAAGTGATTCTGAACGCAACAATTCCGAACTGAGCTCAGCGGCGATTTCGACATTCGAAACACCAAGGGATTCTCTAGCAAAGTTTGGAAAGTTGGTGAGGGTCAACGTCCCCGAACGAAATAGGGAACGCACTGAGTAGTGGTGAACCCCTAGTTCAATCCCTGGAGGATTCAAGGCGTCTCCCCAGATCGCTCCGCCGCCAGCAAGACCGCTAACCCCACAAGCAAGAGACGCCTGACGGAGAAACCGGCGCCGGCTCAATTCTGGCGCATTGATCGCTGCCTGATGCCCTGGTTCTCTCATACTGAATTCCGAATCTTGATTGCAAATCCCCCAAGCGACCGCTCTATTCGCCGACCCCGCCGATAGGATGTTCCTTAAGAATCTCGTCAACCATGTAGAAGGATCGACGATCTTCCGTCTTCCTCCGAACCTCCGCCACCATGGCTGGTGTTATCGGAGATCCACTATTCTTCCAACTGAATCGGACGTAGTTGAGCACCCCGGCGATTTCCTCGTCACTTAGTAGAGGTCCGAATCCGGTCATCGGCGGAGTCCCTGTTGCGGGGTTGAACGAGTCTCCGTTGACAACTAGGGGCCCCCACAATCCTTTCAACACCACTTTAATCAATCGCTCTGGATCCCCTTCAACCCATTCGTTCTTGATCAGCGATGGATAGATATTGGGGAGGCCGTTCCCCTTGGCTTGATGGCAAGTTATGCAATGAGCATCACGACGATACACTTCCTGTCCGAGCTTATAGGATGCCATCACATCCTTCGGCACATTGGTCACGGGCACGGCTGCCTCCTTTTGCTTGGGCCGAAGGTCTAACGAGCCCGCCAAAAATCGCTGGGCATTCGAATCCTCTTCGATCACCAATCGCCCGCTCTTCACGGCAGTCCTGAGATCATCTTCTAAGGTGAGCATTGTCGCATGAAAGGCGTGTTTCATCCATTTCTCTACCGGTGATTTCATGGCTTCAGCAACGATTAGGGCCCCCGCTTCATTATCCAACCAAGAAGCGGCCACGATAGCCTCCAGCCGCACTCTAGGATGACTATCTCTCGCAGCCGCAAGAAACCAATCGGTGCTTCGTGCCAGGTGATAATGCGAATGACGGAGAACGCGCACGGCCCCTGCTCTCAATTGGTGGCTCTTCCCTTGAAGACACAGAGACAAGAGCTCTTCATCCACTTGGTTGAACCCCCAGGTGACCCATAAGGCCTCGAGCAAGAATCGATCGTAGTTCTCGTCGTTCTGGTCGAGCCGTTTGACCCATGTTCCTAATTCCGAGAGGACCTGTTCAGAATCCCGGCCTCGGAGTTCTCGGCGGGTTCGGTACCGACTACGGTATTCCGGCAGTTTTAGATTATCTAAGAGCGTACTGATCGATGCGCCAGAAACGTTTGCCGGAGTGACGAGTGGGCGAGCGGGATAGGTGATTCGATAGATTCTCCCGTGATCCACATCTCTGTTGGGATCGCGCGCTGAGTGTTGCATATGACCGATGAGGGCATTGTGCCAATCCACGATGTAGAGCGAACCGTCGGGAGCAAATTCAAGATCAACCGGTCGGAAATTCGCATCATCGGAACGAAGAAGGTCGTACCGTAGCTCGCCAGTATAGCCCGCACCATCTTCAACCATCGTGTGTTGTTTAGTGCCAAGAAAACCAATCGTGTTGTTGATGAGAAAATCCCCTTGGACTTCATCTGGAAAATGCCGGGATGAGACAAATTCCGACCCCGATGTCGGGCGAACACGATGGGTCGTGAATTGCCCTTCTTTACCAATCTCTACCCCGTAGGGAACCCTGGCGGATAAGGGCAGCAGCCAGTAGTTGGCTCCGCCTGAAGCATCCGAAATAAAATTTTGTCCCCATTCATCAAACGCAATCCCCCAAGGATTCGAATAGTCGCTTTGGGAATGTCGCTCAAGGCGCCAATTGTTTGGATCAAAACGCCATGCCCCGCCATCATTGCAGCGAACAGTGCCGTAAGGGGTTTCCACCTGCGAGTGCAGAAAACGACCTTCACACATGTAGAAGGCTCCCGAACCGTCAGCACAATAGGCTGAAATCGCATGGTGAGTATCATGGGAGTCGAATCCCCCCAAGATGATCTCACGAGAATCAGCACGGCCGTCTCCATCTGTATCTTGCAGAAAGAGAAGATTGGGTTCTTCTGAAACGTAGACGCCATTGTGAGCGATCTCGAAACCAATGGGGAGATGAAGGCCGTCGGCAAATACCGTCTGTTGGTCTGCACGCCCATCATTGTCCGTGTCCTCGAAGACGATCAACTTGTCATTGGGACGCTGCCCCCCGGGTTTGTAGTGAGGATAACTATGGAGCACTGAAACCCACAGACGACCATGATTATCAAAAGCCATTTGGACGGGATTCCTGAGATCTGGAAAATCGCTCTCAGCGGCAAAGAGTGTTGCTTGGTAGCCATCGGGAAGATGCAGTGTATCGATCGCTTTGGCGCCCTCGAGGTAAGTGATGGATCGCTTAAAATTCGTCTCGATCGGGGTCAATGAGCGAGTCGAGGAATCATCGACAAGGAGATCGGTCGTTTCTCCCTGCACCACTTCCCAGATCTTTTCATCACGCAAGCGCGTCATCTCGCGCATCTTTTCGATTTCCTCAGGATAATTCTCGTTGCCAAAGGGTTTGTAGCGACGCCCATGAACGTGAACTCCATTCAGCATTCGGTAATCGTTGAACCAGAACCAAGATTTCTCGGTGACCGCTGCTCGGGCGGTTTCATAGGCAACATCCGAGTCACCGTCGCCAAGATTCTTACCGTAAATGGTTTCGAGCCATAGAGGTGCAATCCTCGAGTAGCCATAATCTGAATAGTGACAGCCGTTGATCGTGAGAGAACGCTCTGTCTCCCTCAAGAGTTCCGTGGTCAGAGCAAACAAATCCACGAACGTAAGGCTATGGGCCTCGGCCACTGAGCGCACCGCTTCCGAATAGAGGGCTAGATTCGCGTTCTCCGCTCGCCCGTTGGGCAAGTCCATTTCATGGGATCGGTCCTCAAAGGCCGCTGGCCCGGCTAGAACCAGCTTTGGAGCGGTCGCTCCGTTGTAGCGTTGAGCCAGGGTATGAACGACAAAGGCATCGAGTTCTGCTCTGAAGGTAGCCAACCCGTCCCGTCCGTCAAATGATTCACTGTAGCCAAAGAAGGCGACAATCGTATCGGCTCGAAGAAGGGTCAACCACTCATCTGGGCTGGCATAGTGACCGATGCCAAGATGCATGGCGTACTCGGGCCGGAACACTTCTGCCCCAGGAAAGGCCCACTGGCTTTCTCGTCCCGGGCGGGGTCGAAATGCCGGCGTGTCCCCCTGGTTCCCCATATTGCGAATCACCAAGTTGGCTTGAGGAAATCGCTGCTGGAGCACGGTCTCAAAATGCCCGTAGTTTTGCTCGCGTTCGATAAATCCATTACCCAAAAGAACAATGCGCTCCCCCTTCTTAGGGAGCGCTTCGCCCCCTAAAACCGATTCAAACACGCTTAGAACCAAGATACTAAGCAGCCAAGATTTTACTTCAAATTTCATATCGTCACCAGGAACAGGCCAAAGCCTAGCGGACTCATCCATACCTCCAAGCGAAAATACGTCCTCCGTTGGCTGGGGTGGATAGGCCGTTAAACATCGCCGACCTACAGGACGTTCCCATGAGGAATCGCCCCCCCCCTTCCATCATGATGCCTTGATTCACCCTAAGCCAAACACTTTTGATGCCTTGACATCAAGAAGCTCCCGTCTATTCTGAGGGAAGTTGTGAGAACCACCTTAACTATCGATCCAGACGTCGCAGAGCGACTCAAGCAGGAACTTTCCAGTGGCGAGCAAACCCTGAAACAAGTCGTGAATGAACGCTTGCGGATGGGGTTTGGGTTTAAACAATCGCCCAAACGTCGCCCCTACAAAGTCACGGCACATCATTCGGCCTACCGTCCCGGTATTGATCGCGCAAAATTGAGCCAGATCGTGGATGAGATTGAGGTCGAAGCTGTCTTGTCGAAGGCCCGGTCACTGTGATCATCCCTGATATCAACCTTCTGATATACGCGCACAACGCCGCTGACCCACAACATCAAGCTGCGAAGGATTGGTGGGAATCATCCGTCAATGGACGGGATCCGGTCGGTCTCCCCTGGGTTGTTATGGGGGGCTTCATTCGCCTCATGACACATCCTCGAATCCTAGAAACGCCCATGGCGACAAGTGAGGCAACCCAATGCGTCCGGACGTGGCTCGATCAAGATTCCGTCATTATTCTTGAACCGGGCAGACGCTTTCCCACGATTTTCTTCAGCTATCTCGAAAAGCTGGGATCCGCAGGCAACCTAACCAGTGATGCTCAAATCGCCGCCCTCGCCGTTGAAAAGCAAGCCGAGGTCTATAGTTGTGATGCTGACTTTTCCCGCTTCGAAGGACTCCAATGGACTAACCCGATCGCAGCTTTTTCCTAGCTTGGAAGATTCGTTCTTGCCGCCATTCACAGGCTCCCTAGGTTTTCTTGCAAGGCAGCATGCCTGCGCCAACCATTAAGCGAAGGACAAACAATGAACGCCCAGAAAACGCTCACGACATTGAACACCGAATGGTTCGAACGTGTATGGAACAAACACGAACGATCCGCCATCTTCGAGCTCATCACCGATGATTGTAAAATCGGTGGACTTCCTCCCAGCGAACAATCTGCCAAAGAAGCCTTCGCTGCCTTCCACGATAGCATCCTCGCCGCCTTTGATCGCTTCACCATCACTCCTGAGATTTGGGCAGAGGACGGTGAAACTGTCGTCGGCCAGGGAAGAATCCAAGGGCACCACCGAGTCACCGATCGCGATGTTGATTTTCGCTTCGCCTACCGAGCGGTTTGGAAGAACGGACTTATTGCAGAAGCGGACAATATTATCGAATGGCAGACAGCTTTGACTCAGACAGGCATCGAATCCGATTCAAGTTTGCAGCGCCTCTTCCGCGCCCCTGATTGACAGGAGCCTTCCTTCTAACAAGTCCCAAGAATATCGTAAACGCGTCGACCTTATCGGCAGCAATATTGCCTGCCAGCAATCGCTCAAGGTATCTGTGCCGTCTCCGCAAACGATGGCACCGATCGTGCTTCTATCCCAGACTCACAGAATCTGAGATCAGCGACAATGAGCGGTACTGGTATACTGTCGCGCCACCGAGACTGAATGGTCCAAGGAGCAAACGATTGGTTAAACATAGATGCGATTAGTCCTCATTGGCCGGTTATTTGTAGCCTTGATGGCACTCACTGGAGCAGTTGCCAAGGCCCAGGGAGTCATTACGTTTAGCAACATCGGTAAGGGCTTTTTCGCCCCCTTTTCGACCGATCTGACGGGCTTTCTGGAAATGGACCATCGGGCACAGCTCCAGTTTAGCGACGGTGTCTCGATAGGTGAGCCAGTAACGTTTTCCTTTCAAGGAACTTTCTACGGGGGCAATCGAACCATCCCCGATACACTTCCAGGAGAATCGGTTGAGCTAAGGGTGGTTGCTCTGAACCTGAATGACACCATTGTTGCCATCAGCAACACCGTAGGCGTGATTCTAGGAACTCAATCAAACCCTACAACGCTCATAGGACTCGAGCCAACCACAGGCCATGAGCTGCCACGGGAACGGCGTGGCCCCTGCTCTATCATTGGGCAGGAAGTCGCCGATCCGAGACGAGTATCCGGACAGCCAACCTTTATCCTAGGCGCGCGGAATGTGGTTCTGAGAAAAGAGGAACTAGGAGGCTCAAGTGCTTGGGGAGATCTTGATGGCGATGGAGATCAGGACATCATCGCGGCAGTTCCTCAATTCGGTTACCGCACCTTCATGCAGCAATCCGACGGAACCTTTCTCTCTCGGCGCGGCGCCAAGGGCGGGCCGAGTGGCAATCAGGTTTTACTCGCCGATTTCGATAACGATGGGGATCTCGATGCCCTCTTTGGTCAGGGCGCCTATTCCGATGAAGATCAGATTCCGACAGTGCTTTGGCTCAACGACGGGAATGGCCAATTCAAAGCCTCCGAACAAGATCTCGGTGAGACGGCGACGAAGATTCATATTGCCGATTTCGACGGCGATCGAGATATCGATTTCATGACTATTTCACCGTCACAGATTGCCCCCACAGAAGGGTCCTTTCTCGTTTGGTTCAACGACGGTTCCGGGAGGTTTCGTAACGAAAAAAAACAGCGCTATCTATGCGACACCCTAGGCGTCTACTCAAGACTCGCGGATATCAATGGTGATACCTACCCCGACCTGTTGCGTCTCTGCGCTGGAACGCTCTTTGTGAGTTTCAATAATAGGGACGGCAGTTTTCGAGCTTCCAACCAAAGGCTCATTCATCGAGAAAAGTTTAGCATCTCATCTCATGGAGGAAACATGGCTATCGGAGATGTCGACGAAGACGGCGATCTCGATGTTGTCGTCCCAAACGGGAATTTTGATAGCACCCTTTGGATCAACGACGGCTCCGGTTTCTTTGCTGCTGCAGATATCGATCTTCCTTCCGAAAGCTCGGTTGCAACAGTGACCGATGTCGACAACGATGGAGATCCCGATATCGTTATTGCCTCACGAGGCCTGGCAACCCTTTATCGACACCTCGAAGGATGCCACTATCAGAAGACAAGTTTTCCCATTGCTACGGACTTTGAGATGGTCGACTTCGACAATGATGGCATCGTTGATCTGATCCATCAGACCGAAGAGGGAGTCGCTGTGTTGCGCGGGAGACTCATTGCTAGCAGCAAGCCTGAGCTGGTCGACATCCCCGACACACAGCTCCAAAAGGTGATTGCCTCAGAATTCGGAAAATCTCCCAAAGACCCGATCACTGCCCTAGAAATGGCTGCACTCGAGAGACTAGATCTCAGCAGGAGAACTTGGGGCAATCAAGTACCTGTCATCCACGACCTGAAGGGAATTGAGCGGGCGCTGAATCTAGTGGAACTCAACCTCGCTGGCAACGCATCGCTTCCATGTGTCAAACAAGGATCCTTATGGCGGTTGAACAACCATTCAAAGCTCAGAACCCTAAGCCTAGGTAACAACGAGTTTACTCAGATAGCCCTCCCCTTCGGCTTGCTATCTCTCGAGCATTTGGATGTATCGAGAAATCGACTGTCGCGACTGGAATTGAGCGAAGACTATGCCAATCTCGAGACCCTTGATGCTCAGTCAAATGCGATTACCAATGCTCTCCTGAGTTCATCGCTTATCAAACTGAGACAGGTTGATTTGAGCAATAACCACCTTGCTCTCCTTACTCTGCCGGAAAACGCGTCCAATCTGGAACAATTGCGCTTGGATCAGAACCCCTTAAAGCACATTGAGATGCCATCTACCGCAAGCCATCTGACTTCGTTGAGCTTGAGCGGTCCTGAACGTCTGAACGATATTTCGTTTTTCAACAGACTTCATGCATTAAAAACACTTCAATATTCGGATGGCGTCTTCGATCCGTCTATCATCGATCCTCTCCCTAATCTTGAAGGACTCTACTTGAACGGGAATCAGATCGTCGATTTCATTCTGCCCGGCGGATACAGGAAACTAACGAACCTCAGATTGCGCAACTCTCTTGTTAAGAACCTCCATCTCCCAGCGGATATGCATGCCCTCACTCAATTAGACCTTTCGGGAACGCAGTTAGAGCGCCTAGAGCTGCCGACAGGAATGAATTCCCTATCCCATCTCATTGCCAACGCCATCCCCATCACAAGCGTTTCACTACAGGGGGACATGCGCCGACTCGGCTCAATCGACCTCAGCGAAAACCAGAACCTCCACCAACTCACATTGCCCGATGGCATAGGAATCGAAACCGCTCCTCGGAGTCACCTCAATCTCAAGGGAACCCCCCTTAGGCGCCTCACTCAGCCCTCCTATTGGAGATCTTTTCCCGCTGAGAACCCCCTTATTCCTCTTCGAAGATTTCATATTGGCACCAGCGGAAAACTAAGACTGGGAGTAACAACCTTTTACGGGCCGATTCAGATTGAACGGTCTAACGATCTCAAGACATGGACTATCGTTGGGACACTCGAGGCCCGATTTGATGGAGCTCCAACCTATTTCGAAACTCTGGATAAGAATACAAAACAGGGCTTCTATCGTGCGAAGCTATTGCGCCCTTGAAACGCTTTGATGACAACTCACACCTCTGTCACGATGTCACTGCCCAAACGTTTAGCGGAACGATTTCTCTGAGGAGTTCCCGTTCTCAACGAGAATCGACGAAATAATTCCGCTTATTCGAGAGAGGGGGCTATCGAGCTTGATTTGGAAAATACGAGATTCTTAGATGGACGAAGGGCGCCTCGTCCATCTCTTCAGAAGACTGATCCCTCCATGCCGAGGCGAACAGAAAGTGAAATCTCCCGCCAAGATACTCCATCTCTAGCCGTTTCCGTCTGACCAACTCTAATCGACTCGGCGTTGGGGATGGCGCTCCATCGATTGGTTCCAAGTCTAGGACAATCGTATCATCATTACCCCGGACGAACCTGCCAAAGAAAGCGGGTTCGACTTCTCCTTCAATTTGAACAGGAAACCTATTGTAGTCGGCTATGCGAAAGCGTTCAGAATAGAACGTTCCGTTCCAACCCTGATTAGACCTCAGAACGCCCCATGTCGTAGCCAATCCTTCTTCGAAAACACCTGAAAAACGCTCTCGGACGGAGAACAATCGATTTATCGTGTTCGCTTTCATCTGCTCAATCAAGCGTTCTAGTGTCGCACGTTTTGGTGACGGGAGTTCAAGCGAAAGCAGCACGTTTTCGTATGAGGCAATCATCTTCTGCTGCCTCCGCCACAATGCCAAGATCTTGGCTATTCCTGATCTTTCGGTCTCGATGGAACTAGAGAGGGCGTAGTCTCCGAGGGCCTCGACATCTTCAATCTTCTCAACGATCAAGGCGGCCCTAACACTTCCCTGTTCGGTTGTGCTGAGCCCTGAGCGAAGGGCTATTTCGCTCAGTATATCGCGTCCGAAGCCATCATCAGAAACCAAGAACTGCGGGTTTCCTCCCCCCGCATGGTCAAGTTCATTGGCGGCCATTTCGACGTCCACCGCAGGGTACATGCTCCCTATTCCAAAGCGTATCCCTAGACGATGCTTGCCGTCACCATAAGGCGGCACAACCCGAAACTCTCCGCGTCGAGAATAGCTATTGTATCGCTCGGGATGGTTCGAATCGAAGGTAAGCCGTAGGTGAACCGGATCATCCCAAGATCGTGGCCCATCTATTCTCGCGACTCGATCGACGAAGGGGAGCCGAAAATCGACACTAATCATATCGATCGGGTATTGAACGTCTCGAATCATTGCCCCGATGTGTCGAACCGTCGGTAGCTCATCGATCGACTCACGACTTCGTTCAGCATCTGCCCTCTCTAAGAATTCGTTCAAGGCTTCCACCAATCCGCCAAAATCCTCATCGCTCAGCGGTCGATCGAATACGCTTCCAAGAGGGTCACTGTAGGATTGCTGAAGTAGAATCCACTCCCGCAAGCATCTCCAGTCGTACTGGTCTTTTTCGAGTTTCTGAGCAAGACTCGAACTATCATTTCTTGTTGCTAGGAATGCCGCAATCAACTGCTCCCGATGCAGCAAATATCCGTTGAGAATCTGATGCTGCCTGGTAAGCACCCTTTTCTGTGTTTCCGTTCGGTCAGGCATCGTGAGGGCTCGCCAAAGTTTCCATTTCACAGTCAGGACATCGTCTTGCAATGTCATGTCTGACAATTGCCGGCCATAGCGATCGACAGTCAGAGGTCGAGAGGATTTGAGCCCGGTTGGCCCTCCGCGATAGAATTGCTTCGCAATCGACGTTTCGATCGTTTCGAGCAGCTGTGTTTTGCGGGCATCTGAAACGGTATTTGTCGCCAGAACCCCATTGAAAAAGGTTTCCAAGTGAGCTCCGACCGCCTCCACCTCAGCAGAAGCCATCGAAGGATAATTCTCGCGGATCCCATCCATAGCCCATTCAGAAACGGTTCTCGAAAACCCTGAGTTTGATGCCAATGGCTCAGAAAGGATAAGAGAATCTACCGCAGCCACGGCCCATCCGAGACCAAGAATCGTGCACATCGCTAGGCAGAGCCCGTGCCGAGAGAGCTTTGATGGGTGTCTGCTCTGATCCAAGATTCGGTCGATTCGTGGCTCCAGACTTTGCGCGCTCGAAAGCACTGCCGCGCTTCCCGGAACAGGCTGAAGGCTCACCCGAGTTCCTAGTTCAAGAAGGGCTGAGGCATATGCTTTCTTGGACACGCCGCTATCAAGCACGTGATCATCGCAGACCTGCTCACGTTCTCGAATCCATTGATTCTTTGCCAACCAGGCGAAGGGACTACACCAATGAAACGCGCAGGCCAATTGAGCGAACAGCAGAATAAGACAATCTCTACGTTTGATGTGAGCCATTTCGTGGCGCATCACCGCTTGAACCCGTTGCTCAGGCCAGTGCTGAGCCGAATCAGGCAAGAAAAGTTTCGGCGAAAATGCGCCTACTGTCATTGGCATGAGTTCGCGTTTCACCAAGTAGAGCGGGACGTCTTTTCTGACTCCCATGGCTTCACTTGCTTGTTGCAACTCAAGATTCAATACGCCATTACGAACCCGTTGCCCTTCCCCTTCGAATCGTTTCACCGCCATCAGGCCCAGCAACACTCTCGTAAGAATCCATATCAATCCACCAATCCAAACCCAAAAAACAAGATCACCGAGAGAAAGCCGAGCTGGGCGTTTCGTAACTATTTCCTTCTCCGACACAGGCTGATCCGACGCCACTGCCGTGGGAACATTCGCTGACTCACTTTGTGAATTTGGTTCCAGGGGGATTTGAGGAGTTGCAGCGATTGGGGATTGCCTTACTTGGTCGCTGCGCACCAAAGGCACCAAAGGGGGATTCTGCTCAAGTGGAACGGGCTGTTCAGGAGCCCATTTCGGAAGTACTTGCCAACGAGGCAACGAAACACCGATGAGCGGGATAATGAGAAGGGCGATGAGCGTGCCCTCCCAGGCAACGACCCGTTGTGCCGAGCGTTTTGTCCGAAGAACAATAAGGGAGAGCCATACCACGAGAACGAGCAAAACTCCGCGCAACTGCCACTCACCGGCGTTCCAGAGTGACGCCTGAATCCAATCAAATAGTCCCGCAGCATCACTCATGACTGATCCTCCTCAGACTCCTCGATACGCCGTTTTAGCCGCAGAAGATCTTCAGGCGAGATTTCCTCCCTTTCACGATTTAGATGCGCAACCAAGGCATTCTCAAATGATCCTTCATAGAAGATATCGATCACGTGTTGCAACGCGGACAGCCCTGCCTTGGATCGTTGCACCGCCGGTTTATACTCATACTCTCTCCCTTTGCGGTGACGCCTTAGGTATCCCTTGTTTTCTAGAATCACTAAGAGTGCCCGAACGGCGTTTCCGCTCGGCGGGGCCTTCATCTGCTCGCGAATCATCTCTGTGGTCGCCCTCTCAAGGGAGAAGAGAATATCCATGATTTCACGTTCACGACGGGATAGTTTGGCTGGATCTGTCATGCGATACGTTTTCCTTACACTAAAAAATTAGTGCATCGAGTCTCCCTGTCAATCGTTAACACTAATTTTTTAGTGTTTAAATCAAAGACAGCATGGAGGTGAAGACCGCGTACGTAACTGGCGGCTTGATGCTATCTCTTCAATGAAGCCAAGGGAGCTAGAAGGTAGCGATAGGATTCAAAGGCGATCCTGTTCCTCCGTCGACGGGAATCGGTGAGGTCGTCAACATGAACTCCCACTGTTTGAATTCAGCTGCCTTGAAGGCGACCGCTTCAAAATCACAGTTATCCAAGATGTGAACGCCTAGGGCATGGAGGGCAAAAAGATGAATCGGCTGCGTAACCCCCGGTACCTGCGATGGCATCACATCGCTGGCGCCATCGCTCCCAAGAATGGCGATATCACGCTCCTTGAGCCACTTGCCACACGAACCGTGCAAACCAGGCATGCCCGCAGAAACAGGCCATGCGCCTTTCTCGGCTCGACGGGTCCATCGTCCCGTCCGGATCAATAGCACATCTCCACTTGATACCCTAATCCCGGCCTTCTTTTCCCACGCATCCAAATCAGCAGGATAGATCGCCTCTCCTGGCTCAAGATATTTTTTGCCTTTGAGACGTGGAATATCCATCAGTACACCTCGAGAAAGAACCCCGTTCTTGAGGTTTTCAATCCCCAGTTTGAGGGCGCCTTCCTTGGTGACAACATCCCGCGAGTAACCGTTGTAGACCTTGTCGTTATAGAAGAAGTGGCAAAGCGAATCCATGTGGGTATGAGCAAACCCATGGTAGATCACGGAGTAATGATCAGCGGCATACATTCCCGTTGAGTCCTTGCCATAGGCAAGCATGGTATGTTCGAAGGGATTCGGATTGTCCGGAGCCTTCTGAGTCTCTGGCGTTCGAGCCATGGATACGGAAATGCCTCGTTGAACCAGTTTGGCTGCCTCGATCCGTTTCTGCGGCGTAATTAAATTAAGCGCCCCGAGTTGATCTTCTGCCCCCCAACGTCCCCAGTTTGAGATCTCGCCGAGCACACGATTAAAGTCCGCTTGGCTCATTTGCGGCTGGGCTTCGAGCGAGGTAATGCCTCCGTTGACTGCTAGAAGGAGGGCTAGGTAGATGGGGTGTCTCATAGTTTGAGCCAGTTATACCCCTGACGAAAGGACGATGCCAGCGTGATTGCAGTATCTCATGATTGAACGCAGGCACCAGAAACCGCTTACAGGATTGAATCTTGTGACCACGTCCCGCACGATGGTGAGATGAAGCTTCCAAGTCCAATCATCCTTGCTTCCTTTTTAGTAGGAGTCCTCTACTCGCCAAATGCAGCACTGGCCGCTGCCGCAGAGGAGAATCGGTTCTTGTGCCAAGGACACTATCATTCCGAGGACGAGGCGGTCATTCAGTTGGAACGATTGCTAGCGACCCATCGAAATCTTGACGAATGGAAGCGCCGCCGGCAGCGGATCAAAGGCCAGATTCTCCAGGGATCAGGGCTCAATCCCCTCCCCAAGAAAACCTCTCTCAATCCGATCCTTCACAGCAAACGGAGCTACGAAGGCTACTCCGTGGAGTCGGCGGCCTTCGAGGCCCTTCCAGGATTCTTTGTCTACGGCAATCTCTATCGTCCGTCAGAAAACCAAGGGAAACGCGCCGGCATTCTTTGCCCTCACGGACACGCAGCGGGGCCCGCCGGAGGACGCTATCGTGAAGATCAGCAGCAGCGCTGCGCGACTCTTGCGCGCATGGGGGCGGTCGTTTTTTCCTACGACATGATTGGCTACGGCGATTCGCGGCATCTCGGTTGGGAGCATTCCCACAAACAAGCGCTCCCCCTCCAAACCTGGAGCAGCATTCGAGCCTTGGACTTTCTGCAATCGCTGGAAGACGTTGACAATGAACGGATCGGCGTCACCGGCTGTTCAGGAGGCGGTACCCAAACATTTCTTCTGACGGCACTTGATGATCGAGTCGCCGTAGCTGCTCCTGTCGTGATGGTTTCGGCTCACTTCTTTGGAGGTTGCCACTGTGAGAGTGGCATGCCGATTCATCGGAGCTACAACTTTGAGACGAACAATGCGGAAATTGCCGCCCTCGCGGCACCTCGTCCCATGCTCCTCGTTTCGGTGGGAGGCGATTGGACAAAGAATACCCCGCGGGTCGAATTTCCCTTTATTCAAAGCATCTACGGACGGTACGAAGCTGTTTCACAGCTTGAAAATGTCCACCTTCCAAATGAGGATCACGGTTACCAATCCCCAAAGCGACAAGCCATGTACCCATTCATGGTAAAACATCTAAAACTCGACGATCGTGGGATACGTGATCGTTCAACTGGTCTTTATGATGAGAGCGCCACTATCGTCGAAGCCCCAGGACAGATGCGAGTGTTTGCTTCACAAATGGAGTTGCCATCGCACGCTCTAAAACCTGGGGCTTTGGTTTCGTTTCGCCCCTAGCCCCCCTGCGCTTTATTGAGATGTACATGATTCAATACTGCAGACTCATCTTCGCCGGCGTTTCGTTATTGTGTGTCCCGTGTGACGCGCAATCGACTGACAGGGATAGGATTCCGTCTAAAGAACAATCAAAATACACGGAGCCCTATCCGCAAGCCCCATCCAAGAAAGGGCTTCAAGTCGAGATTGTTCCTGATGCGCTGGAGCTGGGAGTCAAACACGCCGCCCTCAACGTTGATCTTTGTCGCGTCGTTGCCCCAGGCAATCCTAGGTCCAAGGATCAGTGGAGATTCGGGAGCGAAACCTTTTCGTTCAATTCGGATTATCTCGCTCAACTCGACGCTTCCATCAAAGTCCTCTCAGATGCCGGTGTCTTGGTGAATCTTATCATTCTCGCCTATCAATCGGCGCAGCCAGAAATCAACCGATTGATGTTGCACCCTGATTATGACTCCAACGCTCCGAATCGTCTCGGAGCGTTCAATACGAGCACGGCGGACGGATCTCGGTGGTTCACAGCTAGCCTTGCGTTTCTTGCGGAACGTTGGTCTCGCCCGCAACAGGATAAGGGGCGAGTCGTCGGGTATATCATCGGCAATGAGGTCAATTCCCATTGGTGGTGGAGCAATATGGGGAAGGTCTCGATGGAGTCGTTTGTGCAGGATTATCATCGCACCGTCCGCACGGTGCATCAGGCGATCCGCAGCCAATCTTCATGGGCGCGAATCTATCTCTCACTCGAACACCATTGGAGCATCGCCTACCCACCGGCCGAACCCGAACAGGCATTTCCGGGGCGCCCCTTCCTGGATCGCTTCGCCGAACTCGCCAAGAACGGTGGCGACTTCGATTGGCACCTCGCATACCACCCCTACCCGGAATCATTATTCGACCCCGCATTCTGGGAAGACGAATCGGCGACACCTCACTTCGATACGCCTCGAATCACCTTCAAGAATCTGGATGTGATCACGAAGTATCTCGCTCAAGAACGATTCAAGTTCCAAGGGCAGCCACGGCGAATTACTCTTAGCGAGCAAGGATTCCATACCCCCAAGGGACCGAACGGACAAGCGCTGCAAGCCGCTGCCTACTGCTACGCTTACAAGAAAGTCGAGGCCTTGCCTGCGATCGACGCATTTATCCTTCATCGCCACGTCGATCACCCTCACGAAGGCGGGCTTCATTTGGGGCTTCGGGATTATTTTCCTGACCGCTCCGACCGACCCAAGAAACGAATCTACGATTGCTTCAAACGAGCTGACACAGATGAATGGGAAGAAGCGTTTCAATTTGCTCTCCCCATTATAGGCATTGACGAATGGCCTTCCCCCGCTCGGCTCTCCCAATCTCGCTAGGCGAGAATAGGCTTAATGACATCCCCGTGCACATCAGTGAGCCGGTAGTCACGTCCCTGGAATCGATAGGTCAATTTCTTATGATCAAATCCGAGCTGGTTCATGATCGTTGCTTGAATGTCATGAATATGAACCGGGTTCTCAGCGATGGAGAAACCTAACTCATCCGTTTGGCCATAATTCGTCCCGCCTTGAATTCCGCCACCGGCCATCCACATCGAATTGCAGTCAGGATAATGGTCTCTTCCTAAGACATTGCTCTTCGCTGTGCGGCCCTCGCGAAAAGGCGTGCGACCAAACTCGCCGCCCCAGACGATCAGCGTCTCATCCAACATTCCGCGATCCTTCAAATCCTTGATCAAGGCGGCAATCGGTTTGTCCATGGTCGCACACTTATTGGTTAACCCATCAGTCAGTCCTTCACTCGGGCCTGTTCCATGAAAATCCCATCCCCAGTCGAACAGCTGAACAAAGCGGACCCCGGATTCTACCAAGCGACGGGCGAGCAAACAATTGTTGGCAAAACTTCCAGCGCCTGGCTCAGCCCCATACGCTTCAATCGTTTTCTTTGATTCACGACTGATATCCATCAACTCCGGAACGGCTGTCTGCATCCGAAACGCCAGTTCATACTGGGCAATCCGAGTCAAGGTCTCAGGATTCCCTAGTTCCGTTGCTTGAATCTCATTGAGATCGCGAATGGCATCAAGGCTCTGACGACGCAACGAACGGGTCATGCCTCTTGGGTCGGACGCATAGAGCACCGGATCACCTTTGGATCGACATTGGACGCCTTGATACACCGAAGGGAGGAATCCGCTCCCGTAGGAATTGCGTCCGCCGTTCGGCTGCACGCCGCTTGATATCAACACAACGAAGCCAGGCATGTTCTCGTTCTCAGTCCCCAAACCGTAGGTAACCCAAGAGCCCATCGATGGTCGACCAGACCGAGGTGAGCCGGTATAGACCAATAATTCTGCCGGGGCGTGATTAAACTGATCCGTGTGCACTGAGTTGATCACTGCCATCTCATCGGCCACGGTATGAAAATGAGGAATTGCATCTGACATCCAAGTGCCTCCAGCGCCTTGGCGAGTGAACGTTCGGGGCGTTCCCAGGAGTTTCGGCACTCCCGTAGTGAACGCAAAGGTTCTCCCCTTAAGCACCGAGTCCGGACAATCCTCGCCGCTGTGCTTAACCAATTCTGGCTTGTAATCGAACAAATCGAGATGCGGAGGCGAACCTGTCATGTGCAGATAGATCACCCGCTTAGCCTTGGCAGGGTAATGTGGCACCTTCGGAGCCACAGGATTTGTCGGCAGCGCCGAGGCCAATGATTCCTTGGATAAAAGCGAATTGAGCGCAATCGCGCCTACTCCGGCTTCCTTCAAGAAGTGGCGTCGGGTCTTTAACTGAACTCGTTCAAAATGCGGATTCATTTCGGTTTATCGTTTCAGGAATATCTCGTCCAAATTCAGCAGCACGTTGCCGACCACTGTCCACGAGGCCGCGGCACTTACGTCGGTCCCTTTATCAATCTTGCCATAGGGAACCGTCGCCATCTCATTCGCCTGTTCGAGGTTGACGTCAAAGAATTCTTTGGTCGAGCGAAACAGGCCTACTAATCGATCACGCTCCGAAGCACTCGCGGGCCTAACCAAAGCCGATTGAAAGGCCCATTCAACTTTCGACTCGACGGTCCCTGCCCGTGCCATGATCCTCCGTGCCAAACCCTGAGCCGCTTCGATGTAAACAGGGTCGTTGAGTGTTACAAGAGCTTGCAGCGGTGTGTTGGATCGCGGGCGGCGAACGGTACAAACCTCTCGAGTGGGCGCATCAAAGGTGGTCATCGATGGATAGGGATTAGACCGTCGCCAGTTGGTGTAAAGTCCGCGACGATAGCGATCCGCCCCTTCACTGGGTTCCCAGTCGATCCCTGATCCGAAGGCAGCTGAAACGCCCAGCTTCGGTTGAAAAGGTCGCGCTGGCGGACCGTATTTCTTGCGACTCAGTAAACCGCCGATTTCTAAGGCCTGATCCCGAATCATCTCGGCCGAGATCCGAAAGCGCGGCCCCCGGGCGTACCATTGATTGTCAGGATCACGTTCGAGATCGTCATCCGTGACACGACTCGATTGCCGATAGGTCGACGAGGTCACCATGAGTTTGAGGAGATGTTTGAGATCCCAACCGCTGTCCATCAACTCCACAGCCAGCCAGTCGAGTAATGCGGGATGAGTTGGCAAATCCCCCTGCGAACCAAATTCTTCACTGGTCGATACGATCCCCCGGCCAAAAAGCTGTTCCCAATGGCGGTTTGATATAACGCGAGCCGTGAGCGGATTGTCGCGGCTCACCAGCCACTGCGCGAGAGCCAATCGATCTCGAGGAACTCCCTCTGGCAACGCATGAAACGCCTCCGGCGTCCCTTCGTTCACTTCTTCTTCCTTATTTAGATAGTTGCCTCGTATTTGTATATTTGTCTTCCGTCGCTTGTTCGCAGCCAACTGCCGCAACACCGGGACGGTTGTCATCGGCTTGAACTCTCGGAGTTTCTTCTCCCGATCAGCCAGTTGATCCCGCAGAGGTTTTAACGTTGGTGAGACTGTGCGAAAATAGGCAGCAAGCTCCGCTTTTTGGGCCGCATCCCGATTCTCCGCCGCAACGCCGACTAAGTCCGTAATGTTTTCAGGGGTTTGCAAAAACTCTCCTACTTGAATGCTCGATGTCACCGAAACAGCAAAGGCATCAATCAGCTGTTTTTCTGATTCGGACTCTTGCCCAACTGTCAGCAGGAGGGTTCCGGCCTTACTCGGCAAAGGCGAGTCGAGGGCGAGCACGAGTTCATGAGCTTTATCCACGGCCTGGCCTACCGACCAATACTTTTTCGGATCTAAACGCGGTTGCAACACATTCCGGGCCAAGCGGCGCCGATCTTGGAAATCCGCTCTCGCATTGACAATGTTGAGAGACCTTTCCCCGCCAGGTCCGAGGCTGAGATTCGGATTTGGAACCTCGCTAGGCCTTTTCTCCCAAACCTTGCTACGGTCCGCGGCCAGTAGCTTGATCTGAAATCCCTTTAATCGACCACTAATGCCGTCCCCTCCATCGGTTCGGTTCCAGAGGCGTAGCTCATCGATCCTAGTCGCCTTCCCTAAATCAAGCTCCCACCATGGATTGTCGCTGGTCGCAGTATGGGTTGTCGAATTGGCCTCGCTGTAATTCCCATTCGTGTTCCCATCATTCCCTCGGCTCGCAAGTCCTCCTGATGCTGTCGAGCTTTGCGATGCTTTCCCTTGAGGCGCGATGTTGATACCGCCACTCATCACCTCAAGCTCTGCCAATGAGAGAATCTTTCGTTTACCAGGAATTTCAACGCGAACAAATCGTGCCGTCACCGATTCCTGAACTGCGGGACGCCATCGAGCGCTGACTTGTGTTACAGCAAACCCGTCTTGTTGCGCGAGGGTTTCTAGGCGGATTGCGGTCACGGGCTCATTCTCCAAAGGAATCAACACTTGATAACTATCGGTAGCACTCTTCGCTCCCTTGGCCCGAATCACGCCGTCTTTTCCCACTTCGAGGCGACGATGTTCGGCCGTTCCTTCTGAAGGAAGCGTTTCTGTCCATTCTGGAACCTCTGCGAGTCTCGCTTCCCAGTGCTGTTGTTCCACGGTGACTCGATCATCGGGTCGACGAAGTTGATATTGCAGTGAGGCGATTTCTTCCTTCCATCTTGCTTGCTGCTTTTTCTGATCGTTGGAATAAAGCGAGAGCAGTGGTTCTTCATTGCGACGATCACTGTCTTCCGTATTGTTGAAGAACGCGAAAAACTCGAAGTATTCTTTTTGAGTGATCGGATCGTATTTGTGGTTATGACACTGAGCGCAGGCGATTGTTGTGCCCATCCAAACCTGCATCGTCGTATTAACGCGATCCACGATGGCTTCGTTGCGAAATTGCTCGTCGTCAGTACCTCCTTCACTATTGGTCATGGTATTCCGATGAAAGGCGGTCGCAATGAGTTGTTCCTCTGTCGGATTTGGCAACAAATCGCCAGCGAGTTGTTCGACAGTGAATTGGTCGAACGGTAGATTCTCGTTTAGGGATCGAATCACATAGTCCCGGTATGCCCAAATCGTTCTTGGAGGGTCGTCGGCGTAGCCCGCCGAATCCGCATAACGGGCAAGGTCTAACCACACTCGAGCCCATCGTTCACCGAACGCGTCTGCGTGCAGCAATCCGTCCACATACCGTTCAAAGGCAAGATCGCTCCGGTCTTCGAGAAAAGCTTCTACCTCTTCACTCCTTGGAGGGAGCCCTGTGAGGTCAATCGCAGCCCGGCGAGCTAACGCCCAGCGATCAGCTTCCTCAGATGGCTCCAATCCTTCGCGTTCCAAATGGGCGAGAACAAACCGATCAATCGGATTCCGCACCCACTCTTGCCGCGCCACCGGCGGCACTTTAGCGCGAATCGGCGGCACATAAGCCCAATGAACGGCATAGTCCGCACCTCCAGCAATCCATTGCCTAAGACTCGCAATCTGATCCTCGGATAAAGGAGGACCAATCTCAGGGGGCGGCATACGATCATCCTCATCCGAGGTTACGACGCGTTTCAGCAACTCGCTCGCGTCAGGATCACCAGGCAAGATGGCCGCATAGCCTCCGAGATCCGCTCTGGAACCGGCTTGTGTATCGAGTCTGAGATCTGCTTTCCGCTCCGCAGGATCCGGTCCATGACAGGTAAGGCAGTGGTTAGAAAGAATGGATCGAATATCTCGATTGAAATCAATCTCACTACCGCTCAAAAGAGTGCCGCTTAACAAGAAACAAACGAGTAGCCCCTTCGCTGTTCCGTAAATCTTCATCCCGGAACTATAAGAGCTTGCAAGCCGCCAGGCGAAGGAAAAAACGCGAAAGTAGCGACTCACCAAGATGCTATTCTGCGCTCGTGAGACTGGAAAGTTTCTGGCCCTGAAACACTGCCAATCCGGCTTGCATCGCCAATCACTGCAGATGGAAGGCGCCCAAACCGAAATCCGAGCCGCAGACGAAGCGAGGAATGCCGTGCTCTACGAATCCGCCAAGGCTACAGTAGCTTGGCCTTGACCCGCTTACCCGCAATATTGGCTCGCTTCATCTTAGTCACCGCAGATTTGGCCTGGTCCGATGAAATCTCGATTGTGGCATGCTTGTCCTGGACCTCAACCTTACCGAGAGAGCTAGCTGGTAGTCCTGTCTCTCCAAGAATCGCTTCCCGCAATTTGCTAGGCGTCACCCCTGCCTCTTTACCGATGCTTAGCCGGAGCTTGGTGCCGGGTTGCATGGATCTTGGCGTCGCAGGAGTCTTAGGAGTAAGGGCTCTTGGCGTCGCCTCAGCGGCGGCGGCTCGTTCGGTCTTCGCTCCAGAAGAAGGAGGCGGACTGACCGGCCTTTCCGTAACCCGACGCCCTTTTCCGCTCAAGGATGGAGGCAGGCTTCCATCAGAGGGAAGTTTCTTCTTCAATTCCCAATCTGTCTTGCCTGCCCGAGCCGGACTTTCACTTCGACCGAATTCTCTCTTGCCCTCGACCCGTGGCATGCGAATGACCGCTCCCATGGCCGGAGAGCGTTCGCCACGGCTGCGAGCGCGTTCGTCTCGTCCACCCCGTCTGTCGTCTCGAGGCCCCGAACGATCATCGCGAGAGCGAGGTCGATCTTCTCTTGATCCATAACGATCCTCCCGAGAGCGACCTCGGTAGTCTCCACGCCCGCCTCTGTCTCGTCGGTCAACGCGATCGCCTCGGTCCCCTCGATCGTACCGCTCTCGGCGACGCTCCTGCTCGGCATAACGTTCGCTGAGCTCATCTCGTTGACCAGCCTTCGCGCCACCCGATTCGCCCTCTTGAAGTTGATGCAGCAAGGCTGCCGCGATATCTGTCGAAGTAAACCCTTCTTCCAAGAGACGCTCCACAAGTGGATCCTGCTTTTTGAACTCGGTGCCTTTCAATGTCTCCCGCACCTTGTTCAAAACTTGGCTATTCCTCGCTTCATCGACGTCTTGGAGACTGGGCACCTTCCCACGCCGGATGCGTAGCTTGGTGAATCGCTCAATATTTCGAATCTTGAAAATCTCGCGCCCAGAGACAAATGACACTGCAATCCCACTTCGGCCCGCACGGCCGGTACGTCCGATACGATGCACGTAATCTTCCGGATCGTATGGAAGATCATAGTTGAACACCACCTCAACGTCATTCACATCAATACCTCGGGCCGCCACGTCCGTCGCGACCAAAAACTCAAGCCCTGACTTTCGAAAGCGGTTCATGACACGGTCTCGCTGCTGCTGACTCATGTCGCCGTGCAATCGATCCGCCTGATAGCCTTGGGCGACCAGATGTTCAACCAATTCATCAACCATCGCCTTGGTGTTGCAAAAGATGATTCCCAACTTTAAATCATGGACATCAATGAGCCGGGTCAGCAATTCCACCTTGAAGCGGCGATCGACCTCGTAGACAGATTGCTCGACCGTTGGCACGGTCATTGCCTGCTGCTCCATCTTGATACTCTTGGGATCCTGAGCAAACTTCTCGATCAAGGTCCGAATCGGTCTCGGCATCGTCGCAGAAAAGAAAACGGTCTGCCGTTGCTCGGGCAAGGTTTTAAGCACCATCTCAATATCCTCACGGAAGCCCATATCGAGCATGACATCCGCCTCATCCAAAATGATCGTATTCAGGTGATCGAACTTTAAAGAACCCCGTCTCATGTGATCCATCACCCGTCCCGGCGTTCCAATGACGATCTGCGCGCCCTGGCGCAATCCGGCATATTGACGTTCATAGGACTGTCCTCCGTAAATGGGCAGACAGATTATCCCGCGCTTGTAGCATGCGAGCTTATGCACCTCCTCAGACACCTGAACCGCGAGTTCGCGTGTCGGGCAAAGGACGAGCACTTGTACGGCTTTAAGCTTCGGATCCGTCTTCTCAATGGCAGGGATGGCGAACGCAGCAGTCTTACCGGAGCCGGTTTGAGACTGCCCCACGACATCGTTGCCCTCCATCAATACAGGGATTGAAGCAGCTTGAATTGGAGAAGCTTGCTCGAAGCCTAGCTTCTTGATTGCTTTTTCGAGTTCCGGAGAAAGACCGAGGTCAGAGAATAGAGTTGGCGTCATTCAAAACCCTAATTATATCCATATCCTTGAGGGAGACCTAACGAAAACTCAATATTTCTTTCCCATGGAATACGATTCCCTCCGTTTAACTCGCCATCTTGGCCCTCAATCCGCCTCATCCACGTGGAATCGTCGATACCACCACCCCAATCAAGGCCACACTTCAACTTGATCTCTCCGGCCGTTTGCTCAACAATTTGCTGTGCTTGAAAAGCCGAGGAAGGGAATAAAGCTCCCTTCCTCGGTGTCATCTCTCTAGAACGACGTAATCAGTGGGATAATTATGAAAAAGAACAAAACGGCAGCCATTACCTGGACTCTCATTGGAACCTGCTCTGTAATGATCGGCCTGGGAATGTTTCTCGGCCAGTCCCCAGTGAGCGTCGTTGCCGAAGAGTCCTCAGCACTCAACGATGCCCCCATCAAAAAAGTGGTCAAATCGGAGACAGAATGGAAAAAACTCTTGAACAGAGAGCAATATCGCATCGTTCGCAAGAAAGGCACGGAGCGCGCCTTCACCGGTACCTACTGGAACAATAAGGAGAAGGGAACGTATCACTGTGTGGCCTGCGATTTACCCTTATTCAGCTCAGAGACAAAATTCAAATCCGGTACCGGTTGGCCAAGTTACTGGAAACCCATCAAGAAGGACTATGTCGGGGAAAAAATGGATCGCAGCTTTTTCACAACCCGGACGGAAGTCATCTGCAATCGCTGTGACGGCCATCTCGGCCACGTGTTCAATGACGGCCCACAACCCACCGGATTGCGCTATTGCATCAATTCAGCAGCGCTGAAGTTTCGAAAGCAGAACGATTCAAGCACGAAGCCTAAGGAAACTAAGTAGTTTTCAGTAGCTCGGAGAGCGCAAGCTAACGGCGAACTCGATCGGCGTTTAGCCTCCAGCAAACACCGGCCGGAAGCCAGCGTCTTTTAGAATTGATGCAATCGTTTCGCGCTGATCCCCCTGAATTTCGATATTGCCGTCTTTGACAGTGCCTCCAGTACCACATGTCTTTTGCATTTTTTTTGCGAGTGCTTCTTTCTCCGGCAGGCCAATGCCGACGAAATTCGAGACGACGGTGACCGTCTTCCCTCCCCGATGTGCCGTTTGCCGGATAATGTCGACCCGCCCTCGGTTCTTGTTAGACTGAGCTCGTTTGCTTTCACTAGGCTTCGGAGTGACCACTGCAGGCCCCTCTGGCAGCTTTAGGTTGTCCAGGCTACCAAATGGATTATGGGTCAGAGATTCACCCCCGCCGGTCTCGATTCGCTTCTTTTTCTTCGCCATGCTTTCGCTTCCTTCTACCAATCGGTCGGACGATAGTCTTTTAGGAATTTCCCCCAAATATGTTGCCCCGTATTAAATCCATCAATAATCGGATCCACGATTCTAGCTGCACCGTCGACGATATCTAAGGGTGGATGGAATCGATGTTGTTCTGTTTTCCGCTGGGCCACTTCGACTGGATCCTCATCAGTCACCCAGCCGGTATCAACACTGTTCATATGAATCCCACTCGAATGGTAGTCTGCCGCCGCCGTTCGCGTCATCATATTGAGAGCCGCCTTCGCCATGTTTGTGTGGGGATGCCGAGTGGTCTTGAATTTCCGATAAAACTGTCCCTCCACTGCAGACACATTGACAATGTGCCGATCTTTCTCAGCACCCTTCATCAATAGCGGTTTTAATCTGGCATTAAGCACGTAGGGAGCAATTGCGTTGATCAGTTGAACCTCCATGAGTTCCACTGAGGAAACTTCATGCATTAAAAGGCGCCATGAATTGCGATCTCTAAGGTCTACCTGTTGCAGATCCTGGTCCAGCTTACCATCTGGGAAGAGATGGGCTTCAACATCAAAGTCTTCGGCCGCTAGGGCTGATTGAGAGAGAGCGGCAGAATGAGTCAGACCCGCAAGTCCCTTTCCGCCCGTTTGACTCATCGCACTCGTAGGAGCCCCTATGGCTCCGCTTGCCCTCAGTGTTTCGTAGCGCTCCAACAAGGCCCCGGCCTCAGGTGGCAGAGCCGTCACCGGGCCAAGTTCTTGATCCATCATGTGTCGATAGAAATCCGGCGGTCGACGAACGGTCTGACAGGCATTGTTAATAATAAAATCGAGGCGATCCTGAGTTTCCCCAATATGCCGGCAAAGGCCTTCGACGCTCGGGGTGTGGCGCAGATCCACGCCATAGATATGCAATCGATCTCTCCAAACCTCAAAATCGTCTTCTTTGGAATAGCGAATCGCCGAATCCCGCGGAAACCGCGTGGTGACAATGAGAGAGGCCCCAGCGCGCAATATCTTGATTCCAGCTTGATAGCCGATCTTCACCCGTCCTCCCGTCAGTAGCGCTACCCTTCCACTTAGGTCCGCCGTTTCCGTTCGCTTTCGAAAGTTGAGCTCAGCACAGCTTGGGCACAACTGATCGTAAAAGGCATGGACCTGCGCATAGTCCTGTTTACAAATATAACAATTTTGAGGATCCACGACTTCTCGGAAGTCTTCATTCTCAACCATCTCAACGGATTCGAAGTCTTTGGGGGGAAAAACATTCGGCGTCGTAAAGACAGGTTTCGAACGTAAGGAACGAATACCGCGGGAATTCAGGGTTTTCTGATCCTTGGCAATTTTTTCCTTCTTCCGACGCTTGTGGGTCGCCTTGTTGAGCAAACGCCGTTGGGCTACATCTGGACAATAAATCTCTCCAGCGGCCTTGCGCATCCGCATGCGGTAGGCATGAGAGAGCGCAAGAAGTTGAGATCGATCCGCGGCAAGCGACTCCAAGAGATGCGTTGCCTCAATCAATCGCTCGGTAAGAGCGGGATCATCGCTTGAGACCGGTCCAGCATCGACGTCTTCAAATTCTTTTTCGCCCATCGGCATGGCCAGGATTATGCATAGTGCCTTCGAAGAGTCGAGCGAGGGCTTCAATGATCGCAGGCCTTGAGCGGGCGGTGGACGCTCGTCTTCAATCAGCCAGAATCCGCGCGAACAACACGCGGTTTCGTTCCCCTTTTCTCGCCCCATCATTGACCTGCACTTCGCCGCACGTCACCCAACTCTCTCGATCGTTCACGCGACAGATTCCCGAGTTTCCGAGGCAAGCATCGTTCTCCTCCAAGAGTACGCGCTCGGTCGCTTTGATGACCACAAGCGCCTCGGGATCAACCTGAGCAATGAAGAGCGGCGCCCGATGACGAAAGATGTGGTCATTATTCGCACCTCGACGGGTGTACACTAAGAAGAGTCCGCCGCCCACCGTCACCCAATGTTGCTGGGTATTGTAGCTTCCTAGGAGCGAACCATCGTCAAAATGCCATTCTCGAGCAGGGCCAAAATGTATCCCGTCGTCCCCCCGGCAAACGTAAGCCCCATCATCCGCACGGAGAGTCAAAAAGAAACGATCGCCAAATTGAGTCAGCGATGGCTCATAGAGCCCCCTTCCCTTTGGGATCGAATGTTCGGTTCCGTGGCTTTGGTAACTCAACGTGTGCCCATCAAACTCACACCGTGCAACGATGCTCGTGTAGATTCTACGCTCTCGATCTCGCTGATAGCGAACGGGAAGCAGGATCGATCCATCTGGAAGCACAAAAGGTTGATTGCAGCCGGCATTGGGAGCCAAAATCGGAAAACCACGTCGATCACTTCGTGGCATGGCAACCGTTTTCATCGCGCCCCAGGAAGCTGCGTCACTCCCCTTCAC
>OJGU01000394.1_pt1 | contig 26599 bp, 18 predicted proteins | sample 1594741 | NCBI WGS metagenome assembly OJGU01 (sample SAMN05416841, study PRJEB24817) | seawater metagenome | isolation source: Sea water | place: Canada:Atlantic | collected 2013-07
ATCTACACTAGATCGCTCGTCGGCAGCGTCAGATGTGTATAAGAGACAGCCTAAGGGGCAGGTCAGTGGTTCGAATCCACTCCGGGGCACCAATAACATTCCTTAGCTGTCTTCCCCTACACAGCCGATGCCGCCGAAGGCCGCTGACAGTGACTTCATGAACTTGGCGATTTCTAAGCTCATAATGGCGAAATCTTGATCGAACTGCTGGGCCGCACTTTCCGCATCAGTCTCGTCGGCCTTCTCTAGAATCATGTCTTCGAACTTTATGCGCGAGATCCCCAGATCAGCGCCAACAACGCAGCTCAGAGTGTCATTCCACACGACCCCTAGCTTCTTCACTTGTTTGCCCGCGCTTAGGTGGGCCTGTATTTCCTCAGAGGCCAAGTCCTGCCCTTTGCAGCGCACCACATTGCTGTCTTCCAAGGGGTTAAAGAGCTCACACTCTTGGTTGATGCTAAAGCCTTCGCTGGCTTCCTGTTGCTCTAGCCAACGTGTCATCACATCGCTTGGGGCGATCTTGGCCACGGGTAGAGTTACCGGTAAGGTCTCTAGGCTCTCACGTAGGGTATTAATGAACTCTTCGGCCACTGTCGCACTGCTGCTGTTGACTATGAACAGATCCTCTTGCGGCGCGATATAGGCATATACCTTGCGCGTGCGAGAAAAGGCACGGGGTAATAGTGCGGCAATCACGTCATCTTTAAGTTGTAGCTTTTCTTTGCGGCTAATCTTGCGGGCTTGTTTCTCTTCGATCTCTTCGATGCGTTGCGCTAGCTCGTCATTGACCACCGATGCAGGCAGGAGTTTTTCGTCTTTGCGCATACACAGCATGATGTAATTGCCCACCACATGGGTGAGTGACTCCCCTTCTTTGCCTAAGGGGCTTACCCAACCTAGGCGACTTTTATCATAGCCTTCACCGTCAACAAAGGCATGTGGAAGGAGCTTTTCCTCTAGTGCTTCAGCACTTAGCGCGAAAGATTTGCTAAAACAGTAGAAACGAATATTTTTAAACCACATGAACGTACTTCCAGAAGCTTGCAGAAACGAAGGGACAAGATTCTACTGCAAAGCGCCGTCAGGGGCGATGGTCAATGCGCAGGTTTTTTGGCAGGCTTGCGCTTACGCCACCACATATAAAGGCCTGTACCAAACAAGACTGCAGGTAAAAAACCACTGATGAAAACGATGATGCGCCCTACCATCCCCAAGGCATCGCCATTGTGAAGCGGGAAGAACCAATTGAGCATAACAGTCCCTGCTGACTTTTCACGGCCATCCCACACATCTAACAACTCGCCATTGAATTGATCGAAATAGAGCGTCGTTACCGAATACTCAGTCCATGGATCATCGGGATGCGTTAGGGTAATCCGATATGGATCGCTGTCGATGCGGGGCAAATAAATGCGATTGATGCGCGCCTCAGGGTAGGCAGCTAACGCCTTGTCTGCAAGTTCATCGATCACGATGGCTTGGCGAGGCTCATTGACAACGGATGTCGGCGCAATCTCATCTTCCACCGGCAATACCATCGCCACCAGATTATGCACCGGCTCATGCCAGACGATCTCGATGCCTGTAATCGACAACATAATAAACACTGGGAGAAAATACACTCCCACTGTTTTATGTAAGTCGAAGTTAAAGCGAAAGGGGCCACCATTGGTTTTGATGGTAAAGGCACGTTTCCAAGCGCCATTCTTAGGCCACCAGATCACAATGCCGCTAATACTGAAAAACAATAGGCAAAACCCCATCACTCCTACAAGCAGCTCACCCATCTCTCCTGTTAGGAAAGACAAGTGCAAACTGTAAAACCAAGTGACGGGGTATTCGCCCCAATTTCTGATTGCTAGCACTTCAGAGCTACCAGGGTCGATACTCACTTCCAACGGGCCGGCTGCGCCGGGCACCGAAGGAAAGCGAATGATATGCGGCGCGCCTAAGTGGCGCCCCAACGCAATGCGCGTTGGCTCCGTGCCATTGTTCACCGCCGCAGTGGCATTGGCAAAGGCTAAGTCGAACGAACCTAATGCGCTGGCCGTTTCGAAATCGGCAGTCTCTGGCGCTAAGAACTCATCGAGCTCTCGGTCAAACACCACCATGCTGCCTGAGATGCCCGTAACGCTCAGCAACAAGCCAAAAAACAATCCAATGTACTTATGTAGCGGTATTAACAAAGCGCGTAGCATAGATTTTCAGTTCCACTCGCAATTTAAAATTGCATATTCCAAGACAAACTCACACTGCGCCCAATGCCCTTGAAGTTGCGCGCATTAGAGCCTTGTGTTTGCGAGTAGTAGGTGAAGTAATCTTCGTTAGTGAGGTTCTGCAAACCTAAACGCCATTGGCCAAAGTCCGCTAGATACTCAGCAAACAAATCGACTGTGGTGTAACCATCAAACTCGGCAGTTTGCACGCCTGCACTATTTTCGAATTCTCTATCCTGCACTATATTGATCTGCAGGCGAGTATTCAAAGCACCAGACCAATTGCGTTCCCAACTAATATTGACGCGATTAGGCGACATGTTTGATCCACCCAAATCGGTATCGACGCGGTTATCGCCATCCGAATCATATTCACCATCGGTATTGGCGTAACGCAAACCTAAAACATCAGACATGGATACATTCCATTGTGAACGGAACTCGAAACCTTCGATCTCTGTCTTCTCACGTTTGACTGCAAAAATACCATCGGCATTGGCTTGCAAACGTTGGCCAAAATCAGATTCAGAGGCATAGTAGCTCAGCTGTGCCGAGACCACGTCATTGTCAAATTCAAACCCGAATTCCGCATTGTCAGTCACGATCGGCTCTAAGTTGAGAAAGCTTTCCACATCTTGGTTAGGCACGTTAATGCCGCGCAGAACTCGTCCTACGTCGGGCATGGAGAAACCTTCGGAGAAGTTGGCGAATAAGCGCCATTGATCCGTGATCTGATAGGTTGCACCAATATTGGCCAGAGTATCGGAAAATTCAGGGCTGCCACCGCGCACAAACTGGCCGCCGTTGTACGAGTACAAAGTCGTAAAATCATCGACGTCTAAAGAAGAATCTTCTCTGCGCGCACCGGCTGTCAAAGTAAGTTTATCGACCCCGGTGTACTCGAACTGAGCAAATAGCGCCAGGTTCTCATAATTGGTTTTAGGGACCCAATCACGGCCACTCAGCACTAGCATCTGGTAAGTCTCATCATTAAGAAAATCAGCACCATAGATAATGCTCAGTTCACTACCTGCAATATTGTCCTTTGCCAGTGTCAGCTTAACGCCGCGTTTGTTGGAGTTGTTCTGTGATTGATCAAACACCGTCCCCCCGAGTGCTGGGTCAGCGTAGGTTGCAAAAGTACCGCCACCATAGGTTCCCGCGAACTCTTGGTCGAAGGCCTGCACGCGCAAGCTATGCCCTAGAATTTCAGCATTCGAATAACTGGCGCTAAACATGGTGATTTCATTACTCACCGGCTTGCCTGGAAACTTCTCTTCTCTAGCAGTAGTCGGTATGCCATTGGCCACGTCGCCATCAACCGCGACCCAATCGCTGTTCCCAGATACATCGAAATCATTGATCGTTAATTCGATGCGTTGATCATTCCACTCATAACCCGCTTTCACAAACAAGTTAAGAGTTTCCGAATCCATGGTATCGCCTTGGGCGTTGTCGAAACCGATGACCTCACCATTGGCATCGTAGCTGATACCTGAGCTTCGGTAATTAGCACTGCCCAGAAAGTCGACATTGCCGCTGCGGCCAGAGAGTGTATAGCTAGCACCGTAGCCTAAACTTTCGCTGACGTCTTCGCTCTGCCCTACTCCATCCAGCCGGACGCTCTGCTGCCAGTCATCGCTAGGCCTACGCGTAATCATATTGATGATGCCGCCCGAAGCGCCCATGCCGTGGATTGCATTGGCGCCATGAATCACTTCTATTCTTTCTAGCATCAATGGATCGATAGTATGGCCGTCGCGCGACCCATCGCGAAGCGGATTTGATTGGGGCACACCATCGACCATATAGAGCGGGTCTCTGCCGCGCAGACTCTCGCCAGCACTCGTCATTTTCTGACGGCTTGGTGAGAAACTTGGAATCAAATTTCCTAAAATCGTGGATAAATCATTGTTCACGCCAATTTGTTGAATGAGGTCTTGCTGACCTATCAAGGTGACGGTATTGGGGATCTGACTCAAAGGTTTCTCTGAACGCGTGGCCGTCACGATCATCTCTTCGATGTCTTGATTTGCGTTACTTGTCTGCTGTGCATGCACCACGGGAGTCAGCAATGCCGCAGCAAGTGAAACATAAAGGGGCTTTTTTAGAAAAGGGCTTTGTGTCGCCATAATAAGATTCCGTCCGTATCGCAAAGTGGAGTTTGAGCATGCGAATACTCAATGGACGGCAATCTTAATGATAATAGTTCCTATTTGCAAGTAGAGAAAACCTAGCACTACTCATAACTAAGCTTCGTCGCCTTGCCAGAGAAAACTCGGTAGATGAATACGGTGTAAATAAGAATCATCGGCAAAGTTAGGGCGACACCATAAAAGGTGAACTTCAATGAAGCCGTGGAGGCAGCCGTTTCCCAAATGGTCATTTTATTGATCACGATGTCGGGATAAATACTGTAGGCAAGCCCTAGCGCTGACATCAAACAAATCACCACCAGCCCCACAAAAATCAACCACGCAAAGCCCTGCTCTAGCAATGACTCATGCCATAGCACCCAAACAATGACGGCGTAGGCAAGCATGGTACTGATGGGAATCGGCAGTAGTCCAATGGCCGCAGGTAAACTAAACCACTTGTCGGCGATCACATCGCTGACCATAGGCGTTGCGATTGAGATTAGGAAAATCCCTAGCCCCATAGGCAAGACCGTCCAACGCGCCCATGTGATTGCCTTGGCGTATAAAGAGCCACTTGCTTTGATCAGCAACCACGCACAGCCCAACATAACGTAGAGCGCAGGCAGAGTGACCGCAATCCCCAAGGCGAAGGTATTGCGCAATGCAGTACTTTCTAAGCCCATGACATACGCCCCAAGCATCCACCCTTGGGACGAGGCAGCCACTACTGAACCGAAAGCAAATAAGTGATTCCACATGGCACGGTACTGCGTACGAGCCTTCGCTCTGAAATCAAAGGATACGCCGCGCAGCACTAAGGCAATCAACATGATTGTGGCTGGGATGTACAGGCTTGTTAAGACCAGACCATAGGCCGCTGGAAAGGCAATCAAGAGTACCCCGACTCCAAACACAATCCATGTTTCGTTTGCGTCCCAGAACGGCCCTATCGAGGCGATCATCTGGTCTTTTTCGTCATCCTGTGCCAAAGACAGCAGAATTCCAACGCCAAGATCATAACCATCGAGAATGATGTAAGTCAGCAATGAGAAGCCAATCACGCCAACAAAAAAGAGCGGTAGATACTGTTCCATGTTAATTCCCCTCTATTTGCGCATTGTCTGCTTGTGACTCTTGCGATTGATTGTCCTGCGCACGTTGCTCCAAACTTGTCTTTGACCGAGATGGGTGCGAAGCCATATAACGAATAGTAAGCAAATAGAACACCAACAAAAACGCATAAAGCAGTAGATAAGCAATCAAGGTCGACAGCACCATACCACTACTGTGCTCGGCGACCACTTCAGCAGTCTTCATCACGCCATAGACTATCCATGGTTGCCGCCCAATCTCGGTAACATACCAACCTGCCAACACGGCGACCCAACCAGAATAAGTCATCAGTGTGAGCACTCGCAAAACAAGCCCAGTATTAGCCGTACCGCGCCACAAGCGATAGGCCACAAACCACGAGACGAAGAGCATCATGAAGCCAATGCCGACCATGATTCGAAATGACCAATACAAGGGGCTTACGGGCGGGTGCTCTCCCTCAAACTCATTAAGCCCTTGCAACTCGCCGTTAAGATCATGAGTTAGAATGAGACTGGCCATTCTGGGCAGTTCGATATTAAAGTGCGTTGTACGATCGGCCTCACTGGGCAGCCCGAATAAGCTCAAAGCCGCCCCACTTTCTGTCTCCCAAATCGCTTCGATCGCAGCGATTTTTGCGGGTTGATGTTCAAGGGTGTTTAAACCGTGTAAATCGCCTACAAAGATTTGCAAGGGCGCTAGAATTGCCGCCATGCAGATGCCAGTTCTAAGCACTTTCCAAGTACCGGGCCCATCGACGTTTTTGCTGATGCGATAGGCACTGACTCCCGCTACGACAAATGCACTCGTTAAAAGTGAGGCGATCACCATGTGCGCTAAACGATAGGGAAAAGAAGGGTTGAATATGATCTCCCACCAACTGCCAACCATCATGACCCCATTCTCGATGGTGTATCCCGTTGGGGTTTGCATCCAGGAGTTGAGGCTTAGAATCCAAAACGCCGAAAAAGTGGTGCCTACTGCCACCAAGCTTGTTGCTAACAGATGCACGCGATTGGAAACGCGATCTTTACCAAACAACATGATGCCAAGAAAGGAGGCTTCCAGAAAAAACGCGGTTAGGACTTCATAGCCCAACAATGGGCCGGCAATATTCCCTGCTCTTTCCATAAAGCCTGGCCAGTTAGTCCCAAACTGGAAGCTCATGGTGATGCCGGTGACCACCCCTATGGCAAAGGTCAACGCGAAAATGCGCACCCAAAAATAATAAGCGAATTCCCATTCTTTATCGCCACTGAGAGTGTACCGGGTTCGAAAGAAAAGCAGAATCCAACACAAGCCTATCGATATGGTAGGAAACAGAATATGAAAACTGATATTAGCCGCAAACTGGATTCGCGACAGCAAGAAAGGATCAAACTCCATTGACGTTCCCCATATTAGGTAATAGTGACGGCCAAACCTTAAGCAACGTAAATCATATAGCAATGTGCGTGCCTAGATTTAACGAAAGTTTAATCTATTGTTTTATAAAAGATAATTTATTTCAAAAAGCTTAGCGAACCTATGTACAGCAAGTAAGCTTGTCACTTCTGTCTCGACCTTTGTTGTTTTTGTCAAAATGGGTCTGCGCTGGAGAACTATCGGTCAGCTTTATTCGAAGCGTCAATTTCGGTTACTCGCCCAACGAAAGTGAATTCACAACTAGAATGGACACTGTTTAATACGACAGTGGTAAATACTGTCTAGGTTTCCTGCCTGCCGCAATTGCTGTATTTTGTCTTCAAAGCGATTGTGCACACTAATACAGGAGCAAGGCCGATGACCAAGATGATATTCTCCACTGTTAGTTTCAGCGTTATTTTAGGCCTATCTATATCTCCCCCTTTATCTGCCGATGAGATGGCGCTCTATGAAATTGGAGTTGCCCCGCAAGCCGCACGTATTCAACAGGATATTGAAACCCTCGCAGGGTTTGGCACCCGCCATACACTCTCTGAGACTGAATCGGACACACGCGGTATAGGCGCCGCTAGGCGATGGATCAAATCCGAGTTCGAGGCGATCTCGGCTGCATGCGGTGGTTGCCTGGAAGTGTTCTATGTAAGCGACACTGTCTCTGGCACTGCGCGAATTCCCGACCCAGTAGAAGTAGTTAATGTTATCGCTATCCAAAGAGGCACACGTGATACTAATCGTTTTGTCATGATGAGTGGCGATATCGATAGCCGCATTAGTGACCCGATGAATTTTACCGATGACGCGCCCGGAGCCAATGACAACGCCTCTGGAATGGCCGGTGTGATTGAAACGGCACGCGTGCTAAGCCAATACCAATTTCCTGGCTCCATTATTTACGCGGGATTATCGGGTGAGGAACAAGGGCTCAACGGCGGCGCCATTTTCGCCAATTACGTCCAAGCACAACAGTGGCATCTGCAAGCGGTCATCAACAACGACATGATCGGCAATATCCGTGGCGTCAATGGCGTAGTCAATAACACTACCGCGCGAGTATTCTCTGAGGGCACGCGCGATGTCGAGACACCCGAAGAAGCACGGCAACGTCGCTTTCAAGGAGGAGAAGTGGATTCGGCCTCACGCAATCTTGCCCGCTACATCGACACAATGGCAGATCGGTTTGTGCCTAATTTGGATGTCATGATGGTCTACCGACTGGACCGCTTCGGGCGTGGTGGGCACCACCGCCCGTTTAACGAAGTTGGTTTTCCAGCCGTGCGCATTATGGAAACCAATGAAAACTACACGCAACAGCATCAAGATATTCGAAATGAAAATGGCATCGCCTATGGCGATGTGATCGAGCATGTCGACTTTGATTATGCCGCAAAATTAACGGCACTCAACGCAGTGACTCTAGCCTCAATGGCGTGGGCTCCTGCCCCGCCAACCGAGGTCAGCATCCGCGGCCAAGTAAGCCCCGACACGACGCTCAGTTGGACGAAAGTCCCTGGAGCCAGCGCCTATCGTTTACATTGGCGCTTAACCACTGAGCCACAATGGACACATTTTCGCACCGTGGGAGATGTTGATCAATTCACCTTGGAGAATGTCGTCATCGATAACTATTTTTTCGGAGTGTCGAGTATCTCTGCAAGCGGCGTCCAAAGCCCAGTGGTCTTCCCCGGGCCTGCTGGTGCTTTCTAAATCCCTTCATTGAGGATTTACGCAAGCGACTTCGCCATTCTTGATGACGGTGTTGATATTACGCACTTGCGTAAAATCTTCGATGGCATTGCCATCTAAAATCACTAGATCCGCCAAATAGCCGGGCGCGATTTTGCCAAGCTGATGACCAACGCCTAATGCGTCGGCAGCATCTCCAGTAGCCGAACGTAGCGCTTGCGAAGTGCTAAGCCCTGCCTCGACATAAATCTCAAGTTCACGGTGCATTGAATCGGCAAACGAGACGAACGGCGAATCAGTACCTGCCACTATTCGACCACCCCCGTTGACGATTTTGAGTAATGTTGCCTTTTGCGCATCGAGGTTTGAGCTGCGCTCACTAAGCGCCATGGTAGGCGTGATCACCACTTTCGATTTAGTGGCCAATTCAATCACATCTTGATAGGCAATATTGAGTCGACTCTCTTTTAAGGAATACCCTCGGCGACTGGTAGCCGCGAGATGTTCCATTTGATCGATACCATTGGCAACTGCAGGATAAAGCTCATGCGAGGACACTGGGATGCCACTGGCATGGGCCAATTCAATCGCCCGTTTCTGCACGGTGTAATCTTGCCGCACATAACTCTTATACATATCAAGTTGCAACTCAGTGGAGAGGCGTAAAGAATCTTCGATGCGTTCTAGGTTGCCAACAGTTTCAGAAACGCCATAAGAGACACGTGTCCCCTCATTCAAAGGTCCTGCAGTAAATACGCGAGGGCCAGGGCGTCGTCCCGATGCGGCCGCCTCCCGGCGCTCCACCGCGTGGTAGGGGTCATCACCTGTCTCGCGCACCGAAGTAATTGCATTGCAAAGGTACAATTCGCCCAACATGATGCCCTGCGTAATGGATTGATGCGTATGGTTTTCAATGAGCCCTGGCATCACGAATTTGCCTCGCGCGTCAATCAGCTCGCCCACAGCTTGGCTAAACCCTGCCTGGCGCACATCGGTAATAATACCGTTCTGAATCACGATATCCACACCTGAGGTAGTACCATCATTAACACCATCGAACATCCGCCCTGCGCGAATAGTCATCGCGTTGCGGGGCATTTCTTGAATCCAAATAGGTTGTATCGCGAGTTCTTCGGTTTGTGAGTTGGCGCGTTCATACAAATGAATATCGGCGCCATCCACATAAATCAGTTTATTACCGTCGGCTGACCAACTTGGATTCTCCCCTGCTCTTGCAATACGTTGCGCTTGACCTAGCTCCCCATCGGCTGACATTGGCACTGACCATAAAGCACCGTCGAGACGATACACCATATCGCCATTCGCAGACCAAGCTGGGCGATTGTGTTGACGCCGGCCCAATGACTTTGCAGGAACCGGAGAGACAAAAAACTTTTCGCCCACCCCCGATGCTGGCAACACATACAAAACGTTATGACCTTCACGGAAACGGCTACTGCCAGGGTCGCGATAATAGACCACTAGCTTCTCACTATCCGGCGACCATGCCGGAGCACTAGGCCCAAACATCGGCTCGGAAACTTGCCTGTCAGCGCCAGTGGCAAGATCAATTACATTGATAGTGGACGAGACAAACACGGTACTGCCAACATCTTTTAAATAGGCAATTTTGCTGCCATCAGGAGACCAAATAGGCGAACTGGGCGGACGATCCAAATCGCTAATCCGCTTAGCACTGTTGTCAGCGATATTTAATAACCATACATCCGCCTTACCAAAGCGGTCACTCACCCATGCCACTTGACTACCATTGGGGGACCAACTTGGTGACACATCGATGAACACATCATCGGTTAATTTTCTTGTCTCGCCACTGTCTAAATCGGCATACCAAAGATCACCTAGCGCAGCGAATACCGCAGCACTGCCATCGGGAGAGAGTATTGGGTCGATAATTCCTAAAGTTTGCTGAGGGCTTTGACTCGCCAAATCATATTCACGCCGAGCGTAGGGAGTTCGATCAAGCGTAACCTTCGCGACAAAAGGCACAGTAGCACCCTGAGTACTGTCGCCCTCTAATGTTTTAATCTGCCCATCGGCAGTATAGTAAAGTCGCCCATCGGGGCTGAGGGATGGACGGAAAGGGAATATATCGCCGCCGCTGACAAGGCGCTGAACGTCACCGGTTCGGGTAGAAACCCGTGACAGATGTGTCTGCCCTTGTTCAATACCCACGATGTAAAGTGCAGCACCGTCGGGTGACCACAAGGGTGCCCCTAATAACTGTGAGCTCATCAAGTCGCGAGCTTGCTGTTGCGAATTAACATCGCGCAGGACCAATCGGTCAATGGGGCCATCAATCACATAGGCGAGGGTTTGCGCATCGGGTGACAGCGTGGGATAGACGGCATTGCCGTTACCGGAAAAATACGGTGTCTCTGGTGCGCTATACCCAGTTTCTTGCGCATCAGTGAGCTGTCGTCTTTCGCCACTGGCAAGATCATTCATCCACAGGGCGTAGCCACCACTTTCATCGCTAGCATAAAGCAGTTTTTCGCCATCAAAACTAAAGGCGGGATAACGCGCATCGGCCCCCTCGGGTAAAGGGATTCGGCGCAGCTCGCTGCCATCAGCCTCGACTGTCCAAATGGCAAAGGCATCCCCAACAAAGGCATAGAACGCTATTAATGAGCCATCGGGCGACCACATCGGTTCGTGCGCATCCATCTCGGCCGGTGTCACTGCAAGCGCTTCTCCGCCCTGCGCGGGCAATGTCCATAAAACCCCCTGCAACGCAATTACCAGAGTTTCACCATCTGGAGACAACGCAGCCGCCATATTTGTCCCTTCAGTCATTTGTGCTTCGACTAATACGGGCTCTTGTGCTTGGCTGCTAATGACCATCAGGCACGCGCACATCGCAATACCAATCACCCTTGTAAAGTACGCGCGTGTTTTCCATAAACCTTCTGCGGGCATGAGCTCACTCCTAGCTAGCTTGATCTTGCAAGTAAATTTGCTACAAAGCGCCAACACAAGCAAGTAAAGCAGTTTGCTGAACCATGAAAACCTCACAGACTGTCACTACAATTGTTGCTGAATTCACACTATGATGAGGTTTTTACGCAATCGATGAGTCCACTATGAGCGAAAATCAATTTACCCTCAGCATCAAACGAATCGAAAACTACCTCTTTGAACTCGACTTTGGTGAATTTGGCAATGTATTAGCCGATGAACCTGAGCCCATAGGAAAAGGCGAAGGTCCTAGCCCTTCGGCAATGTTGGCAGCCTCGGTAGCTAATTGTCTTTCGGCAAGTTTGCTTTTTGCCCTGAGTAAGAAGAAAGAAGACCCGGGTGAGATGAGCGCAGTGGTAACAGGCACTACAGGGAGAGTGGGGAAATATTTACGCGTCACCAACGTCAAAGTCGATCTCAAATTGGGTGTTGAAAAAAGTACCTTGAGCTCGCTTGATGATGCCTTGGCGGTATTTGAAAATTACTGCACCGTAACGCAAAGCGTGCGTGCAGGAATCGAAGTAGATGTTCGGATCAGCGATAGCACCGGTGCGGTAGTCCATCAGAGCAGTGTTAAAGATTAATGCTACAGGCCACACAGGGTGTTAAACCCTCTTTAGTCCAATATGTCGGCGTCAGTATTCTTTGCTCGCTTGTTGTCGTCGTTTTTGCGCGTTTGACCTATGGCCTGATGTTGCCAGCGATGCGCGAAAGTCTCGACCTTAGCTTCACTCAAGCGGCGTTTTTAGGCACCGTTACCGCCCTTGGCTACCTTTCATTAGTATTGCCCGCAGGACTCTTTGCCACGCGTTTTGGCGCGAGCCGCGCGATTTTATTGGGTGTGGCCTTCGTCGTCGTTGGATTTTTCGGTCTCTCTTTTGCCTCGTCCTATTTGTGGCTCGTAGTGTTGATGGTAATACTCGGAGCCGCCACCGCCTTTGCCTACACCCCCCTAATATCGCTACTAGGCAGCTGGTTTCCCAGCCGTCGCGGCACGGTTATCGGGCTGGCAAACTCTGGCGTTGGCACTGGCATGTTTCTCACTGGGGCCTTAGTGCCTTGGCTCATAGAGTCAGGAGAGACGGCGGATTCGGGTTGGCGACTAGTTTGGTTACTATTTGCTATCTGCGCTCTTGTGTGTGCGTTCTTTGTAATGCGCGTGCTGCGCGACCCTCCAAAGTTGGCGATGGCGACACCAAGTACCGGAAAATCAACTGGCATCATCGGCGCCTACCGCAACCGCCATGTACGCTTGGTGGCATGGATCTATGGCATCGTTGGCGTTACTTATATTCTGCAATCTTTGTTCATGTATAGCTTTGCGCTTGATACAGGTTTGTCCCCCACACAGGCAGGGCACTTGGTCGCGCTTATGGGAGTCTTATCCATTTTTGCAGGCCCGGGTTGGGGCTGGGCAGCCGATCGCATTGGCCACTCCCGAGCCCTGATGATTTGTCTCGCTCTTGCTTTGTTAGGCACCCTTTTACCCGTCATCTGGCCACTATATACTGCCTTTTTCTTGCACTATTTCTTACTAGGGGTTTCAACCACTGGACAATTCACTTCTATATTGGCCGCGACCACTAAGACGGTAAGCAATGATCAAGCCGCTGTCGCCATTAGTTTTGTCACTTTGTTTTTCGCAGCTGGACAATTGATCGGACCTTCTGCCGCTGGCGTATTGTTAGAGGTCACCGGAAACTACCAGCTGATGTTTTTGCTAAGCAGTGCATTGATTGGAGTGGGCGTCTACATCAGTGCCATCATCGGCGATTCAGACTAAGGCGGCAGCACATGTGCGTGTTATTCTAAATGTCTCGTAAAATGGGCAGGAAGCCCGTCATATCAATAAAACCAATTTGGGGATTGCTTCATGGCTAGACTGCAAAATCACACAAATACTCGTAGATTAATATTGAGCGTGGCCTTGTCACTTGGCCTTGGTCTGTTCTCGCAAGCCGGCTTTGCCAAACCCGATGCAAACACAAGCTCATTACAACTTGCCACGCCAGAGGCTGTCGGACTAAATTCAGCGGATGTGCAATCGCTGCGCGATGGTATCCAAGCCACCATTGATGCAGGAAAGATTCCCGGCGCAGTTTTGATGATCGCCAATAAGCGTGAGGTCGGCGTTCTAGAAACCTTCGGCACACAAGGGCCGGAAGATTCGACACCAATGAGCCCTGAGACTCTGTTCAGGATCTATTCCATGAGCAAGCCAATCGTCAGCGTCGCCACCTTGATGCTAGTCGAACAAGGCAAGTTGGCCTTACAAGACCCAGTGTCTGACTACATTCCAGAATATGCCAATCTGACAGTCATGAACGAAGACGGCTCGACTCAAGCCGCCGTCAATACTATGACCATCGAACACCTACTGACACACGAATCCGGCCTCATTTATGGCGTGTTTGACCCTGATAGTGAACTGGGCAAGATGTATCTGGCCGCTGGCAGCAGCTCTTATGCCATCACAGCACTCGAGATGTCTAAACGCCTTGCTGCCCTGCCCTTGCGTTTTGAGCCAGGCACAAAATGGCATTACAGCCGTTCAACGGATGTTTTAGGTGCCGTGCTAGAAGTTGCGGCTGGCAAAACGCTTGATGTCTTGCTCGAGGAGATGATTTTTCAGCCCTTAGGCATGAACGACACCAGCTTTTACATTCCACAAAGCAAAGCCGCACGCCTAGCCCAGCCGATCTATGGCAATGTCACAACCCCACTAGTCAAAGAGCCAATGTTCTCCGGTGGTGGCGGCCTAAACTCGACAACTGAGGATTATGCGCGCTTCGGCTTTATGTTGATCAATGGCGGCGAGTACATGGGCACTAGGCTCATCGAAGAAGAAACCCTCGCCCTTATGCGCGAACCTCGAATTGGCGATGACGTGTCCCGCGAGTATTTTTTCTATCGTAATTTCGGCGATTTCGGCCTTGGGTTTGGCCTCTTGCCTAGCAATATGGGCAATCCTGACTCTCCTAAAACCTTTGGGTGGGATGGCGCCGCAGGCACCAGCTTCTGGGTGGACCCGGGCAATGAATTCTTTGTGGTGTATATGATTCAAGCCCGTGATGTGCCCGGCGGTAATGGCTTTAGCGCTCGTACTGCCATTTATCAAGCGATTAACGATTAGCCAAGCGCGCAGAGGTCTTCATGTCACCGCCCCTTAACTGGCAAGTGCTCGAGTTCGAACAACTGAGCAAAGAGCTGCTCTACTCGATACTCAAAATTCGCCAAGAGGTCTTTGCTGTAGAACAGCACAGCATCTATTTGGATGTCGATGGCAAAGACCTTGGCGCACTGCATGTCATCGCCACGCAAGATAATGCCATTTATGCTTACTGCCGATTGCTTGCACCAGGGGTGAGCTACCCCGAGGCCTCAATTGGACGGGTATTGACTTGCCTCGAAAGTCGCGGCAGTGGCGCCGGCAAATTGCTGATGCAGTTTGCCGTGCAGCGCTGCGAGCAGCACTTTCCAAACACTGGCATTCGCATCTCTGCACAGCTTTATCTGCAGCGCTTTTACGAAGATTTTGGATTTCAAGTGTGTTCTGAGCCCTATGATGAAGATGGGATCCCCCACATCGAAATGCTCAAACCTTGATAGCTTGCACATTCTGCCCTATTTGCCCCTGTGCGACGCTTATTGTCCCGCCGCTAAACTGCTAAGCTGTGCCTTCGTTCATTTTGCGTAACCGCAAGGGTTAAACTGCATGAAAAAGCTCGGCATATTGCTTGCTTTAGTGATGATATTGCTCCTAGCCACTACACCAATGCTATTAGGGCTTGTGATTGATGATGCCAGCACACAGGCCCGACTACGCGAGATCACAGGCCAGCCCACGCTCGAGCTTGATACGCGCTCAGGCTGGTTTTCCAGTATTGGCACCGTGCAGATCGACGCTCCCGTCATCGCCGGCGCAAACTACCCACAGGCACGCATCGACGCTGACCTTGAAATCTCCCATGGTCCTTTGCTGTGGACAGACGAAGGCCTAAAAATCGGCCTAGCTTGGGTCACTGTTCATCCTGTCCTGCAAGGCTTACCAGAGTCGACACTCGCCCAAGCGTTATTTGACTCTAATAGCAGCAGCCGCTTGCATTTACTCGTCAGCTTCGATGCCAGTGCCCAAGGGCAACTGCACAATGAGGCGTTTGCTTATACCTATGGCCCCCAGCGCTACGAATTCACCGATCTACGCGTTGATGTCGACATAGACCGCAATCAGCAGGCCACAGTCACGGCCACTAGCAGCCACATTGATATCCATAGCCCACTCTCAGTTATTAGTCTTGAACAAGCCGATCTAGAGCTACAAACCGCCCGCTTAGATCGCTCGCCACTGCCTGGCTCCTTGGGAATCGACATCGCCCAACTGCAAATGAATAGTGAGCAGAGGTTGACGATGCGCGGCATTAGCATAGACTATGTCGCCCGCGAAGAGCCTGGGGCTGAGAACGGCCCGCCGAGCCTGTATTTACAGCAACAATTGCAGGTAGCGAGCATAGAATCAGGCACGCCTTTGACCGCGCTGAACATCGAGACCGAGCTCAAGGGCATCGATATGGAAATCATCGCGGCCTATATGAGCGCGGCAAGCGATATTGCAGTCGCTCCAAGGACGAATAATCTCGGACAAGAACACGTCTTTGTTACAATGATGCAAAGTGCATTTGAACAAAGCAGCCGCGCCCAATTTGACGCATGGGGGGGAACGCATAGCGCCGAACTCGATTTGCTTTGGCCAGGCGAGCCGACGCTGCGAACCTTGGATGATTTGTACATTGGCCTGTACTTGCAAAAAATGAATGCGCAGCTGAACATCAGTGCAGATGCCGAAGCCTTAGCGACCAGCCCCTTTGCCGCGATGGTGCGCAACTACTCGGCGCAGGGCATATTGCCGCAGAACAACGGCTTTATCGAAATTACAGCAAGCCTGCAAGGAGGCAGCTTGAATCTGAACGGGCAAAGCATCAACTTGCAACCGTTCCTCAACCTTGGAATCGCTAGGACACCATGAAACAGACCGTCGCAACACCCGCTAACAGTGAACCCGTACGCCACCTCTTCTCCTACCCTAAATACTGGGCGGAGTGTTACGGCACGGCGCCCTACTTGCCAATGTCTCGTGCTGAAATGGACGCATTGGGGTGGGATAGTTGCGACATCATTATTGTCACAGGTGACGCCTATGTCGACCACCCAAGCTTTGGCATGGCGGTCATTGGGCGCATGTTGGAAGCACAGGGCTTCAGAGTCGGCATTATTGCCCAACCAGCATGGGATTCGGCAGAGCCTTTTAAGGTCTTGGGTGAGCCCAACTTATTCTTTGGTGTTGCCGCTGGCAACATGGACTCATTGATTAACCGCTATACGGCTGACCTGCGCATTCGTACCGATGATGCCTACACGCCCCATGGCGAAGCTGGTAAACGTCCCGATCGTTCCACTATCGTTTACAGCCAACGTTTGCGTGAAGCGTATTACAACACTCCAATCGTCATTGGTGGCATCGAAGCAAGCCTTCGCCGTATCGCCCAATACGACTATTGGAGCGACAAAGTTCGCAAATCGATTCTGATCGACTCCAACGCAGACATACTTCTATACGGCAATGCAGAACGTGCCATTGTTGAGCTTGCCCATCAAGTGGCAAACGGGCACAAGATCGATGAGCTCACTAATATTCGTGGCACCACTATTTTGCGCGATTCAGTTCCCGAAGGTTGGACAGAAATCGATTCGACTCGTATTGACTGGCCAAGCAAAATTGACGCTATTCCTAATCCTTATGAGATGAAGGACCCTGAGACACAAAGTTGCGCCACCGATGACAAAGCACCGGCTGCTGATGAACCGGCACCCGTGCGCATTATTCCGATGCCCTTGCATCGTAAGAATGGACTCGACAAGGCGACCACCTATATTCGCTTGCCTTCGTTCAGTAAAGTGCGCAACGACCCAGCACTGTATGCGCATGCCTCACGGGTCTTGCACCAAGAATCTAATCCACACAATGCGCGTGTATTAGTTCAGAAGCATGACACCAAAGAGATTTGGGTTAACTTGCCACCAATCCCATTAGAAACCGATGAGATGGACGGCGTGTTCGACCTGCCTTATCAACGTCGCCCGCACCCATCTTACGGCGATGCAAAGATTCCTGCTTATGACATGATCAAGACTTCGGTCAACATCATGCGCGGATGTTTCGGCGGCTGTACATTCTGTTCGATTACCGAGCACGAAGGTCGCATTATTCAAAGCCGTTCGGAAGAGTCAATTTTAAAAGAGGTTGAAAACATACGCGATCAAGTGCCTGGTTTTACCGGCACAATCTCTGACCTCGGTGGCCCCACGGCCAATATGTACCGATTGAATTGTAAGAGCGATGCCATTCAGAAAAATTGCCGACGTTTATCCTGTGTATTCCCAACTATTTGCCAACACTTAGAAACGGACCACAAACACACGACGCAATTGTATCGCAAAGCTCGCTCCATCCCTGGCATCAAACGCGTCGCCATTGCCTCTGGCCTGCGCTACGACCTAGCACTGCGTGACCCGGAATATGTAGAAGAACTGGTAAGCCATCACGTTGGCGGCTATCTAAAAATTGCACCAGAACATAGCGAAGAAAATACTTTGTCGAAAATGATGAAGCCAAGCATCAGTTCGTATGACGAATTTAAAGAGATGTTTGATAAGTTCTCTAAGAAAGCTGGCAAAGTGCAATATTTGATTCCGTACTTCATTGCAGCGCACCCTGGCTCTGACGATTCAGACATGCTTAACCTTGGTCTGTGGTTGAAGAAAAACAAATTTAGACCCGACCAAGTGCAAACTTTCTACCCCTCTCCTATGGCGTTGGCAACGGCGATGTACTATTCAGGTCGTAACCCATTAAAGAAAGTGACCTATAAGAGCGAGAAAGTCAGCACAGCCAAGAAGATCGAACAGCGCCGATTGCAGAAAGCATTCTTGCGTTATCACGATGAGAAAAACTGGCCTATGTTGCGTACCGCTTTAAAGGAAATGGGTCGCGAAGACATGATCGGGGATGCGCCACACCAACTTGTGCCCGCCGAAAAATCCAATCTGCGCGCCCATGCTTTAAAACGTCGAGTGGGCAAGCCCGGTGCTAATAAAAACGGCCCTCGCAAACCCCGTAGGCGCTAATTTCTACTGGGCATAAAGAAGGGGCCGATGCATTGCATCAGCCCCTTTTATTTGCCGCACTTAAAAGTCTGCGTAAACTCGCACGCCGGCAATTGCAGGCATCCCCGCCACAAATGTAGGAATACCAAAGCCACCGCCAGTGTTACCTGCATCAATGATGTACTCTTCATCGAAGAGGTTGTCGGCGAACAGCTCAGCACGCCACGCGCTGTTATCGGATCCAAACTTAACAGACACATCTGTCAACCAATAGGCATCTTGTGCTAGGTCAGGACGGTTGCTGCTTTCGAAATAGGTTTTAGACTGATAAGAATTCACCATCTCTAATTCAATATTGAAACCATTGACCTGCAGTGCCTTGCTCAAATAAATAGAGCCACTCACCTCTGGTGCTAAACGGAACGTATTGCCACCATAATCAAAGCGCGTGCCCGTTTCAGTATTGTCATCGAACTTGGCATTGAGCAAACCAATGTTTGCGCCAATATTGAAAGTGTCATCAAGTGCATAATCGATAGTCGACTCAAAACCGTACATATTGGAATCACCCACCGTAACCGTCTGACTCTCTAAGGTGGCAACATCCGTGTAGCTTTGTTGAAAGTCTTGGTAGGTGTAGGCGAATAGCGCTGCCGTGAATGACATGCGTGGGCCATAGTACTTCAAACCAATATCGTAGCTGTCGACAGTCTCGGCTGCGACCACAGAGCTTGGTCCAAAGGCGTTCGCAGATACCACTGGTGAACGACGGCCTTCGGCATAGTTAAAGTACAATGATGTATTGTCGTTGTACGCATAGTTGAACGACAAGCGCGGCAAGGTTGCAGTGAAATCCCCTTCTGCTTCGCCTGAATAAAGATTGTAGTAAGTGTCTTTCGAGTAGCGCGTCTCGTCGATATAACGCACACCAAAAGTGGCAGAAAGTTGATCAGTGATCGCATAAGTGCCTTCTGCCACATATGAGGCGATATCAAGTTCACCTTCAAAAACAAAGGGGCCGCGCAACTCTGTCGTTGCCGTTGTAGGGTCACTGATCGGCGTACCATCGGCATTGAATAGTGAATCTACTAACAACTGCCTTACCGCAGCGGTTTCTTCCAAACTGGCATTAGTACGGACATCGTTGGTAAGCGAAACATTGGGATACAATACTTCTAGCTCGGCAAGCTTGGCATCGAAAGCATTACGAAGTACCGGGTCTACCATTTGAATAAACGGCAAAATCGATTCATCTTTTGTTGATGAAAAACCTACAAAGCCTTCAAAGCGCTCGCCAATATCAAACACAAGGCGCCCACCAAATCCTGACAGCTCTGCATTGTTTTCAAAAAATGCATCTTGAATTCGCAAGCCCGTGCCATCGGCATCGAAGTATTCCCATAGCTCAACATCTTTTGTGTAGGCATCAAGCGTCAACACCATGCTGTCATTGAAGCTATGGGTAAAAGCCACGTCATAGGCTTCTAAGTCACGGTTAACACCGATCAAAGACCCAAGGCCTAGTTCTGCAGGCGAGAACGGATTCGTATCGCCATTTTTCGGCGCGATCGAACCACTCTTAAACGCTATACCCGGTTGATCATTTTCTTCAGCAGAAGCGCGCACTAAAAAGGTCGTGTTCTCCAACTCAGCTTGCAAGGTAGCGCGATAGGCAGCCACGGAAACACCGTTCAAATCCCCGCCAGCACACGAGCGTGACACGCCGTTATGGTCTGTAATCATTCCCGTTGGATTATAGGAATCCGGCCCACAGCCTAGGTTCTTAATGATCCCATCTTGTTCACGAAACACAGTCGCCAAACGAAAGCTAAAGATGTCATTGATAGGCGTATTGATCATGCCACGAAAATCAACTGCCTCTTCTGTGTTTGTTGCAAGCCTAACACTTGCTTCAAACTCATTTGACGGTTTGGCCGAAATCATGCTCACGGCACCGTTAGCGGCCGCCGCGCCAAAAAGCGTGGGCTGCGCGCCTTTTAACACCTCAATACGCTCTATGTCATAAAGAGCGACACTTGATACGGTCTTTTTACTAATATCGATACCATCTTGAAACACAGAGATGCGTGGGGTCGTCGTCACGCTGCCCGAATCATCAGTGATGCCGCGAATATTAAATGACGGCAGGCTCACAGCTTGCTCTTGGATCACTACGTTCGGTAGAAACCGCGACAAATCGTCTAACTCAGTGGTATTGGTGCTATCTAGGAAGTCTCCTTGAATAACATCCATGGTCACTGGCACTTCAAGAATGGATTGCTCTCGTTGCTGCGCCGTTACCGTGATCTCTTCGATTGCCCCTGACTGAGCAAACCCTGCGCTAGATAACAAAAGACAAGTGCCGCCGAAACCAAGCACTGGCATAGAAAATTTGTGCATAAAGCCCCCTAAACTAAATGTGGAAAGTGGAATAAGTGGGAATTAGGGCTAGCCACAATAAGGTCCGGCTCCTGAATCTCACAAGGGGCGTACGATGCCTGATTTCTGTGACACTACCGCTGCATAAAGATTAAGGTTTTTGGTCAAAAACATGACCTTCGTGCAACTTATCGTTGATAATAGGAATCTATCTCATTATTATTGCGTCTCCCATATTTGTTTTAAGCCCTTTCGACACGCCTTTGAGGATTCAAAATGCTCCAACGCAAGCGCAACACCCTTTCTCTTAGCATTGCCCTTATCACGCTGTGCGCCGCTTCTACGCAAGCCTTGGCGCAAGAGGAGTTGTTGATTATAGGTAGCAAGGAGGCGGCGCGTCGTGTTGCTGGCTCGGGTGCCGTTATCGGACAGGAGCAAATGCGCTTAGAGGCTGCCACAGACATCAACCAGCTATTGAAGACCGTTCCAGGTATCTACATCCGTGAGGAAGACGGCGAAGGCTTGCGCCCTAATATCGGTATTCGCGGGGCAACATCTGAACGCAGCAGCAAGATTACCCTAATGGAAGATGGCGTCATGATCGCCCCAGCCCCCTACGCAGACCCTTCTGCCTATTACTTCCCTACAGCCGCACGCCAAACCGCTGTCGAAGTCCTTAAAGGGGCACCACTTCTGCGTCACGGCCCACAAACTACAGGCGGCGTCGTAAATATGGTGTCTACGCCAATCCCACAAGACAACCATGGCGCTGTCAACGTCAGCACAGATGAGCGTGGCTCCACAGACTTTCACGGTTGGTGGGGTGACAAGGCTGGCGCCTTCTCATGGCTATTAGAAACAGTACAGCGCGATGGCGAAGGCTTTAAAGATATCGATCGCACTGGCGATGATGCGGGTTTCGATATCGAAGACTATGTCGCAAAACTTGCTTGGGAATCACAGGGCAACCGCCCCAAACAGCGCCTCTTCCTAAAAGCGCAGTATTCCGATGAGTTATCCAACGAGACCTACCTAGGTTTGACCGATGTCGATTTCGACGAAGACGCTAACCGTCGCTACGGGCTTAGCGCCATCGACCAAATGGACAACCGGCATAGCGCCGTGCAAGCAAACTACAGCATCGAACTACAAGAGAACCTCAGCGCGAGTGTGTTGGCCTACCGTAATGACTTTCATCGGGACTGGTTCAAACTCAGTGGTGGCTCATCGTTTGTAAACGCGGCCAATAGCGGCGATGCGCAAGCACAAGGTATTCTCGACGGTAATATCGATACCACGGGCCTTAGCTATAAACACAATAACCGATACTACGAGTCACAAGGCGTTGAGTTGAATTTCACGCTCGTCCTTGATCAGCACGCCATCGACTTCGGTGTGCGCAGCCACGAAGATGAGAGCGATCGTTACCAAGAGACCGAAAAATACGACCAAATCAATGGCTCACTCGTCTACCAAAACACCACATTGCCCGGTGCAAGCGACAATCGCATTGATAGCGCCGAAGCACTGACTTTTTGGATAACCGATGCATGGCAGGTCAATGACCGTCTCAATATTACTGGCGCGCTGCGACACGAGTCTGTGGACTCCAATGAGCAACGCTTCAATACCCCCGACCGCAGTGTTTTAGGTGCACGCAAAACCAATGAGTCTAGCGAATGGCTTCCTGGGGCATCATTCACCTACGAGCTAAGTGATCAATGGCAGTTGCTTGCAGGTGTTCACCGAGGCTTCTCACCTTTGGGTGGCGGTGCTACCGACGAAGAAGAGCCAGAGACGAGTGATAACTGGGAAGCCGGCGTGCGCTTCGCGCAGAACGGTTGGTTTGTAGAAGCCATTGGGTTCTATAGTGATTTTACAGATAAGTCTGAGAACTGTTCACTGGCAAGCCCGTGCAGTAATGGTGAGACATCAGGCACCTACACCACTGGTGAGGCCACCGTATCAGGCGTAGAGTTTCAAGCCAGCACTTCATTCGAGCTTGGCGAATTCACCATTCCTGTGGATGTTGCCTACACGTGGACCGATGCACAAATAAGCCGCGACAATGCGCTTACCGGTGTACAGAAAGGCGATCTATTGAAGGATGTCCCCGAACATGCGTACAGCGTACGCACGGGTTTTGAGCATCGCAATGGTTGGAATAACTACCTCGTCGCCAAGTATGTTGATGAACAATGCGTCAGTGTAGCTTGCAACCGTGCAACAGGCGCGCAAAAAGCCACCGATAATCTGCTTGTGATAGATTGGATTAGCCGTTACCAGCTCAACGGGCAACTAGAAGCATTTTTAAAATTAGAGAACCTGTTAGATGACCAAGAGATTGTCTCGCGTAATCCTGACGGCGCACGCCCGAACAAAGCACGCACGGCCTCTATCGGTATCGCTTACCAGTTCTAATATCTGTTAGGGGCTTTAGCATCGACACAAGGCGTTGCTAAAAGCCCCTGCGCACCGACTACAAAACTGGCATTGAGACTGTCGATATTCTTTTGTACTGAGGTATGCAGGTTCTAGCCTTCCACTATGGCATGCAGGCGCGAATCCAGTATCTGCGCATCTTTTTCAGCACGAATTGCAACCCATAGGGTTTCGGCCTCGCTATGGGACTGACGTAAATAATTCACCCACTGCTTGATACGCCCTACGCGGTCCTTGGGTGACATGCTTACGCCAATTTCTTGCCAAAAGTGCTGTAGCAACGGCGCCACATCGGCCCATTGCGCCTGTGGCGCGCTATTGGCGCGGATCTGCTTAGCAAGAAACGGCAAGCGTACGGCACCTCGGCCCAGCATGACGTCGGCGGTGCCTGCGATCGCTACACAGCGGTGATAATCCTCGACGCTGCATATATCGCCATTGGCGATCAAAGGGATAGTGATGTGCTCTTTGATTCTCGCTAGCTCATGCCAATGGGCTGGTGGCGCATAGCCCTGCAAGCGCGTGCGGGCATGCACCGTCAATTCACCAGCCCCTGCAGATTCTATAGCCGAGGCATTCTCAAGCATCAAGGACGTATCATCGAAGCCTAGGCGCATTTTCGCAGACACCATCACCTGCGCAGGCACTGCTTCGCGCACCGCCCGCACAACGCTGTATAGCGTGTCAGGCTCTTTCAGTAATACGGCACCACCTTTACTGCGATTCACCGTTTTACTGGGACAGCCGAAATTAATATCGATACCGAAAGAGCCTAACTCCACCGCCCGCACCGCATTTGCGGCCATGGCTTGCGGATGATTGCCAAGCAGTTGCACACGCAAAGGGGTACCGGAGTCAGTACGCCCGCCTTGCTCTAACTCGGGGCAGTTTTTCAACAACACCCGATCGGGGTAGAGCCTATCGACCACCCGCACAAATTCAGACACTACCCAGTCATAGCCCCCTTGCGCCGTGATAAGACGGCGAAGATGAACGTCGGCAAGACCTTCCATTGGGGCGAGAATGATGCGCATAGTTTTCTTGGCTTATTGATTGGCCGGCAAGTATAGGGAATTGGGCAAGAATTCCAAGAACCGTTCGGAGTTTATTCTTGTCTACCCGTCAAACAACAGGTAATGTCGCAGTTATATTTAATTCAAAACAAGGTGCGCCAAATGCAAAAACAGATCCGCAAACTTGTTTTCGTTTTAATTATGTCTAGCGCGAGCTTGGCCAGTGCTCAAAACAATTACCCATTCTTGGGAGACATCACCCTTATACTTGAGCCAGAGGTTCCTCCAACACGCTTTGACTATATCCCCGACACGTTTCCACACTTAGGGCTGCCGCCCCACTTTGTCCTTGAAACGGCTACCTCGCACCATGGGACACAACGTTTAATTCTCAACACCACTTTGACGCGAACAGAAGCTCTTCAACAATTAATTACAATTCTTGAATCTGCCGGATTTATCGATTTTCACGCATTGGCAGGGCGAGAACTTAATAATTTTATTGTGACACCGAGGAGAAAATACAGCCGAAGCTATTGTCGAGATGATGTGGGTTATATGACATTTGAGATGAAGGATCTTGGTAAACACACCGAGATTACTTTATCCAGTCTAGGGGAAGAGGCGCTGGGGGGATTTCAAAGTTGCCAGCACGAAGCAAATAGAAATTCCGGCTTTAGGTTTAACGACCATGAAATTCGTCAATGGATGCAGGATGCGCCAGTATTAATCCTGCCAGATGAGGCCATTACAATCACTCCCCCAGTAGTGGGCGATACATATACTTCCGCACACTCATTCCAAAGCAATACCGAAATTCAACTCAATCTACCCATGGAGCAGCTGTATCAATTATTCGCAGCGCAAGTATTACAACAAGGATGGACTCTAGACAGTGAGTCGATTGGCAAAGTGAGTGCAAGTAGTCATTGGTTGAAAACTCTCAATGATAAATCGCCATTAGGAGCGACAGTAATAGTTACGCAGCGCTCGCCTTCGACGTTTATCATCAATCTTCGTACAACGCAGTTAGATGCCAGCAGCCCCTAAAATCGCGCGCCACTCTGCTTCGCTTACCGGCATCACTGATAATCGATTGCCTTTCTTGACTAGCGCAAGCTCTTGCAAAGCTGGCATTGCTTTGATGGCATCCAGTGGCAGTAGCTGCTTAAACTTTTGTACAAACTTTACATCCACGGCATCCCAGCGTGGATTCTCTTTTTTACTTTTCGCATCAAAATATGATGACTGCGAATCGAATTGCGTTGGATCAGAGTAAGCAGCCTTAACAACTTTAGCTGTGCCAGCCACACCAATCATTTTGCAACTGGAATGGTAGATAAGTACCTCGTCACCCACTTGCATTTGCCGCATAAAATTACGTGCCTGATAATTGCGCACACCTTCCCAAATGACTGCCGCTGGCGCCGCATTTGCCAAGTCATCGATGCTGCATTCATCGGGTTCTGTTTTCATTAACCAATATGCCAAAGCGCTCTCCTAACCCATTAACACTACACTGACAGTATTCTAACACTTTAGGGCAAAGCAAAGCTTAGTAAAGCAGGCACAGGATTGCTCAAAACACTGATCGCGATATATTGTTTGCCATTGACCGAATAGCTCATTGGTGCACCACCTGCATTGGCAGGTAAATCGATCGTCGTTAATTGCTCGCCAGTAAACTTATCGCGTGCGACTAAAACTGCGCCATCGAGTGTCGTCTGCGCGTGAATTAATAATGTGGAGGTCACCAATACGGCTTGTCGCCCGCCACCACCGAGCGGTGGCAAGTCCATGCCAGCAAGATCAGGGTGATTGGTCACAGGCGTGTAGTCATCGCCATTGGCCTTTTGCCAAAGAATTTCCCCTTTGTTCATGTCGAAGGCAGTAATGGTGGCGTAAGGCGGTTTAAGAATTGGCAGGCCTCTTGGACCACGCACTGCTTGGTTGCTAATGCGCAGATAGTTGAAGTTCGACTCGTCCTCTTCAAGCTTAGTCATCAAGGGCGCATTGGGGCTATTGCTGGCAGGCACAAACAGAATATTGTTCACTGGGTCTACCCCAGCAC
>OJGU01000395.1_pt1 | contig 26596 bp, 24 predicted proteins | sample 1594741 | NCBI WGS metagenome assembly OJGU01 (sample SAMN05416841, study PRJEB24817) | seawater metagenome | isolation source: Sea water | place: Canada:Atlantic | collected 2013-07
CATCCCGCCCTCCCCGACAACATCGAGGATGACGTAGCGACCAACCGACGCTCCGCGCTCGAGATGCAGCGTCGGTTTTGACGCGACGCCACGCTCGACCGAAACGTCGGTCTGGGTCATGTTGACCACTGTTCAGAGAGTACCAGGGGGTCCCCCCGACCACACTCCGTCAATTGAAGTCGGGTCAGGTGCGCGGCTTCGTACGCCGCCCCCCTTCACCCCACGCGTCAGTCCGTAGGCTCGGTTTCGACCGCGAGCGCCGCGTCTACATCAATGTGGCCACTGCGATCGCCTCGGAGCCGCTCCACGATGACGAACAATGCGGGGACGACCAGCAACACCAGAATCGTTGCGACGAACAGACCCCCAGCGATGGAGACCGCCATGGGCGCGAGCACGTTGTCCCGGCCGCCGAAGCCGATCGCCATCGGCAACAGGCCCAGGCATGTCGTCAGCGTGGTCGAGATGATCGGCCGCAGCCGGTTGAGGGCTCCATCGACAGCAGCCTCCGCAATGCTCAGGCCCTCCCGGCGACGGGTGTTGATGAAGTCGATCATCACCAGCGAGTCGTTCACCACGATGCCGGTCAAGGCGACCATCCCGAACATCGCGAAGATCGTGAGGTCGTAACCCATGCTGGCCAACCCCAAAATCGCGCCCATCAGGCCAAACGGAACCGCCGAGATGATGATGAGCGGCTGCAGGTAGGAACGAAACTGCAGCGCGAGAACCCCGTAGATGAGGATGATCGCGAGACCGAACAGGCCCGGGAGGTCCTCGAGGCTCTTGAGCAACTCGTCCGCCTCGCCACCGAACGACAGCGAAACACCGGGGAACGACGACGCGAGCTTGTCATCCCAGCGCTGCTCGAGCTCACCGGCGGCCTCCAGGGGGGCGGTGAGTTCGGTATCGATGTCGGCGAGAACGGCCACCGTGCGCTGTCCATCCTCGCGGCGAATCGAACCGGCCTCACGGGTGCGATTGATCTTCGCGATCTGGTCCAGCCGGACGAACCCGCCGCTTGGGGTGGCGATGATCGTATCGGCGAGGCGACTCTTGCCGCGGGTCTGCCCGCCGGAGTAGCGGACGACGATGTCGACCTGCTCTTCGTCGATGGAGACCTCGAGCGCGGTGATGCCGTCAACGGTGGAGCGCACCGCGTTGCCCACGTCCCGCTCGGTCAGCCCGTAGCGAGAGGCGCGATCGGGATCGACCTCCACGGAGAGGGTTTCTTTTCCCGAACCGTAGTCGTCACGGATGTCGAACACGCCCGCCATCTCGTCGAGTTCGCTCTTGACCGCGGCGACGGCCGCGTTGACCTTGGCCAGGTCGCGCCCTCGAACGTTCGCGGTGACGGCCGCGCCCGCAGGTGGCCCGGCCTGTTTCTCAACAATGCGGAACGAACCGAGTTCGGGGTTGGTCGCCAGGTAGAGCCTCAGCTCGCGAACCATGGGCGGGTACGCGGCAATGGCCTCATCGTCGAGCGCGAATTCGGTTCGAACCTTGCCCAGGTTTGCCCCCGCAAAACTACGGCCGCTGGCTTCGTCGATGTAGCTCCCGGTGCGCACCGTAGAGGACTTGACCGCGTCCCCCATGTGCTCCCGAATGATCGCGTCGATGGCCTCGCCCTGCGCCCTGGTTTGGGCCTGCGACTTGCCCGGCATGATCTCGTAGCTGACACCGATGTCGAACGGCTTGGCCGGTGCGTTGACCTGGAAGGGCATTTTGCTCGCCACCCCCAGCGTCCCGACAAAGCCCAACACGACCAGGAGCAACGTGATCCACGGGTGGCGCACGCACAGGCGCAACGGCACCCGATACACGGCCTGCATGCGGGCCGAGAGCCTCGCGGTGCGCCCTTCCTTGCCGGCCTTGCCAAACTCTGCGAGGTGGCCTGGCAAGATGAAGATCGCTTCGAACAGCGAACCGATCAGGCAGAAGATCACCACCAGCGGCAGAATCTTCATGATCCGCCCCATCGTGCCGCTGACCATCGTGAGCGGAAAGAATGCCAAGCAGGTCGTCGTGACCGCCACCGTGACCGGCAGCAAGACCTCCTTGGTGCCATCGTAGACCGCACGGACCTGCTCCTTGCCCATCTCCATGTGGCGCTGGACGTTCTCGATCACCACGATCGCGTCGTCGACGATGATCCCGATCGCGATGAGCAGTCCGAACGTCGAGACGACGTTGATGCTCAGCCCGGTCTGATCCATCAAGAACGTGGCCATCAAGAACGAGATGGGCATGCCCCACACCGCGAGGACGGCTTGGCGGAACCCGGACATCACCAGAAGCACGATGATGACCAGCACCGCGCCGCCCAGTGCGTTCACGGCGACGACATCGAGCCGGTCGTCGATGGTGTTGGTGAAGTTGTCGGAGACGTACAGCTGCATGCCCGGGGGCAGCGTGGACTGAAGCGCTTCGACCTTTTCGACGATGTCGTCTCGAATGCCGAGCGGGTCGGCGGTCTTTTCTCGACTGATGGTCAGCTTGATCGCAGGAAGCCCATCGACCCACAGCTCGGTGTCGCTGGGCTCGGGCACAGCCTTGACGTCGGCGACGTCCCCGATGCGCAGCCGTGAACCGGGTGCGAGCGGAATCCGGGCAACATCGGCGGCGGACTCGAGGTTCTTCTCGGTCTTGACGAAGAGGTCTTGGCCGGAGAGCTCCACCGACCCCGCGGGTACGTTGGCCTGGGCGTTGCGAATGGCCGCGGCGACCTGAGCGGGCTGCAGCCGCAGCGCTCGAAGCTGGCGTTCATCGAGGTCGACGAAGATGCGGGGCTCGGACACGCCGCTGAGGTTGACCGCCGCGACACCATCGACGTCGCGAAACGCCTCGGAGATGTCCTCGACAAGCCGGGTCGCGCCGGGGTCTCCCGTCAGCGCCACCGAAACCACGGGAATCTCGAGCTCGAGCTCTTTGACGACGGGGTTCTCGGCGTTGTCGGGGAACGAGTCGACAGCTGCGACCGCCTTTTCCACCTCGGAGCGCGCGGTGACCAAGTCGGTGCCTTCGAGGAAGGTGATGACGACGCTGGAGACACCTTCTTGCGAGGTGGACTCGATCTTGTCGATGTCGCTGACGTCGTCGAGCTCGTCCTCGATCGGCTTGGTGATGAGTTCCTCGACGTCCTCGGCGGTCGCACCGGGATACACGACGGTGGCAATCACCCGGTCGAGTGAAATCTCTGGGAACTCTTCGCGCGGCAGATTGAAGGCGGCGATGGTCCCCGCCACGACAACGAGGAGGAACGCGAGGTTGACGAAGACCGGGTTACCGATCGAGAGCTTGATGATGCGATCGAACACGGTGCGTCATCCTGCTGCCAGGGTCGTACCCGGCGCTGCTACGACCTTGACGACGTCGCCGTCGCGCAGAGCGGTCGGCCCGGTTTCGACCACCCGGATCCCGGCCTGCAGCTCGCCTTCGATGATGACGTCGTCTTCGGACTCATCGACGAGCGCGACATCGATCCGGGTGAGCGTCCCGTCGTCGGCGACCGCGAGTACGTAGGCCTGCTCGGCTGCCCACCGGACCGCGGTGAACGGAACAGCGGTGACCTTCGACCGCGCGGCGCCGAACACTTCGACGTCGACCAACTCACCGCTACGCAGCGTTTCGCCGGGGTTGGGGAGCTTGAGTCGGGCCGTGAAGGTCGAGCCGTCCGTCGACTCACTCGAGATGTACTCGAGCTCGGCCTCGACCGCCACGCCGCGAGCCTCGACCTCAAACGACAGGCCGCCTTCGCGGTCGTAGGTCTCGACTTCGGTCTGTGTCAGCGGGACGTCGATGGCGATGGGATCGAGTTCGGCCAGCACGATCGCCACTGCGCCGGGGGCCATGAACTCGCCCACTTCGGTATCGACCACTGTGATCGTGCCGGAGAACGGAGCGACGAGTGTGGCAGCACCCACCCGATCTTTGGCTTGGACGAGCGAGCCCTTGGCATTGGTGAGCTGAGCCTTGAGCGAGGTGATCTGGCTCTCGAGACGCTCGACCTCGCGGGTGGTTCCGGCGCCTTTGGCCACGAGGTCGCGAGCATCCTCGAGCTCGCGCTTGGTGTCGGTGAGGCTCTCTTGGACCTGGGATATGGACGCTTTGGCGGACATCAGCCCGCCCTTGGAATCCTGCGCCGCGAAACGAACGAGCGTCGTGCCTTGCTTGACCTTCTGTTCTTCGTCCGCGTTCAGCACCAGCACCTGCCCCCCGGTTCGGGGCGACAGGCGAGCCCGGCGATGAGCCCGCAACGGAGCGAGGTGGCGCGAGCGTGGCCGGGGCTCGATGAGCCTCACCGCAGCCGTACGCACGTGCGGGACAATCTTCTCGTCCGGCTGGGTCGGCTCCGTCTTGGCGCAGCCGGATGTGAGCCCGACAGTGGAGGCTCCCAAGACACACGCGGCGCACAAGAACGCACCGGCGACCCGCGTTCCCACGGAGGGGGAAGACGCGGCGCGGGGCGAGAACAGTCGGGGCAAAACGGTCATGGCGCGGGGTGCCGGGAGCGGAGTAGGCCTGGTCTAGCAGTCGGGTCCGAAAGTCGCCATCATGCCGGCGCATGACGTCTGGAGAAGCCCTTCGAGGAGTGGGATTGCGTGAGGTGCCAACGCCCCGGCTGCGAACGCTGCTGCGCGCGGTCTACCGCAAAGAAACGGAAGTGCCGCTCTCGCCGGCGGGCATTGCCGCGCTCGGACTGCAGGACTGGACCGCGAGTGTCTTGGGCACGCTGCGCGGGCTGAACGACAAGGCGATTCATGCGGTGCTGGTCTCGGTGCTCGCCGAACGCGGTGAGTGAATGTCGCCCGTGGCTTGGCCGGCATTGACACTGAACGCAAAGTCAGTATCATGTTGATGTGAACGCTGCGCTGCTTCGTCTGCCGCATGTCGCCCGTGCGTCCTCCCAAGCCGAAGCGGTTCAGCGCGACCCAACCCAAACACTCTTTGGCGCCGTGGGGCCGGGCCGCTTGCTCGAGCTCTCTGGAGACCCCGAGGGTCCCGTCGCCACCGCACGGACCTCCGCTGCGGTTCGGGTTCTGCGAGACGCACAACAGGCCGGAGAGACGGCGGCGTGGATTCAACCCCGCGGAGGTGCCCTCTACCCTCCCGATCTCGCGGCGTGTGGCATCGACCTGGGCGCACTGCTCGTCATCCATGTGCCCCTTCCCGGTGGTCCCCATCCGAGCCGCGCGCAGCCGCACGCCTTGTGCAAAGCCGCCGAACTGCTTCTGCGCAGCGGTGCCTTTGGCATCATCGTCCTCGACTTCACCCAAGGCGCCCCTCCTTCGGGGCGTGAAGCGTGGCAAGGACGGTTGCTCGGACTCGCCCGCCAACACAACAGCCACGTCGTCCTGTTGACCGAGAAAGCCGCGGCCGACGACTCGTTGGGCACGCTGATCGGTGCCCGAGTCGAGGTTCGTCGCACCCGGGAGTCCAGCGCCGACGCTCGCCGAGGCGCGGGGGCTTTCGCCCTGGAGCATGCCCTGCTCAAGAACAAATCCGGCGCAACGATGCACGTTGGGCGCGAGCCCAGACGGGGCCCCTGGGGCATGCGTTGAAGGCATGACGAATTATTTTGACCCGGAGTGTCACTCCTGGCTCACTGCACCTGTGGTGATGTGTAGACGACAACGTTGGATGGCTGCCACGTGTTTGCTCGTGGCGTGCTCCGCTGAGGTCCGCGAAGACGAGCAAACCTCGGGCTCACTCCCCACCACGCTCAGCGATGGCACCGGCGGTGGAGTCGAGACCGGCGAAGACGCGACGACGGAGCCAGGCACGACGGGCGGTGGCCTCATCCTCGACGTTGGCGCCCCCCCGACCACCACCGTCGATCCCGACTCCGTAGGCCCCGAGGGCTGCGAACAGGACATCGACGTCGTCTTCGTCATGGATGTGTCCACCACCATGGGCCCCTTCCTCGGAGCCCTCGCCGACCAGATGCTGGCTGTCGATCAAGCGATTGCGGCGCTCAATCTCCCCAGCCCCCCTCAGTATGGGCTCGTGGTGTTCGTCGACGACTTCGCCCTGCTCGGCAAGGGACAACCCTACGCCGACGCCGCCGCGCTGCAGGCCGACTTCCAAGAATGGAGTGCCTTCACCTCGAGCAACAGCCAGGTCTCCGGGAGCGGAAGCAACGGCACATGGCCCGAGAACAGTCTCGACGCCCTGCACGTCGCGGCCGCCGGCTATGCATGGCGACCCGCGGACACGACCTCGCGGATCATCATTCACACGACCGACGACACCTTCTCCGAAGCGCCGAACGTCGTCGACGGCATCACCGTCCAGCATGACTACCCGCAGACGGTGCAAGCGCTGCAGGACCAACAGATCCGCGTGTTCTCGTTCACCGCGGACATCGGAGGAAGCTGCAACTGCGAAGACGTCGCGCCCGGATGGAGCGCCCCCTACGGAGGCCAGCCCGCGATCCCCGAAGCGACCGACGGTGCCCGATTCGACATCGACCAGGTCCTCGGCGGCACCCTCGATCTTTCCGAGGCGATCAACACGTCGATCGAAGGGGCCATCTGCGACCCCTACGAACCCGTCGGGTGAGCGCGCCCGACCGCACACCGACACCGGCGTCTCTACACGCTCTTGCGGTCATGTGCCGGATCGACCACCGGCGCGTAGCTGCCGGTCGCGTGGCACACCGGCTTCGGGTCTCCATCGCTGTAGAGCGTGACCTCGCCGTACGACAGCCGGCGCCCAACCTTGAGCACCCGCCCATGCGCCAGCAGGTCTTTGGCACCTGGACGGCGGAGGAAGTGCAGCGTCATGTCCGTGGTCACCGACATCAGCGCCGCACCCGTCGCCGCCCAAACCGCTCCCCACAGCGCGGCATCGCACAGTGCAAACATCACCGGCCCCGAGATTGTGCCACCGGGGCGCAAGAACTCTGGAGCGAACCGCATGCGCAACCGGATCTCCCCCCACGCCACAGACTCGACCGAGATCGAATCGCCGTAGGCATCCCCTAGCTGCGAGACCGCCGCCAAAAACGCCTCTGCCGTCACTTCGGGGGGCCGCAATGCATCGGTCATCAACGCTCATCGTTTCATGAGACCCTGGATGTACGCGATGACAACCTGTGCCCGATTGGGCTGCAACTTCGCCCTGCTGGGTCCGTCTAGCTCTCAAACCGTGGCCATGTTTCGTTCAACCTGCACGCTGCTCGCCACCCTCGCTCTCGTGCTCCCCGCCGGCTGCTTCATCGACGGAGGCGGCGACGATGACGACGTGGGGGCGACGACCGGCGAAACGGCCGATGAAACGACCGCAGACACCGGGTCTCAGATCACCGTGAACTCGACCACAGGCGTGAGCGCGTCGAGCACCGACACGACCTCGTCCACCACCGACGACACCACGAGCGGAGAGTCGGACCCCACGCTGGAAACGGGCGAACCCGACACGGACACCGACACGGTCGCGGACACCGGAACCGACACCGACACCACGGCGTCTTCGTCCACTGGCGACGACACACTGTCGGTCGCAGAGCTCCAGCCGGGCGACCTCATCATCACCGAGGTGATGGCGAACCCCAACTGCATGGGCGACAACTGCGAGTGGTTTGAGCTCTACAACGCCACCGAGTTCGACATCGACCTGTTGAACCTCGGCATCGGGGACCGTGGCGACTTCGAGAACGGGACGCCCGGCACGTTCATTACCGTCAGTGCGGTCCTTCCAGCCGGCGCAGTGGGTGCCATCGCCCGGCAAGAGCTTTGGCCCTACGACAAAAGCCCCGAGCCTCTCGCGCGCTACTCCAACTCGGTCCAGCTGAGCAACAGCACCTTCGAGCAGGTTGCCGTCTTCTCGGGGAACACGGTCATCGACGTCAGCGCGAGCTTCTTGCCCAACGAGCAAGACGGGCACTCTCGCGTGTTGTTGAACGAGTTCTGGAATGGGCTCGACCACACCGACAGCGACGACTGGTGCTGGTCGAACACCGTCCTGCCCTCGACCTCCACGAGCGACGACTGGGGCACGCCGGCCAGCGATCTCGTCGAATGCCTACCACCGGTGTGACGCGCTCCTAGTACGTCGTGTTCACGCCTCGCCGGATGAGGACGAGGTGCTCACCGCGGGTCGAACCGCGGCCGCCCTTCCAGTCGGGACGGGTCTGCGTCGCCCAGGCGACGACGCGTAACTCGAGCGGGGTACACAGCCGTTGAAGCTGCGGCACAACGTCCACACGCTCGCCCGCGATCTCGCCATCACCCATCAGCAAGACGATCTGCCCCTGCTCTTCGAGCACGCTGTGCATGCTGCCGAGCATCGTGGTCACTTCTTCGTCCCATCGCTGCGCTTTGCCGCCGCTGCCGTAGTTCCGGCGGGCTCCGAGTTCGCCGGCGGTGAACGACTTGGTCGAGACACCCAACCATGGGTAGCGACGTGCGTGATGGTTCACGTAGTCGTACGTGCCGCCGTAGGGCGGTGAGGTGAGGATGAGATGGGCTGCCCACTTCGGCGGCAGGGCATCGGCGATCCGGGAGGCATCGTTCTCGACCACCTTGGGTCGGTGCCATTGATCCTTGCGCGCCTCGCATGCCTCTTCGAGGCTCGCCCAGCGCTCGATGAGTTCCTCCCCCTTGCGCCCGTAGAACTCGCTGGGAATGAAGCGACCAATGCGACGAGGCGTGGTGTTTTCGTCGTCGGCCGTATCGGCGCGCTGCTTGGAGAACTTGACCACGATCGCGGTCAGCAGCATCTGAAGCGCGGTCTTGTCCGGGCCCGGATCGATCGCACTGATGATGTCGTGCAGACCGGCGAGTTCCTTGAGCACATGCACCTCGTAGTTTTTCCGCTCCTGGGCGCTCAGGGGCGCCATCGCGGGGGCCTTGCGACGCACTCGCTCCTTCGAGACTTCGACGACCTCGGCGAGCATCTTGGAGAAGGCCGCACGCGACTTTGCATCGCGGACCTGACACTTCACGCCGCTGAGCCGAACCGCGATCGGGTTGAGATCAACACCGCGGCTGCGCATGCCCGCGATCAGGCTCTCGACCAAGACCGTGCCGCTGCCGCAGAACGGATCGAGGACACGGTCCCCCGGCGTCGCGTAGGCCGCGAGAACACCACGCGCCACGGCGGGATGCATGCGCGCGGGGTAGCTGTGGAAACCATGCGTGAGCCAGTCGACATCACGGGCCTGGGCACCATCCAAGATGGAAGCCAGGCGCGCCCCCTCACCGGCATCGCCGTGCGCGGTGGCCTTGCCGCCCGTATTGTCGAGGGCGCGGCGACCGGGAGAGGAGCTCTTGCTCATGACTCAGGAGGATGCATCGGCCGCGGCCGTGGACGCCAGCGAAGACTTGCTGACCGGTTGCGCTCCCGCCTGGTCCTCCTCAGAAGACTCTCCACCGTCGTCTGCGCCCTCTTCGAGTTCTTCAGCGCCGGATTCGGTGAGGCCGAGCCGGGCCGCGCGGCGAATCGAGAACACCCGGGCAAACGCGAGCACCATGGGCAGGAATCCGTACGCGAGGTTGCCGGCCAGGATGACGGCAGCTGCGCCTCGTGGGCCCCCGAGCTTCAGCCCCATGAGCAACACCACCAGGTATAGCGGCGCCCCCACCAGCGCCTTGCGGTGCTTCGCGATCGCTCGCCCCAGGTGCCGGTAGTGGGTCGAGAACGACACCATCTGCGCGCACGCGATGCCGATCATCAACCCGAGCGCACCGGGCTCATGCTCGAACAAGACGATCGAGGCCATCGCGACGATGCCTCCCACCGGCGAGGGCACCCCCGCGAAGTAGTTTGGATCGCTGTCGGCTTTGTTGAGGGTGAAGAACACCAGTCGTGCGATCACGAAGACCGCGTAGAAGATGCCGACGAACAACCCCGACAGCCCCTCGCCGAGCACGTAGTACAGCGCGAAGCCAGGCGCGATGCCGTAGTTGACGCCGTCGGCCACATCATCGGAGTAGACACCAATGCTGGTCCCGCCCCAGCGGCGTGCGGCCGCACCATCGAACCCGTCAAACGCCGTCCCGAGCAGCACGAACATGAGGCTGACCTCGAAGCGTCCGCGAGAGGCGAAGATGATGCTGAAGATGCCGCACAGCAGGTTGGCGCCGGAGAGAGCATCCGCAACGAACCGCTTCTGAAGCAGGCCCAGATAGAACGCCGCGGTCGTAGCCAGGTACGCGATGTTGGCCCACAGCAGATACTCGATGGCCTGCGAGGTGAGCACCCGGCCTCCCCACCCCTGCACCGCAAACAGCAGCGCGATCAGAGCGGCATAGCTGATGCCGGCCCGCAGACGGTTGTCGGTCCGGCCGCGACCCATCACGTACAGCCCCAGCAACGCGAAATCGAGGGCGACCTTGGCGACCAGCAGTCGCTCGTCGACCAACGGGACCGCGAAGTAGGCCACCGCGATCAGCAGTGGATAGTCCGTGACCCGGTCGAGGATACGCGCGGCCTTGGACTCGAGCGGACCATGGCGCGCGACCGCAGCATCGAGATAGTCGAGCAGCAGGAATGCGACCAGAAGTCCGAGCACCACGAAGCGGGTGCTCGGCACGGCATCCATCGGGCTGAGCGCCGCGATCAACAACGGCGTGACGACGATCAGTTTGATCATCGAGAACACCATCGGGTTGATCGCAACGCGGCGACCAACCCACGCATGGAACTGCGCCGCCCACCGCGGAGGCGGCAGAAAGCGGTACCGCCCTCGCGGACGGCGTGGCGCGGGGGCGTTCACGCGCCCCAAGTGTGACGCACCCAGCGGTCGCGTGCCTTCCGCGTCGAACCCGCAGAGCGTCACCGAGCTCAGATCCGGCACAGGAGGCCTGATCTGAGAGATCTCTTGAACCTGAAAGGACGAGCAGTATACCGATGCATGGGTGTCCGTTTCCCGGATCGCATGCGTTGACGTGCCGGCATTGCCGCTGCAGTTGTTGCTCGAGCAGCAGCCTGCGTGGCGGCCGTACCCCTGCGTGGTGGTTCGCGACGACCGGCCTCAAGGCGTCATCCTTTGGGCCAACGCGCATGCCAGACGGCATCGAATTCTACCGGGCATGACCTTCGCCGCGGCGCGCTCACTGAGCACCGAACTGCGCGCGGCCGTGGTCGAGGCCCACAAGATCGACGAAGCGGTCGCCAAGCTCCACCTCGCGCTGTGCAACTTCACGCCACGCGTCGAACCCTCCACCCAAGAGCCCGGCGTGTTCTGGGTCGACCCCTGCGGCATGGTGCCCCTGTACGGCAGCATCGATCAGTGGGGCAGCGCGCTGGCCGAAGCCCTACGTGCAGCAGGCTGGGTTGCCTCCGTCGTGGTCGGGTTTCATCGCTACCGCACCTACGCCCTTGCGCGCACAGCAGGACCCCGGCGCATGCAGGTGCAGCCCTCCGCACACATCGAATCCCGACGTGCGGCCAAGGTCCCCCTGTCCGCGCTGGGCATCTCTCCCAAGCTCCGAGACCACCTCATGGTCCTGGGCATCCGGACCCTCGGCGCGTTCTTGCGGCTCCCAGCGGCCGAGCTCCCCACCCGGTTTGGCTCCGAAGCCACAAAGCTGCATGCCCTGGCCTCGGATCGCTGGGCACCGATGCAGCCGCGCCCTCTCGAAGACCCGGTCGAGGGGGAGCTGCAGTTCGAGCCGCCCGATGGCGATCACATGCGGCTGCTGTTCGGGCTCAAGGGCACGTTGCACGAGCTCATGAAGCAGCTGGCCGCCCGACACCAAGCGCTGTCGATGCTGCACCTGCAGCTCAAGCTCGACCATGCCGGCAGCTCGGACCAATACATCGAGCCGGCCGGGCCCACACTCGATGTCGTGTCGCTGCTCGAGCTCGTACGGTTGCGGCTCGAATCGATCACCCTGCCAGCACCGATCGAAGAGGTTCGTCTTCGGCTCGAGGGCACCGACGCCACCACCGAGCAGCTGGCGTTGTTTCGCACCCAGAGCCAGCGCGATCTCGATGCCGCCAACCGAGCGGTGGCCCGCCTCCGCGCCGCCTACGGCCCCGAGTCCGTCACCCGTGCCACGCTGAGAGCCGCTCACCTACCCGAGGCCAGCTATGCCTGGGAACCCGTCCAACAGATCGGTTTTCCGTCGGTGACCGCTCCCAATGAGGCCCTGCCCTTGTGCCGCCGCGTGTTGCCTCGACCGCTGCCCCTGCCCCCAAGACCCCGCCACGAGCCCGAGGCCTGGCTTGGCCGCAGGGGCACGGTCGCTTCGCTCGATGGCCCGTATCGGGTCAGCGGTGGCTGGTGGGTCCGTACCGTCGAGCGCGACTACTACTTCGCCCATACCTCCACCGGCGAGACATTGTGGATTTTCTACGACCGACCGCGCCGCCGATGGATGCTGCATGGCTTCGTCGACTGACGCTCCAAGCGGTTTCGCGTACCATCGACGCCTACATGCCGGTCCAGGTCCGCGAAGCACAGCTCGAAGACAGTCCCGACATCTGCCGCATGCTCCTACAGCTCGGCCATGACGGAGAGGAGGCGCTCGTGCGTCGCCGATTGGAGCGCGCCCTGGGAACGACCGATCATGTGGTTCTGCTCGCTCAGGAGCGCCCCCACGGTGCCGTGGGCATGCTGCACGCTTCGGTCACGATCAGCTTGCAGCACCGTCCACGGGTCGATGTGCACGTGTTGGTCGTCGCCTCGGCGCACCGTGAAGGCGGAGCCGGCCGGGCACTGCTGGAGCGCCTGCACAACTGGGCGCTGCGTCGGGGGATCGATGATGTCGCGACCGCGTTCCCTCGCCATCGCAAAGCCGGGCACTTGTTCTTCGGCAAGCTGGGCTACTCGGTCACGGGCGAGCATCGGGTCTACAAGCGCGATCTTGCGAGCCCCCTGCGGGACCGTGAAGACTCCACCGCGATGGACTGAGCGGAAAAACGCCCCACTGTTGTTTTCGGCCCCAAAGCCGTTTTGTACGTAGTCACTGCGGTTTTCAGCCCCTACGGTGGGGGCGATGGCTGCAACGCTGGGTCTTCAATCGCGCCGAAGTGCAACGCCGGATGCGATGCGGCTGGGTACGGTGGAACTGGGCTGCTTCCGCCTCAAGGAAGTCCTGGGACGAGGCTCCTATGGAACCGCTTTCCTCGCGGAACAGGAGGGCTTCAATCGAGACGCGGTCATCAAGATTGCCCACGCTAGTTTGCTCGGGGGCAGAAACGACGATCTCGTTCGCGCTCGGTTTGCAGCCGAGCTCCAGGCCGCGACACGTGTCACCCACCCGAATGTGATCACGCTCTTCACCGCCGGAGAGACATCGGATGGAGTGCCCGCCATCGCCATGGAATACGTTCCAGGCCCAACGCTCGAAGAGCTTCTCGAACAGCGTGCGGGCGAGCTCCCCCCGGGCCTGCTGCACAACGTGTTCAGTCAGTTTGGGCGCGCAGTGTCGGCATTCCACCGCGCTTCAGTCACACATCGCGACCTGTCCCCGACCAACATTGTTCTGGGCAACGACGTGGACGGTGATCTCCGCCTCAAAGTGCTCGACTTCGGTGTGGCCAAGACAGGTGTCGACCGGGGACGAACCTCCGTCGTCGGATCGCCCCGCTACATGGCGCCCGAACAGGTCGTTGGCACGTCCGGCCCCGAGTCGGATGTCTACGCGCTCGGCGCGATTCTGTGGTGGGCGCTGTGCGGCGAGGAGTTCCAAAGCGAGGTCCAGACGCTCGAGGATGTGACCGAAGTCCGGCTGATGGGAGCACGCGATCGAGACATCCGCGATATCGCCCCGACGGTTCCTGCACCAGTCGCTGACCTCGTGCGTGAGATGGTCAGTTTCGAGACGGCCGGGCGCCCGTCCGCTGCCGAGTTCTGCGAACGCTGGGAGGCGTGTCGGCCCACGGCGGAACCCGCCACGACAGGACTCGCACATCCAACTCCGTTCCCGATGGATCCGGTCGAGTCCTTCTTCGGCGAAGCTCCCGAACTCATCGCGGACATCGTGGAGAGCCTCGAAACGCATGATGCTCACCTTGCCCGGACGGCGTGCACCCAGCTCTCCGTCCGCGCGGAGGAACTCGGAAGCAGCCGGCTGACCGCAGCCGCCAACGCGTTTGCGGAGTTCGTCGAGGCCGGCGATTTCACGCGCGCCGCGGGCTTCAAGGAACAGATCGAACACGAATACGGCGTCCTGTTTCGGCGCCTGATGCTTCAGCGGTGAGCCATCGCCCAGAGACCAGCCATGAACCAGGATGCACAACACCTCGACTGTCGCGGGCAGCAGTGCCCGCAGCCCATTCTCACCACCGCCAAGGCAGCGCGAGCGCTCCAAAGAGTTGGGGGTGGTGTCCTCGAGATCGAAGCCGATGACGGGGCATTCCCCCTCGATTTGCGCAGCTGGTGTCGCAGCTCTGGCTCCGAGCTCGTGGATATGACCTCGAACAACCAGGGCGTACACACAGCGCTCGTTCGCGTTCCACCGAAGGGCGCGGCCTCGGTGTCGCCCCGCAGCGTCCCCGCCGGGCGGCAGACAGTCCCTTCGAACTCAGCACCACCCGCGGCGGCCGCGGTTCTCGACTGCCGCGGGATTCAGTGCCCTGGGCCGATCCTACAAGTTGCCAAGCGCGCCCGAAGCCAGCGCACCGGAACCTTCGAAGTCCTGGCCGATGATCCTGCGTTCCGACTCGACCTGGACAGCTGGAGTCGAACCTCAGGAAGCCAAATCGAGTGGCTCGAACATGGCGACGTGGCGAAAGCCCGGGTCCACTTGGCCTCGCGGGTGAGTCCCCCTCGTTCTCGAACTCCACTGACCGTGGCCCCACAGCCTGCGCCGGCCGTACACAAGAGCGCTGAACCGGTCGCACTCGAGATTTCGCTGACCGGTCTCAACGATCAGCAACGAATCGCTCGTCTCCAGACGATCGGCACCAGCCTCTGCGAAGGCGAACGCGTCCGGATTCGTTGCGCGGGCACCTCGTTCACCACGCCGCTGCTGCGGTGGGCGGCCGAGTCCGGCCACGAGGTGCTCTCGTTCGATGCTCGCACCGACACGCTCATGGAGCTTCGTGCCGGTGAGCCCTCCTCCCTCCCCGCCACGATGGCGTCCTCGGAGGCTCTCCAGGTCATCAAGACCGAGAACCGCTGCACGCTGCTTGTCCTTCACAACGACAAGGAAGCGCTTCTCGCCGCCCTGCTCGTTGCGGTCGGTGCTGCGGCCCAAGGTATGGAGGTCGTCATGTTCTTCACGTTCTGGGGTCTCAACCTGCTTCGTGGAGACCAGCCCAACGTCGCGCAGCCGAAGGAAGCCGTGTCTTGGATGCAGCGCATGATGAAGTGGATGATGCCCAAGGGACCTCGCCGTCAGAAGCTCGGTCAGATGGACATGGGCGGCATGGGCCGCGGAATGCTCAAGTCCATCATGGACAGCAAGAACATCATGGACATCCCCGAGCTCATGGACACCGCCGAAGAGCAGGACATCCAGTTCATCGCGTGCACGATGAGCATGCAGGTCATGGGCATCACCAAGCGCGACCTGGCGCCGCGGAAGAACATGGTCTACGGCGGTGTTGCAGCGTTCGTCGAGTCGGCGGGGAACTCGAAGCTCAGCCTGATGTTCTAAGCGCGACGCGGACTCGAACGAAAAAGACGCCGACAGGGAAACCTGCGGCGTCTTTTTTCATCCTGCGAGACCAGCGACTGGTCTCAGGAGCTCGGCAAGCGAGCGTCGTCGGGGTTCCACGTCGCGGGGACGATCCGGTGTGGACGTGGGAGGACGGCGCTGTTGGGATTCCAGTATGCGCGCGTGGCCACGACCCCCGCACCCTTGGGGATGCGAGCATCATCGGGGTTCCAGTCCTCGGTGGCCTCGAACGGGGGCAGACGGGCGTCACCGGGCTTCCACTCGACGCTCTGCGCGTGATGGACGTCTTGGAACGGGAGTGGCGGCGGCGGAGCCACAGGAGGGTTGTCTCGCAACTCGCGTGGACGCTGCACCGGTACATCCAGCCACGACGGACCGGGCGACGGACCGGGCGAGGGGGGCATGACGGTGTGCTCAGAGGCAGGGTCAGCCGCGGGCGTCATCGATTGCAGCACCGTCTCCGCGAGCGTGGTCGTCTCCGACGTCTGACCTCGCAGGCCTTCGAGTGCTGCATGTCCGCCCACCGCTCCCGCCAACAAGACGAGCGCAAGTCCGCAACCAGCGGCGAACCAAGCGGTGCAGGACGAACGCATCTCAAGCAGCATGGCCTACCGATCAGGCCCTGACAAGACGTACAGACTCACGTGCCCAGAACCGGCCGCACCTGATACAATGTTCAGCCCTCCTGCGAGGGCCGAACATGGACGCGTATGTACCCCTTTGGGTGAAGAGCAACTACTCGTTTCTCGAGGGTGGCTCGCACCCGGCCGAACTGGTCGAGCAGGCCCATGCCTTGGGTCTCCCTGCTCTCGCCCTGACCGATCGTGATGGCTTCTACGGAGGAGTCCGGGCGCATATGAAGGCGAAAGAGCTGGGACAGCGACTCCTGCTCGGCACCCAACTGAGCGTGGGTGAAGCGCCCGAAATCGCGCAACTGGTTGTGGTCCTGCCCACGAGTCAGCGCGGATATGCAAACGCCTGCACCCTGGTTTCGGCGGGTCGGGCTCGATGCGAGAAGGGCACCTCGATCACCCACCTCGATGAGCTCCTGTCTGCCCCCGAGGATCTTCTGGTCCTCTGCCCGCATGGAGATCTTCTCGAGCCTCTGCACGAAGCGTTCGGCGACCGGCTCTACGCACTGTGCGCTCGTCACCGCCACAGCAGCGAGCTCGGGGACGAAGACACCCTTCGCCGGGCCGCTTCACGTCTGGCTGTGCCGCGCGTGGCTGCGGTCGAGGTCCTGTATCACAGCGTCTCGAGGCGGCCGCTGCAAGACGTGCTCTCGTGCATTCGTCACGGCCGCACACTCGCCACCGCAGGAGACCTGATCCGCGGCAACGCCGAGCACGACCTCAAGACCCTCGCGCAGATGGAGGACCTGTTCGCGGATGACTTGCCCGCGCTGCGTCGCACGCTCGAGGTCGCCCAGCGCTGCGATTTCTCGCTGAGCCAGGTCCGCTACGTCTATCCGGCCGAGTGGATGCCCGCGGGCATGAGTGCGGCACAGTGGCTGCGCGAGAAGACCTACGAAGGTGCGATGGGTCGCTACCACGGCGCGATTCCCCAAGACGTACGGGCTCAGCTCGACAAGGAGCTGGGCCTCATCGACCAGCTCGACTACGGCGGCTACTTCCTGACGATGTGGGAGATTGTGCAGTTCTGCCGCCAGCAGAAGATCCTCTGCCAAGGGCGCGGCAGCGCGGCCAACAGCGCGGTCTGTTACTGCCTGGGCATCACCGCCATCGACCCGGTGCGCATGGGCCTGCTGTTCGAGCGTTTTCTCAGCCTCGAGCGCGCCGAGCCACCCGACATCGATCTCGACATCGAGCACCAGCGCCGCGAGGAGGTCATCCAGTGGGTCTACGAACGCTACGGACGGCGCCACGCGGCGATGGTGGCCAACTTCATTCGCTACCGCGCTCGCTCGGCGGTGCGGGACGTGGGCAAGGCGCTGGGCATTCCCCAGACCGCGCTCGACAGGGTCGCCAAGATGCTCACCCACTACGACACCGGCTTCGGTGCCGACCTGCTCGAGCACGCCGGTCTCGACCCCGCGGCGCCGCAGCACGTGCACCTGCTGCAGCGCTGTCGCGAGCTCGCCGACTTTCCCCGGCACCTGTCGATCCACCCTGGAGGTTTCCTGCTCGGCCATGCGCCGGTCGACACGTTGGTGCCGATCGAGCCCGCCACCATGGAGGACCGCACGGTCATCCAGTGGGACAAGTACGACGTCGAAGACCTCGGCCTGTTCAAGGTCGACCTGCTGGGGCTGGGTGCGCTGTCGATGGTGCGCGGATGTTTCGACCTGCTGCGCGAGCACGAGGGACTCGATCTCGACATGGCCACCGTGCCCGCCGAGGACCCGGTCACCTACGCGATGATCTCTCGCGGCGACACGCTGGGCACGTTTCAGATCGAGAGCCGCGCCCAGATGGCCATGCTGCCGCGGCTGCAGCCCCGCACCTTCTACGACCTGGTCATCGAGGTCGCCATCGTGCGCCCGGGGCCGATTCAGGGCGACATGGTGCACCCCTATCTGCGACGACGGACCGGCAAAGAAAAGGTCGAGTTCCCCCACCCTGCCCTCAAGGAGGCGCTGGGCAAGACGCTGGGCATTCCGATCTTTCAAGAGCAGGTGATGAAGCTGGCGGTGCTCGTCGCCGACTACACCCCGGGCGAGGCCGACCAGCTGCGGCGCGACATGGCAGCGTGGCGAAGCAGCGGCCGTATCGAGCAGCACCGCGAGCGACTCATCACCCGCATGATCGCCAACGGCATCCCGGAGGAGTTCGCCGAGCGGGTCTACTCGCAGATCCGAGGGTTTGGAGAGTATGGCTTTCCCGAGAGCCATGCCGCCTCGTTCGCGCTCATCGCCTACGTCACGTGCTGGCTGCGGTGTCACCACCATGCGGTGTTCTCCTGCGGGCTGCTCAACGCCCAACCGATGGGTTTCTACAGCCCCGGCAGCATCGTCGAAGACGCCAAACATCACGGGGTCACTGTGCTGCCGGTCGATGTCATGGCCAGCGATTGGGACTGTACTCTCGAGCGACAAAGTGGAGGCGACCTCGCGGTCCGTATGGGCTTTCGCTACGTGCAGGGCTTTGGTGAGCGACAGCGCGTCAAGGTCGAGGCCGCGCTCGAGCAAGGTCCATTTACCGGGGCTGAAGACTTCGTTCGGCGCACACGACTGAGCCAAAAGCCGCTGCACACCCTGGCCGAGTCCGGGGCGTTCAGCTCGCTGGGCATCGAGCGACGGGATGCGATCTGGTCGCTGCGCGGCTTGGTCGCCAAGCTCGGTGACACGCTGGGCTTGCCCGGCGAGACCGCGCCCCATCAAGACGAGGACGACGACAACGGTCCGTTGTTCGCCAAGCTCAGCCGCAGTGAGGCCATCTTGTGGGACTACCGCACCAGCATGCACAGCGTGCGCGGACATCCGATCGAGTGCATTCGTCCCCAGCTACGACGCCGCCGCATGCCCACCGCCGATGGGGTCAACACACTTCGCAGCGGCCGAAAGACCCAGTACGTCGGCATGGTCATCTGCCGTCAGCGCCCTGGCTCCGCCGCCGGCGTCACGTTCTATACGCTCGAAGACGAGACCGGCACGGTGAACGTCGTGGTGTGGAAGCAGGTCTTCGAAGCGCACTCGATCCTGGCCAAGACCGCGGTGCTGCTCGGGGTGACCGGGCGCGTGCAGTCGCAGGATGGGGTCGTGCACTTGGTGGCCGAGCAGCTGTGGGACCCGGACCTGAAGTTCGAGAGCCAGGGGACCACGGTGCGGAGTTTCCACTAGCGGGACACGAAATAAGCACCAAAACAAATGTGAAGACCACCATATCGAGTACACTGGTGATATGGCGACGCCCTCCGAGGTCCGAGCGAGAACCGGTCACCGAGGGCCCAGCACGCTCGTTGTCCTGGGTGTGGTCGGCAGCCTGCTCGCCGGTTGCAGTTCGGTGGTCGAGTTCGGTGACGACGCCTCTACGGGTGCTCCGGACCCCGCTGGAACGACCACCACCACGACCGGGCTGCCTCCAGCGACCCTCGACCCTTCGGGGGTCGAGCTCACGTCCGACACCGGCTCCTCTGCGACATCCCAGACAACCGACGACACCATCGGCGACACCACCTTCCTCGTCCCTCCCGACGGTGGTCAGGTGAGCATCGAATGCTCGTTGTTCGAGCAAGACTGCACGCGCGGCGAGAAGTGCAACATCTGGGCAAACGACGGCGGCAACGCTTGGAACGCCACCCGCTGTGTCCCGGTCGACCGGGCTCCCGGCGGCCCGGAAGATCCCTGCACGGTCGAGGGCTCTGGGGTGTCAGGAATCGACTCCTGCGACCTCGGATCGGTGTGTTGGGACGTCGACCCCCGCACCCTCGAAGGCACTTGCGTGTCGTTCTGCGGCGGTAGCAAACAAGCACCGATCTGCGAGGACGGGCTTCGATGCATGGGGAGCAACCTCTTCTTTCTATGCCTTTCGACCTGCGACCCGCTGGTTCAAGACTGCGACGAAGGCGAGGCCTGCTACGTCCTCGACGATACGACGGAGTGTGCCTCAGACGCTTCCGACGACTCGGGTTCCACGTTCGACACCTGCGCCTTCCCCAACGCGTGCGATCCAGGCTTGAACTGCACGGACGCGGCGATTGTCGGCCTGTGCGAGGAGGGAGCGGAAGACTGCTGCACACCGTTTTGTGATCTACAAGACGCAACATGCCCTGAAGGGACACTGTGCATCCCGGCCTTCTCCGAGGGCATGGTCCCGCCCGGGTATGAAGACGTCGGGGTGTGCGGGCAGGATCCTCAATGAAGTATCGTTGCCTGCTCCTGACGCTGGTCTGCGGCTGTGGACCGATCCTCACGGCCGACTCGGACATCTCCGGCGACTCCGGGACGGGCAACGACATGACAGGGTCGACAACCAACGAAGCGCCAACGGCCGACACGTCATCGTCAACCATCGCGACATCGACAACCGACGCTGCAACCTCGGATTCAAGCAGCACCACCGAACCCGACAACGTCTTCATGGTCCCGCCCGACGGCGGCCCAGGCTCCAGCGAATGCTCGACGTTTCACCAAGATTGCCCGCCCGGCGAGAAGTGCAACGCATGGGCGAACGACGGCGGCAACGCCTGGAATGCACTGCGATGTGTTCCGCTTGCCCCCGATCCCGCCGAAGTGGGTGAACCATGTACGGTCGAGGGGAGCAGAGCCTCCGGCCTGGATTCCTGCACGCTCGGCTCGATCTGTTTTGGTGTCGACGCCAAAACCGGCGAAGGGTCTTGCGTGCCCTACTGCACGGGCTCAATCGAAAGCCCGAGCTGCGACGACCCAGACCAATTCTGCAGCATCGGGAGTGACGGGGTCCTCGCCCTGTGTCTGTCCACGTGCGACCCGCTCGAACAATCCTCGTGCCCCCAGGGGCAGGGCTGCTACCCGGGAGGGTATGCCTCCTTCGTGTGCGCCCCGGATCAGTCCGGAGACGAGGGGGGGCTGTTCGACACGTGCGAGTTCACCAACGGCTGCGCTCCCGGATTCGCATGTCTAACCGCCGACAACGTCGGATCGTGTGATGCCGACGCAAACCGCTGCTGCGTGCCGTTTTGCGATCTGCAGTCCCCAACATGCCCCGCGGGGACACAGTGTTTTCCAGGCGTCCAAGAGGGCGCCGTACAACCCGGCGACGAAAACATCGGGCTCTGCGCCCAGGACCTGGGATGACACGACTCGGGCCAGCGCTGCTCCTCGTCGCATGCTCCGGAGCTCCGATGCCTGCGGCGGAGAGTTCCACCGGCGAAGGACCTCCCGACACCGCGGGGACGACCTCGCAGACGGTGAGCTCGAGCAGCCCCACCGACGACCTCGACGAAACCGTTGGCGATTCCTTCCTCATCCCCTCTGTGTCACCCCGGAGTTGAGCGCGATGTGCCCCCCAGACTCGGGCGGGTGTTGCCTTCCCGTCTGCGACACCTCAGCATCCGAGTGCCCTGCCGCCATGGTCTGCGAGCGGTTCTTCGAGCCGGGACAGATCGAACCCGGATACGAAGATGTCGGCGTTTGCCGGGATGCGGGTCCCAAGAACTGACTGCCCCCGGCCCTGCTCCCCGGCCGTCTGCGATGATGTCCAACGCATGGTGCTCGAAACGTTGCTCCCCGTTGCTGTGTCCATCGCAACGCTCCTGCTGCTCACCGTCGGTCTGGTCGCGATCTATGGCCAGATGTACGTCAAACTCCTGGGTGGTCAGGCGCTGATCGTCAACAAGATGTCGACCCTCGAGGTGTTCTTCACCGGTGCAGTGGTGGTCCCGGGCCTCCACAAATCCGAGGTCATGAACATCAGCACCACGGGCCTGGTGATCGAACGCAACGGGTCCGGAGGCCTGATCTGCAACGACGGGATCCGAGCCGATCTTCGCGCGACGTTCAGCCTGCGGGTGAACAGAACGACCGAGGACGTCCTGCACGTGGCGCAGGCGGTTGGCGCGGAGCGAGCGATGCAGCAGACGACGCTCGAAGAGCTGTTCGTGGCGAAGTTCTCTGAGGCGCTCGAGTCGGTCGCTGCGGCCAAGACGTTTGCGGAGCACCGCGAGCAACGCGATGCGTTCACCAGCGCGGTGCTCAAGGAGATCGGCGAGGACCTCAACGGCTACACCCTGGACGACCTCGCGATCGACAGGTTCGAGCAGACGCCCATCGAGCACCTCGATGCAAACAACATCCTCGATGCGAAGGGCATCTTGGCGATCACCAAGAGCACGACCGCGGCCCAGCTTCGGACCACGGAGCTTCGGACGGCACACGCCCGGCGGATGAAGGAGCTGGAAACCGAAAGCAAGGAGCTGCTGGTCGAGCTCGAGTCACGGCAGGCCAGCGCGCTGCTGCGGCTGCAAAAGGCGGCGGGGAGCGAGCAAACGAAGGAGCAGCTCGACGATCGGCTGCTCGAGCGCCTGCGCGAGCTGGTGGAGACCGCGGTCGAGGCAAGGCTGGCGGCGCAAGGCTGAGGTCCTCGGTGCGAATCAACCTCCCGACGAGAGGTCGGACGCGGTGCGAACGAGGTCTAGAAACTCGCGGCGGGCTCCGTCGCGATCTTGGCCCACCGCGCCTTCGGCCAGCGCGAGCGCGTTCGTGAACGTGGCCGAACCCTTGTGCGGCGAATCTCGCAGCAGCATTCCAAAGCTGGCAACCGCGGCGGAGAATCGAAACGCCTCCGACGGGGCGGAGGTGCTGACGTTGTGGACGGGGAACGAGATCAACGCACTCTGGGAGTCGCCAGGCTGCTTGTAGCGGATCTTGACCGTCATGAGCTCAGCCGACGCGGACGCAGCCGACACGTTGGACTCCGAGACAGGGTCGAGCTTGCCAGCGTGCTCGCCTGCGCCCGCAGGGACGATCTCGTACAGCGCCGTGACGGTGTGCCCGGCCCCCACGTCTCCCGCGTCCTCCTGGTCGTCATCGAAGTCCTCGGAGTCGAGTTCCCGGTTCTCGTATCCAACGAGACGGTAGGCCTCCACCAACGCGGGGTTGAACTCGACCTGGAGCTTCACGTCGTCGGCGATCGGAACCAGCGTCGAGGTCGCTTGATCCACGAGGACACGTTTTGCCTCCTGCTCGCTGTCGATGTACGCGTAGTTCCCGTTCCCACGGTCGGCGAGCTGCTCCATCATCGATTCGTTGTAGTTGCCTTCTCCGAAGCCGAGAACCGACAGGTACACGCCGCTCTTTCGCTTGTCTTCGATGATGCGAACGAGTTCCCCGTCACTCGACTGCCCCACGTTGAAGTCGCCGTCGGTGGCGAGGATCACTCGGTTGATCGCGCCGGGCTGAAAGTTCCGTGCGGCGACGGCGTAGGCCAGATCAATCCCGGCCTCGCCGTTCGTGGATCCACCCGCCTTCATCCTGCCCAGGGCGCGACGAATCCTTCGCTTGTCGTTGGTGGGCTGCAGCGCGACACCAGAGTCTCCCGCATAGACGACGATCGAGACGTGGTCCTGCTGCCGCAGTGTGCTGGCGAGTTGCGACAACCCAGAGCGAAGCAAAGGAAGACGCCCCTCCCCTCTCATCGATCCGGACGTGTCGACCAAGAACACGAGATTTCGAGGCGGCACCTCGTCGGCGCGGACATGCTTTCCTTGGATGCCGATGTGCACGAGCTGGTGTTCCGCAGACCAGGGGCACGGGCCGACCTCGCTGACCGCCGCCAACGGGTCAGCGCCAGCCGGCTCTGGATACGCATAGTCGAAGTAGTTGACCAACTCCTCGATGCGGACCGCGTCGACTGGCGGGAGCGAGCCTCCCGTCAGGAAGCGCCGGGTGTTGCTGTACGCACCGGTATCGACGTCGGCGGAGAACGTCGAGAGCGGCGCGTCGGCGACCGCGACGAAGGGGCTCTGTGGATTGTGTGCGTAGCGCTCGCCGCTGACCGACGGCAGGAAGCGACTCCCGCCCATGGACGCATCTGCACTCACGGAGTGAGAGCCGCTCCGCTTCATGCAGCCGCCGAATGCGACGCTCGCCGCAAGTGCCGAGACGATCGCCCAGTTTCGATTCTCCATCGAAGGCCCGAACGCTGCCCCCGAACCACGGCTTACAGATCGGACGAGGCGCTCCGCGCTGGCCGCAAGACAAGCAACCCGCCTTCAGATACCAACAAGACTAACCCTTCGGCGTTATTTTTGTTACTCTACCAGCATGTTCGCGGGTCGGATGTGCCGAAGATCCCTGGCCCTGGCGGTCCTCAGTCTCTCCCTACTCGGGTCAGCCTGTACGAGCATCACAGAGTTCGGGGACGTCGAGGGCACGACAACGTCGTCCACAACGGCGGCCACAGAGGCGCCGTGGGCCCCCACCAGCTCGCCCTCGACGAGCCCGGGTTCCACGACGCGCCCCGAGCCAGGAGGCACAGGCACGACGTCGGCGGCGGACACCTCGAGCAGCGGCGAGGCGGACTGCACCTTCCTGGACTGCGACCCGGATGTTCCGCCGATCGAGTCGTGCGACTTCTGGAACGACGACTGCCCGCAAGGTGAGAAGTGCACGTTCTACTCGAACGACGGCGGACCGGGCTGGAACGCGTCGATGTGTGTCCCGCTCGCTGCAGATCCGGCACTCGCCGGGGATGCATGCGAGGCGGAGGGAACAGCGGTCAGCGGATTCGACAACTGCGAAACGGGTTCGTTGTGCTGGGTCTTGGATACCGAAACCCTCCAGGGCCATTGCGTACCGTTCTGCGCGGGGGCCCCCAGCGACCCCGCCTGCGATGACCCAGGCCGGGTTTGCTCGATCGGCGGAGACTCGATCCCCACCTTCTGCCTCGAACGCTGCAACCCACTCGACCCGGACGCCTGCTTCCCCGGCGTCGGCTGTTACCCCGACATCTACAGCGATGCGATCTGCCGCCAAGACGCATCCGGGCCCGACGCGGGTGCTGCCTTCGACTCGTGTTCCTTCATCAATGACTGCGACCCCGGCCTGCACTGCCAACCCTCGGAGGCCGTCGGCGCCTGCCTCGACGGCGACGAGCCCTCTTGCTGCACCCCATGGTGCGATCTCGAGGCCACGGACTGCCCGGACCCGACGACGTGCGTCCCATCCTACGAGCCCGGCGCCGCCCCCCAGGGCTGGGAGAACGTGGGTTTCTGCGGCCAAGACCCGAGCCTGTAGGGAATGCCCCGCGGCCGCTGACGCCGACCGGTCCATCGGCCGTCGGCTCAACCGGAAAACTACCAAAGCTCTCTCCCGAGTGTTAGTTTTGTGTTCTTACCTGGCGCGACCGGTCGAGTCGGCGTGTCGAGACGTCCGTCCGGGATCTCGAACTCCATGAACCCCCGCATCCTCCTCACCCTGTCCCTAGGGGCCACAATCGCATGCGGGCCCTCCGTCGCCCTTCCCGGATCCGGCGACGGATCGACAGGAGGCGATGGGCCCCCCGGAGGCTCGACGACGGCATCGACGACCTCCTCGATCCCGCCAAACCCCACCGCCCCGACCAACCCGGACCCTCCTCCCCAAACGAGCACCGATCCGTTCGACCCGACCAGCGGCGGACTCGATGACACGGGGTCTTCGGGCGATACGAGTTGCGGATTCCTCTGCGAGACCACCGGCGACATCACACCGGAATGCGACGTGTTCGAGCAGAACTGCCCGGACGGAGAAAAATGCACGCCTTGGGCGAACGATGGTGGCAGCTCATGGAACGCGACCCGCTGCGCCCCGATCGTCGACGATCCAGATCAACCCGGCGAGGCGTGCGTGGTCGAGGGCTCCCCGGCCTCGGGCATCGATTCGTGTGACCTGGGTTCGATGTGCTGGAACGTCGACACCGACACGGGGACCGGCACCTGCATCTCGCACTGCATGGGCGCCCCCAATGCCCCGACCTGCGCCGATGCGAACACCATATGCAGCATCAACGGAGACGGTGTCCTCGCCCTATGCCTCCCAACCTGTGACCCCCTCCTGTTCGTGGACGCGTGTCCCAACGACGAGGTCTGCACCCCCTACAACTCAACGTTCTTCTGCACACCGGACGGATCCGCGGAAGGTGGTGCGGCGTTCGACGCCTGCGAGTTCGTCAACGCATGCGACCCAGGGAACGTCTGCATCAATCCTGCGGCCGCGCAGGCGTGCGACCCCGGTGGCACAGGCTGCTGCCTTCCGTGGTGTGACCTCAGCGCCCCCGACTGCCCGGGCGACACCACGTGCTTCCCGTGGTTTGAGGAAGGAGGCGTGCCTCCCGGAGGCGAGTTGATCGGTGTGTGCGCCGAAGCTCCCTAGATCGCAGTGCCCTGACGGTCCGGCCTGTGAACGGTACGGGTCTCCCCCCGACACTCCCAAATCCCCTCATGCTCCCCCGCCGATTCCTCTTCCTCTCCCTCGGAGCCACGCTCGCGTGTGGCCCAGCGGTCTCCCTTCCCGGCTCCGGCGACGGATCCACCGGAGGCGCTCCGCCCCCCGGGGGATCGACTGGCCCGTCGCAGACCTCTTCCGTCCCACCGAACCCCACGTC
>OJGU01000396.1_pt1 | contig 26593 bp, 15 predicted proteins | sample 1594741 | NCBI WGS metagenome assembly OJGU01 (sample SAMN05416841, study PRJEB24817) | seawater metagenome | isolation source: Sea water | place: Canada:Atlantic | collected 2013-07
ACGAGATGTAGAGAGGTCTCGTGGGCTCGGAGATGTGTATAAGAGACAGCGATCAACAGCCAGGCATTTTTTGGCACGCTCTCAAAATATCTCTTCACCACCCACTCGGTAAATGTCTCGGTCTACGGCGGGGCCACTTACATCGAAAAACTAAACGATCTCCGTCCGGTCGGGGGATTGCATCTCAGAAAGAAGGCTTGGACAGCCATGTTCATGTATAGTGGGCAAGACGAGCATGTGACACTCTCTCGAGAACTCGGTAATCACACCATCTCAGTGCTTCTCTTCAATCTTGAACTCCCAGGCATCGCCTACGGATTCCATTTCTAAGGCCCCACGCAAGAATCGGCAGGAGATCCCTACAACAAGAAAGAAAGAGAGCGGGGTCTTCGCGCTTTCCCTGGCCAATAGACGTTACTCTGCTGATCAACGGGCATTGCCAATCGTGATCCCCTCCTTATGCTGACGCTTCACCGTCGAACGCAGATTAAAATAGATCATGAGAGGATTTCTCAGCCTTCTTACTATCGCCGCCCTGATCGGATTCAGTCTCCCCATCTTAGCTACCAAGCAGGCAAACGTCGTTATATTCCTCACCGATGATCAAGGTTGGGGAGATCTAAGCATCCACGGTAATACCAATCTTTCGACCCCACACATCGACTCGCTTGCTCGCGATGGAGCCACGTTTGAAAACTTCTATGTCTGCGCCGTCTGCGCGCCAACCCGCGCTGAATTCTTAACCGGCCGATATCATCCTCGAACCGGCGTCAGCGGCGTTAGCCGTGGCGAAGGCCGATTGAATCCTGACGAGACAACGATCGCCGATATGTTCCAGACCGCCGGCTATCATACGGGTGCCTTCGGCAAGTGGCACAACGGAACTCAAAGCCCGTACCATCCGAACGATCGTGGCTTTGATGAGTTCTACGGCTTCACCTCCGGCCATTGGGGGCACTACTTCAGTCCCCCGCTCGATCACAACGGGAAACTTGTGCGCGGACAGGGCTACGTCGTCGATGACTTCACCAATCACGCGATGCGATTCATTGAGGAACATCAGGATGAGGCCTTTTTTTGCTACCTCGCCTACAACACGCCGCACTCGCCGATGATGATCGACGATGAATTCTACAATAAATTCAAGCATCTCGACCCCAAACTCCGGCACCGCGAGCCTCAGCGAGAGGATCTCATGATGACGCGTGCCGCTCTTGCCATGTGCGAGAACATCGATTGGAACGTTGGTCGCATCCTCCAACAACTTGACGACTTGAATCTTAGCCAAGACACCATTGTCCTCTATTTCTCTGACAACGGCCCCAACTCATATCGTTGGAACGGCGGTATGAAAGGACGTAAAGCATCCGTCGACGAAGGAGGGCTCCGCTCGCCGCTTTTCATTCGTTGGCCTGGCCGAATCAAGTCGGGCACTCGAGTAAGACATGTCCTTGGTGCCATTGACCTTCTACCTTCCCTCGCTAGCCTTGCTGGCATCACTCCAAGCCCTGTCGCGCCCCTCGATGGACTCAGTTTCGTCCCCCTTCTGAACAAACAATACGAGGGATGGCCTCGGCGAAATCTATTCAGCCTCTGGAAAAATAAGGCTAGCGTTCGCTCTGAGCGATTTCGCTTCGTTTCTGAGGGAGGCTTGTTCGACATCCGCAACGACCGAGGCCAACACATCGACGTGGCCCATCGCTTCCCCTCCGAAACCACTCGTCTCAAAAAAGCGCTCACCAATCACCGCAAGGAAATGGCCCAGGCCTATTCCCCGTTCAAAGATCGCCCCTTCACCGTTGGCTACCGCCGGTCCACAAGCCTGCCCGCTCGGGACGGCATTGAACATGGTACCATTCAACGCAGTTCCAAAGCACCGAACAACTCCTTCTTCAAAAACTGGACCGACACGAGCGATGCCATCACCTGGGAGGTAGAGGTCGGTCAAGCTGGCGACTACGAAGCGACCGTCTACTACACCTGCGCCAAAGAGAATGTTGGCGCCCACATTCGCCTCACGGTGGATGGCCTAGCCGCCGCAACCGAAGCGAAAGTCTCCCAGGCCTTCGATCCGCCCCTGTACGACAAATCCAAAGAACGGGTCGAACGCTCTCACTACTTCGTCAAAGATTTCAAACCTCTCATCCTCGGAAACCTGCCACTTGAGAAAGGGCGGGCGAAGCTCCGTCTCCGTGCCACTCAAATCGTTGGGGATCGAGCCATTGATGTTCATTCTCTGCACTTACTTCGAAAGTAGCGGGCGCGAACAGGCATTCGGCTACCAATCTCATTCCTCCGCTTGCCAATCGCTGAACAGCGAAGTCCCGCGCAATAGAGCCGCCAAGGCATAGATTCCATCGTTGACCAATGATCTGGAGTCAGACGACAATTGCCCGATCGGCCCCTTATTCTCATGAAACGACTACTATTCTTTGTCTTCGTCACCGCGCTGCCCCTGCTCGCTACGGCGGCCAAGCGTCCCAACATTGTCTTTTTCTTCACGGACGACCAGACCACGAGCACGCTAGCCTGCTATGGCCACCCCCTTGTGAAGACTCCGAACATCGACAACTTGGCTGCGCGAGGCACTCGATTCACCAACGCCTTCGTGAGTCATTCCATTTGCTGGGTGAGCCGCACCACCATTCTCACCGGTTTGACGGGAAGAAGCTACGGCACCCCGGGAAACCGTGACTTAGCCCGCCCAGATGCGGTTCGAGAACTCTACTCGGACATTCTACGCGAGCACGGCTACCGCACCGGGTACTTTGGCAAGTGGCACGCAAAGATGCCTCCCGGATTCCGGCGCGAGGATCATTTCGATGAATTCGAAGCCATCGGTCGCAATCCATTCTACAAGAAGCAGCCAGACGGAAGTCTCCGCCACGAAACCGAAGTGATCGTCGACCGCGGGATTGATTTCATCCGTAAACAGCCCAAAGACCAGCCCTTCGCCCTCAACCTCTGGTTCAACGCCTGTCACGCAGAGGATAGTGATCGCCGCCCGTCCATCGGACAATTTCCTTGGCCCAAAGCCGTTGACGGGATGTATGAGGACGACGAAATCGCCCCGCCCCGACTCAACGATCCCGAGATTTTCGAAAGCCAGCCTGATTTTCTGAAGACAACCATCAACCGGGAACGCTTTTTCTGGCGCTGGAATACCGATCAAAAATATCGGGCAAACATGCGCGCCTATTTTCGTATGGTCAGCGGAATCGACGGGGCCATCGGAAGATTTCTAAAAGCCTTGGAGGAAGCGGGACTCGCAGACAACACGATCATCGTCTACTCAGCAGACAACGGCTACCACATGGGCAACCGCGGTTTCGCAGGAAAATGGTCGCACTATGAGGAATCCCTTCGCGTCCCCCTTATAATCGCCGATCCCCGAAGCCCTAAAACCAAGCAAGGTCAAGTGACCGATGCGATCGCGTTGAACCTCGACTTTCCGGCTACTTTTCTCGACTGGGCCGGGATCTCTGTCCCCGAACGCTATCAAGGACATAGCCTCCACCCAATCGTCCAGCAAGGCAAACCAGCCGACTGGCGAAGCGAGTCCTTCCACGAACATTTCGCCGTTCGCGGGCGCATCCCTCCCTTCGAAGGGATTCGAAACAATCAATACAAGTACGTGCGCTACATGGATCATGGAAACCACGAGTTTCTTCACGACTTAAAAAACGATCCTGACGAACTCACAAACCTTGCCAGCGATCCAGCCTACCAAAAAGTCCTCGCCGCGATGCGCAAACGCACCACCCAACGAGTCGCCGAACTCGGTGGGCCACTTCACCCATTCGAAGGCACCTTCGCGCTTTCCACTCCGCCTCATCCTGAAGCCTCAGCGGCAGTGACCGATCGCCCCGGCCCCGACGGATTCGTCAAACTCGTGGCCAACAAGGGACTTCGAGGATGGTCCGGCAATCCCAAATTCTGGTCGGTAAACAACGGAATCCTAAAGGGAGTCACTGACGGCTCCTTAAAAAAGAATCGGTTCATCACCTGGAAGGGCTCCACCATTCGCAACTTTGACCTTCGAGTAAGCGTGAGGGTCAGCCCTGGCGGCAACAGCGGCATCCAATATCGCGGCCTCTCACGCCCTGATCTTGGCCTAGATATTGTCACAGGCTACCAATGTGATGTGGTCGCCAAGAACCCCAACTACAACGGCATGCTCTACGAAGAAAAAGGCCGACGGATTCTTTCTCACACTGGAGAGAGAGTAATCGTCGATCCTAAGGGGCAGCCCTGGGTCGTCGAGAAACTACCCGTCAAGGAATTCAAAGCCGACGAGTGGCACGACTACCGAGTGCTCGTCCGAGGCAACCATCATCAGCATTGGATCGATGGGCATCCGACCGCAGACTTGATCGATTTCGATGAAGAAGGCCGAGCACTTGAAGGCGTCCTGGGCGTGCAGGTCCATGTAGGACCACCCATGGCGATCGAATACAAAGACTTCCGAATCAAGCATCTCCCTGACGACCTCCCGCTTCTTAATCCCGAGGATCACCCTATCCCTGCAGAGGCCTTCACTGTCCGCCCCCAAGGTCGGCTCCCGAAGGGTTGGAAACCGACGATCTACGGGAACCGTTGAGGCACTTACTTCGAACCGAAGATTGCCTCTCCGAGCCACCCCTTAGGGCACGCCGGCGCTGGGATACCCGACCGAACGAAAGTCAAAGCTTGAACAAAACCAACCCTCCGTAAGAAGGTTACCCCAACGCCATGGCATCAAAGAAAGAACAAATAAGCACCTTCCTGAAAGGAATTGAAACGGGCGATCCCCAAGCGGTGGCCATTGTTAACGAGAGCCAATACATCCAGCACAATCCGCTGACGCGAACGGGCACCGAAGGCTTAGCTGAACTCTTCAAACGCTTATCTAAGACAAATCCCAAGGTGGAAATTGTCCGAGTGTTTGAAGATGGCGACTTTGTCTTCGCCCATACCGACTATGACTTCAATGTGGTCGAAGTCGGTTTTGAAGTGTTTCGATTCGAAAACGAACGCGTTGTCGAGCATTGGGACAATCTGCAACTCAAGCCCGACCATGCCAACCTCTCCGGCCACAGTATGCTCGACGGCACGACCGACGCCGAAGACCTCGAGAAAACTGAAGAGAATCGAGCCTTCATTCGATCCTACACGGAAGACGTTCTACGCGACAAGCGACTGGATAAACTTGATCACTACGTCAGTGCGGAAAGCTATACCGAGCACAACCCCAAGCGAGCCGACGGTCGAACAGCGCTCCGAGAAGCACTCCAAGGCAACCAGAAACAAACGAACTACAACACGATTCATCGTCTGCTGGCCGAAGGGAGTTTTGTCCTCTGCGTGAGCGAAGGCTCTCTCGAGGGTGACCATGTTTCATTCTACGATCTCTACCGTATCAACGAAGGAAAAATCGTGGAACATTGGGACACCATTGACGAAGTCCCACCGAAAAGCCAATGGCTCAACAACAACGGCAAGTTCTAAGCCATCATCCCCCATTCCTTTTTGAATCGGAGTTATCCTAAGCACGGAGTCCATGGAATAATGCCCTCCCGTGAGCATCCATTTAGACCGGGGAATCGTTGAGCGGATCTGCCATTTTTCAGGTCCTAGGAACTACCCGAAATCCGTTGCGCCTTGCGGCAAACTTACCAACGGAGCCACAGCCGCTACTTCTCAATGAAGCGCATGCCATCGATCACGACAAAGCCGTCGGTGTTCGCATTGTTCACCGTTACGATCGCCGGCCCATCGGCTGCGAATTGAAACACCCCCAAATCGATGAAGGCTCCGTCGACGGGCGGGGTGATTCGTTCATTCACAAAACGCGTAGTTTTGCCCTTCATGTGATGAATCGTGACTGGCACGTTGGTCGCACGATTCGAATTCGCCGTGTAGGCAAATTGGACCGCATACATCCCCGCCTTAGGAAGCGGCGTTTTAAAGGCTGCCCCAGCGTCCCCTTTCGCCTGATTATTGTCATGCTTGTAGCCATAGCTGAGGTAGGAATTCGAAGCCGTGCTCGACTTCCAGTAGCCAGTCAATTCCGCCCGTTCATCATCAACAACCACTCCGTCTAGTTTCCCTGGATAGAGGATCCGCAATCCCCCTTCTTTAAATGGCACCTCGTATTCCAGTATTTGCCCATCCTTGAGCAATTGCGCACTTAAGGATTCATAGGACACATCCTGAACGGCGCCTTTGGCATCCATCGCCAGGGATGCCGCCGTCGCCGCGCTTTGACCCAGGATCATGAATACGGGTTCCATCCGGATGGAACCAAAAGCGATATGGGAACTACTGACACAAATCGTCACCAACAGGTTTTCGCATTGGGCCTTCTTCGGAAGGAGTGCTCCATAGGCGATCTTGTAGGGTGGGCATTTCACACCGATATCGCCCTCATTCTGCACATACCCCTCTGGAGTGATGTAGCGCTGGGTATTGTGGGAATCGATCGTGTAACTCCCCATACCAACGGACTCCGGGGTTTTTCTGCGCTGGAGAAGTTCATTCTCAGTCATGACGTAATGCCCACGCATACGCCGGGCTTCGCGAACATAGATTTGATGCGGCCAGTGTCCATTGTCGACAAATTCATCCTTGGGGAGTCCCCAGGAGTTCATCTTCGCTTGAATATCTTTCGGCACTCGTGGATCCGAACAGTGAAACCAGAGCCAGCCCTTCTGATAGGATTCATGTTCCTTGAGTATTTCCCGCCGCCGTTCATAGCTGGCTTCGGGATAATCGTAGTTGAACCCGATATTGTCGGTACTCATCGGACCGTGATTGTTGGTGTCGGTCTTGTGATTAGGAATGGGATCAAACTTGTCAAAGGTCTCTCTCCAACCGGCTTGATAGATTCGGCCAAGGAGTTCGTACTGCCTCGGATCATAGCCCTCTGGTTCTGAAAACGGGATCCGATTCCTCGGGTCATCGGTCAAGCACATCCGATAGCAGTAAGCCTGAAGTTTTGAATCTCCCTCGTGACGTACCCCTGGATGCTGATCAGAAACCCGCGGAATCACACCACTGTTTGGGTCTCCTGGCACGATGTAAGGATTCACAGGATTGGGGACCGCCCCGAAATGATGCCGGTGATGGAGCACCGTCGTTTGGACACCATTCCAATCTTCACCGTAAACCTCACGTCCCTCCCGGCCGACATGATAGTCCACTCCAGAAGCAGCCATCAAATCTCCCTCATAGGTGGCATCAATGAACATCTTTCCTTGAAAAGTTTTCCCGCTGAGCATTGTGATCGTCGCGATCTTCCCACCGCTCAGAGTCACCCCGTTCTCTCGATCCAACCATTCGTCACGGTAGACGGGAATATCGTAGTCGCTGACATAATCTTCAAAGACCTTCTCCGCAACTCGAGGTTCAAAGATCCACATCGTTCGATTTTTCCCATCGATGGCCGGAGTGCCCTGCCCTTTCCCGCCGTACTCGGATCGGTCCTGGAATGACCACCTTGTATCCTTTTGATATTCCTTCCAAATCCGGTGATAGAAATCTCGGGCCAGTCCCCCAATGACAGCCTTGTTCCCGGTGTCGGTCCACCCAAGCCCACCACTGGTCAATCCACCCAGATGACGATCCGGACCAACAATCACCGCCGTCTTCCCCATGCGCTTGGCCTGAACAGCCGAGATAACCCCGGCAGATGTTCCTCCATAGACCACCAGATCATAGCTCTCATGAGCACGCCCAGAGAGGATTACGGAAACGAGCCCCAAACAAATCAAACACCTAGCCACAGTCATGTTGAGCAAAGAATACCTTCCTTCTCCCCGATGTCCACAAGCGAGACGTCCCAATCAAAACTCAGAATCTGGATCCAGAAAAAGCGAGGTAATCAACGCCCCGACATTCCCGATAGACGCAGAGCACCGTTGTGGGACAACCCTATCTCGCAGCGAGAGTGCCCGATCCTATGGGAGCATCCGCATGATCATCACTCGCATGGTTCCGGGCTCAGGAATGCGGATTCGATTCCACTGCACCATATCGAACGGTTCCTCCTCGTCATATGTCCCAGTGAAGGGATCAAACCACGTGAGTTGGATCTGTCGAAATCCATCCCGAGGAGGCCGGGGAATAATCACGTCGTTTTCCTTGGGGACCAAGTAAACGAAAAGATCCGTGTCATTCGATAAACAGAAGCCGCTATTGGCCTTGCCCGTCGTCGGCTCCAACCTTGTGAGATCGTACTTCGCCACAAGCTCAGCCAAGTGACGATAGTAGTCAAGTTTGGGGCGATCAGAATGAGGCAAACGCTCAATGTCATGAATGACGACGTTCCACGAGGTGTCCTGCCAATAGTGAGTTGGGTAGGCCCCTGCAAAAACAATATGATACGCCCGCTCAAGATTGACCTCCGGACGATAGTAGTTACCAGCAAACACATGATAAGGCCCTTCCTCGTATCCCCCATGTTCAATGTTGAAGATGGGCATCTTCGGATGATCGTTACGGATTTGGCGCATCACATGCCAGGTCTCAGAGTGCCAATTCTGAACGGAGATAAAGTCCACGGTCTCAGGGAATCGATGGCAATATCCGTAGTCATGCACGGTCACTAGGCGATCATGACCATCGAGCGCACGGAGTCGCTCGATACGCTGTGTGATATACGCCCGATCATTGTGCCCGTAGCCAGTTGCCTCTTTAGAGATATCCCAAATGAGATTGGGAAATGCTTGATACCGTTTTACGACATAGTCGAAGTAACGATTGTCGGCATCAGAATTGGCTTCTGGCCAGGAGACCAACTTATTCCACACATAGATCATGACATGGGCCGCGATCCCCCGTCGATCCAGCTCTCGAAGCACCCGGTCGAAGCGCTGGAAATACTCAACGTTCAGCGTGGAAAAATCAGGCTTCGTATTGTCTCCACCAAAGGGAAACACTCGTGGTTTGCCGTAGTCGAACTCTTTGGGAAGTGTAGGATCGCGAGGCCAGCGCACGTCATAGGCGAAGACATTCATGACGACCTGATTAAATCCGTGGCGCGCGACATATTTGAGCAACGTTTCACTCTTGGGAATGCCATCTGCATTTTCAGAGTCCAAGGCAAATAGCCAGTCGATCTCAAAGGCGAGAGGAAAATAGCGCGAACCATCAGCGTATACGAAACGACGGCTGTCATCAGGGGCAAGACCAATTGGCCCCCGTTGTCCAAGCGCTGCGGGCCCAACCCTCACTGTCCCCCTCAATCCATCAAGAGCAGCCAAGGAGGACGCCGTCTCGTAGGTCCAGATACCTTCTGAGGGCAAAGCCAGACGAAGTACGAAGCGCATCCCGCCATCCCAAAACCCGGGAATGGAGCGTGAATGCCCAGACGAATTGACAAAGCGTGCCGAGAAATCGATATCAAAACCCAACTGAGCACCAGGATCCGCAGTAAACCCGATGTCCAAGGGCGCCCATTTGGCAACTGAATGGTTTGAGCTCTCCTGCGCCCTCGAAGGGCTAACCCCAAGCAATGTGACAATTAGTAAAATACTCAGATATCGAAACGACAGCATCTGCTAAACAAAACACTTCAGAGGCCAGACAACAATTACGAAAATTCTGTGAAAGAAATGAAGATACAGAATTGATTGAAGGACTCGAATCGGCTTCCTCGCCCATGCCTAGGCAGCGTGCCGAACAAAGCTAAGCTGTGGCCATACATCCCCCAAAGGAACCCAATCAGATTGAGATTACCCTCTCAACAAGCCGGCATCTCTCACACTACTACCAAACTGCCCCACATCGAGATTGTGTTGATGCAACAATTCCAGATACAAATTGCAAAGCGGCGTCGGCTTCTCCAAGACCCTATGGCCCTGGTGCCGATAACCGCCTCCGGCAACGATCATCGGAAGATTCTTACAGGTGTGATTAGAGGCGTCCCCGAAATTACTCCCGATGACAACAGTCGTATGGTCCAACAGACTTCCCTCCCCCTCTGGAATGCGATCGAGTTCGACCAAAAAGGAGTTCAGATGTTTGAGAATATCTCGTTCGATCAGACTTAGTTTTCCTAGCGCGTCCTCTTTCCCTCCATGATGAGAGAGCGTATGCCAACCGCCCGTCGCTCCGGGGACATTAATGGCTCCATAGATCCAGTCCATCGAGAAGGTAATCACTCGAGTCGAATCCGTCTGAAAGGCCAGTTTCGACAGTTCGAGCAGATTGCTGATTTTGGTTGAGAAGGCGAATTCTTGATCGTCACTCAGCGGATTAGGAACCACCGGTTTCTTGGCGGAAAGCCAAAGCTCCTCGTGCTTCAACTGCGCTTCGAGTTCAGAGACAACCGTTCGATAAGCATCAATTTTGGAAGATTCTCGCCCCTGCTTTCTCAACTGCTCCATATCCCGGTAGAGACACTGAACCACATACTGGTCATTGCTAACCTGACGCCGCCTTGCACTTAGATCCTCCTGCCCGAAGAGTTTATTGAAGACTTGAGTCTCATCATGCAAGGGGGGAATCGGCACCCCGCGGCGATTCCAGGAACATCCCCAACCACGGTCATAGATGCTCAAGGGTAAGAAAGGGAAGCGGGTGCCCTTTCCGAGTTGCTCCGCCAGGATCTGATCGATGGAAATGGTATTCTTAAAATGAGCCGCTTCAGGATAAGGCGCTCCGGTAAGAAAGGACTTTTCGGAATCGTGATTACTCGTGTCCATGCCGGGATGGTAGAGATTTTGAAAGACAGTCAGCTTCTCCTTCACCGCCAAGTTCTCCAAATAGGTCGAACTTGAGACATCCCCCCGTACCTTAGGAAAGAAGTGGGGCTCGTAAAACCCCAAGGAATTGCAGATGAACATCACCCGTCTGGGCGGGCTTGAAGGTTTCGGTGTATTGCCAGCACGAAGTCCAAGCGCGTTCATCGCCAATGGAAGCGCCGCCCCAAACTTCAAAAACTCTCGTCGACAAAAGTGCTTCATTTTCTTCCTTCGTGGAGTGAATAGACGATGACCTCTGTGATCAAATCCTTCATGCGGTAGCCCTTCACACCAGCAGCAATGCGATCGAAAAGTTCCAGCCGCTGTTCCAAGCGGGCCGAGTATCCATTGACATACTCAAAGAACTTCTTGGCAACATTATAGGCAATCTTGCGCTGATCTGAAGCGAGTATTTTTTTCAGCCCAAACACATTCTCAAACGGACGTTGGTTCACTTCCCCCGAAGCATCCACCGTTCCACCGAGACGATAGTAGCCCTCCATACGGTAGATGAACGTCGCTTTGTGTGCCTGTTTGACCCTATACCGTTCACGCCATTGCCCGGACGCATCAAAATTCTCGAGGGCAAACCCATAGGGATCGATGCTCTTGTGACAGGCATAACAACTCCGGTTGTCTTTGTGCAGTTCGATCTGCTCCCGAAGTGTGAAGGCCTCACCGTGCGCCGGCTCGATGGCCGCAACGTTCTCGGGAGGCGGGGAAAGCGGCGTACCGACAATGTTCTTCGACACCCAGGCGCCTCGCAAAATGGGTGACGTGTCATACCCATCCGTTGTCACCTTCAGCACACTCCCCATTGTCAAGAGCCCTCCGCGGGGAACCTTCTCAGAGAACGAAACCTTCCGCATCGACTGGCCGACAACACCGTTGATTCCGTAGTGCTGAGCCAGGGATTGGTTTAGGAACGAAAAATCCGAATCAATCAAATACCTCACGGGTAGATTCTCTCGAATCAAATAGCCAAGATACGCGTGCGTTTCCAACGGAAAGTAGTAGTCCAACAAATCATTGTAGCGAGGGTAAAGCTTGAGGGAGGGTGCAACCTGTTCAAGAGATCTTAGATTTAGCCATTGATCGCAAAAAGAACGAATCATGCGTGCACTCCGCTCATCATCAATCATCCTATCAATCAACTCTCGAAGGGTGTCATCTGAGATCGCGGCACGATTCGCGAGCAGCCGATTCTCTTCGTCCGGAACCGAAAGCCAGAGGATCCGAGCCAGATCAGCCGCCATCGAATCCGCCACGGCACGCTGCTCTCCAGGGGCCATGAGGAAGCGAGGGGAGCAGAGGATCGCCTTGAGCCCTCCTTTGATTGCCTGAACGAAATCCTCTCCTTCCTTGAAATGACGAAGACTGACCCGAATGTAGGGAGCTAACTCATCCTCGGTCAGATCGGAAGCAAACGCCCTTTCCGCAAAGCGCTGGAGTATCCTCCTCAAATCATCCTTCGAGCGGGAAGCCAGTGCAACCCTCGATCGCGAAGGCATTTCGTCATCCGAACTGAGGACTTTCGAGTCCAAAGCCAGCGCCCCAAAAACCTGTTGATACGGTCTCGGCGGCCAACGGTCAAATACCGGCCCACGAACTCTCAACTGCTTGATATAGGCCCCCTGCTCAGGCGATTTCTGCCGAAAGGTATGTTTGGAATAGCAGTGCACCGAGACATTCTCGCCAGGATTGAGAAACACCCGTAGGGAATGGGACGCTAGAGACCGATTACCCAAAGAGACCACCCCGAGCAATCGCTGTGGTTGGGGCCGATCATCGGCAAAATAATATCTCCCCGCGTAAACCTGAAGACTGACATCCTCCTCAAACTCACCCACTTTCAATGCATCAAAAGTCAGATCATACCAACCCGGAACCGGAGGTTCAAAATTATCGTAAAAGAAGGAGTAGTTATTCCCATTGTTCGCCCGGGTCCAAGAGAAGAGAATCCCTTCGTCATGTGGTTTCAGATAGCAACGGTAGCTTTCATGGCTGTCCTTCACTTTATTCGTCTGCCAGACTCGTTCGGTAGGAATGCCTTCAACAGGAAGCGCATGGTCGAGCATCTCGTCTACGACGCTAAAGTAAGCGCTGAGCACCTCGCGGCTCAGCTTGATCCTTCGATCCGAATCGAAATCATAGGTTCCACGATCCTCAGGAATATCGTCGGCCAGCTCTAACTTCGTTCCCAGCAAATCATTCACTGAGAAGACGAATTCCTGTCGACTCTTTCGTCGAAAAGAAACTGGAGCGTGCTCTGCCTCCCGCTTTGCTAGCCAATCCAAGACGCTGCGCCGCTCCTCTTGTGACAGTTGCTCCTTGCCCGCGGGTGGCATTTTCCCGGTGATCAGATTCTCGAACAGCAGCGAGCCATCCGGCTTGTTGTGTTTCAAGAAATCGACCACGTCGAAATTGCCTTTCTGAGAGAGCTCATCATGACAATCGAAACAATACCGTTCCAAGATCTTCTCTGGCTTCGACTCAAGGGCCTTAAGGGAAGGAAAGCCCCAGAAACAGATCAACCCAAGCATCAAGCGAGTAGCATCCGTCACGAACGGCTTATGACCTATTGAATGGATGATGGCGGCCATTGATAGCGACAAATTCAAGGAGAGAGAGAGCTTAACAACGATCTATCCTCAATTCAATCATTCAACGGCACAGGCCCAAGATCGGCACCAAGGCGGCAGTGCTGCCGACACTATTCGGCCTCGATCAGATTCCGATCAAACACTTGCCCGATTCGAGCCCGAAGCATTTGCACCGCATCGGCCCGTTGAGACGCCCGGACGAACACGACAAAACTCCCAGCCCGCTTGGGCAGACGGCTTCTCCGAGAATAACGACGATTTTCAAAACCAGTCGATTCCAGTGCACTCATCACCCTTGAAATCAGCTCCCCTTCCGGATGCAATTCGATTCGAGCAACAGCCGTGTTCTGCAAGGCATCTTTGGATTCCTCGACATCCTCGGGGCGCACCATAAGATCGAATTCCATTCGACGAGCCCCATCAATCAACACGTCCGAACGTTTCACAAAAGTCCCTTCAATTCCAGAAAGCGAAACCTTGGCCCACGCTTCACGGGCCACCAGTTCATCAGAATACCGCCCCACCGACTCCGTGGCAGCCTCGATCAGCTTAGCATAAGTCAGATCCACGCTTGCCTGAAGTTTCCGGACGAATTCAATATCCTTCAATCTCCCACTCGCCCCCGTCACAGTTTTTGCAATCATCGTATCCGAAAGGCCAGCATCATCAGCGAGATTTTGAATTCGTTGATGCCGTTTGGTCGCGGTGGAATACCTGGAAGAGGCCGCGACCAAAGCCGCATTGGCCTCCCTAATCGAAAGTTGTTTTCCACGTGAAGAGGAAGGGGATAGCCCCCAAAGAAAAAGCAACCCCAGTAGAATCGCAACGCCGCCCCCAATCAATGCCAGACCTTGCCTACGAACGCGAAAACCGGATTTCATAATCCACTAGGCAGAATCGCTATTTGAGCCATAACGAAGGATTCGACAACGAACGAGCTAGAAGGTTCAAAGGTCACAATTCGGGAGTCGCCTCCCCCTCACACCCTCTGCCATGCCAACAATAGAAGGTAAGGGAGGATATCCCGTTCGCCCCAACCACACTAAGGGGCCTTGAATCCGGTTGCCCTCCCCTTCCCGACGACAGGAATCTACAACATGATATCATGGACCACATCATGCCCCTCGACCCCGGTGAGGCGAAGATCGAGCCCTTGAAACGGCACTGACAAGGTTTTGTGATTAATGCCAAGGGCGGCAAGGATGGTCGCATTCAAATTGTTCACGTGCACCGGTTTTTCCATAATGTTGTAACTAAAGTCATCGGTCGCCCCATAACTCATACCCGGCTTAATACCGCCACCGGCCAACCATACAGTAAAGCAACGAGGATGATGGTCGCGCCCGTAATTCTCTCGAGTCAATTTTCCCTGACAATAAACCGTCCGCCCAAATTCACCCGCCCATACAACCAGCGTGTCATCGAGCATCCCCCGCTGTTTCAAGTCCCGTAGAAGTCCTGTCGTTGGTTGATCGGTATCCCGGCACTGGCCACTGATCTGTTTCGGCAAGGTAAAATGCTGATCCCATCCCATGTGATACAACTGAATAAAGCGCACGTCTCTTTCTGCCAAGCGACGGGCCAGGAGGCAGTTGTTCGCATAGGTCCCCCGGTTACGAACATTAGGGCCGTACATATCAAGAACCGACTTCGGTTCATTCGAAGTATCTGTCAATTCCGGAACAGAAACCTGCATGCGATACGCCAACTCGTATTGGGCAATTCGGGTGCTAATTTCCGGGTCCCCTACGTGATCGTGACGATGCTGATTGAGCACCCCGAGGTCATCAAGCTGACGTCGTCGCGTGGGTCGGTCAATGCCATCGGGATTCGACAAATAGAGTACCGGATCCCCAACCGACAAAAATTTCACCCCTTGATGACGTGAGGGTAGCATTCCAGAACCCCAGAGACGATCATACAGAGGCTGGCAACTCGGGCGCCCAGTCCCGCGCGAGACCATCACGACGAAGGCCGGCAGATCCCGATTCGCCGAACCAAGACCATAACTGACCCAAGATCCCATACTCGGCCGACCGGCCAATTGGAAGCCGGTTTGGAAAAAGGTAATCGCCGGGTCATGGTTGATTTGCTCTGTGTACATCGACTTGATAAAGCACAACTCATCAGCAACGTTCGGCAGATGCGGCATGAGCTCGCTGATCCACGCCCCACTATCGCCATGGCGTTTGAAGGCGTACTTCGATGGAGCCAGAGGAAAGCGAGTTTGACCGGAGGTCATCGTTGTCAAGCGCTGCCCTTGTCTCACCGATTCCGGCAAGTCCTGATCAAAGCGGTTATCCAATCCAGGTTTCGGATCAAAAAGATCGAGTTGCGATGGGGCTCCGCTTTGAAAGAGATAGATAACGCGCTTGGCCTTGGGCGTCACATCCGGCAAGCCCGTCACTCGCATCGGTGACGATTCAACATTCTTCGCAGCGAGAGCAGGCCTAAGCAGGGCCCCTAACGCTGCGCCTCCGATCCCAAGTCCCGTCCGTTGGAAGAAATAGCGACGGGTCATTTCCAGCCGCTTCTCAATCAGATCCTGAGGTGTTTGATTTTGCATGATTATTGGGCTCGCTCGCCTTTTCCAATCTCTACTAATTGCGAAGCCAACGGGGTCTGCTTCCTATTCCCGAGTCACCGTCTCGTCAAGATTTAGGATCATATTGGCAATCGCCGTATAGGCAGCAAGTTCTGCTGAGCCCTGCCTACTTGATGACGTTTCCCCGATCGCCGCCAGGTCGGCGACGGCCTGAGGATGCTGCTGGTAGTGGTTCAAGTGCATCCGATATCCCCGCGTCAAAGTCTCTAATTCGACGGCATCGGGAAACCGAGCAAGTACCAATCGCCAGCCATAACGGAGGCGATCAACCATCTGATCGCCTCCCTCACGCATCATGCGCTCGGCAAAAACGCGTGCCGCCTCAACAAACTGAACGTCATTCAAGGTCACAAGCGCTTGTAGCGGCGTGTTAGTAGCCCGCCTCGAAACGTCACAGCGCTCGCGGCCACTCGAATCAAATAGAATCATACTTGGAGGGGCCACCGCCCGCTTCCAAAACGTATACATGCTCCGGCGATAAAGATCTTCCCCCGATCCGCGAGTGTAACGCATTTTTTTATCGTAAGCCACTTCCTCCCAAAGACCAGCTGGTTGATACGGCTTCACACTTGGACCTCCTATGACCGGTTCCAACAATCCACTGACGGCAAGGGCCTGATCACGAATCGTTTCACCGGCAAGCCGAAAGCGCGGACCTCGGGCGAGAAGACGGTTCTCTGGGTCGCGAGCATACAATTCAGCAGTCAGCACCGACGATTGTCGATAGGTAGCGCTCGTGACGATCAAGCGTAGCAGGGATTTGATGTCCCAGCCCGACCGAACGAATTCTGTGGCTAACCAGTCCAACAATTCTGGATGACTCGGATAAGCGCCTTGCGCGCCGAAGTCGTCCACGGATTCAACCAAGCCAGTTCCGAAGAGCATCTGCCAGTAGCGATTGACCGTCACTCGTGCGGTCAACGGATTATCAGAGGACACCAGCCATTGAGCCAATCCCAGTCGATTGTTCGGCGCCCCCGCCGGCAATTGCCCGAGACTGACTGGAATCGCAGGAAAGACCTCCTCCCCGGGTTGGTCATACTGACCTCGATTCAGAATGAATGCGGGCCGACGTTCGGGCATCTCGGACATGACCATGACACTGGTCGAGGCCGTTTTCTCTAGCCGAGCCAAGACGCTCTCGGCCTCGCGGACCTGCGAACGCGAGGGAGCCAAGACAGGGGCAATTTGACGGAAGTAATCGATTAGAACTAAGCGTTCCTCATCCCCAATAGCTCCATTCGGAACACCGAGAGCAGCAATCACATTAGAAGGTAACCCTGACTCACCTTCTAATGCCGGATCCGTTGACGATGACAGTGAAAAACGGAAGCGCCCCACGGCATGCCGGTTGAAGGATCCATCATGACGCATTCGGACCGTTAGAACGGTCTCCTTCGATGTGTTCAAGGGCTCTGCTAAGGTAAAGACGGCAGACGTATCAAGCATCTTCGGACGCCCAAAGACCGCCCATCCCGAACCAGACTTTCCATCGATTGAGAGATTGATCGGATAATTGCGCTGAGAATACCCCGCCATTGCCGAAGCGATTGCCAGACGCGTCGCCTTCCCTGAGACCGTTTCCCCTTGTTCGATCTCGAATTCTGTCAGCACGAAATTGCCATTCACCGACCGGGCCAACCCACCATTCGTCAGACTTGGATGCGTCAAGGTTTCCAGCCGAATCCCCGTAACCAAGCCCGTCCCAGGGCGGATCTTGATCGTGTAGGTGGGATTACTCGGATTGCCACCACTCGACAAAAAGGAGCCGTCCGCCAAGGATTGAAAGGTCACATCCCCAGTGGAGTGGGCATTCAAAACTGTGGCGGCTTGCCACATCGATGACCGCTTTCCCTCCCGAAGATCTCGACGAACATCCTCAACCCATTCCTCGAATTCATTCAAAAACTCGGGACTCACCGATTGCTGAGCCGCCTTCAATTCCTGAATCCGTTGTTCTGCCATTCGCCGCTTCGCTTCGGTTCCAGGGACCGGCACCGTCAAGATAGGCTCTGCATTGCCCTTGTTTCCATCACGCCCGTTCTCTGGCACGTTATTGAAATAGGAAAAGAGGGAATAGAATTCCCGTTGTGAAATGGGATCGAATTTGTGGGAATGGCAGCGGGCGCAGCCCACGGTCAAGCCCAACCAAATCGTCCCCGTTGTTTCGAGTCGATCGATCACATACTCCACGCGGTATTCTTCGGGAATCACACCGCCCTCACCGTTGATTCTGTGATTCCGATTAAATGCTGAAGCAATTTTCTGCTCGATGCTGGCATTCGGCAACATATCTCCTGCAAGTTGTTCAATCGTGAACTCGTCGAACGGCTTGTTTTGATTGTAGGCATCGATAACCCAGTTTCGCCAAACCCACATCTGACGCTCTTTGTCATTTTGATAGCCATTCGTATCGGCGTAGCGTGCAGCATTGAGCCACCCCAAAGCCATGCGTTCGCCGTACCGTTCCGATTCCAAAAGTCGATCCACTACTCTCGCGTAGGCCCCGTCTGATGAATCTTGCAGAAACATTTCAACCTCCTCGGGCGTTGGGGGAAGCCCAGTTAGGTCTAAGGTCACACGCCGGATCAAGGTCTCCTTGGACGCTTCAGGAGCGGGCCCCAAACCAGCATTCTCCAGCTTTCGCAGGATGAAGGCATCCATTGATTGCCTCGTCCAGTTAGTCTGATGAACCGCCGGCACCACAGGGCGTACCGGAGGAACAAACGACCAGTGTGATTCAAACTCCGCCCCTTGATCGATCCAACGACGCAGCAATCGCTTGTCCTCAGGACTGAGATGTTTACCCGATTCGGGAGGCGGCATGAGATCATCGGGATCATCGGTTGAAATCCGTTTAATCAATTCACTCTCCTCGGGATCCCCCGGAACAACGGCCCGATAACCACCCCGATCCTCCTTAGCCCCCTCAGCGTGATCCAATCTCAGATCCGCCTTACGATTTCCTTCATCGGGCCCATGGCAGTGATAGCAATTCTCGGAGAGCAAAGGGCGAATATCCCGCCCAAAGCGGATGGGCTGAGAAAGCGCACTCTCAGCATTCGTAATCCATTCGACTCCGCCGCTGCAAACAAAGACCAGCAACAGCCAAACGACGAACCTCGGCGTAGAATTCAACATAGCAAGAGCAGACTCAGAGACTCAGCGTTGTCGTCAGACAGAATTGAGTTCCTTCCAACAAGCATCCCCTGACAAGCGGGCGCCAGCAGGTTCATTATTATTACTTAGCAACATTCTCAGCACAATGTAGCAAGCCGGAGACACTGCACTTGCCAACTATTTTCTAAGGCAAACCCAAACGAAGCACAACCCAAACACGGCAGAGAAAGCCGGCTGAGAAATTTCTGGTCAGGAATGAGCAAGAATCGATGCTTTCAATCCAATGCATGAACAAAGCTTCTCGCTCAAATGGTCAAAATCTCCTATAAGCCTGTTTCGGAACGAAATAAAACAATAATGAAATCAAGAATCCAAAACGCATTCCTCCTAAGCATCACCGCAACAATCCTCCTCGCAGGCTGCAATAAAGAAGCCGAGACAGCAGCTCCGACCGCTACGCCAGAAACTGTCGACCCGCTGACGGCTGTCGCAGAGAAGGTAGAAGAGACAGCAAACAGCGTGAAAGAAATGGCAACGCCGGCAAAAGAGGCAGCACAAAGTGTTCAAACTGAAGGAGAACAGGCCAAAGAAGCCGTCACGGAAGCCGTCAGTGAAGGCAAGAAGAACGCCCTGCAGATCATCGAATCGGTAAAAGAATTGGTCGGACAAGCGAAGTATACCGAAGCGCTTGCAGCCATCAGTGAACTTTCCATTGATCAACTAAGCCCTGACCTTCAACAAGTGGTCAATGGACTCAAAGAAAAAGCTGAGAAAGCCCTCGCCTCCACCGCTGCCGGAAAAGCCGGCGAGACCATCAACAACGTTCTCAAGGAAAACAACATCAAGCTCGAGAACCCTTTTAAGAAGTAGTTCTAAAAAACGAGCGATGGCAGTAGGGGCCCAGAGATCTTTGTGTTCCTACTGCCCTCATCGCGGGCTTCAAGGACAAGAGGCAATGGAGTCCCCACGCCTCTTCTCCAGAAAGCGATCAGAGTCGCTGCAAAATTCGGTTCCATCGCGTCCAGCACGCTCCCTTTGAAGCACCCTAGGTTCAAGCCATTGAAAACGTTTGTCGCCCTCGGTCTCACCAGCCCCCCAGACCTTCCATCGCGTTCCGATTCAGCCTAAGACTGTCTCTGTTCCGACTCTCCAGCAGCGGAAGCTGTCGAAAAGACCGAATCATTCTCTGATCCAGCCCGATAATGCTCGCGTCGAGCTGCCATCGGAGCTTTCCTGGCAAAGAACGTTTGGTGAACTTCAGAGCCGATGTCGTTTAGCCGATTTTGAAGATTATCCAAATACTCATGGAGACCGGCTTCGACAACATTCTCGGCACGAGTGTAAGTGAGATCTGAACAAAGCGAGCCAAGCGCCCTCTCCACATCATTCTGGACCTGACCGTCGGGGGTCTTCGAGATGGCATAGAGCGATTCCCGGGCACGATCAAGACAATATCGAACGGCTCTTGGAAACTGGTGGTTAAACAGAAGAAAATCGACCACCCGAAACGGAGAGATGCGTCCACACTCCTTTCGATACATCTCAAACGCGCTAGCCGATCTAAGCACAGCCCCCCATTGGATATGATCGATTGGTGTACCAACTTCGGTAACAGATCGGAGCAGAATAAAGTATTTCACATCAAGGATTCGAGACGTCTTGTCGGCTCGTTCCAACATCCGACCTAGTTGGTAGAAATGATAGGCTTCTCCTCGAATCATCGTTGAATCTGTGAGTCCCATGAACGTGCTCGCTCCCCGGCGCACTTGGAGGAAATAGCGATTAAGGGATTCGATGGCATCCGCGTTGGCCCCATTATCGCGAACGAAGAGGTAGTATTCATTGATCTGTTGCCACATTGACGAAGTAATGATTTCCCTCACCCTTCGGGCATTTTCTCTCGCAGCTTTCAAACAGGAGAGGATCGAATTTGGGTTATCTTCGTCGAAAGCGAGAAAGAAAATAACATTCTCTTGGGTTGGGCTTGGAAAGCGTTTGGCAAAATCCTTGTGATCGCCAGAAGTGTTGACCAAAGGTTGCCATTGCTGTTCCTGACCAACATCAGAATCGAGCATTAGATGAAGATTCACGCTAACGAATCGAGCAACGTTGTCTGCCCGCTCGATGTATCGACTCATCCAATAGATGGAATTAGCAACTCGACTTAACATGGTTCAGGTTCCTGCATCACCCAGGTATCCTTGCTGCCGCCACCCTGGGATGAATTCACGACGAGCGATCCCTTCTTCAAGGCAACCCGGGTTAGCCCCCCCGGAAGAACATAGATATTCTCTCCGTAAACAATATACGGTCGAAGATCAACGTGCCGTCCTTCGAGGACGCCATCGCAAATCGTTGGGACACGAGACAGTGAGAGCGTCGGTTGAGCAATAAAATTTCGAGGATTCGCTTTTATCTTCTCAGAAAACTCAGCGTGCTCCGCTTTGGTCGCGGCTGGTCCGACCAGTAACCCATGCCCTCCGGATTCGTTGGCCGGCTTGACAACCAGCTCCGAGATATGATCGAGAACATATTGACGATCCTTCTCATCCGCACAGATATAGGTTGGAACGTTCGGCAAAATCGGATCTTCCCCAAGGTAGTATTTGATAATTTTCGGGACATAGGCGTAGATCACCTTATCGTCAGCAACGCCTGTGCCTGGAGCATTTGCGAGTGCCACATGCCCTGCTTGATACGCGCGCATCAGCCCGGGCACTCCAAGCATCGAGTCTTTTCGAAAGCACTCAGGATCCAGGAAATCGTCATCAAGGCGCCGGTAGATGACGTCAACCCGTTCGAACCCATCTGTCGTCCGCATCCAAACAAAATCATCGAAGACAACAAGGTCATTCCCTTCCACAAGCTCGGCACCAAGTTGCTGGGCAAGAAAACTGTGCTCAAAATACGCCGAGTTGTATGGCCCGGGAGTCAACACAACACACTTGGGAGCTGCCACGTTGTCAGACACCAAATAATCGAGCGCATCCCTGAGCTCAAAGGGATATTGATCTACGGACCGAATTCTTCCCGCCTCGAAGAGACTCGAAAAGAGATTCTTCATGAGATGCCGATTCTCGAGCACGTAGCTCACACCCGAAGGACAACGAAGATTGTCTTCAAGAACATACACCTTCCCATCGGAATGCCGAATGAGATCCGTGCCAGTAATATGGATCCAGATACCTCGAGGCGGGTTTAACCCGATGCATTCTCGACGATAGTCTTTAGACGATTCCAGAACAGATTTTGGGATGATCTTATCTTTGAGAATCTTCTGTTCGTGATAGAGATCATCAATGAAAAGATTCAGCGCTCGAATCCGTTGGGAAAGGCCTGCTTCGATACCGCTCCATTCCGTTGCCGAAACGATCCGGGGAATCAAATCGAAGGGGAACGTCTTCTCAACCCCTCGATTATCCTTGTAAACATTGAAGGTGATCCCCGCTCGCACCATGGCGAGCTCGGCGGCATGCTGTCGCTGGAGGACCTGCCCTTGCGTGAGTCCACTCAAACGCTGGACCAACGGGGAAGCGGCGGCCCGAGCCTTACCGGCCGCTTCGAAGATCTCGTCGTAAAAGTCACCGACGTCATAGTTGGAAAGGTCCATGGTCCCTCAATTCTCAATCTTACAATGATCCATTGTGTGGTAACGGCTAACCATTAGCAAATTGAATACCAGGGTCTTAATATGGGAAATGAGTGCGTAATCTGCTCAAAACCAACCAATTAAATGACCGCGACAAGTCGCACGTGGTGACATTTTGCCAACCAAGCACTCATTCCACAATCGGTTCGGACTCAATCGCCACCAAGGATCTCCGCAGAGCCCCCTACCCTTCGTTCAATTCTCGCATCTGGACTCCAACCTTCAACGTCTCTGTCCCGCCGCCGCGGAAGATGGTCCCTGCCGTCGGCGTCGCATCAACATAGTTCCGACCACAAGCCACCCGAATATGATCCTGGGCTACCACGCACCCGTTGGTGGGATCGAAACCACGCCAGCCAACATAGGGAAGATAGACTTCGGCCCATGCGTGCGAGGCTTCCGATTGAATCTTGTTTGCATAATTTGCCCCCGTGTAGATATATCCCATTCGATACCGAGCAGGGATGCTTAGGAGCCTCGCCAAGCAGATAAACAAATTCGCGAAATCCTGACAGACACCTTTGCGGGACGCGTAGACATTGAAGGGAGTTGTGCTTAAGGAGGTACTTGCTGGCACATACTCGTAGTCGCGATAAATCCGCAGATTGATATCTTCAAGGGTCCGGAGAAGGTGGGAATCGTTGCGCTCAACAAAGCTCATGGCGTATTCGGTGAGTTCGCTCAATTGAGGCTCCGGCAATTCTGAGGGCAAAAGATAGGGCATCATCATTTGTCGCTGCCATGGCATCCAAACGAGCGGAATCGATGTTTGGCGTCGTGAGAGACTGTGATCGTCCGGAGGGGCTGCAAAAATCTTTACCTGGCTCGTTGCCTCGACCGTCAATCGATCATACGGGGTATCGATCGTACAATGAATCGCTTGGTTCCCAAAAACATCTTCGTAGAGGATCTTTTCTGCCGGGGAAGAAACACGCAAACTCGTTTTCACGACCTCCTGGATCGGATCGTCTGTCGGTTGAAGACGGAAGAAATGGGTACTATGCTCCACCGCTTTCTCATACTCATATTCCGTCGAATGCCTGACCTCAAAAAGACGGTATGCAAGCTGCGATCCATCCGGAGACTGCGATTGAGCCCGAACATTGAGCACATGCGCCTGAGACTGCTCGACAGGCATGGCCCCAAACGCAGCTGATTCTTGCGGCTGTCTGACTTGTCCCCCGCGGACAGGCAGGACAGACGACATTGAATTATCTGGAAGGCTGGCGAGACTGTCCCAAACGACAGCGCCACGCCGCACGATAATCATCTGCCCCCTCTGCAACGGAGTCCAATTGCCACTTAGAAACGGGGATGAACTCAACATCAAGAAAGTCCGGTAAGTATCCCTAGGATCCGACAAGACGACGCGAGCAAAGTCAGACTCGAGGCCCTTCAAACTTTCTGGAGGCAGGAAGCGAGCATAGCTGAGCTGTTTCGGTGAATTGGTCCCCTGAAAAGCTACAATGCTGTCGCCATCAGAAATGAACATGTCAGCGCTCCCAATTCGATCAAATCGCTTGAACCACGTATGCATCAACTGGGGATCTACATTGGATATCTTCCGAGCGTCGCCCTCCTGTAGTTGGGTCAAAAGATTACAAAAAGCTAGCTCAGAATCAGTACTCCCCAATGGCTCGAGCAAGCGCCTCTTTCTGCCATGTAGTTTTTCAAGCTCCGCCTTTTCCAGATCGCCATTGTGCATAAAAAGCCAATCGCGCCCGGCGAAACTTCGAGAGAAGGGTTGCGTCTCAGTATGACTATATCCGGGGCTAGCACCGCGGACCTTGCAGAAGAAAACGGTCGACCTAAAATTCGACCAATCAGTCAACGCATTCATGAGAACCTGGGTCCCCCGAGCAGCTGGATCCTTGGCAACCATCGCCGACTGCCGGTCTCCTGGATACCAGCCCAAGCCCCAGCCGTTGCAGTGACTGCTGTTGATGCCCTCGACAAGATTCACATTGATCGAAGGAGATCCAGGGCCGTCGAGACTTAGGCCAAAAATATCGCTAGTTAGAAGAGGAATATTAAACAAGCTACCAAGAAAATCAGGTTCTAATAAATCCGATCATTTTCGCAAAAACCTATGCGTTCCCGCGAAAGCCATCTCAGCTTCTCACGCTTGCAATGCAACGTCTATGAGCATTATTGCAGCCCTCCACCACGTGAGCCATTATCACTATGATCATCCGGCAACACTCGGCATGCAGACGGTTCGACTGAGGCCTGCACCGCACGTCAGATCCAACATTCAATCCTACTCTTTAAAAGTTTCCCCCAAAGCACACTTCATCAATTGGCACCAGGACCCCTTCGGTAATTTTCTCGCTAAGATTCTTTTTCCCGAAAAAGTCTCTGAATTCAAGATTGAGGTCGACCTCCTCACTGAAATTCGCGTCTTCAATCCCTTCGACTTTTTTCTCGAGGACCATGCCAAGGAATTCCCCTTTACCTACGAAGTAGGGCAAAGAGAGGAATTGACCCCCTACCTGGAAATCAAAGAACGAGACGCCGCCCTAGTTCAATGGATCTCTGAGGTCGATCGTTCGCAGCAAGGGATCATCGATTTTTTGGTCGCGATCAACCAAAAACTCAACTCACAGCTTAAGTATACCGTCCGACTCGAACCTGGAGTCCAAACTTGCGCCGAAACGCTGAAGCTCGGCAGCGGCTCATGCCGTGACATGGCATGGTTGCTCTGCCAGGCACTCCGGCACCTCGGTTTGGCAACTCGCTTCGCCTCGGGCTATCTCATCCAGCTAGCGGCCGATGTTAAATCCCTAGACGGACCATCGGGAACAGAGGTCGATTTTACAGACCTCCATGCATGGACCGAAGTTTATCTTCCCGGTGCCGGTTGGGTAGGACTCGATCCAACGTCTGGCCTTTTCGCCGGGGAGGGCCATATCCCCCTATGCTGCACCCCGAATCCATCCAGTGCTGCACCGGTCACCGGCACCTTGGAAAGCGGGATACAGTCCACCCTCGATCATGAAATGTCCGTCACACGAATTAAGGAAGCCCCACGGGTGACCCAACCCTTTACCGCAGCCGAGTGGCACGCAATCGACCAGCTTGGTAAGGAGGTGGATCTGCAATTAAAGGAAGAGAATATCCAGCTAACAATGGGAGGAGAACCCACCTTCGTTTCCCTTGATGATCGCGAAGGCGATGCGTGGCATTTCTCAGCCATGGGAGGAAACAAGAGTCAACTCGGATACGATCTCTTCAAGCGACTATCAGCCCGTTTCGCGCCTGGCGGGCTCCCCATGCATACTCAAGGGAAATGGTACCCAGGCGAGGTCCTACCTCGCTGGGCCTTGACCTGTTTCTGGAGACGGGATGGGGAAGCCATGTGGCAAGATTCAACTCTTCTCGCTAATCCAAACACACCGCTCAACCACTCTCTGGAACACGCGCAAGGCTTTCTCAACACCCTGGCCAACACGCTTGGAATCCCCCACAGCTACGTCATTCCCGCTCGAGAAGACTCCCCCTATTACCTTTGGAAAGAGAGACGCCTTCCCGTCGAGAACGAATTGATGGAGACCAGCCTCTACGAAAAGACAGAACGTGAGCGACTGCAAACACTCATGGAAAAGGATCTCAATGCCCCCGTGGGCTATATCCTGCCCCTACACTTCTCACATCCACGCCAGCAGTGGATCAGCAACCGATGGCAATTCAAGAGCAAGCACCTTGTCTTGCTTCCAGGAGATTCCCCTATCGGACTCAGGATGCCACTCGCTAGCCTCCCGTTTCCAGACGAAGCGAAAGACGAAACCTGCCCTGAAAGAAGCGCCTTTGAGAGAATGGCTCCCTTTTCAAGCTCCCGGACCCTGTCTCTTATACACATCTCCGAGCCCACGAGACCTCTCTACATCTCGTA
>OJGU01000397.1_pt1 | contig 26583 bp, 27 predicted proteins | sample 1594741 | NCBI WGS metagenome assembly OJGU01 (sample SAMN05416841, study PRJEB24817) | seawater metagenome | isolation source: Sea water | place: Canada:Atlantic | collected 2013-07
GATGTGTATAAGAGACAGGCAAATTCTCAATGCCCGACGGCGCCAGCGGATCGCGGCGGGCAGTGGTGTTCGAGTTTCCGAATTGAACAATCTTTTGAATCGTTTTGGGCAAATGCGCAAGATGATGAAGAAGATGGGGAAAATGCAGAAAATGATGAAACGGATGGGTGGCAAGATGCCCGGGATGCCGTTTCGCTAGTCCGGCTGAGTGACTTGGTTCAGCGTCATGCCTATGAGTTTTGTTACGGTATATACAGCGTTTAGTGCGGCCGATGCTCAACTCGTCTGCTCACGGCTTAGTGCCTCAGGGCTGAATGCCGAGGTGACGGACGAGATTGCGTCAATGTCGATGGAAGGCTATTCCGTTGCGGCAGGAGGCATCCGAATCAACGTGCCTGAAGAGGAGGCCGACGCAGCCCGAGCGCTCGTGAACGATCTCGCACAACCTGAGGTGCTCGATGGGTCGGCGTAGAGCTCTGGGGCGTTCGGCGCTTGCTCGATTATTGGCGCCCAATGAGTTGTTGACCTCCAAAGAGGATTGCGAAGCCTACGCTGGGGATAAGTGGTTTGCCACGGCCTTGCCAGATGCCGTTGTTTTGCCCTCTAACGTGGAGACGGTTTCCCGAGTGATGGTCTACGCTCATCGCCATCGGATCCCAGTGACCACGAGAGGTGCGGGCTATGGCTATGTTGGAGGATGTGTTCCGGTGAGAGGTGGCATTGTCGTTTGTACGGAACGGATGAACCGAATCAGGGAAATCAACTCAGATGACTTTGTTGGCGTGGTGGAACCCGGGGTGATCACGGCTGATTTTCAATCCCAAGCGGAGAAACAGGGGCTCTACTATCCTCCTGATCCGGCGAGTCGTGCCGATTGTAGCTTAGGGGGGAATATAGCGACCAATGCGGGTGGACCCCGTTGCTTGAAGTATGGGGTGACTCGAGATTACGTGATGGGGCTAGAAGTGGTTCTGGCGGATGGTACCGTCACCCGTCTGGGAGGGCGTTGTCACAAGAATAAGGCCGGTTTTGATTTGCACCGACTCTTTGTCGGGAGCGAAGGGCTCTTGGGGGTTGTGACCGAGGCGACCTTGAAATTGATTCCGAAGCCTCCATTTCGCGCCTGTTTGTCCATCGGATTTCCGTCCATGAAAAAAGCGGCAGAGGCGATTCGGACGGTCTTTTCTCGTGGGTTTCTGCCTGCGGCTCTCGAAGTGGCAGACAAATTCACATTGGCTGCCGGAGCCCGGAGGACAAAGAGTCGCCTTTTTGAGGGATGTCAAGCGCACGTTATTGTTGAGCTAGACGGTCAAGAAGGAGCCGTGCGTCTGGATTTAAAAGCCTTGGAAAAGGTGTTGCAGGAACTTTCGCCAATCTTCGTTCGGCGAGGCTTCGGGGAGGAAGGGTGTGAGGAGATCTGGCAAGTCCGCCGTGAGTTTTCATTCGGGCTACGGGATACTGGGTTGACAAAGCTCAATCAGGATGTCGTCGTGCCTCGTGGTCGGTTGGAGGACCTGTTTTCATTCGCTGCTCGGCTCCAGAAGCGGCATGGGATTCAAGTGGCTTGCTTCGGGCACGCGGGGGATGGAAATATTCATGTGAACATCATGGTCGATCGCAATGATCCCAAACAAGTTGAGCGGAGCGAGGGGGTGGTTGATGAGTTGTTTCGTCAGGTGCTCAAGTGGGATGGAAGCGTCACCGGGGAACACGGCGTTGGGATCGCTCGCTTGCCCTGGTGGGATATTGCAGTCTCCCGAACAGCAGCCAAATTACATACCCAGGTCAAAGAAGCCCTGGATCCCCGCCTCATCCTAAATCCTGATAAATTTGCCTAAGCTTGCTCGGTGTAGAATGAAGCTATTTGGTCAGTAGCTTCACGAAGGCTTTCTGTGATTCAGGCGTGACAATGATGTACACGGCGTCCCCGGCCTGAAGTTGATCCTCTCCGCGTGGTACGATGGTCAGCTGCTCCCGTACGAGTCCCACGAGTGCGCCGCCCTTTGGCCATTGGATTTCAGAGACGAGTTTTCCGGCAACCCAGGCATCTTCCTTGAGGACGATTTGAATGACTTCGACGTTGGCCTGAAGTTGGGCGATGTTATGGAATTTCTCGGTTTCAACGAATCTCAACAAATCCTGATTGGATGCTAATCGAGGGCTGACCGCTCCCAGAATTCCCAGTCGCTCGCGGTTCCGATAGACAGCATTGGCGATGTCTGGGCGATGAATGAGAGTCAGGCAATACGCTGTTCCCAAGCTCTTTGCTTGGAGGCAGGTCATGACATTGTCTTCATCATCGGCACTGACGGCGATGAAAAAATCGGCTTCTCCGACCTGTTCCTCCCGGAGTTGTTGGAGGGACGTGGCATCGCCGTTGATAATGACGGTGTCTTGAAGCAAATTTGATAGACGCTTACATTCTGATTCGGATTTTTCCATGATCCGTACTTTTGCCATCGTCCCCTCGAGCATTTCGGCAAGTGCGAGCGCGTATTCGCCGCCGCCAAAGATCACAACGCTGTGTTCATTCGCGGTCGAGACGTTGGGATCTAGGAGAGGGAGGATCTCAGTGATCTTCGCCGGTTCCCCGAAAAGTGTGACGACGTCGTCGGCTTCAAGATGATCATCACCCCCAGGAATGATGTTTCCTTTATTGCGATAAATGGCGGCAATTCTTACGCCGTTGGGAAGCTTAAGGTCCACTAACGGGGTATTGATCACCTTGCAGGTGGAGGACACAACGACCTGCTGTAGCTCGATTCGTCCGCGGGCGATCTCTTCAGTCACCATTCCTTCCGGGTTTCGGATGTATTTGGCCAGCTCAACCGCAGCTAAACGCTCTGTGCTGAATAGGTAATCGATTCCGAAATGTTCCCGGTAGTTAAAGAGCCATTCCCCTCGTTCGATACTGGCATGCACCCGGGCGATAGTTTTTGTGGCGCCCATTGATTTTGCGATGGAAGCCGATACTAGATTCGTGTTGTCGTGACTCGTGAGCGCTAGAAACAATTCACAATCAGCGACATTGTTCTCGGCCAACACTGTGGCCGAGGTGCCGTTTCCGATTACAACCGTCGCATCGAGAGCTTCTTGGAGCGAAGAAGTGGTCTCTTCGCTGTGATCGATCAAGATGATGTTGTGTAGTTGAGTTGAGAGGCTTTGGGCGAGGTGTTTGCCAACTTCCCCAGCTCCCACAATAATGATGTTCACGTGGGAAGGATTATTGGGATATTTAGCGTGTCTGACTAGGATATTCATGATTTGGCGGAGAGATGTCAGATGCTGGCTTGCTTAGGAAGATTAGGGCGGCTATTGAATGGCGCGGTTAATGTGGATCTTCGAGTCAGTCTTGCGTCGGGGGCCTTGGATGCTTGGCTTTGTGCTGCTCGTTCTCCTGTTTGCGGGCTGTGAATCGGGGCGGTTCTATCACCAGGCTGTCTCGGGCCAGTTGGGCTTGCTGGCGCGTCGGCAATCGATTCAAGAGATGCTTCAGCATGAGGGACTCCAGCCAGCCCTCCGAAGCAAGCTGCAGCGAGTCAATGAGATCAGAGCCTTTGCCGCCCAAGAACTTCACCTTCCGGTTACGGATGCTTACACGCATTTCGTTGCGCTGGATCGACCCTATGTGGTGTGGAATGTTGCCGTGTGTCCCGAGTTTGATCTGGGGCCGAAATCATGGTGGTATCCGGTGGTAGGGCGTCTCGAACATCGTGGATATTTTCGCGAGAAAAGTGGCCTTCGTTACGCTCGGAAAATGAGGCGCCGTGGATACGACGTGGCTGTTGGAGGCGTCATCGGCTACTCGACTCTCGGTTGGTTCAATGACCCGGTTCTCAGTTCCTTTACCAATCTAGGCGACGTGGAACTCGCTGAGCTTCTCTTTCACGAATTAAGCCATCAGCTGTTCTTTGTCCGTGGTGATACCGATTTCAATGAGGCCTTTGCCGTTGCTGTTGCCGAGTTCGGAGTGCAGCGCTGGTTGCTTAGCCAGGGAAGGTTGGCGGAGCTCGAGATTTACCTCAGGGAGATTGTCGCTCGCGACGCCTTCATGGAATTGATTCGTGATCTCCGTCAACGGCTCAAACGGGCCTATAGGGAATGCGAGCGTTTGGGGGAGAGCCTTGTTGAGCGACGAGCGCGGAAGGAAGCCTGTCTGACTTGGTTTCGTGAGGCCTTTCATTGTCAAGCCCGTGAGTATCCAGGATTTGCCGACTTTAAGTCGTGGGTGGACGGCCCGATCAACAATGCTAGATTGAGCGTTCTGGATACCTATTATCGACTCCTGCCAGCGTTTCGGCAGCGGCTGTTGTCGAGCGTTAGTTTAAGGGAATACTATGATGAGATTCGCCAATTGGGGCAACGATCAGCCTTGGAGCGAGAACAAATCCTCACAGATGATCTCGGGTGGGAATCTCGCGGAAAACACGAGAAGGAGAAGGGCGTGATTGAAGACAATTAAAGAGTGTTTGAATGAGGGAATAACTCGGCTGGCTGCCTCCGGGATCCCTGACGCTAGGGTGGATGTGGAGTGGCTTCTTGAACACGTGACTGCGATTCGTCGCCTGGAGCTTCCCCTGAACTATTCTCGAGAGCTCAACGAACCAGAATGGTCATTGTACCTTGAACTGATTCAACGTCGGGGACGACGGGAACCGCTCCAGCATATCCTAGGGTCGGTCAATTTTCTGGGGCATGATATTCAAGTGTCGAAATCAGCTCTCATACCTCGGCCTGAAACGGAGCGACTGGCGGAACTCGCGATTGAGCGACTAAGAGCCCTTGATTCCGACGGACCGCTCCGCGTTCTGGATTTCGGAACGGGAACCGCTTGTCTTGCGATTGCGCTCGTGAAGGCCCTTCCGGATCTTGCCGCGACGGCCCTGGACATTTCGGCTTCCGCCTTGGACTTGGCTCGCACTAATCTCATCGCAAACGATGTCAGTGAGCGGGTCGAACTTGTCGAATCGGATGGGTTTACAAATCTCGCCGCTGAGCGCCAGTTCGATTTGGTGGTATCAAATCCTCCCTACATCCCAAGAGCAGACATCCGCGAGCTCCAACAGGAAGTGAAAGACTTTGATCCTCATCTCGCTTTGGATGGGGGACAGGATGGATTAAATTTCTATCGAGACCTAGCGGCTCAGGGGAAGCGCTACATTGTTCCGGAAGGCGGACTCATGCTGGAGTTTGGAGACGGACAAACGGAGGCCATTCAAGCGATATTTAATCAAGCAGGTTGGGCTCAGGGAACTTCTCACCATGACCTTTGTGATCGTTCACGCTTCTTAGAGTTCTGGGCTGGGAATCCCTAGTGATTGAGTTTTTTGAAAGGGTTTAGTGCTTATTTTACGGCGTTCACTAATCTGGATCGCCGTCTTCGGTCTTGGCTGAGCTCGGGATGTCGGCGTGAGTTCATTTTTTCAGTTTTTCTGCATCTCAATCGAGAGGGAATTGAGTAAGGTCTTATCAATGCCGCACGTTAATAAACTAATGGGAGCGATCAGGAATGGATAGCTTACTGATTGAAGGAGGGTGCACTCTCCAAGGCGAGGTTACCGTGAGTGGTGCCAAGAATGCTGTGCTACCGATTATGGCGGCTGCATTGCTCACGGAGGAGAGTTGCATCATCAAGAATGCTCCGAATCTGAGTGACGTCCGATTCATGGGCCAGATACTGGCCTCTCTTGGAGCCAAGGTCGAATTTGACGGCGATACGGTGGTGATTCAATCCAAAGAGATTCATGGCCGCGGGGATTACGATCTGATCCGGAAAATGCGGGGTTCGGTGTGTATTCTCGGGCCATTGCTTGCTCGTCTCGGCGTCGCGGAGGTTTCTCTCCCAGGCGGCTGTGTGATTGGCTCTCGCCCAATTGATCTTCATTTGAAGGGGATGGAAGCCCTTGGAGCCCTTGTCGAGATTCGTTCTGGATATGTTATCGTGCGAGCAGACGAGCTCGTCGGGAATCAGGTGTTTCTAGGGGGGCGGGTAGGACCGACTGTGTTAGGTACGGCTAACGTGATGATGGCTGCTGTCCTTGCAAAAGGGCGAACAATAATCGAGAGCGCAGCATGCGAGCCGGAGATTGTTGATCTAGCAGATTTCTTGATTGGCATGGGGGCGAAGATAAAAGGAGCAGGAAGCCCAACCATCACGATTGAGGGGGTCGCCAAGCTGCATGGTACGAGCCATGAGGTGATTCCTGATCGCATTGAAGCAGCTACATTTGCCGTCGCTGCCGCGGCGACGCGAGGCGACGTCTTGATCCATGGCGCCCGTTGTGAGCATTTGGGTGCCGTGCTAGATAAACTCTCGGATGCGGGGGTTTCGTTTACCCGAGGAGAAAAGACCTTGCATGTCACTGGCGCCGATGTGTTTAAGCCGGTTGACGTGACAACCCAACCCTTTGCGGGGTTTCCGACCGATACTCAGGCACAAATGATGGCGTTGATGACCTTGACAGACGGGATTAGCGTGATCACCGAACGGATTTTCGAGTCTCGTTTCATGCATGTTAGTGAACTAGCTCGCTTAGGCGCAGAAATTGCTATAGAAGGGGGAGCAACGGCGATTGTGAAAGGCGGTCGCCCCTTGAGTGGGGCTCCAGTCATGGCGAGCGATCTTAGGGCATCAGCGGCCCTTGTAATCGCCGGCTTGGTTGCCGATGGCGAGACGACTGTGAAGCGAATTTACCATTTGGATCGTGGCTACGAGCGAATCGATCAGAAACTTGAAAAACTAGGCGGACGTGTCCGTCGTGTGAAAGAATCATGAGTAGAGCTATAGGAATTGCCCTCTTCGTACTCGTAGGTCTGGGTGTTAGCCGCTTCGCTGCCTACTACAAATCATTTAATGCGAAGGCAGAGGCTGAAGACAATCGCTATAATGCTTCGGCGCCGCCGGCTGAGGTTTATGACCCTGGAATGCCTGCGAGTCTCGAGCCCTTGTTGGAAACAGCGAAGGCAAAGGGCGCAGGAGAGTTAAAGAAGTGGCTGGATCAGTACCGTGGCTTTGTGAAGGAGCCGCGCTTGTCGGAGATCGAATTGGATTACGTGATGGCAGTGGGACGTTCTGACCCGCCGGAGGCCCGTCGGGTTTTTGCTACGATCAAAAGCCGAAATGCTGAAGGATCTCCAGTGGCGGATCGAATCGCGAAACTAGCAAAGACCTACGAGTGAGTCTAGATAGGCTCTCGGCCCGCGAAGCCGGTATCGAGATCGTGCCAGAAGTCTATATCATCCTCACTGGTTTCCCAACAGAGGAACACCTCTTCGCCCGCCCTTAGATGGGGGAAATCAACCAGACCTCGGTCGAGGTCTTTGAGCTGGATCTCGTAGGCTTGAAACTGGGAGAGGATGGATTGAAAGCGGGCAACTGATCGCGTTCGCTCGTTGACCGTCGATCCTCCAATATCGGCTCCTGTGCGCAAGCGGCTCTCGAGCGCCTGGTCGACTCGTTCTAGGTTTTTTCGGAGGGTAACGAGTTCTTCGATCCAGTTCTTGACGGTCGGGAGAAGTGTGCGTGCTTCTTCAATTGTGTAGTGTTTACTAAATTGATAAGCCATGGCTTGCTCACTCGGTGACGCTACGATCGTTGCGAGACTCTCCTTGAATCTTTTCGAAGACCCGTTCATTAAATTCGAGTTCGAGCGAGCTTTTCCAAGATTCAATAGCTTTGGATTTTTTTCCTAGGGCGTGATAGGTATCGCCGAGATGATCCAAGATTACGGGGTCTGCTTCCTCAAGACCGGCTTCCGCGTTCAGTAGGTAGGGCAGGGCTTTCTTATATTCACCTTGCTGGTAGAGAAGCCATCCCATGCTGTCTTGGATTGCGGCACTTTCTGGGGCCAGTTCCAGGGCTTTGGTGATCCAAACGGAAGCTTGTTTGAGTTTCTTGCCTTGCTCGGCCCACATGTAGCCCAGGTAATTGAGGGTTTCAGGATCCTCTGGATTTGATTCGAGACACTTTAGAAACTTCTCTTCCGCTTTTGAATACTGACCGTTGCGTTCGAGCATGGATCCTAGTTGGAAGTAAAAGAAAGAGCTCAGCCGTTCCGGAGACTGCTGAGCGCCGATCGATTCGGCTTCGAGAAGATACTTCAGCGCTTCTTCAGTGCGGCGGAGGCTCGCGAGTGCGATACCCGTGTAGAACTCGCCCAAGAATCGTTTCGGGAACCTGCTGCGTGCTTGAGCGAGCAATCGGAGGGCTTTTCTTGGTTGTCTCGTATTCAAGTGAATTCCAACCATCTCGTAGTAAGGCGGCTCAAACTCAGGCCGAGCTTCGATTGCTTTCTCGTAGTGCTCTAATGCTTTGTCATACTCCTCTGCATCGGCGGCAATGGATCCCAGGAGATAATGAGCGGAGGGGTTCTTAGGGTTTTGTTCTATGAGAGTATTGAGCTCTGCCACGGCGTCAGCAATGAGTCCTTCGCGAAGATAAAGATCGACTAGTTTTTCTCTGGCAAGGGCGGTGTTGGGGGCTGTTTGTACGACGGATTGCAGTAGGGCTTTGGCCTTTTCTGGAAACCCAACGAAGATGAATCCATCCGCCAAGGTCACCTCTTGTTCAGGGCTACTGAGGGAGAATTTTTCTGTTCTTTCGAGCAGGACGACGAATTCGTCTTTCAATTCGGTAAGGAGATTGGGGGAAGTCGCTATGATCTGTAGGTAGGAGGCCACCAGACCGATGAGTTGATCGGCGGCAAGACTCGGGAGAGCGACACCGTCACGGACGAGGGTGAGGGCTCCAGTTAGATCTTTGTCCTTGAGCTTCGTGGCGACCAGTTCCTGACGGGCTTGGGCATTACCGGGAGAGATTTCGAGCGCGGCGGTGAACGCAGCAAGTGCTTCGTCATTCTTGCCGAGGGTTTTGAGCGTTATTCCTTTGCGGACAAAGATCTCGACAGTGGCCATGTCACTCTGGCCGGCCTTCTCCAGAATCTGGAGAGAAATTGTGGGGAGTCGCCATTCGAGGAGCTTGTCAGCTACTCGAAGGATGAGAGCGATGTTGTTCGGGTCAACGTCGACAGCGAGAAGGAGCTCCTTCGCGGCAGCATCGATTTGTCCCTTAGCTTCAAAACCGATTCCAGCGGCAAAATGAGCGTTAGACTGGATTCGTCTCTCGGTGGCATCGGCCGAGGAGCTTCTATCATTGAGCGCGCTGCCTTCGCTTGAATCGCTATCTTGGGCATTCAGGGCGCTGAATACGAGACAGAGACCAAGTGCGCTTAGACGGACAGTTTGGGTGAAAAACCGCAACGGATACATTCGCTTCATGGCAGGACAGTTCAATCGTTAAAAGAAAGCCGGCTGCCGAAGCAGCCGGTTCGACATTTTCGAATGGGCCTGAAGCGTCAGCGCTTACTTCTGCCAGGTACGCTTCTTATGGCGGTTAGCGCGCAGTTTCTTCCGGCGCTTGTGTTTATTGATCTTCGATTTTCGACGTTTCTTTAGTGATCCCATATCTCTGTCTAATACACCACTTTATTCAGTGGATACTCAATGATTCCTTCGGCTCCCAGTTGTTTCAACTGCGGGATAATTTCGCGAACAACTGGTTCGTCGATTACCGTTTCCACCGCCACCCAATCCGATTGACTCAAATTGGAAACGGTTGGATTACGCAATGCTGGCAAACTTTGCAACAGTTTTGGTAAATTCTTTTGTTCAATGTTGAGTTTGAGGCCGACTTTCACCTCCGCATCGAGTGCACCTCGGAGCAACATGGCTAAGGTTTCCAGCTTCTCGCGCTTCCATGGATCACTCCAGGCATCGCGATTCGCAATGAGACGGGGAGTGGATTCCATGAGGGTGTCAACGATTCGTAGCTTGTTGGCCCTCAAGGATGAACCTGTTTCCGTGATTTCAACGATTGCATCCACAAGCTCATGTGCTTTGACCTCGGTGGCGCCCCATGAGAACTCAACCTCCGCTTTCACCTTGTTCTTTCGAAGATACTTGCGCGTTAGGTTGACGACTTCCGTCGCAATTCGTTTTCCTTTTAGATCCTTAGCAGATTTGATGGGGGATTTCTCAGGCACCGCTAGGACCCAACGCGCTGCCTGGCGAGTGGCTTTGCTGAAGAGGAATTCGCCGATTTCATGGACTTTTGAGCTGTTTTCTTCAATCCAGTCTTTTCCTGTGATTCCGCAATCAAGGTAGCCATGTTCCACGTAACGACTCACTTCTTGGGCGCGAATCAGCCTTACGTCGAGTTCTTCATCGTCCACATAAGGAAGGTAAGAGCGGCTACTGACAGAGATATTGTATCCTGCCTTTGCCATTTTCTCGACGGTTGCATCTTGGAGGCTGCCTTTCGGGAGGCCAAACCTCAGCATTTTGCCTTTTTTCTTCATTCGTGTTTCTTATTTAGTGAAGGGAAAAGTGTGTCCTTGGGATTAATTGCGGATGACTTGGCGCCCACAAACTTTGATCTTTCCGGTGAGCAGGTCGGAGATGGCCTGCGGGTAGAGTCGATGTTCGGTTGTCTTGATTCGCTCATGGAGGGATTCTGGAGTGTCCTCCGGTGTGATGGAGACGGGCTCCTGGGCGATGATTGCGCCAGTATCGATGCCTTGGTCGACCATATGGACGGTTGTGCCGGTTACCTGGACGCCGTATGAAATCGCCTGTGCTGGAGCATTGAGTCCAGGAAACGAGGGCAGAAGCGATGGGTGAATGTTGACGATTCTTTCGGGGAATGCCCTTAAGAATTCGCTCTTAATTATTCTCATAAATCCTGCCAGAAGGACCCAATTGACATCAGCCTCCTGTAGGGCTTCGATGTATCGTCTTTCCATGTCGTCGCTTAGCTTGGACTTAAAGGGCCCGGGAGGAATGAATCTGCCGGTGATCTGACGCTCTTTGGCAAGCTCAAGAATGCCGGCGTTTTCGACGTCGCACAGAACGAGGACAGGTTCAGCGACAAGCAGTCCAGATTGGCAGGCATCTACGATTGCCGCCATATTTGAACCAGCCCCGGAACCTAAAATGCCAAGCTTTGCCGCCATGAACGCCCCTAAAAGGGCCTGCTTTCGTAACAGACCCCTTCGTCGACTCAAGCAGATTCTTCTAAAAACCGATCGAAATCCCTTCGGACCTGCCTTGATTTGCTAGGATTTTTTCCCAACGAGCGCCTTCGGGTTCAGACCCAAGAGATCTTTTGGTAGAAAAAGACCATTTTTGCGCACCAGAGTCTTGTCGAACCAAACTTCACCGCCTCCCCATTCGGGACGTTGGATTAGCACCATATCCCAATGGACTGCAGACCGGTTACCATTGTCGCACTCTTCATAGGCTTGCCCTGGTGTAAAGTGAAGCGAACCGGCAATCTTCTCGTCGAATAGAATATCGCACATGGGATTCAAAATCTTAGGATTGAAGCCGAGTGAGAACTCGCCGATGTAGCGAGCTCCGGGATCCGTGTCAAGAATCTCATTCAGGCGTTTAGTATTGTTGGCCGTGGCATCAATGATTTTGCCGTCCTTGAATTCCAAGCGGACGTTTTCAAATTTCGTGCCTGCATAAAGCGTCGGCGTATTGAATTGAATGACGCCGTTGACCGATGTTTTCACCGGGCAAGAGAAGACCTCGCCGTCAGGAATGTTGCGATCTCCCTGGCATGCTTGTGCTCCGATTCCTTTGATGCTGAAGGTGAGATCCGTACCGGGGGCCTTTAGGTGAATTCGGTTTGCCTTTTTCATTCGCTGCGCTAATGGGAGCATCGCCTTACCCATTTTCTTGTAGTCTAAGGTGCAGACCTCGAAGAAAAGATCTTCAAAGGCTTCGGTGCTCATGCCTGCGGCTTGGGCCATGCTCGGCGTTGGCCAACGGAGAACACACCAACGGGTCTTGTTGACTCGGTAATTCTGAACAGGGCGGATGGTCTTGGTGTAGGTTGCGAGTCGTTGGCTAGGGACATCGGCGTTTTCGTTCGCGTTGCCGGCGCCGCGGATCGCAATGTAGGCTTGCATGCGTTTCATACGATGCATTTCTAGGTCGCGGATGAGCTTGGCTTGTTCCTCCGTCATTGCCCGCAGGGTCTCTCTGCCGATACGCGTGCTTCGAGTTTCAACGATCGGTGTGCCGCCTGCCTTCCGCGCCGCTCTCATGAGCTCGATCGTAAACGCTTCCGGGACATCGCTGACATCAATGAGGATCTTGTCTCCCTTCTTGAGTTCTACGGAGTAGTTGATGAGGAGTTTCGCGAGTTTTTCGTATCTAGGATCCGTCATATTTTCCTTAAGACTATTGATCGATTGCTAATCGTCGAGTCGGATTTTTTGTCGCTCGCTTGCTCTGATTCTACAAGGGGGCGTTTGTCCTGCTCAAGAAACTGGTTGTGCTTGTTTGAAGCGGGCTGACAGTGCACGGTATTCAGTTGAATGGCAGCTGCGAGTATTCATGATTTGAAAATCGATCGTTCTGGTGACGAGGGATCATCATCGAGAGCTCTTTGGATGACGGTTGCGTTGCTACTTGTTGCGTTACTGCTCGGGCTTGCTTATTGGCTCAAAGACAGCCATTCGACGCTTGTTGTCAAGACGGCGGTGGCCCTTGCGGGGGATCAAGCCAAGACCGGAACGACGGTTTTGAATGCGAGTGGATATGTGACTGCTCGGCGAAGTGCCACGGTTTCATCGAAAGTCACCGGCAAGATCATAGAGATTTTGGTCGAAGAGGGCGATACGGTCGCTGAGGGGCAGGTGGTTGCTCATCTCGATCCAGTCAATGTTCAAGGTGTGTTGGAGCTGGTTGAAGCACAGCTGGTGGCAAGCGAGGCAGCGACCGCTGAGACAGAGGAGCTTCTTTCTGAGGCAGCTTTGGATCTCAACAGAGTGAGCCGACTTGCCGAGTCAATGATTGCCAGTCAGGCGGATTTTGATCAGGCGAAGGCACGGCAGGCCTCACTACGTGCCAGATTGCGGCGTCTTGTCGCCGAGGTGGCGGTGGCAGCGCGGCAGGTCGCTGTTCGCCGACAAGAGTTGGAGGATTTGGCGATTCGCGCGCCCTTTGATGGCGTCGTCATTTCTAAGGACGCGCAGCCAGGAGAAGTCATTTCTCCCGCTTCGGCTGGGTCAGGGTTTACGCGGACAGGGATCTGTACGGTCGTCGACATGCAGTCGCTGGAAATTGAGGTTGATGTAAACGAGAGTTATATCAATCGGGTTTCAGCCGGGCAGTCGGTCACGGCTGTTCTCGATGCCTATACGGACTGGAAAATAAAGGGGGCTGTTATTGCAATTGTCCCCGCTGCGGATCGACAGAAGGCGACAGTCAAAGTCCGGATAGGTCTTGCTGACTTGGATGCGCGAATCCTTCCAGAGATGGGCGTGAAGGTTTCGTTTCAGAATGGTGCCGAGCCCGATTCGAAGGTCGCGACCAAACCGTCTGTTACCATTCCTTCACAATCGTTGATTGAAGCCAGCGGTCAGAGCTATGTTTGGATCGTCAGCGGGGGGAAGGTGGAGAGACGAGCCATTCGAGTTGGGGGAAGCCAGGGGCAGCGATCAGTGGTGGAAGCCGGAGTTCGGGCAGGGGAGGTCCTGGTTGTCAGTCCTCCGGAAGAATTGACGAACGGTCTAGAAGTTGATGTCGATGCATTATGAGTGAGAATAATTCAGGCACTGTTTCGTTGCGGGCGGTTTGCAAGAACTTCCGGCGCGGTAGTGAGGAAATTCAGGTCTTGCATACCTTAGATTTTGAGGTGCAGGCGGGAGAGTTCGTCGCCCTGATGGGCCCTTCCGGTTCTGGAAAAAGTACGCTGCTCAATCTCATTGGGGGGCTCGACCGGCCGAGCTCCGGTACTGTCGAAGTGAGTGGTGAACCGATTGACCGACTGAGTGATAGTCGCCTAGCGGGATGGCGGGCTAGGCACATTGGATTCGTCTTCCAGTTCTATAACTTGATGCCTACGCTCTCCGCTGATCGAAATATTGATTTGCCCCTGCTATTGACGCCCTTGTCGAAGGCTCAACGGCGGGAGCACGTATCCACGGCGCTTTCGGTCGTGGGGATGGAGCATCGGGCAAAGCACTATCCGCGGCAACTGTCGGGAGGAGAGCAGCAACGGATTGGGATTGCGCGTGCCATTGTCACGGATCCGAGTTTGCTCCTTTGCGATGAGCCAACGGGTGATCTGGATCGGAAATCCGGGGATGATATTCTCGAGCTGCTGAGCGCGCTCAATCGGGAACAGGGCAAGACGATCATTATGGTCACGCATGACCCCCATGCGGCAGCCAAGGCCAGTCGGGTGATCTATCTCAATAAGGGGCAGCTATCGACCGAGCCTGAGGAATGAAATATCTTCCAATCATCTGGTCAAATTTGGGGCGGAAGAAGATCCGGACGGTACTGACACTTCTTTCGATAGCGGTTGCCTTTATTCTCTTTGGCTACCTGGCCGCGATCGAGGAGGCCCTTGGACAAGGGGTTAGCATCGCTGGGGCGGATCGGTTGATTGTTCGGCATAAAGTTTCGCTGATCCAATTGCTGCCCGTGAGCTATCACGCCAGAATTGCGCAGATCGATGGGGTGGATCGGGTCGGTCACTCGACATGGTTTGGCGGGATTTATCAAGAGCCCCGCAACTTTTTTGCCCAAATCGCTGTCGAGCCTGACGAATTCCTAGCACTCTTTCCTGAATTCAAGCTTCCGGCCGAACAACTTGAGAATTGGCAGCGAACCCGAACTGGGGCTGTGGTGGGGAAAGATACGGCGGATCGCTACGGCTTCAAGATCGGTGATCGGGTGCCTATTCAGGCGACTATTTGGCAGAAGAAGGACGGGAACGAGGCGTGGGAGTTTGATATTGTCGGCATTTACGAGGGAACGAAACCCGGTGTCGATGAAACTCAGTTCCTCTTTCGCTATGATTATTTCGACGAAGCCCGTCTGGGCGGCGAAGGCGAGGTTGGTTGGTATACGGTCAAAGTTGGGGACCCGGATCGTGCCGAGGAAATCGCGAGGCAAATTGATATTCAGTTTGCCAATTCACCAGCCGAGACCAAGGCCGAAACTGAGGGTGCATTTGTTCAGGGCTTTGCTAAGCAGGTCGGAAACATTGGTGCTATCATGAAGGCAATCCTTTCGGCCGTCTTTTTCACTATCCTCCTTGTGGCTGGGAATACGATGGCCCAAACCGTTCGAGAACGGGTGGTGGAGATTGGTGTGCTGAAATCGATTGGGTTTACCGATACGAAGATTCTCAGTCTCGTGCTGGCTGAGTCGTGCTTAATTGCCTTGGTCGGAGGAGGTATCGGGCTTTCGATTGCTTTGGTCTTAGTCTCAGCCGGGGATCCCACAGGTGGAGGCTTGCCGGTCTTCTTTTTTCCAACTCCAAAGTTAATTGTGGGCGTCGGTCTGGCCTTGTTGTTAGGGCTCCTGACGGGCTTCTTTCCTGCAGTAAGGGCGATGAGACTGCAGATTGCGGAGGCGTTGCGACGAAATTAGGTCACTCTCTTGTCTATGAAGCTTTTATCTCAAGTTTTTGCAATTTCGGTAGTGAGTTTGCGAACCATTCCGCAGCGCATGGGATCCTCGGCTGCCGCGGCGTTCGGCATTTCTGGTGTTGTTGCTGTGATGGTGGGCGTGCTGTCAATTGGTGAGGGTTTTCGTCAGACGATGACGACATCTGGGAGCGACGATAGTGTGCTAGTAATGCGCAGCGGGGCTGATAGCGAGATGACCAGTGGCCTGAGCTTGGATGAGACGCGAGTGATCGCGGATTCTCCGATGATCATCAGCTTGGCGGAGCAGAAGGCTGTCTCCGCAGAATTGTTTGTGATCGTGAATCTTCCGAAGCGTGGTACGGGGACGGATGCGAATGTGCCGCTTCGAGGGGTTCAGGATGGAAGTGTGTCAGTAAGGCCAGGCTTCGAACTGGTGTCTGGACGCCTCTTTGAACCGGGGAGAAACGAAGTAATTGTTGGGGCAGGTGCTGCTCGAGAGTTTTCCAGTTTGAATCTTGGAGATTCCTTTTCAATTGGTCAGAACGACTGGGAAGTGGTCGGTATCTTTACATCCGGCGGGGGGGTTGCTGAATCGGAAATATGGACAGATGCGTCGATCTTGCAATCGGCGTATCGGCGGGGAAGTGGTTTTCAGTCGGTCCGTTTACGATTGAGCGACGGTGAGGAGGCGACATTCCAGGCGTTCAAAGATTCGCTCACATCGGATCCCCGATTGAATGTGAAAGTGATTCGGCAGAGTGAGTATTATTCAGAACAGAGTGCTTTGGTGACAAATTTGATTACAGTGCTTGGTGGGTTGATAGCGTTTCTGATGGGGCTAGGTGCTACCTTTGGTGCCTTAAATACGATGTATTCATCGGTGTCGAATCGGACGCTCGAGATCGCTACCTTGAGAGCCTTAGGCTTTGGGGCTGCGCCTGTGGTTGTATCGGTGCTCGTCGAATCCTTGGTGCTTTCCCTCGTGGGTGGGGCCATAGGGGGCGGGTTCGCTTACTTTGCCTTTGATGGATTTCAAACCGCCACCATGAACTGGCAAAGCTTCAGCCAGGTTACCTTTGCGTTCAATGTGACGCTCGGGCTCTTGGTGCAAGGCGTGGTCTATGCGACGTTAATCGGTCTTGTGGGAGGCTGTTTCCCGGCCTGGCGGGCCGCGCGTCTGCCCATCAGTGTCGCTCTGCGGGCCGCCTAGCGGCATGCGTCGGATCTGGCCCGTTCCGTGCCTAGAGTTCCTTCATTTCACTCCACTCTTTACCGAGTGCGTGAAGGGATTCCTCTGAGATGTGGGTCTCGGCCAGGGGAAAGACGAGTCGTTCTTCTTTATCAAAGTGTTCGTTTGCCAATCTCAATCCATTTGTGAGGTGTTTTCTGGCTTCGTCAATGTTCTCGGTGGTTGCTGTGTGTTCCAGATTGGCGATGATCGCGTCGTCTTCCTGGTGGAAGTTTTCAAGGTGACCAATGTCGTTAAGATAAGGCTCGATCGGAGGCAACAGAAGGTCATGTTCAGCCCGCCCATGGGCTTCAAGCGTTCCTAAGAGCATTTTAGCCACGGCTCTGAACTCCTCAACGGTTTTGAAATGGGGCGTTTCCCGGTTGATCGAGGCGAATATGCTGTGGAAGACAACGTGTTCTGCGAGCAGTGCGTCGGTAATTTTCATGGTTTTCACTTACCATGTCTCCCTGGATTTCACTTGGCAAGTGGTTCGTTGGTCTTGGGGATGAATTGACAATTCTCGCTAAGGTTTTTTTAGAAATTGAGATGCGCATGAAACCTGCTTATCTGAATCGTCTGGGGGGCGTGAGTCTCTGAGGACCGGCGTCAAATCTGGTGAATTGGCGGTTGAGAAATCGTTGTGGAAAGCTTGACTTGGAGGGGGGGAATGAGTAACCGAGGGGTGTTGTAATCGTCGGTCGACTTAAGGGACTCCCTGAGTTCGCCGAAGTTAGTTGTATTAATTGTCGTAATGAAGAGGTGGTTATATCTGCTGGTTTTTCTGTGCTTTAGTGCCCAGGCCTCGTCGAATGTGAGCGGAACCTATGGACAGCAAGTTGTTGCTGCTGTCCTGATGGCTGAAGCTTGGGGAGAGGGTGAAGAGGGAATGACGGCTGTCGCTGAGGTGATTCGGCGTCGTGCCGATGAATGGGGGATGAGTCCTCTGGCTGTTGTAAAGCGTGTGAAGCACTTTTCCTGTCTCAACTCAACTCGCCCAGAATCCTTGTTGCGAAAATTTCACCGGAAGCCCGATTTTGTCATGGCTCTCGAAATCGCCAAGATGGTTTACAATGCCCCCCATAACCTCCCTGGTTTCTCACGGGGGGCCACTCATTTTCATGATCACTCTAGGACCCCTTATTGGGCTTCGGGCGAGCTGCCGGTTGCTGTGATCGGAAATCTGTCCTTCTATCGGTTGTCAATTTGAACGATCGAGTGTTCTTCAGCTAGTTGCGCAATCGCTTTGAGGTTGAGGTCTTCGTCCTCTGCTGGGTACGGATGGGGATGCAGCCACCAATGTTCAGTGAACGCTGCCGCTTCACCGGGCTGAAGCCGTTCGCGGGGTCCAATGGGTTCAAGTTCACACATTGGGCCGTCCGGGTACCAGATTGATATCGTCAAGCCGAGTGCCTCGTTGTAGACCCGATTGGGGTGCGTCTTGTATTTCTTCACGAAGACTAGGTCGCTCTTCATTTGGTAGGCAAACCACCCTGCGATTGAATCCATCCCTAGTTTCGGTTGCTTGGGGGGGCCGAGAATCTCGAGAAACCCGTCCCGGTTTCGAATCATTGGATCTTCAGGAGCGATGTTGACTAAATTTCCGCGCTCGTATCTCACGTAGTCATTGGGAAAACGACTGTGAGGCGATAGGGGAATAACGCAAATTCCTTGGCCTTCGGCAAAGGTGCGACTCCAATGACACCATTCTGTCGCTCGATCTGACACGTTGCGAATGATCTGAGTGCAGACCAGATGGGATCCAGCTCTGGCGAGCTTGAATTCTCTCACTAGTTGTGTTCCTGTCGCGTTGTCGATCTGGCTGGTGAGGCGCGCGGAGCGAGGGCCTGTGATCTCTGCATCCCACGTTCCTGACCACAGGACATCCCTTCGCGGAATCCTTTTCTCAGGGCCAATATCGAATCGCCCGGCGCTGACCGGAATTCTTGCCTCGGATCCGGCTTGCCAGTTCGCTTCGTCAGGATCGAGATACAGCGCGTTGTGCCCTTGATAGGCGTAGACAAGGACTCTTCCCCCACGCTGGTGTCCTAAGACGACCCTCGTGGTATCGTTCTGAAGTTCGATACAGTCGCTGTAGTTTAGGATTTTAACCCGGGCTGTTCCTTCGTAATCGGCGCCATGAACCGAAGCGGCAACAGCGAGCAATGAGAGCGTGATTGTTCGCAGCGTCATTACTTCAACTTTCCGCTTGCCCAGAGGAGTCCGTGGGCAAGGAGATCGGTGAACACTGGGTCACCAAAAGTCGCGTCGGAATGTCCATACGTTGTGCCGAAGACCTTTGCTTTTCCATACTGGTTGACCCAAATCACTGGCTGCGCTTTGCCGCTTTTCTCGCTGACGGAAGTCGCGAGGGCAGTCGCGGTGGGCCAAAGTTTTTCGATGATGTAAAGCTCGTCTTTTGGGGTTACCCAATCGTCGGGGATTGCCTTCATGATCGGATGCTCGACCTGCACTTTCTTTACAGAATAATTGCTCTGATGATCATGCCGCCGACTTGTGACTCCAAGGAATTGCCGCCAATCGTCTATCTTGGCGGCTCGGTAACTGTGCATCGCACAGTGAATAACGACGGCAGGAACCCCTGCGTGGTGCGCTTTGGTAATCCGTTTGATGTATTCGGCATTCGTCGTGTTCGCAAAACATTCGTTGTGGACGACAACATCAAACCCTTTTGCCCAGTTTGGATTGTCGTAGAGCTCGATTTCTGCCTGTGTGCCATTGCCTCCGTCATTAACTACCTTCCATGTCACCTCGGCATGCCGGGCAATGCCTTTCTGCATTGCTTCTGTCTGAAACTTGTAATTGTGGCAACAGCCTCCGGTAACCAATAGGGCCTTGATAGGGGCCGCTGCCTGGAGTTGTTCGATTGTGTTAAGGGCTGCGAGGACCGCAATGAGGGAGAGCGATTTGAAAGCGCGCGCTAAGATCTGGGACATGCGACTAGATTAAAGGCTAGACGATGTCGCGTCAATGGACTGTCTTCGCGAGGAAGGTGCCTGGTCGGAAATAGGTGGGTGGCGCCTAGGCTAGTAGAGGCTCAAGTGGCAAGCTCTTTGTCGAGGTATTCCTCACGAAAGCTTTGGGCTTCCGCGATCGCACTAGCTGTTTCTGTCAGCGAAGCGGTTTCTTGCCAGATAATGATCTCGCCTCGAGGAGAATTCGCGTGAACGATGAGTCGGGGGTGTTCGGTTCGAATAACGAATTGTCCCGTTTCTGTTTCTGCGAAAAGATGCTTGGGAGCATAGGTGCCGGATTCTCGCCACACGATCGAAATATCTTCATCCTTCACCTGCTGTCGCATCTTTGCTCCGATGGCGTTTTCGATCATGAAATGCGCGCTCTGATAGAAGGTTAACATCATTTGAGTTGCTGTTAGTCCCGCTGGATTCGTCAAGAAACCTGGGTAGAGATTAATGCCTCGCAGCGCGCTTCGAAAATCTCCTGACTCGAGTAGACTCGCGGCTGAGCCACGAAACTTTGGTGTCAGCAGGGCAAAGAATTGAGGGGATTGGGTGTGAACTACAAAGGGCAGGCTAGCGTCAGGATCGGAATCTGCGAGCAAGAATTTAGGTGTCATAGCATTGGTTGATTAGAGGGATAGTCTTCGGGCTGTTATTGCCTATGTCCGCCGTCTGATCTCGATTACTGTCATCCGTTGGTTGAGCACTCTTTGGTAGCAGTTCCTCTCACACCTGTTTGTTCGGACGATTCCTGTCACATAGTCTCTAGCTATATGATGGCCGCTGGATCGCCCCGAACATGGAGTAAGAATAGAGGAAGAGAACCATTGCGGGATCAGTACAGGTACTGAATTTGCCTTCTGAGCAGAAAAGTCCTGGTTACAGCTTAGTCTGTGCAGTACTTGTCTCCTTGGCGGTCTAGCTCCCCGAGAGTCTTGATAAAGCAATGTGGGGTGGATTCCTTAGAAATTGAACGAACCGATGTTACATTCCTGGTTGTCAGTGCTTCGAGCAATGTTTCGTGGTCTCAAGGGAATCGTCACCGGGAAATGAGGGTTGTCCATTGACAGATCTCGATTTAGCGTGAAGAGCAAGCAAGAAGCGGAAACAAGTGTCGATTACCAATACAGATCAATCAACTGACTTAACGCGAGGGTGCTGGGATCCTTGTTTGATTTCTGGTTGTAATCTCCGTGCGTTTGACGCTGGGTTTCTCGGTGATCTCAGTCCGGAAGATGATTTCCGTTTGATGGTGTTTATTCGACGTTTCGAAGAGGCGCTCTTGAGGCTATTTCAGGAAGGACATGTAAATGGAACGACTCATACTTGCATTGGGCAAGAATACGTTCCGGTTTCGTTGATGCCCTTGCTTCAAACGGGAGACTTTATTTTTAGCAACCATCGCGGGCACGGGCATTATCTAGCGCGGTTTCTGGATCCTGAAGGACTCATGTGTGAGATCCTTGGACGCGAGGGAGCGGTGTGTCAGGGCGTTGGCGGTTCGCAACATATTCGACGGGACCGCTACTTTTCGACAGGAGTGCAGGGGGAAAGTGTCCCGGTTGCAGTCGGTGCGGCGCTTGGATTGAAGCGCTCCGGGGCGAAGCATATAGCGCTGACTTTTATTGGTGACGGTACCTGGGGGGAAGGAAGCGTGTACGAAGCGCTGAACATGGCGTCGCTTTGGTCGGTGCCGCTCGTGATTGTTTGTGAAAATAATGGCATTGCTCAAACGACGCCGATCAATGTGAATATGGCTGGTTCGATTGCGTCTCGGGCGGCGGCCTTTGATGTCACGTTCGTAAGGGTGGAGCATCAACGGATTACCGAGATTCGGTCCCAACTCTCGGAAGCTTTGGAAGGTGTTCGACAAACAGGGCGCCCTTTGGTGATCGAGATGATGACGCAGCGGCTTGCTAGTCATAGTAAGGGGGATGATACGCGCGATGAATCAGAAATCATCCGAATGAAATCCAGGGACTGGTTCGAACAGATTGATGGGATAACGATGGAGCGACGCGCAAAGATTGATCATGACGTTTTGCACGCCATCGACTCGCTGGTTGAGTGCGTTCTAGCGAGGGAAGCTTCGAGCTGGAAAGGGCGTTCATAGTATGGAACGAGTTGTGACTGCTCTGAATAGTGCCTTGCGCTCATTGATGGAGGCGGATCCTTCGGTCTACTTGATTGGGGAAGACATCCTTGATCCTTATGGCGGGGCATTTAAAGTAAGTCGGGGGCTTTCAACGGCGTTTCCAGAACGGGTCGTGAGCACCCCGATTAGTGAGGGCGGATTGTTAGGGGTAGCCAATGGTCTGGTCCTGTCGGGACAAAAGGTTTTTGCCGAGTTAATGTTTGGCGATTTTACATTCTTGGCGATGGATCAAATAGTCAATTTCGCTGCGAAATCTGTTTCGATGTATGGCGACCGGATGGAGTTTCCCTTAATTGTCCGTTGTCCGGTCGGTGGGCGGCGCGGATATGGTGCCACCCATAGTCAAACGATCGCGAAACACTTTATTGGAGTGCCCAATTTGCCGCTCTATGAGCTGTCTCCGGTTCATGATAGTGCCTTGATGATGCCACAGATCTTTCAGCGCGGCGAACCGGCGGTGATTTTCGAAAATAAGATCCTCTATGCCCATCGGCAGTATGAGTCCGATCAGATTGATGACTTGTATTCTCGACGGTGCTTAGATGATTTGGGTGAAGTGGTCATGCTTGAAACAGGCGAGAAACCTGACGCGGTTCTCATTGCCGCCGGCGGGATGGTGCCCAGCTGTCTCGAAGCCGGTCGCCGGCTGATGTTGGAGGCTGAGATTGCGGTGGATATTGTGGTGCCGTATCAGTTGTATCCGTTTCCAGTCGCGTCGTTAGCATCGGTGATGGGCGCTGAACCCATTCTCGCCATTGTGGAGGAGGGAACGGCGGGAGGAACCTGGGGAAGCGAAGTCGCGGCAGCTTTGTATGCGAAATATTGGGGGCAATTGCAGTCGCGAATTCTCAATATTCATTCAGAAGATAGTATCATTCCCTCTGCGCGCCATCTCGAGGATCAGATGCTTGTCTCTTCCGATAACATTGTTCGAGCCATAGCTGATGCTCTCTAAACGATGAGTGAACTAGTCATACCGCAAATAAATAATAACGATACTCATGCGTTGTTGGTTGAGTGGTCGGTAGAGGAAGGCGTGTCGGTTGCTCCTGGCGATGTGGTCGCTATCCTAGAGACGAGTAAATCCACGTTTGAGCTTGAAGCAAGCGAATCAGGAATCCTCAAGATAGAGAAAGAAGCAGGAGAAGAATACGCCTTTGGGGAACGCATCGGATACATCGGTGAAGAGTCTGGAGACACGAAGGTTGCCGTGAATTCATCTCAAGAACAGGTCAATGTTCAGGACTCTAGAGGGATCTTGATTACTGATGCGGCGAAGCGTTTGATTGCGAGTGAGGGGATTCAGCTCGCAACCGTTCAGTCGCTTGGCAAACGGATCGTCCGTGAAAAAGATATCCAAGCGCTCTTGAGAGCGATGCCTTCCCAAGAGCGAGAGCCCGATCCTGTTGCGGCAGATCAAACTCAACAATCAGCGATTGCCCGGGTGGTGACGCGGAGCCATCGAGAGATACCTGCGGCGTTTCTCGTGAAGCGAGTCTACTGTGACCAAGCTCTGGCGTTTCTCAAGGAACAGGGCTCAGAACAGGGCAAAATGCTGTCATTGCCAGATTTGATCGTTTCCGAGCTCGGAGCGATTCATGAGGCATTCCCGCTCTTCTTCGCCAATACGGATTCAGAGGGGCGGCTCAAGAGTGGTTTGCCGGCGAACATCGGGGTGACTTTTGATTTTGGCAAGGGGCTCTTCGTTCCCGTCATCGAATCCGTGAGTGAACTCACACTCGCTGAGCTGGCGCAACGAATGATGCGTTTTCGAATGAAAGCCATGCGAGGCCGATTTAAGGAGAGTGAGATGAGCGGGGGGGCTCTCTCAGTGAGTTTAAATACCGATCCCGATACCGTTTTTGTGCGGCCATTGATCCTGCCGCCTCAGACCTGCATGATCTCGTTAGGAGCCGTTTTTTCTGAATGTCAACTTGGTCAAGAGGGCGAGCTTGAGCAACGTCGGTTCGTCAATATCGGAATTGCTTATGACCATCGGTTTATTAACGGGTTTGAATCCCAGGAATTTGCGGCAACGTTGAAGAAGCGGATTGAGGGGGTTGAGTCTAGCATTTCTTAGAGCACAGCGAGAGTGGTATTTTTTATGGAAGCAGAAATTAAAGCCGTTTTGGCAAAGGTTTTTGATGTCGAGCTAGGGGCAATTGATGCTAGTTTCGGGCCTGGAGCCGTGGAGAACTGGGACTCGGCCGGGCATATGCGACTTATTATGGCCTTAGAAGAGTCATTCGATGTTATGTTCGATGATGATGACGTTGAGAATCTTGTGAGTATCAAGGCGATTGCGGATTCTATCGCTGGTCTCAAAGCAAATTAGTTGAGGTTTGTTCGTAGAGATGAGAGATTTTTAGAGAAAGGTTATGAGGCCAAAAATCACATGGCCAGAGGGAAAACGGTTTGCGTTTACCATCTTTGATGATGCGGACAAAGATCGATTCTCAAATACGAAGCCCGTTTACGATTTTCTTGCCGAGCAAGGTTTTCGGACAACGAAATCGTGTTGGTTGGAGGAGGGTGATCCTGATCATCCTCTCGGAGGTGTTTGCTGTGAGGATCTTGACTATCTCAAGTGGCTGCTCGAGCTTCAGGAAGCTGGCTTCGAAATGGGATGGCACAATGCGCGGCATTCGAGTTCACAGAGGGAGGTGACGGATCGATGTCTGCGCCGCTTCAAACTCTATTTCGGTCATTCCCCCAAGACGATGTCAAATCACTTCACGAACCAAGAAAATCTTTATTGGGGGGCTGACCGGCTTGATCATGTGTTTCGGCTGCTTTATCGCCTGGGGAATTTTCGCGCTGCCATGAGAGATTCCTACGAAGGGCACCGTGAGGGAAGTCCCTATTTTTGGGGCGATCTGTGCTTCAAACAAATCGACTATTGCCGCAATTTCATTTTTCCTGGGATGAATACTCTCAAGGGATGTCCAGGGATGCCCTACCATGACAATCAGCGGCCTTTCGTCAAATGGTGGTATGCGTCATCAGAGGGGAATAATGTGGAGGATTTTGTCCGAACCATTCGGGAAGAAGAGCAGGATCGCTTGGAGGCCGAGGGAGGCGCTTGTATCATGTATTCTCATCTGGCCAAAGATTTCTACGCAGATGGGCGCCTTCACCCCCGCTTTGAATCGCTCATGAAACGTCTGGCATCGAAAGGGGGGTGGTTTGTCCCTGTTGGGGTGTTGCTGGATTTTCTTCGTAAAACCGAGTCTGGAGGCCAGGAGCTAGGTTGGCTTGACCGGCAGAAGCTTCAGCTGGCTTGGTTGCGAATGAAACTGACCCGCGGGTCTTCCTAGTCGTCGCTCATGGGGATCAAGATCGTTCCGTATCAAGCTGTCCACGAGGAGGCGGTTGAAAGTTTCAATGAAAGGCTGCGCGATGCAGGCGTAGCCTTTCAGTTCTTTGACCGTTGTTCATCCGACTGGCTTCCAGACGATGTCAGGGCTCCCGTCTTTCGAACCTACCGATTGGCGCTAGACGATGAGGGAGTGGTTCGCGGGGCTTATGCCCTTCGTTGTCAGGATTTTTGGATCAAAGGTGGGCGTCAGCGGGTGGCCAACTATCAACTTCCCTTGTCTGAAGGAATTTGTAATCCGCGTTTCCGTCCATTGGGAACTCGCCTGTTGCGCTCCGCTTTGAGGGAATTTCCCTATTTGTATTCACTGGGGATGGGAGGCATCGTGCAGCCATTGCCTAAACTCTTGGAGGCTTCCGGATTTGACTTGAGTCTGGTTCCGTTCTTTTTTCGGGTGCTCAATGGACGCCGTTTTCTTACTGAGATGATGGTGCTCCGCCAGTCTAAGATGCGTCGTTTTGGGGCCCAATTAGCAGCCTATTCTGGTCTCGGTCCCTTGGGAATTCATTCCTTCCAGCGCCTTTGCACCCAAGCTGTTGTGGATGGAAGGTTCACCAGTTCTGTCGTGGCGTCTTTGGATGGGTGGCTTGATGAGGTGTGGGCTCGGACGGCGTCGGATGAAACGAGCGGAGCGATTCGGTCTTCAGAGGTCATGAATCGTGTGTTCCCAACAGATCACGAGAGCAACATTAAGATGAAAATCTGTTGCTCCGGAGAGCCCATTGGCTACGTCGTTGTCCGTTGCACGTCCATGAAGGGGGATGCTTACTTTGGGGACCTTCGACTCGGTAGCATTGTGGACGGTTGGGGCGCGAAGGAACACGTGGGGCAGATCGTTCGACTGGCTGCCGCTCACTTGAAAGGCCTTGGGGCTGATCTCATCATTAGTAATCAATCCTCTCGGCCTTGGAGGGAAGCTTTGAAATCATTGGGTTTCCTGTCGTTTCGCTCGAATTTCGGTCTTGCGACCTCTCCCAAATTGACGGCGGCGCTAAGGGCCTCGAGCGGTGACGGGCTGGAAGACTGCCATTTCAATCGCAGTGATGGTGACGGCCCGATCCATATCTGAGCGGAATTGAGTCGTGCGCTCATGATTCAGGCCGAAGTTGAGCGTTTTTTTACACGCTGGCACAAAATCTCCTCACCATCGTCATGGTAGTGGCATATCCTCTTGAGATAGTCGTCGTTTATTGGCTTTTTCTATTCTCATATTGTCTGGGCCCGGGATTTGCTTAGGGAATATGTGGAAAGGAAGGTTGTCGGTGGAATCAATTTCCTCTTGTATTCCTTTTGAAAAAGTGTTTGATAGCCCGCTTTCGAAAATCTAAATGATAAACACGTTGACTAATAGCTGTCTCTTATACACATCTGACGCTGCCGACGAGCGATCT
>OJGU01000398.1_pt1 | contig 26580 bp, 18 predicted proteins | sample 1594741 | NCBI WGS metagenome assembly OJGU01 (sample SAMN05416841, study PRJEB24817) | seawater metagenome | isolation source: Sea water | place: Canada:Atlantic | collected 2013-07
CTCGTCGGCAGCGTCAGATGTGTATAAGAGACAGCTACCAACTGAGCTATACTGGCTTTTACCGTTTTTACAAAAAAAAACAGACCTCTCCGTAAAAAGGTCTGCAAATGTATAAAAGATTTTATTTTAAACAAACAATAATTTAATTTTTTTTTATCACACTTTTTTTAGCTTCTCTTTATGCTTCTTTAATTGCCTTCTAAGTGCCTCAACAGCAGCGTCAGTAGCCTCTTCAAAAGACTTACATTGTTTCTTTGCAAAAGCATCACTTCCGGGTATTAAAAGCTTAATTTCTGCTACTTTGTTTTCTGCTTCGGGGGTATTTTCTAACTTTAATATCACTTCACTGTCTATTATCTTGTCATAAAACACACTTAATTTGTTTACTCTTTCTTGTATGAATTCAATTAACTTTTTATCTGCATCAAAATGTACTGATGTAATTTTAACATTTACTTTCATTTTTTTCCTCCTTTTTTAATTATGCTCTCGGATGAGCTTGTTTGTATATTGTTTTTAATTTTTCTATTGTATTATGTGTGTAAACTTGTGTGGCAGATAAACTAGCATGACCTAAAATTTCTTTTATCGTATTTAGCTCTGCTCCTCTGTTTAACATGTGTGTGGCAAATGTATGTCTTATAACATGTGGACTTTTTTTACCTACTGTAGTTACAAGGCTAAGGTAGTTATTTACTATCCTATAAACAAGTTTTTCATAAATTTTCTTACCCCTTTCTGTTAAAAATACATAATTAGAATTGGTAGGGATTTCGGCTCTATATATAAGGTAATTTTGAAATAATTTTATAAATTCACTTGTAATAGGAATAACTCTTTCTTTATTTCTTTTTCCTAACACTTTTATAGATAAATTATAGGTGTTAACATCACTTATTTTTAAGTTCATCAATTCACTTAAACGAATACCTGTTAAATAAAATAATTCCATTATTAGTTTATCTCTTTGTCCTTCAAATGTATCTTCAAATTCTATAGCAGAAAACAGTTGGCTGATTTCATTTTCATTAACAAATACTGGAAGCCGTTTAGATGTTTTAGGAACTACTACTTTTAATAAAGGATTAGTTATCACTAATTCATTTTTCATCAAATACTTATAGATTGACTTTAATGATGAAATTTTTCTATTAATAGTTGTTGATGTGTTTCCTTCCTCTATTAAAGAAACTATCCATGAGCGAATAATGGATGTGTTGATTTCTGACCACTCGTTTACAGCAAAAGCATGTAGGGCGTATTGTATAAATTGTTCTAAATCGTTTTTATAGGCAGTAACAGTATGGTGGGAATATCGTTTTTGATGCTGAATGTAATCGCAAAATTGCTGTGCCTGATTTATCATAATTGTAAAACTGCTTTAGGACTTATTGAACGAGTTTATTTCTAAAATGTTATCTAAAACAGACTAAAATTAATGATTTTTAACTACCCCATACCTCCCATGCTTTTTCAGCTTGGAGTTTGAGCATTTGTTCTCCATTAATGGTTAATGCTCCTCTTTTTTTTCCTTCTTTCAAAAAAGCAGTTTCCGTAGGATTATAAACCAAATCGTACAGTAAATGATTGGATGTTATGGCACCATAATTTAGTGGTGGTTTTTCTTCCACATTTGGGAAAGTCCCCAATGGCGTAGTGTTTACTATTAATAAAAAAGAAGCTAATATGTTTTCATTCAGCTCATCATAACTCAACTGATTTTCTGCGTGTGGGGTTCTGGATACAAAAGCAGTAATTATTCCTAATTCATTTAACACATATGCTACTGCTTTTGATGCTCCACCTGTTCCTAAAATTAATGCTCGTTGGTGTTGGTTTTCCAAAAATGGTTTTAACGATTGCTTAAATCCATATACATCGGTATTGTATCCTTTCTTTTTTCCAGTTTTCTTATCTATATATATAGTATTAACTGCTCCTATTTTTTGAGCTTGTTCATCTATCTCATCTAAATAAGGTATAATTTGTTCTTTATAAGGTATGGTTACATTTAGTCCGCAAAGGTTGGGGTGTGCTAAAAAAAGGTCTTCTATTTCACTAATATCATTCAGTTCAAAATTTTCATACACTGCATCGATCTTTTCTCTTTTAAACTTTTCTTCAAAATAATTTTTAGAAAATGAATGTGAAAGCGTTTTTCCTATTAGTCCGTATTGTTTCATTAAAAGTTACAGGTTTGAGGTTTGAGGTTTTCGCACATTAAAATTCACACATTTACACATCTATTAATCCACACATTAATCACTTTTCTACAACAATAAATTCTGTTCTTCTATTTTTAGCTCGTCCTTCTTCGGTATCGTTGGAAGCAATTGGTTGGGTTGAACCAAAACCTTTTGAAGACAATCTTGATGGGTCAATATCTTCTAACAGCAAATAGTCATACACAGCTTTGGCTCTTCTTTCTGATAGCTCTAAGTTATCTTGCGGATTACCGACATTATCGGTATGTCCGTTAATAGCAATTTTAACTGTTGGATTAGTTTTTAGGAAATCAATAAATTCATTCAGCACCAACATAATTTTAGGTGTAATTTCATATGAATTAGTTGCAAAATTAATATCGTTAATGGTATGAACTGAACCAACTTCTATAGGTTTCACTTCCATTTTTTTGGTTTGAATAGGTTTTCCTACCACAATTTCATTAGAAGAAATTAGCTGCGAAGTAAACGCATATCCTTTCTTTTTAGCGGTAAGCATAATATCTTCGTCCTTATCTACCCTAACAACTCCAACATAAGAGCCTGTTTCTTTGTCAATAACAGCCTCTACTTCTTGGTTGGTTTTAGTATTTTTTAGCATTACTTGGGCTCCTTCAGGGACTTTTCCGGTATTGTCTAAAATTTCACCATTTATAAAAAGTACTTCTTCCGGTCGAGCTTCTTCATATAATTCAAAAGAAAAAATGTCAAGCTGTTTATCTTCACTCATAGAACTATAATAAGCATAGTCTCCATCTTTACTTACCACAAATCCATGTTCATCTTTTTCTGTGTTAATAGGGTAACCAATATTTTTCGGTTTATTGAATTGCCCAGTAGTAGGATCCATTTTTGAATAGAAAATATCGTAACCACCTAACCCAATATGTTCGTTAGAAGAAAAATACAAGGTATAACTATCGGAATGCATAAATGGTGATTTTTCATCTCCGGGCGTATTTATAGGATAACCTAAATTAATAGGTTCTCCCCAAGAACCATCAGGTTGACGCTCACATTTGTAAATGTCCATGTCACCACCGAAAGGATCTACCACTCTGGTAAAGTAAAGTGTTTTATTATCGGATGAAATGGATGGCTGAGCCTCCCAAGTTGTTGGAGTGTTAATGTTACTTCCAATAGATTCTAATTTCGACCATTCTCCATCTTTAAATTCTGTGAAATAGATATCCGCATTATCAAACATTTGCCCTAAACCTGCTCTGTTTTCTCCTCTGTATGGAATTACCTCAACCAAGGTAATGAAAAGCAACTTATTGTCTACAGCAACACTCACACCTCCCTGATACTGACCTAAATTAAATGGTGAAGGCATAGGCATACCACTAGTGAATTTGTTTGTCCCCATTTTTCTACTTTGCACAAATACTTCTTTACTTCCACCATCAAAAGAGTTTTTGTCTTCATGCGGCATATTTCGGGTATAAAATAAGTACCTATTATCTGGTGACAACATAGGTAAATACTCATTGTTTTTACTAGAAGGTCCTTCTAACTTAACTGGAGCAAAAGGAACTGTATCTTTAATTAATTTGAAATAAGTTGCTATATCTTCCAACCTCTCGTGAGCATAACGTTCATCTTTTTTATATGCATTTGGCGAAGCCATTATTTTTTGGAAATAAGGTTTGGCTTCTGCATATTTTCGTTGACCGAAATAATAATTTCCCAACTCCATAGCATGAAAAAAGTTTCGATATTCTGGACAGATTTCAACAATCTTATTCCAGTAATCTATCTTAATTTTAGTGTATTGTTGAATTCCAGAAGCATTGCCTAAATTATAAGCATTCTCAACACTTTTATCAGCAAGGTTTGCCAACTCATCATAAGCTTCTAAATAATTGGGGTCAATTTTAGTAGCTTCTATTAGTAAGGTCTTTTTATCATTAAATGAAGCTGTTCTGGCATTTTCAAAATATTTTACCGCTTTTTTCTTCGGTTCAGGACAATTTTCTTCCTGAGCATATACACCCGAAAAACATAAAATTGTAATTACTAAAAATATATAGTTACTCACCTTTTTCTTATTTAAAACCCTAATAGAAAACCTGACAAACTGCTGAAGCCTGTCAGGTTTAATTTATTTCAATAATTAAACCAAAATGGCAAATTATTTTTCTTCTACCTTTTGCATGATATCATCAGCTTCTTGTTTTGCTTTAGAAACTAATGCATCTGCTCTTTTATTGCCTTCATTTTCTATTCCAACAGCTTTTTTCTCCGCTTCATCTTTTAATTTCTGAGCAGCTTTTTCAGCAGCTATTTTCTTAAGCGGATTACTTCCTGCTTGCTTAATTAAATCATTAGCTTGTTTATCGGCTTCATCTCTTACTTTATCAGCCGCAGCTTTTGCCTCATCTCTAATTTTTTGAGCATTCTTCTCTGCTTCAGCAATTAACTTATCAGCTTGTTCTCTAGCTTTCTTCTTAGCCTCTTCTTTAGCTTTATCTACCTCTTCGGTAATTTTTTCTTTTACCTGCTCCTTAATTTCATCTTTAATATTTCCTACCGCATCTTTTAAGCTAACACTTACTTTAGGGTCGTCAAAAGTACCTTTAATTAATACATCTACACTAACCGTTTCAGCAGATTTCAAAGTCATTCCAAGTCCGGCAGCCTGACTGTTTAATTTGTTTAAAGCATCACCGGCTCCTAATTCTTTAGTTGGTGTTTTTAACGTCATTTTGTAATCTATGGTTTGATCGAATCCATTAGAACCTGACATTGTTCCTGTAGTTTTACCCAATTTTACATCAAATGGCTCTATAGTAACTCTACCGTCTTTAAAAGCAAATTTAATTTTAGCATCATTAACTTCTAAGACTCTTAAACTTTCATTTTTAAGTGCATCTGCTAACTGGTTCATTGCTTTTACATCTTCTACTTTAATGTTTTTAGTAAGCATGTCTCCATTTCCTGTTAATGAGTTCATATCCGGCATCATTTCTTTATCCAATACTCCTGATACAATCATACTTGTATTAAATCTACCTTTAGCATTTTTAGCGTAAGGAGCCATTGTTTCAATCGTATTAAATGTGCTTACTACTGTTGCTACATCAAAATCTTGTATTGCCATATCAAAATTAAATCCTGGTGCGGCAGGGTTAGTCGTTTCATAAAAACCACTCATCTTCATTTTTCCTCCCAATAAATTCATACCAACATCTTTCATACTTACTTTTTGTTCTTTTACGGTTATCAATCCTTTCATCTCAGTAATTTCCATGTTATCGTAAATTACTTTGTTTAATGTTGATGTTAAACTAAAATCGATATTTTTTGGAACTTCAACAACCGACAACGGTTCTTCTGCTACTTCTTCTGTTCCTTCTGTTGCAACTACTTCTTCCTCTGCCATAAATTCATTTAAATCCATTACAGTAGAATTAAATATGAAATTCCCTGTTAATACATTGGTACTATCGTCTAACACATAAGCTATAAAATTCTCAATTTTACCATTGGCATGCATGTCCGATTTTCCTATTTGAGCATCAAAGTTGGCTAACTCAACAAATTGTGGAGAGAAATTTAACGTCATACGTTGCAACAATACATCATAAGGAAGTGAATCACTTTTGTACAACATATCAGTAATTCCAAAACTACCTTTAGCTTCAAACTCTTCATATCTTTCATTATCTATAGAAGACATTTTTCCTTTTAAGGTTACATCTGCATTAATTTTACCGTTCATTTCATCACCTGCTTCCATTGGCATCACATCTTTAACAGAAGCCAAGTCTAACTTAGCCATAAAGTTGGCATCAATGTTAGGATCTGAAATTGGCGTACTTAATTTCATTTTCATCTCTATAGGGTTTCCTGCCATTTCCATGTAAAAACGTTTTAAGTTTATCAAGGTATTATCTTCACTTCCTCCAGGATTAGAAATAGCCAAATCAACATGAATATTATTCACTGCTTTAGGTAAATCTGGATATTTAAACATGGCTTTTTCTACTAATAAATCTAATCCGAAAGCAGGCAAAGCAGTTTCCGTCATTTTTCCTTTAGCAAAACCATTTAGTGCTAATTTACCTTCTGTTTTTACGGATGCAAAATCTGTCATAAATACTGCAGGAACCAATGATAAAATATTTTTGAAATCGGTTTTCTGAGCATTGAAAGTAATGTCCATATCAATATCGTCATTATCTTCAAAAATGGCTACCCATCCATCAAAACCTAAAAACAATTCGTTTAATCTGAATTGATTATCGGTAAAAGTAAATTTATTATTCGCTAAATCTGCTTTAATAATGGCATCGGCTTCAACATTTGCTTTTTTGAAATACGCCACATTATCCATGGTCAGGTTTAACTCTTCTATTACTGTTTTAGTAACTAAATCGGTTACATCCTGTGTCATATCTCCCGAAAGGTTGAAGTTTAACCCAATAATTGAAGTGGTTAAATTCATGGTAGCATCTTCGTAATTTATTTTAGCATTCTTAATGGTTAAATCTTGTAAATTCAGTTTAAAAGGACTTGCTTCTTCCTCTGCTACTTCTTCTTCAACTTGTTCAGTTGCTTTAGCAATATCCCAATTAGCCGAAGTGTCAGCCATTACAATTGCGTTTATTGTGGGTTCATCAATGTAAATGGATTTTATTTTAATTTCATCACCACTAATCACACTCATTAAATCTACTTTTAAGGATAGATTTTTGATGTTTGCCAATTGCGTTCCTTCAAATTTATCCACACCATCAACAGTAACATTATTAATAGAAAAATTGAAGTTAGGAAAAGTGCTTAATAAGCCCATATCGAACTCACCAAAATCTACTTTTGCATTGAGGTTAGCATTGGCTTGTTCTTTAACTACTTCTATTATTTTACCTTTAAACATAAAAGGCAACGAAATAATTAAAACCAATAAAACTAATAAGGTTATTCCTGTGATTTTGAGTGCTTTTTTCATAATAAATTGAATTATTTGATGTGTATTATTTTGTTAAATAATGAATTGCTAAATTAATTAAACTTTTGTCATAATAAAACAACACATCAAAAGAGTTTTTATAGCCGACAAAAAACCACATAGATTCATAGAATTTTATTCTAAAATATAATGCGTTAATAAAAATTTAAAATTGATAGCTAAGAAATAAATAAAGATTAATAATTTCGTAAAAAAAATATCATTATGGAAAATATAGAAGCAAATAAATTAATAGAGAAAATTCAGAAAGACATTAATAAATCAGGAATTGACGCAAAAAAAACAGTGGAAGCCTTAACACAACTTAGAACTTACGCTCTTGAAGAACAAGACCCTACTGCTACAAAAGTATTACGTTTAGCTTACGAACACATTCAAGAACACGGAACATTTAATATCCCTATTCCTGCTGATGAATTGGTTGCTGACAACGATGATGACGAACCGGAGTTAATTGAAAACTCTATTGAAACAGATGAAGAAAGAACCGAGAGTTTAGCTTACATGCTTTCTTTATTACTAGACAGACACAATCCAAACAACAGACAAGAATTGTTTGAATATAGAGATGCTTTAAAAAATTATTAATTCAATTTATTATATTAAAAAAGAAAAGCAGCCAATTGGCTGCTTTTCTTTTTTAATAATTTTCTATAGCTAAATACTAGGAACTACTCTTAGATTTATTTCTTCTCCAATTATTTCTACTACCGTTGTTTTTCGGTTTAGCTTTTTGTCCGTTATTGCTTTGTGGTTGTTTAGTAGAAACTAACTCCTCTTTACTTTCATCTACATAAGGATGAGTAGAAACCACAGGAATTTGTTGTTTAATTAATTTTTCAATATCTTTTAAATAAGGTCTTTCTTCTACATCGCAAAAAGAAATGGAAATTCCACTGGCACTTGCTCTTCCTGTTCTACCAATTCGGTGTACATACGTTTCTGGTACGTTGGGCAAATCATAATTAATTACCAATGCCAATTCCGAAATATCAATACCTCGAGCGGCAATATCGGTAGCTATTAACACTTTTGTTTTTCCTTCTTTAAAATTACTTAATGCTCGTTGTCTTGCATTTTGAGATTTATTTCCATGTATGGCTTCGGCTGTAATGTTAGCTTTAGACAATACCTTAACTACTTTGTCGGCTCCGTGTTTGGTTCTTGCAAAAACTAATGTAGAAACTGCATTTTCTTCTTTTAACACATGTACCAATAACTTGGTTTTGTCTGCTTTACTTACAAAATAAACAGCTTGACCTACTCTTTCGGCAGTGGCTTGTTCTGGTTTTACAGTAACAGTTTCATAATTTCCTAAAATTTTACTCGATAGCTCTACTATGGTTTTAGGCATTGTAGCTGAAAAAAACAACGACTGACGTTTTACAGGAAGTTTGGTAATTAGTTTTTTAATATCGTGGACAAATCCCATGTCTAGCATTTGGTCGGCTTCATCTAATACAAAATATTCTACATTTTTAAGCGAAATAAATCCTTGATTCATTAAATCTAACAAACGCCCCGGTGTTGCCACCAACACATCAACACCTCTTCTTAAGGCATTGGTTTGCGAGCCTTGTTTTATCCCCCCAAAAATTACCGTATTGCGAATATCTGTGTGTTCTCCATATTCAGTAAAATTATCGGCTATTTGTATGGCTAATTCTCTTGTTGGGGTTACTATCAATGCTTTTATCTGTCGTTGATTTCTGTTTCGGGTTTTATCTAAATACAACTGTTGTAAAATAGGAATAGCAAAAGCAGCTGTTTTTCCTGTTCCTGTTTGAGCACAGCCTAATAAATCTTTACCTTTTAATAAAATAGGAATGGCTTGTTCTTGAATTGGTGTTGGATGAGTGTATCCTTTTTCTTGTAATGCCTTTAGAATAGGCTCTATTACTTCTAGTTCTTTAAATGTCATATACTGCAAAAGTAGGTTATTTAGTTGGATAATTTTTTCCCCACCCTAAACAAACAATTTTTTGTTAAAAACACGTTATACTCATAAGGAATTGGCTCAATTTTAGCCTTAATTTTATAGCACATCAATTAATTGTATTTCATGAAGCGTTTCATAAGTTTTTCTTTTTTGTTATTTCTTGCCTCAAGTGCTTTTGTTGAGCCGACTATGGAAGTTCCCAAGCCAAAAAATACGCAACCAGAATTTATCATTAATGAAACTCCTTGGGCAGATTCGCTTATCCAAACGCTAACGTTAGATGAAAAAATTGGTCAGCTGCTAATGGTAGCTGCTTATTCTAATAAAGATACTAAACATGTTGCAGAAATTGAAAAACTTATAACAGAAAACCACATTGGCGGATTAATCTTTATGCAGGGTGGTCCTGTTCGTGAGGCAACGCTTTACAACCATTACCAACAAAAAAGCAAAATACCTTTACTGATTTCCATTGATGGCGAATGGGGCTTGGCAATGCGATTGGACAGTACTATTAAATATCCGTGGCAAATGACTTTGGGAGCTATTCAAAACAATGATTTAATTTATCAGATGGGAATGGATATTGGCGAACAATGTAAACGACTAGGTATTCAGGTAAATTTTGCTCCCGTGGTAGATATTAATGTTAATCCTAAAAATCCTATTATAAATGCTCGTTCCTTTGGAGAACAAAAAGAAAATGTAGCCTTAAAAGGAATTGCCTACATGCAAGGAATGCAAGCTGTAAAGGTAATGGCTAATGCCAAACATTTTCCCGGACACGGAGATACAGACAAAGATTCTCATAAAGCCCTTCCTGTTATTAATCACTCCAAAAACAGAATGGACAGTATAGAACTTTATCCATTTAAAGAATTAATCAATAAGCAATTAGCGAGTATGATGGTGGCTCATTTAGATATTCCCGCTTACGCAGAAGAAGCAGGAACTGCCACTACCTTATCGAAAAACGTGGTAACGCATTTACTAAAAGACACCTTGGGTTTTAAAGGATTAATTTTTACAGATGCGTTGAACATGAAAGGCGTTAGCAATTTATTTCCACCTGGAGTGGTGGATGTAAAAGCTTTATTAGCAGGAAATGATGTGTTGCTTTTTTCAGGCGATGTACCAACAGCCATTACTGAAATAAAAAAAGCCATTGATAATGGAGAAATTTCTGAAAAAGAAATTACTACCCGTTGCCTAAAAATATTAAGAGCTAAAGAATGGACTGGGGTTCATAAAAATAAAAAAGTAGCAACAAAAAATCTATATGCAGATTTAAACAAAAAAAAGTACGAAGTACATAACAAAAAGTTGTTTCATGCTGCTTTAACGGTACTTAAAAACGATACTGACATTTTACCCATAAAAACTTTAGACACGCTTAATATTGCTAGTTTAAGTATTGGTAATGAAGGTGAAAATCATTTTCAGCAAACCTTAGATTTATATACTAACATTACACATTATTCTACCGAAGATATCTCTAAAGAGGATACGCTTAAACTCTTAAAAAACCTTAGCAAGCATAACTTGGTAATTATTGGGATTCATAAATCAGATAAACATCCTTGGAAAAAATATGATATTGATACTGCTACTAAATCATTTATAACTCAACTGCAAGAAAAAACAAGCGTTATCCTTACCGTTTTTGCTAATCCGTATAGCTTGATCAATTTTCCGGAAGCAGAACAAACTGACGGATTAATTATGGCTTATCAAAATAATCCTTACGCCCAAAGTGGAGCGGCTCAGCTTATTTTTGGAGCTATTGGTGCCAACGGAAAGTTGCCTGTAAGTGTTTCCGAAAATTTAGTTGCAGGAACAGGTATTGACATTCAACCTATTGGCAGATTAGCGTATGGCGAACCTGAAGATGTTGGTTTACGTACCGAAGATTTGTATCGCATAGATTCCATTGCTTTATCGGGAATTTTAGAGCAAGCTTACCCCGGTTGTCAGGTTTTTGTAGCTAAAAACAACAAAGTAATTTACCACAAAGCTTTTGGACACCATACTTACGATAATAAAATTCCTACCACAATTAATTCTATTTATGATATTGCTTCTGTAACAAAAATTTCTGCTTCATTATTGGGGCTAATGCAGCTGCAAGATAAAGGCAAGCTGAGTTTAAACAACAACTTAGGTGATTATTTGCCAGACTTGATTCCTGATAGTTCTGAATATGGCGACCTTAATTTAAGAGAAATTTTGGCTCATCAATCGGGCCTACAAGCTTGGGTTCCATTTTATGTTAAAACCATGCGAAATGGTGTGTTAGATTCTGTAATTTACAGCAAAGATTCTACTGTTTATTATCCTTACAGAGTTGCCGAAAACCTTTATATTAATCAGGAATATCCCGATTTTATTTTTCAACGTATATTAAGAGGCCCTATAAAAACCAAGGAATATCGATACAGCGATTTAGGTTATTATTTTATGATGAAAATTATTGAAAAACAATCGGGAAAATCCTTATCACAATATGTGGATGATGTGTATTCACAAATGGGAATGAGCACTGCGGGCTATATTCCGAGAAGAAAATTTCCATTAGACAGAATTGTACCAACGGAAAACGACAAAATTTTCAGAAAACAACTTATTCATGGTGATGTTCATGACCCAGGTTCTGCTATGCTGGGTGGAGTTGGCGGACATGCAGGTGTATTTTCTAATGCCAACGACATGGGTAAATTAATGCAAATGTATTTAAACAAAGGTTTTTATGGTGGCAAAAGATACATTAGTGAGAAAACTCTAAATGAATACATTAAATGTCAGTTTTGTGATGAAAGTGACAACCGTAGAGCTGCTGGTTTCGACAAACCAATGATGGAAGGTGGCGGACCAACTTGTAATTGTGTTTCTTTTGATAGTTTTGGTCACTCAGGTTTTACTGGAACACTAGTTTGGGCTGACCCTGTAGAACAAGTGGTTTATGTATTTATGTCGAACAGAATACATCCTGATGCGGAAAATAAAAAATTACTAAAAATGAATATTAGAACAGATATTCAGCAAGTAATTTATGATGCAATTAATAAGCAAAAACAATTAGTGGATTAGTTTTACAGATGAGATTAAATTGTCCGTCAGAATAAATTAGTTCTCTGACTGCAACCTTTTAATAAGTGCTTTCATTTCTGTTATCTCTTTTTCTTGAGCCTTTATAATTCCATCTGCTAATCTCCTTACTTCCGGGTCTTTTATATCTGCCCTTTTACTTGTAAGAATAGCTATTGAATGATGTGGAATCATTCCCTTCATGTACAATACATCTCCAACTGGAACTTGTGCTCTTACCAAACTTAAAGCACTTATAAAAAGAATTAAACTGCCCATAACAATAGCAATATTTTTCTTTTTATCCTTGTACATGTTTAGCATAAATAATAGCATTATCACTGCCATTGCAGAAATCCCTAAACAAGTCATGTAAAAACGAGTAAGACTAAAATAAACATGGTCTATTTCATAGGTATTAAAATACATTGTAATGTACATTGCAATAAAGGATCCTAACAACATCAATGCGAATTTTGTATATTGACCTTTATTTTCTTTGTTCTGATTCATTCTGTGATTATCTTCCATTTTCTTATTTTTAGGTTAATATATTTCTACATATGTAGTTAATTATTTCAAATATACATTTTTTTACCCTCTTTAAAAAGGGTATCAAGCTTTCCTTTTAAGCAAACCTCCATATCTGTAAAATAGAAGTTTTTAATATAGTTCGCATAGCCATAGGAATCTAATTTTAAAAAGACATAAATTCTGTTAAGCTAAATTTCATTACCTTTGGTAAAGTAAAAAATTACTAATTACAACAATTACTTAACAAGTAAGTTACTATTGACATCCATTTTAACCCACACACAATTATGCTATTAACCGAAGATAAAATAAAATCCGCTCTCCTTCAATTAAACAACTGGAAACTATTAGATAATCGTATTGAAAAAAAATTTGTTTTCACTGATTTTTTAGAAGCCATACAATTTATTAATGCTGTTGCAACTATTGCCGAAGCAATGCAACACCATCCTGAATGGAATAATGTTTACAATAAAGTAACGGTAACATTAACTACACACGATGCCGGAGGTATTACTCAAAAAGACATTACCTTGGCTGAAAAGATGGATGAAATTGAAAATTCGATTTAATTTTTCCTAAGATCTTTATTCTTCACAAACTTAGAATGACAATTATTGGCTTGGTGCGATGGAAAAATCCCCCTTTAGGGGATTAGGGACTTCTTATCCTCCTTCAAAATCACCATTAAAATCTCTTTGGTAATTTTCTTGTCTTTTCTTTTGCTGATTAATTCTATATGAGAAACTTAAACGAGCCCAACGTGTTCTCCATTGTCTTTCATTTACAGAAATGAAATCATCTCCTTCTGAGGTTCCTCTCCATTTACGTGTATTAAAAATATCATTCACATTAAAAGTGATTGTTCCTTTGCCTTTTAGCAAATCGAACGAAAAACCGGCATCTAAAGAATACATTGCTTTGTCACTTCCTTGTACTTCCTGACGAGGTGCTCTGTAAAATGCTGATGCTTGTAAGTTCACTTTCTTTTTTATTGTCCATTTTGAGTTTAACCTCGTTGACCAAGTATAGGTATCTGCATCATAACGTTGGTTATTCAATTCACCTTCTTGAATTTCTCTAAAAAAGTTAAAACTACCTCTTACACTCCATACTTTAAAAGGATCGTAAGAACCAGAAAACTCAACACCATAAGCATCTCTTGTTCCTAAATTATAGGGTAGTCTCATAGTGTTTCCTTCATCATCAGGAACAATAATTCTGGTGATAACATTAGTAGTATATCTGTAATAAACACTGGAAAGTAAAGAACCTTTTTTCCACATTTTTAAATATCCTGCTTCATAAGAATCTGAAAACTCAGGATCTAGATTAGGGTTTCCCGTAAAAACATTTCTGGCATCGCTAAAACTAAAAAATGGCAATAAAAACCAATGTCTCGGACGTTGAATTCTCTTACTATAACTCAACTGAACAGAGTTTTCATTTTTTAATTCATATGAAAAATGTACACTCGGAAACAAATTAAAATACTGTCTATTATTTTCTTCATCTGTTAGTTTTAACAGAGTAGTTACATCGGAATATTCAGCCCTTACACCCAACTGATAAGAAAATTTCTTTTTTACTTTATTACCAAACATCATGTAGGCAGCATAAATATTCTCATTATATTCCATATCGTTATAAAAACCTGGTAAGGCTTCAAATTGTTGAGAAGCATCATTAAAAGTCCCTACTCCATAAGGATTAGTAAGCGTTCTTAAGGTAGATTTTAAACCTGTTTCAAATTTTCCTTCCTTATACGGATGAACATAGTCTGCTTGAAACAACCAATCGTCAGATTTTTCATTATTAAATACACTTTGAACAGAGTTTTGAGAGGCATCAGTAGATTTTTGGTAAATAAAAGAATCTTCAAAATCCATTGCTCCCGATTTTTGAGCGTCTATGGTAAACAATCTATTTTTTTGCTTAAAAGTCTTTCTGTAATTAAAAGAAACATCATAAGAAGATAAGTCTTTATCTTCCACCTCATCTCTATTTACCACTTGTACAGGAATATCTAAACTATTATAATCAGAATATTGAAGTTCTACACTATTATCGGCATCTCCAGCATTAAAACTACCTGAAAGCGTTACAGAATTATGCTCATTAATATCATAACTTGTTCCAGCTCTAAAATTATGGTTAATGGTATTTCGCTCATTTTTCGATACACTTTCATAACTAAAAGATGTATCGGGATAGAAAAAACGTTGAGTAGAAATACTTGTTCCTGGAGATTCTCTATAATTTACACCGTAACCGAAAAAATAGTTTATCTTTTCTTTTTTGATGTTTAAGTTAAACCCTCCACCATAATTACTTGGGTAGCCAACATCGACATTTACAGAACCATTTATACCTTCTCTTTTATCTTTTTTAAGAATAATATTGATAATTCCCACTTCACCTTCAGCATCGTATCTTGATGAAGGATTGGTAATTACCTCAATTTTTTCAATCTGATTTCCTTGCAATTGTTTTAATGCCTGAGAAGTACTCATACCAGTCATACCAGAAGGTTTACCATTTATTAAAATCCTTACATTTCCGCTTCCTCTTAAACTCACATTTCCATCAATATCAACATCTACGGAAGGAACACTATTTAATACCTCAGTAGCATCTGCCCCTTGATTGGTAATGTCTTTATCTACATTAAAAACACGCTTATCCAAATCCATCTCCATCAGCTTTTTTTCTTCTACCACCTCAAATTCATCTAAAGCTAATGAAGATGATTTCATCACAATTTTCTTCATTTCTACTGCTTTATTAGCAATTTCTATGTTAGGAATGATTTTACTCTCAAAACTTAAAAAAGATAACTTAGCGTAGTAATTTCCGTTAGGAAGTGGAATTTTAAATTTCCCATCCATATCGGTTGCAACACCTTTTACATAAGTAGAGTCAGCAGTTTTATAAATAGCCACCGCTACATAAGGCAGCACCTCTCCCTTAGCATCAGTAACTTTTCCTGAAAAATCGTATGTTTTTCCTCCACCTTGAGCCAACAAAGTAGTAGTAAAAACAAAAGCAATAAGTAGCTGAAGAAATATAATTTTTGCAAATTTCATAAGCCAACAAAACTAAGAATAAGCATTTTTAGATTAATATTTTTAGGAGATTTTAACATTAAAATAATCTGTTTAACTTAAGGGAAGTAAAGAATATCAAGGATTTTGCGTTCCTTTGTACTCCTATCTAAAAAAACATGTATTTTAAATTCATCATAACTGCCTCTTTTTTTGTTTTAGCGATAGATTGGTATTACTTCCGTTCAATTAAAAAGCTAACAGAACCATTAGCAAAAACTTGGCGAAAATCCATTATTATTGCTTACTGGGTGTTTACACTTATGGTTTTAGGCACACTTGCCTATACCTCTTCATTTTTTATTGAAAAAGCAGCTATTCCCAAAATTTTAAGAACTTATTTAATGGGATTTATTTTCGTTGTTTACGTCTCTAAAATTGTAGGTATTTTGTTTGTAATGATATATGATTTACAATCCATTACCTTGTTTATTAAGAAAAATATTATTAAAAAATTTCGTCCAGAAAAAATACAACAAGACCTTGGTAGAAGAACTTTTTTGAAGAAAACAGCTATTGTAGCTTCTACTATTCCCTTTGGTACATTGTTGTTTGGAATGATAAATTCTGCTTTTGATTATACGGTTAGAAAACAACAACTAAAAATCCCAAACTTGCCAAAAGCTTTTAAAGGACTTAAAATCATACAAATTTCTGATATCCATACAGGTAGTTTTATGTCTAACACTCCTTTAGAAGAAGCTGTGCAACTAATAAACAAACAACAAGCTGATATTATTTTCTTTACAGGCGATTTAGTAAACGACATAAGTGAAGAAGCTCTGCCTTTTATTGACACACTCAAGAAAATACAAGCTCCTCTAGGTGTTTATTCCGTATTGGGAAACCACGATTATGGCGATTATTTTTACCAACCGGAAGATATTGAAGGCAAACAACATAACCTGAAATTGATGAAAGAAATTCATACAAAAATGGGGTGGAAATTACTTAACAACGAGCATCATATTCTTGAAAAAGACAACGAACGTTTAGCAATTATTGGTGTAGAAAATTGGGGACACGGAATGCGATTTCCGAAATATGGAGATATTGAAAAAGCAAAAAGTGGCTGTTTAAAAGAAGATGTAAAATTGCTTTTAAGTCACGACCCATCGCATTGGGAAGCCCAAATATTAAAAGAACACCAAGATATTGCTGTTACCTTTTCGGGACATACCCACGGTATGCAATTTGGTATTGAAATTCCGGGCTTTAAATGGAGTCCTTCGGAATATATTTACCCTCAATGGGCAGGTTTATACCAACATAATAAACAACAAATTTATGTTAACAGAGGGTTAGGCTTTTTGGGTTACCCCGGAAGGGTAGGAATATTGCCTGAAATTACTGTTTTTGAACTAGGATAAGTTTTTCTGTAGAATATTTTGTCAATTTTTCTTTTTTTCATCCGAAAAAAAATTATGTAGTTTTGGACTTTAATCATCCAAATGAAATCTAAACTTATTTTAATAGTTATGTTATTGAGTACAATAAGTACTTATTCTCAAGAATACATTGACTTAATTAAGTTTCATTACTCTCCTACTCCAAAAAATAGTTTTGTAGATACCACAGGAAAAGCTCCATTATCGGAAATGGGGTTAGATTTAACGCTTCCTTTAAAAATTAATGATTCGCTGGCTATTATTACCGGTGTTTTTTGGGAGAATATTACTACTCAATTAGCTCCTAAAACGGAAAACATAACTATTTCTACATTTAACCTTAGAGTAGGAATTAACAAAAAACATAGTGAAAAATGGTCGGGAACATATTTGTTATTACCTAAAATCAGTTCCGACCTTAAAGACGTTAATAAGAATCATTTTCAGCTGGGCTTGCTAGGTTTGCTTAAACGTAGCTATTCTGCTAAAAAGAGTTATAGCCTCGGGTTGTATTACAACCAAGAATTGTTTGGTCCTTTTTTCGTTCCATTATTAGGGATTTATCGCAAAACTGAAAAATGGGAAATTAACTTTACCTTACCCATTTGGGCAGATGTTAATTATAGCATCAATAACAAAATGAGTGCTGGAGCAACTTTTAGTGCTTTTGTAAGAAGCTATTATTTGGGAGAGTACGATAGTTACGTGGTAAAGAAAAACAACGAACTTTTTGGTTATGTGCAATATAAACTAACTAAAAATATTTTGTTACAAGCAAAAGTGGGACATTCTATTGGTAGAAGTTTTAGGGCTTATCCCGAAGATGAAAAAGTTGACGTTGGCGTTTCTGCTTTCCGATTTGGTGATGACAGAGAGCAACTCAACCCAGATTTTAAAGATGGCTTAGTTTTTAATTTCAGAATGATTTATCGTTTTGATTTAAGTGGAAGATAAAGAATGTCGTGAAAATCAAAAACTAAAATTCTTTATTTTGCCCCCTAGGATTTTTATTGTCTAATTCTTCTTAAATATCCTAAATAAAAAGAAACCTTTCTTCTCTCCTCTTGCTTTAGCAGCTTTTTTAGCTGTTTTTTTCATTCTTTTTTTGGTTGCCTTAGTCTGAATATTCATGTGTCTCTTCTTGCCTTCTTCTATGGATTTCTCTTGAGCTTTCTCTTTCTCCTCTTTTTGTTTTTCCAACATTTTCTCACGTTGCTTTACTTGTTTAGAAGCTTTTCCCTTTTGAGCACAAGCATCAACAGAAACAACCATAAAAATTGCAAACAGTAGATATGTCCATTTTTTCAACCTCATCTTTTCCCTTAGTTTTTAATGAGCTTCAATACCTGTCGTCCATTATTATTAGTTACATTTAAAAAGTAAATACCTTGTTTTAACTCACTAATATCAATATTCATTTTAGATTGTACTATTTGTTGAGACTTTAGTTGCTTTCCCAACATATCTATCAATTGATAAGCAGCATTATTCAGGTTATTTTCACCTATTTCTAAAGTTACTAAACCATTAGTAGGGTTAGGATAAACTTTCACATTTGTGAGCATATTGTTTTCCTGAATAGTAACCGGCTCTACCCCTTGATACACCCATATATTATCCAAAAACAAATTGTTTCCTTGTCTATTAACACTTTCAAACTTAACTAAAATATCACTTCCTCCATAAGCAGCAATGTCTATGTAGTCAGTTCTCCAATGAGAAGCATATTGAGGTACAAAATTGTTGGTTAAGGTATCTTTTGTTTGTAAGTCTGTTCCTCCTTTTTTGTACACCTGAGTATATGTTGCTCCACAATCATCAGAAACATAGACCACCAAAGTGTCGGCAATAACAGATAACCTCATTTGATAAGCAACATCAAATTTAATGAATAATGAATCTCTATTAGGTAATTTAATTTTAGGCGTAATTATCGCATCTTTCTGACTCTGACGAGGAGCATAATCATACAAATTAATATATGCTGAATAATTACTATTCGTCAGCCCCATAGTTGCTAGTGTATCCCATGTAGTTTTTACATCAGGGTTTTCTATAAACCAATTAGAACTATCTAACTGTGTATTTTCAAAATTTTCGTAGAAAGGCAAAATGGATACTGTTTCTCTAATATTAAACCTCACCGCTCTTTGGTTATTTATAAAATCAATCTCATTAATACTACTGTCCAAAGACGCTTTTATAAGTAATTCATAATTTCCTAAAGCTTGTGCGGTAATAGTTGGCAAACTAACATGCGCTGTATCTCCAGGTACTAAAGTTCGTGTAAGCGTATCATAATGAAGTGCTTCATTATTTAAATGATACGAAAAATAAACCTCAGAAATAGTACTATCACCTGTATTTTTAACTACTACAATTGGATTAAAATCTTGCTGACATTGAATGTTGTTCGTTGGACTTAGAATTTCAGTAATCATTAAATCATAAGGAATACTATTAGGAGGAGTTGGTGTATATGTTTGAGCCAAATAATTATAAGCTCCCAAAACATCTATCATTCCCATTCCGTAAGTATTATCTTCTCCTATATCTCCCAAATCAATTGCAGAATAATATAAGGCTAACAAAATATCTTCTCCACTAACATTAGGGAAGGCTTCTTTAAGTAATAAAACAGCACCTGTGGCATGTGGTCCTGCCATTGATGTTCCATTATAATTTGCATAATTATTTTGATCTATACAAGAACGTACATTCATTCCCGGAGCTACAACTTCAGGTTTTATTAAAAGTGAACCCGATAAGTTCGGACATGGAGATGGTCCTCTACTAGAAAAATTAGCTATAGGAAATGAAGCATTTGCTCCGTTTACAGCTCCAACTGTAAATGTGTTTACCAACCCTGTAGTTACATATTGCGGTTGACCAATGGTAGTAGCTCCAGGCCCTTCATTTCCCGCTGAGAATACATTAGCAATTCCTGCTGCCTCAATGGCATCAAACATTTGGGTTACATAACCTGCACATATTGTAGTATCATCATGCGTATCAATTCCCCAAGAATTGTTTATGGCATCAGGCATATCATGTGTAGTAGATGTATCTCCATCCGGATTAAAAGCAAACTCAAAAACATCAATATAATCTGGAAGTGGTTTGATTAATGCAATATTATCTACAATAGGATCTGCTGCCATAAAATAAGCATTAAAAGCAACACCAATAGTATCATTTGTTGCTTGCTCTAATCCCAGAACTGTTCCTGTTGTATGCGTTCCGTGGCTACTAGATTTATCCACCGGTGTTGGTGCATCTACAGCATACCACGCCTGATTAATAGGTTGATAATTTCCAAGCCAAGCATCGCTAATAGAAGGATGATTTGGCCAAACTCCTGTATCTATGCTATAAAACTTTCTTGCCTTACCTGTGTAACCCATTGCCCATAATGCAGGTGCATTAATAGCTGATAACCCAGGCTCATTACCATTAATAGATTTTTGTGTTTCCGTACCTTTTTCTACTTCTATTGGTTTAGAATGAAAATAATCGTACTCTTCCACATATTCAATTAATGAATGATTTAAAAGTTGCATTAGCAAGGATTTCTCCAATTCAACAGTCATCATATTAATTAACCAAAACTGCTTAATAGATTTTACTTTACTTGCATTTTGATTTAAAAGATTTACTATTTGACTTTGTTCATTTTCTGCCAACTGCATAGCAGTTTTCATTACTTTTTTAGACCTAACATCCAAAGGAATATTGTTTTCCTTAAACTGTTGATTTATCTGCTGAAAATCTACTTGATTTTTAAAAATTAAATTAACTTTTAAAACACTATTATTATCCACAACCGCTAATTTCTCAGATAAAGTATTGGTAATATGTACCGATTGTGCTTTTAGTATTAAACTTAAAGCAGCAAAGGATATTAGGATTATTTTTTTCATCATCTTTTATATTTGTTAACTGTTTTTTAATTTTCTATTACTTTATCCCCTTCTTCTTCCATTCCAGGTAATTTTTTACCCATTTTTGATAAAACAACTACTGCCAAAAAGCCCACTATACAAATTAATGAAAATATAAAAGTGATATAGCTTCCTGTATAATGTGTTTTAGGGTAAAACTTGAATTCAACTTTGTGCGTTCCTTCAGGAATTAACAACCCTCTCAATAAATAATTTACACGAATAAATTCAACTTCTTTTCCGTCAATATAAGCTTTCCAATCTTCATTACCTTTGTACCAAATTTCTGAGAAAACAGCCAAATTAGTAGTGTTTGCAGTAGCTTCATACACCATATTATCCGGATGAAAAGAAGTTAGTTTTACTGTATTTTGAGCTGAATTATTAGGTGTGAAATCTTTTAAGTAATCTTTAAAACGTTCATCAACAACTACTGTAGCTTTTGGTAAAAAATCAATTAAAGCCGCCATCTCTTCATCTGCATTTTTTACCCATTTAATATTGTCTATAAACCAAGCTGGTCCGCATGCATCAGGATTGGTTCTCGCCATTTCTTGTCCGGGCTGACCAACAATAAAATACTTTGTATTTAGCATATTAAATACATTCATATTGTTTTTAGCCAACTGGTTTTCAATTATATCTTGATAACGGATAAGTTTTACCGCACTATACCCTCCAACACTATTGTGAAAGTAAGAAGTTTTAACATCATTAAAAGAACTCACAGTTGTATTAAAAACTCTAAAGTATGCAGGGTCGTTTTGTATTTGCAAGTCTGCTTGCGTTGGTCTAATCGATTTTTCAAATGAAGTTGCTTTGGTAAAGTCGCTATCATTCAAATATCTTTTTCCAACCATCCACATATCTCCAACAATAATTACTGCTAAAATTCCAAAAACCACTTTTGAATCTTTTAGCTTTTCGGTAACAAACATCCATAATAAACCAAAAGTTAAGGCAATAATTACAAGAGTTCTTAACGCATCAGACTTAAGTAAAGCAATTCTATCTTCAATGAGTACATTTATATCAATACCAGATTCTGCAATTTGTCCGTCATAGGCTCCTTCAAAATCTGAAAAAGAACCTCCAAACAACCAAGTAAATAAAGATACCCCTCCTAAAACAGCTCCAGAATACATTAAACCTTTTTTAATTTTTTTAGTGCTTGCTTTTTTGTTTATTATAATATTTAAAGCAGTTATTGCTCCCAACACAACCGCTATGATTGCTATAGAAAGCCACATAGATGGCGTTCTAAATTTATTGTATAATGGAAAATTATTGAAGAAAAACTCATTTACAATCAAGAAGTTTTTTCCCCAAGAAAATACAATAGCCATTACAACAACCACTAAATACACCCACCTCAACCTATCTGAAGAAATGAAAAACAACAATAAAAATAAAAAGATAATTGCAGCTCCCATATAAGAAGGACCTGTGGTAAATGGTTGGTCGCCATAGTACAGTGGCAGTCCTTTAACATAATCTAACGCTTGTTTTTTCGGTACACCTTTTTCCACCAACATTTCGTAAGTAGCCGAATTTTCATCTAAGGAAGCTCCTCCTGCAAAAGCTCCAGGTATTAGTAAATTAATGGTTTCTACTTTACCATAACTCCATTGCATGGCATAATCTAAATCTAAGCCTGTTCCTTGTTTTGCGTCCTCTTTGGTTAATTCAGACTTTCCACCCCTAATGGTTTCTTTACTATAATCAAAAGTTGTCCATAAAGCTGCGGTATTGGCTAACACTCCGATTATTCCAAAAGCTAATAAAATAAATGAACGTTTAAAAAATACAGGCAACGTTTTCTTTTTTATTGCCTGAACAAACATTACGATAACTATAGCCATTATCATAAAAAAGGCATAATACACAATTTGAGGGTGATTTGCCATAATTGCTAAGCCTGTAAATAAACCAGCCAATGCTCCACCAATAAGCCATCTACCTCTGTATGTTATTAATATTGATGCTATTAATGGTGGTACAAATGCAAGTGTTGTCATTTTACTGGAGTGACCTGCTTCTATAGATAAAAACAACCAAGTGAATAACCCAAAAGCTACAGCCCCCAGCACACTCATTTTAGTATCATATCCAAGTATGGAAAGAGCAGTATAAAACCCTAACAGTAAATAAAACCATAACCACATACTTTTAGGCATAAAGTTTCTTGGAAAAAGTGCTGTATTTAATAAATTAGAATCTGTTTGATATGCTACCTGAAATAACGGCATTCCAGAAAATATTCGTGATGTCCATAAAATCGTTTCTCCTTTTTCTTTATACTCATTACGTTGAGCTCCTGATGCTGCCGCACTCACTTGATCATGACTTAAAATTTTCTTTCCTTGTAATTCCGGATAAAAATAAGCTGCTGCTACCACAAATAAAATTAATACTGCTAAAAGATGTCTTAAAATAGGGTTACTTTTCTCCATGAAATGATTTTTAAATATTGGCTAAAATTAATCACTTTGAACAAAAGACAAAATAAATCACAAAAAAAATCCTGAAAGGTTATTAACCAATCAGGATTTTTTAAATGCTAAACATTAATGAACTTACTTATCTTTTCCTTCTATTTTGTTTCTAAATACAAACTTACCATCAAATTCATCAAGCACTATTTCTGATGCCGGAGTTACTTTCCCTGCTAAAATTTCTTTAGAAAGTTCATTCAATACATTTTTCTGTATCACTCTTTTTACAGGTCGTGCTCCAAATTGAGGATCATACCCCAATAGTGCTATTTTATGTATTGCTTCATCTGTAGCTGTAAGTTTTATGTCATTTTTAGCGACCATTTTAGCCAATATATCCAACTGCAATTTTACCACTTGATAAATATCTGCTTCACTTAGCGGAGTAAACATGATGGTTTCATCAATTCTGTTTAACAACTCTGGTCTGATAGTTTTTCTAAGTAAACCCATTACTTCTAACTTGGTTTTTTCTATCACGCTTTCTCGATCTATTTTTCCCATGTTTTCAAAACTTTCTTGTATAATGTGCGAACCTAAATTAGAAGTCATGATGATAATGGTATTTTTAAAATTCACCACTCTACCTTTGTTATCGGTCAATCTTCCATCATCCAACACCTGTAATAAAATGTTATACACATCTGGATGAGCTTTTTCAATCTCGTCTAACAAAATTACAGAGTAAGGTTTTCTTCTAACCGCTTCTGTAAGCTGACCACCTTCATCATAACCCACATATCCCGGAGGAGCACCAATCAATCTCGAAACGGAATGTTTCTCTTGGTATTCACTCATATCTATTCGGGTCATGGCATTTTCATCGTTGAATAAAAATTCGCTCAATGCTTTTGCCAACTCTGTTTTTCCAACCCCTGTTGTTCCTAAGAAAATGAAAGAACCTATAGGTCGTTTTTCATCTTGCAAGCCTGCTCTACTTCTTCTTACGGCATCAGCAACAGCTGTAATTGCTTCTTCCTGACCAACCACTCTTTTATGTAGTTCATCTTCCAAACGAAGTAATTTTTCTCTTTCCGTTTCTAGCATTTTAGTTACCGGAATACCAGTCCATTTAGAAACTACCTCTGCAATTTCTTCAATCGTTACTTCTTCTTTAATCATTTTTGAGCCCGATTGCATCTTAGCTAAATCTGCTTTAAAAGCTTCCAACCTTTCTTCCGCTTCTTTGGTTTTTCCGTAACGTATTTCGGCTACTTTTCCGTAATCTCCACTTCTTTCTGCTTGTTCGGCTTCGTATTTTAAATTTTCTAATTCTTCTTTGGCTTTTTGAATGCCTTCCACCACTTCTTTTTCAGCTATCCATTTCGCATTTAAACTATTTTTTTCTTCATTTAAATTCGCTAATTCCTCTTGGATTTTAGCCAATTTCTTGTCATCTTTTTCTCTTTTAATAGCTTCACGCTCAATTTCTAACTGCATAATTTTACGTTCAATCTCATCCAATACTTCCGGCTTAGAATTAATTTCCATACGCAATTTTGAAGCCGCTTCATCAATTAAATCAATGGCTTTGTCGGGCAAAAATCTATCAGTAATATAACGTTGAGAAAGCTCTACAGCCGAAATAATGGCTGCATCTTTAATCTGCACTTTATGGTGATTTTCGTATTTTTCTTTAATCCCTCTCAAAATAGAAATAGCATCCTCTGTAGTTGGTTCGTCTATCATCACTTTTTGAAAACGTCTTTCCAAGGCTTTGTCTTTCTCAAAATATTTTTGATATTCATTTAAAGTGGTTGCTCCAATCGCTTTTAATTCACCTCTTGCCAAAGCAGGTTTTAAAATATTGGCAGCATCCATTGCTCCTTCTCCTCCTCCGGCTCCCACCAACGTATGAATTTCATCAATAAATAATACGATATCACCTTCTGCACCAATTACTTCTTTTACTACTGCTTTTAAACGTTCTTCAAATTCTCCTTTATATTTTGCTCCAGCTATTAATGCTCCCATATCTAAAGCAAAAATTTGCTTGTTTTTCAGATTTTCAGGAACATCTCCCGAAATTATTCTGTGTGCCAATCCTTCTGCAATAGCAGTTTTACCAACTCCTGGCTCTCCAACTAAAATAGGATTGTTTTTAGTTCTTCTGGACAAAATTTGAAGTACTCTTCTGATCTCTTCATCTCGACCAATAACCGGGTCTAACTTGTTTTCTTTAGCTAATTCATTTAAGTTTTTAGCATATTTTTTCAATGAATTATATTGCTCTTCCTGACTTTGAGAAGTGACCTTTTCGCCTTTTCTCAACTCCTGAATAGCTGCTTTCATTTCTTTTTCTTTAATGCCGTTGTCCTTCATAAACTGAGCAACAGTATCTCCAGCATCCAGCAACGCCAATAATAAGTGTTCTATGGTTACATATTCATCTTTAAATTCTTTTAAATAGGAGGTAGCTTTTTGTAATGCTTTATTTGCATTTTGCGATAAATATTGATTTCCTCCGGAAACTTTTGGGTAAGATTCTACAATTTTATCTAAAGTCTGTTTGAATGCATTGGTATTAATGCCCAATTTACTCAGAATAAAAGGAGCAACATTCTCGTCCACCTCTAAAATTCCTTTTAGAATATGTCCTGTTTCTATAGCCTGTTGCCCTAAACCTGTAGCAATTTGCTGAGCTTGTTGAATGGCTTCTTGCGATTTGATAGTAAAATTATTAAAGTTCATAGTACTTGTATTAATAAGGTTTTTAAATTTACAATTGGGGCATCAAAATCAACTCCAACTACAAAAATGCATAAAAAACCTGAAATTTTGACTTAACAACAAGCTATTAGCCTGAAATAATGTCGCTTTCAGCAGTTTTTACTGACAAAAGAATTACTGTCTCTTATACACATCTCCGAGCCCACGAGACCTCTCTACATCTCG
>OJGU01000399.1_pt1 | contig 26573 bp, 19 predicted proteins | sample 1594741 | NCBI WGS metagenome assembly OJGU01 (sample SAMN05416841, study PRJEB24817) | seawater metagenome | isolation source: Sea water | place: Canada:Atlantic | collected 2013-07
GTGGGGAAGTGGGGCCGAGCTTCGGAGCCGAGTACCCGGTTGTAGGCACCGGTGGCACCGAGTTGGAAGTCGGACGATCCGTCGGCGCCGACGGGGACGGTTCCGAGCGTTCGACGGGCCGCGCGGGCAAACTCGGCCGACGTCTGGATCTGAGCATCGCCGCGCAGCAGCAGCTCGGCGTCAAGCAGAGCGGCTGGGTGGGCCCGCAACGCCTGCGCGTGCAGCAGCCACCCGAGCGCGGTCGACAACGCCAGGTCTTCTCCGGCCGCCACATCGACCACGAACTGCGAGGGCCCTGTGGTGGTGGGCGTTCGCTTGGCGCTGACTCGATCGAGGACCGCGTGAAGGGTGTCGAGGGTGAGCGCGACAACGATCACATCGCCGGTGATCGCGTAGTAGGCGGTTGGCGAAGTGTCCCCGGCTTTGGGGCCCGCAACCTGGACGATCGCGTGCCCCCGATACTCGGAGTGTGCTCCCCATTCGACCATGCCCGGAGCTGCGGAGTTTGCGGCCAACCGGGCGGCCGCCAGCACGCCCACCAAGGCGGCCTGATTGCTCACCGCTGCCATGACGTAGAACGGGCCTTCGGCCAGCGAAGAGAACCGAGCCAGCCCCCTGGCTTCATCATCGGAGGGGAGCTGGATCCGATCGTCGAGCTTCGCAGCGACGTCGGCGAGCGCACCGCGGTCGAGCGCCCCGACCTCGATCCAACCTCCCAGCCATTCGAGGCCAAGCTCAGCTCCGCCGCCGAGCTTGGCCGCGAGCCCGTCTGCTCGCCGGCGAATGCGAGTGTCTTTCCCGATCGCCCAAGCGAACCGGAGCCCCGGGAGGTCGGCGGGAACTGTGACCTGCGCCTGGGCAACCACGTCACGAATGTCATCGTACGAGGTCCCCTCAATCACCGGGATGACCCGGGCATCCATCGTGAGTTCGAGCCCCCAGTTGGTGGTCGAGACGTCGAATCCGGCGGCGACAGGATCGATCGCCTTTGACCAGTTGTCCTGATAGCCGCTCGCGAAGACCTCGTATCCGCCTTTCTCCGCTTCGGACACCATGACCACAGGGGCCAGGTCGATCAGTGGCGTCAGGAAACTCGGGCGACCCCAAGCCGATTGGGCGCCGTCTTCGAGGTCGAAGGTGATCGGCTCGCCATCCGTATGGTGAAGGTCGGTCTCATCGAGTAGTTCCGATGCCAGCAGGGCCTTCACGCTCGGCGGAGCGGACCCGTAGAGCCAGCCGTAGAGCAACGCCGCGTACCCGGGCTCGAGCAACGCTGCCAAGGCGCGTTGACGACGAGACTGAAGGACTTTCTGCGCGGGCCCAATCACTTGCGCGATAAAGCGGTCACCGAGAAAAAAATACGCATCGTGTGCCTGGGGATCCCGAGCACGCATGTATCGGAAGTCAGGCTCGTCCGACAGACGGTCGCGTTTGCCGTCGATCGACTCAAGGACCGCGGTCGTTGCGGTGGGGCTGTTTGAAACGATGATGTGGTTCTCGAGATTCGTGATGTACTGCCGCAACCCGTCCGAGTGCTCGTAGACGTCGACCGTCCGGCCCGCGAGGGACTCGGTGCGGTGGGTTGGGGCGGGTCCCGTGCTGTGGCGTCGCGCTCGAATGTGACTGAGGGCCTCGGTCAGGCCTTGACCCGGACGGGTCGCGAAGATCGCGGTCACATCAGAACCCTCCCGAAGGTAGGGGTCCGAGCCCACCAGGGCGACTTCGGAAGCGAGGGCAGGGAGTTGGAACATGTCGGCGATCGTCCACGTCAGCCCCAGCTGCGTCTTGTAGCGGTCGACCACATCGTGGCGATGCGCTTCCTCGTCGACCAAACGGCGGCCGGGAATCAGCCAGTGGTCCGCCTGCCGCAGGAGCAGCCCCAAGGTCGCAGGCGACTCAAACCGGAAGAACCAAAAGTCCGCGGGGGTCGCGGTCGCCAGGGGCTCGGCCGGCGGTGATTCAGCCCCAGACTCAGCAAGTACGAAGGTGAGCATTTCGTCGTAGGGGTGCGAGGCCAAGGGAGGCGCCGAGAGGCTCCCGACCGGAACGGTCTGGGTTGTCGCGGAGTCTCGAATCGGGAGCTCGCGGTCGTGCTGCAGCGACTCTTGGAGCGAGACCATGCCAGTCGTGGTGGCCATCAGCCGCGCGATGCCCTCGCGCCGTTGGACTCGTCGGCGAAGCAAAGCTGAAGGGTGCCGATGGTCGTCGGCAAGGTCCTGAAGCCGGCGGCTCGCAAACGCGTGCCATGGGTGCGCGCCGCCGCTGAGCAGTGCTTGCCGGTGCAGACGCTCGCCGAACGATCGGGCCCAGTGGTCCGCGAGCGTGTCGTCCTGACGTGCGCCGAACGAGCGGTTCCAGTCGGCGAGGGGGTCGTCCGGTGGTTCTCCAGCGGAAAGCGGGCACTCGAAGGTCACTTCGTGCCATCCGCCGTCCTCGACCAGGATCCGCCCACTGAGTGTGCCTCGCATCGGAGCCCCGTGAGGGAATCGAACGAGAACCCCGGACCGCCGACCGACCAGAAAGAGGGCCGCAAGTGCGTTCGGATGCCCATCGATGACAACCCGTGCGCCGCGGTCGAGTTGAACGTCCAGCGGTGGAAGCCAGAGCGCGAGGTATTCCCCCGCCAATGCGGTTGTGCCAGGCTCGATGTGCCGCTGGAGGACCTTGCTGCGAACCGGCGCAAGTGCGTGCGGTTCGAGTGTCCCGGTGCGGAGTTCCGGCATCGGGCCTTCCTCGGGGACTCCTTCGATCTCAGGGGTTCCGCAGTTGCAGGCCGAAGCCAGCAGTGTTGTCGCGGCCACGACTGCGAACAGGGGGGGAGGGGTCGTCAAGCGCATGACGACCAAGTTGGATTCGCTCCGCGGGATTCGACCGTGCGTACCGGACTGCGCGGTGGTCGACGTCACAATCGACGCGCAGGTCCGTGCGCACCGCGACCTCAACCGGCCGGAGTCTGCATTGCGAAGACCCCAAGCCGCGCATGCGCTTGCCGAGGCTGCCTGTGCTCCGTGCCACGCTCACAGATGCGTCCGGATCGACGTTGAGGCGACGCGCCGCGTTCAGCGAAATCACCGCAGGCCGCGCACGGTCCCGACTTCCCGATCTGTCACCCTGCCGTTCACCGCGGGGCCCCAAACAGAGACGCCGAGGAGTTCAGACGCGCCGGAATCCGATGGCGCGTCGCTTGCACAACCGACGCCCCATGATGGATTCCCGATCCTGGCGACGAAACTCCTGGGTGCTTCCCATGGTTGCGGTGTTGACCTCCGGCTGCACGACGGGGGACTCCGAGGCGAATGCCGACGCTGGTTCCGGCAGCGCCGACTCCGGGTCCGGGTCCACGGGTGGCTCGAGTAGTGCCACGCCCACGGGTACCTCGGGCGGAGGTCCGGGCTCGGGAAGCGCCGGGACGGAGTCCCCCACGACCGGACAAGACACGGAGGGCGCGGAGGGGTCCACAGCCAATGAGACGGGAGACACGGCGTCCGAGTCTGGGGGCGAGAGTTCCAGCGGCGGCGAGCGGCTTCCGCCCGACGACACCCCGGGGGAACTCAGCTTCGAGACCCCAAGCGAGATCGAGGGGGGCTGGTATCAGTACTATCAAGGGAGCGTCCAATACCGGCCCTCCGGTGAGGTTTTCGCGGTGGCGGTCGGCGGAGGCGTCACCCACGTCGTCAACGACAGCTCCTCGTCTTCGAACCCGGTCGTGTACCGCAGCGATGCCGAGGGCGCCTGGGCGGGCAACGGGAACGTCACCGACCCCGACTTCGACTACGTCCCACGATCGTTGGCGATCTCGCTCGACACTGATCTGCTCCCATCCATCGGGGTGGGTGGCATTCACTACGTCAACTACCCCAGCAGCATCTCGTCCGCCCACGCGTATTCCTACGATGGCTACCTGTGGAACTTCGACCACCCGGCGGCTTCGATGAGCGGCCCCGCACCGCGGAGCCTCGAGATGGTGGTGGACAACGACAATCGACGGCACGTCCTCTTTGTCGGACGGTGGGAGGGGAACGATGACACCCTGATCTACGCGAGCGCGGACGAGGCTGGTTGGGTGCTCGAACCCGTCGCGACCGAACACTACGTCACCTCGCTGACCCAGAAATCATGTGCGCTCGCGGTGGACCCCGCTGGAGATGTGCACGTGGTGTACAGCCGAGACAACCCGGCGGCGCAGGGCAACGAGTCAGACACCGTCATCTCGTATGCGCGGCGCTCCGGCGATGCGGCCTGGGAGGTCGAACTCGTCGAGGACTACTTGATCGTTCGCGACCGCGTCGACATTGCGGTCGGCCCCGACGGAACGCCGCACATCGTGATGGCCGAGGACATGTTCTCGGCCATCTGGCACACCTCACCGGTCGATGGGGCCTGGGAGGCCGAGGTGGTCGACGACGTTGGCGACGTCGGTTGGGGGCACGCCATCGCAGTCGACGACTTCGGGCGTCCGCACCTGAGCTACGTCGATCGACAGCTGCAGCAGATCCGCTACGCCCGGCGCATCAGCTCCGGGTGGGATCGCTACGCGCCGACCGAGAGCTTCCCCGATAGCGCAGGCGGTGGTGGCTGCGGCTACTGCCGCACGGACATCGCGACCGACCTCGGCTTGGACGGAACCCAGCCGGTGATCGTCGTGGGCGGCTTCGACCTCAGTGTCGTCCGCGCGAGGCTGGACTGAGCGGGCTGCTCCTACAAATCGCAGTCGAAGCGGTCCAGCCGAGCGGGGTCGCTCTCGATCTGCACCTGCTCCGCGACGCGCTCCAGGTCCAGCGGCGCGGCCGCAGCTCCCTCGCGCTCGGCTCCAGCCCGCTCCCACATCCGGATGTACAGCTCGGCGGAGCTGTACAGCTGCGAGGTGTCGGCGCCCATGTTCTCGATGTCCTTGACCAGGTCCATCAACAGGCCGGTGTGGGCGAGTCCGAGTTCGTCGAAGTCGGTGCCCAGGCGGGGGACGCTGGCGTCGTTCTCCTGGGCGTTGGCCTGGCACACCCGCTCGCCGCGGAACGTGTCCGAGCACGCGTCCTCGCCGAAACGTGGCCGGGCCTGCTGGATGAAGCCGTTGAAGTCCGCCCCGAGTCCGATGTCGACGCCCAGCGCCTTGCGGCCGAACTCGTACGCCTGCGCGAAGGAACGCGACGACCCGGAGCAGGTGTTGGCGACCTCGCCCCCGCGGAAGGTGTGGGTGGCTTCGGGTCCGGTCCGGAGCCCGAACATGCCGCCGGTCTGCCGAATCATGTCGACGGCCCACGCCGGGCTGGACTTCTCCTGCTCGCCCTTGTCGCCGCGCATGATGTCGCGGAAGTGTCCGTGCGAGATGTAGATCGGGTAGTAGTCCCGGTCGCGCGCAATCTCGAAGATGTCCTCCATCGCGCGCTCGGAGAAGTGCGCGGTGTCGACCAACATGCCGCGGTTCATCATCTCATCGACCAACGCGACGCCGTCGGCGTGAAGGCCTGCGGTGTTCTTGCACTCCTCGTCGACGTCGAAGCCGAGCACGATGCCCTCGGCGCAGTCGTTGTCGACGTGGCAGGTGTCGGTGTACTGCGCGATCTGGAAGATCTCGTTGTGCATCGCGGTGCCGGTGAACCGGTTGTCCAGCGAGTGCACGGGCTGCAGGGTTCGGACGCCGGCGTCGTAGAACGCCTCGAAGGGAACGCGCCAGTCGTCGAACTCGTCCATCACGCGGTCGGCCTCGACACTGAGCACCAGGGCGAGCTTGCCCTCGGAGATGATCCGGCGAGCATCGGCGGGCGTGGTGGCGATCTCAGCCCACTCGGCCCGCTCGGCAAACGCGTGTGCTGCTTCGAGCTGCACCATCACGTCGTCGAACTCGGAGCACTGGGGCCGGGCACGGTTCTCCTCGGGCAGGGCGTTGCAGAGCCAGCCCATGCTCACCGCCGAGATGACCTCGAGCCGAAGTCCGGCTTTCCAGGCATCCTCGAGCTGTCCTTCCCAGGCTTGCTGGTGCGCGATGGTGTCCCAGCGCGGCCAGCCGGCGAAGCCTGGGAACCCCTCGGTCCGATCCTCGTGGTCGCCGGTGTCGCCGTCGGATCCGCGGATCTTGCCGATGCGATCGCCGACCACGCCGCCGCCGGCGAGGATCATGGCCCCGGCCAACGGCATCTTCCACGCGAGCTCGAAGAAGCCCATGCCTTCGCAGGTCTTGGGGGTCAGAACGGGGCGGAGGTCGCTGCGCAGGCGGGCATGGTCCTCGCCGCCGTCGCAATCGACGAGGGCATCTGCAGCGTCCCCATCGTGGGTTCCGTGCAGCCAGCCGCCTCCGAAGGCGTGCTCACCGAACATGTGCAGGTGAAGATCTGCGACACCCTCGACCGGCTCCGGGGTCTCCGCGTCATCGGCCTTGCCTCCGGGACCGCCATCAGCGACCCCATTGCTGCTCGAATCCTGGGCCGGGGCGCACGCGATGCACACCGCCGAAAGCAGTGCGGGAAGGACATGTCGCATATGTGGCTACAATAGGGCACAGGCGGCCCGGCGGCCAGTGAAATTGCCAGGGTTCGCGCGGCTCCGCACACGGTTCGAGTAGGATTGGTGGGAACAATGGCGGAGCGGACGATTGATTGGTGCATCGGGGGATGCCTAGCGATGTTGAGTCTTGCGGCTTGTGGGGGGTCCGCACCGGGTGACGGTGATGACTCCTCTGCAAGCATCACTACGCTCACAACTCTCAGTGGGACGGATAGCGACACCGACCCCGACGCGGAGTCCTCCGGAAGCGACACGGACGCCGGCGGCGAGATCGACTTTCTCGAGGTCATCCCGGTCGAGTCGCTGATCGAGCTCGACCTGGGCGCGCCGACTACGATCGAGTTCGTGGTCGAGGCCAACTACAACGACGGCAGCACCGCCGACGTGACCGCGCAGGCGCAGTGGGTGGTGACCAACGAGACCCTCGGGGCGATGAACGGCTCCACGTTCGAGGTCCCCGGATTCGCAGACCCGTTCTTCGAGTCCACGATCATCACCGCCGCGGTCGACGGAACGGTTGGAAAAGCGCAGGTCACCGTCGCCGCGTACGACTTGGCCAACGACTTCTTCTTTGTCCTCCCATTCAACGACGAAGACGGTCCGCAGGACAAGCCGTTGACGTTCAGCACCGAGGTGAAGTCGCTCGACGTGTTCATCAACATGGACGTCACCGGCTCCATGTCGGAGGAGATCAACAACCTCCGCGCCGCGTTGTCGGGGGACATCATCCCGACGATCACCGCCCAGGTTCCCGACACTCAGTTCGGCGCGGGCTCCTTCGCAGACTTCCCGCTGGCGCCGTATGGAACGGTCGGCACCGACCAGCCCTTCACGTTGCTGCAGCCGATCACCGCCAACGTCACCGACGTGCAGATCGCGGTCGGAACCTACGTCGCTGCGGGCGGTAACGATGGGCCCGAGTCCAACATCGAGGCGCTGTATCAGATCGCGACCGGCGAGGGACTCGTGGCACCGGCACCGACGAACGTCGCGCCCAACATGGTCGGCATCGGGGGCGTCGGCTTCCGCGAGGGGTCGTTCCCGCTCGTCGTGTCGATCACCGACGCGTTGAGCCACGACCCCATGGGTAACGCTGCGTGCGACTTTGGCGGGCCTGAGGTCTACGCCGGCGCGGTCGCGACCAACGCCCACAACCAAACGCAGGCGATGGATGCGTTGAACTCGATCTGCGGCCGCGTCATTCAGATCGCGGTTGGGGCGACCGGAACGTGTTCGGCCTACGACGACGGGGTGCAGTTCGCCGAAGCGACCGGCGCGATGGTGCCCCCCGAAGCCTGGGACGTCGCTGGACGTCCGGCGGGATGTGTTGCAGGGCAGTGCTGCACGGGACTGTTCGGTGCTGGCGTGGCCCCGGGCCCGACCGGCTTGTGCCCGATGACCTACCAGGCCGACGCGAACGGCACCGGGGTGGACAGCTCGTTCTCGAGCGCGGTTTCGCTGCTTGCCGCGTACGGTCAGTTTGACGTCACCAGCATGGTCACGGGCGTCGAGGCCGACGTCGACGGCGAGGCCCTGCCGGCGGGAACAACCACCGCGGACTTCGTCCAGTCCGTCACCCCGTTCGACCACGGCCCGGTGCCGCTGCCGGGCGTTGCAGATCCTGTCCTCACGCCGACCACGTTCGAAGGCGTCGTTCCGGACACCGACGTGATCTTCACGGTCACGGCGTTCAACGACTTCGTGGAGCAGGGCACCAGCCCGCGGCTGTTCACGGCCAACATTCAGGTGCTGGCCGACTCTTGCGGTGAGCTGGACGATCGGGACGTGTTCATCCTGGTCCCGCCCGAGGAGCTGCCACCGCCTGCGGGCTGAGCCCTTCTGCGGCTGTCGAAAACCGACCCCCGAGGCTCGAGGCCCGGGGGCTTTTTTCTTTAAATCTTCCCGATCGACTGCGACAAGCCACGGACGGGTCCGTCTTCGTCGACATCATGGGCGCCATTGCAGCGATCGTCACCGCTATCTCCATCATCGTTCTGATCTACGGCCTGCTGATGCGTCGCAAGGCGTCCAGGATTACCAAGGCCGATCACCTGCAGTCCGGAGCTGCCGGCTCGACGCCCGACGGTAAGGCCGTCAGCGTTCAAGGTCGCCCGGTCGCACAACCGCTCGTCTCCCCCGTCACCGGAACCCAGTGCCTCTACTACGAAGTGGAGATCGAAGGCTTCTGGAAAGACGGCGACAGCAAGAAGAGCAAGACCTACTACGAGGACAAGCAGGGCCAGGTCGGCGTGGACGACGGCTCCGGTGTGCTCCCCCTCAACCTCGCCGGCGGCGGCGACTTCGACCTCAAGCAGACCTTCGAGGAGAAGCACAAAGAGGGCATGTTCGACGATCTCAAGAACGCGGTCGGCAAGGGCAAGGCCATCGAGTTCGGCAACTTCCAGTTCCAAAACCCCGTCAACTCCAAGGCGAACGAGTTCGTCTGCACGGAGAAGGTCTTCCTCGCCGACGGTGGCACGGTGTACGCAGCCGGGTACATGAAGCAGGGCGTCCTCTCCGGCAAGGGCCTGTTCTCCTTGCTGGTCAGCCCCAAGACCCGCGAGCAGCTTCTCGACGAAGCGCTGGGCAACGCCAAGAAGGCACTCATGGGTGGTGGCATCGGTGTTGGCGTCGGCGTCCTGGTCGGCGTCATCTCCAACTTCATGTAGCTGCCAGGTCTTCGGACCCCCGGGCCAGCGCGCAGCTTCGGCTGTTCGCTGGCCTTCTTGCGTTCGGCGTCGAGCCTCAGTCCGCGAGTCGGGCGCGCAGCAGCGTGGAGTCGGAGTCGGTGATGTTTCCTGCACCGCACCCGCCGTTCTGCACAGCGTAGACGTAGCCGTCGGGTGCCTGCGCCCAGGCGTGCGCGCTGGGCAGGTGTCCGATGTGCGTGTCGAGGGTCATCGAGCCCGACTCATCGACCTCCAGCAGGCGCAGGGAGCCGGTACAGGCTTCCCCGACCAGGGTGCGGCCGCTGAGCAACCCATCGTACGGATCGTTGCCCTGGTCCCGGTACGACACGGCCACGAAGATGACGCGGCTTTGCACAGGGACGGCATCCGGGTTTTCGGTGACGTACTTGTCGATGCCGTGCTCGATGGCGATCAGAGGCTGCGAGAGCCCTTCGCAGTCGCCTTCGCAGGGTCCCTCGGAGATGCTCCACCCGAAGTTCTGGGCGGCGGCCGTGACGACGTCGATCTCCTCGAAATCGTCGGCTCCAACATCGCCCACCCAGTAGAACCCGCGCTCGTCCAGGGTACCCGTCCAAGGGCTGCGGAAGCCGTAAGCATGCACGTCGCTGTTGGGGAACGGGCCATCGGGCACCGGGTCGTAGCCGGTCTGTGCCAGGTCGCGTCGCGGGATGATTCGGATGAGTGAGCCCAATCCGGTGGCGGTGTCCTGGGCATTGGCCGGGACGTTCTTCTCCCCGAACAGCGCCCACATCACACCGTCGTCGTCGAACCCGATGGCGCCCACGTTGTGCCAGGGCCGGGTCGCGTTTTCGTAGCCCAGCCGCAGCACTTCGGTGCCCGAAGCTCCGGTCGCCGCGTAGTCCGAGGTGTCCCAGACGTAGCGCTCGATGACGCTGTCGGTCTGGCTGACGCAGCGGCCGACGTAGAACAATCGGTTGGTCGAAAAGTCCGGGTCGAAGGCCAGCGAGATGATGCCGCAGTCGGAGTCGGTGTGGGTTCCGGCGATGGGTACCGTGCCCAACTCGGTCACCGTGTCGCCGTCGAGGCCGTAGTGCCACAGCGATCCGTTCTTGCCGAGCAGGACGAACTCGTTGGCATCCGGCAGGAACTTCATTCCGGTGACCTCGGCTCGGCTGCTCGGGAGGCTGAGCGGTTCGAACGCGAGGAGTTGCGGCGCGTCCGGATCGTCAGTCTCCACGCTGGCGGTCTCCCCAGCCGACGTGTTCTCTCCAGCGTCGGAGGGGCAGCCTGTCGTGGCGGCGAGCAAGAGGCATGCGCCGAGTCGGTACAGAGCGTTGGGCATCATGAGCAGCTTCAATCCGGGGCAACGGTGCTGGGACACACCTGCGGCGCTGAGTCCCGTATGCCGGTGAGCCTACACTGCATCTTTGGCGGGGCAAGGCGTCCGCGAAGCGGGTGTGGGGCCACCGGGAACGATGGCTCAGCCCGGTGGGACGAAATCGTCGCAGGTGTCGTCGATGAGGCCGACGACTTCTTCGAAGAAGGGCACGTAGCTCGGTGAGCAGATGCTTCCGATGCGTCCCTGGCCGCCCCACAAGTCGACAAACTCTCGAAGCCGGGGGCTGTCCTCGCCGCAATCCTCGTCTTCGTTGCCCAGCAGGCCCAACACCACCACTGCGCTGGGATCGCCGTTCTTGGCTGCGACCAGGTCGGCGACCCAGTCCGGGGCCAAGCCTGGGGTGCCGTTGGCGGCGGCGTCGTCCTCGTCCGAGATGACCGTGATGACGAGGATCGCGTCATCGCGAAGGAATCCTCCGTTGCAGGCTCCGGCGGGTGTTGCCTCGTCGAGCGCGCTGAGCATGGAGCCGATCGGGAGTTCTGCCGAACCACGGGCATTGGTGCCGACCCGGGCCGCGCAGTCGAATGCGCTGTCCAAGTCCGTCTCCGTGGAGTCGATGTAGCGCAATCCCGAGGTGAAGGAGCACGCGGCATTGGTGGCATCGGAGCCCCGCGGGAAGTTGATGCCGGCGCCCATGATGTCGCAGGTTTCGGGCGGCGGCGGTGCTCCGCAACCTCCTGGAAGGCTCGAGCATTCGAGGAAGTCCAGGCACGTGGTCGTGCACAGCGGGATGTCCGGGTTGTAGGGCGTGCAGGTGTTGTTCGTCACGCAGTTGGACCCGACCGCGACCGGGCAGATCGACGCACAGTCGACCGGCCCCGCGGGATCGGTATCGATGACCATGATGTTGTAGTCCTGCGCTTGGCCGAGCGCGGTTCGGATCGCGTCCACAAACCCTGGAAAGCTCGTGACCAGCCGGTTTTGGTACTCGGCCATGGAGAACGAGTTGTCGATCACGAAGAGGAAGTCGACCTTGCCGCAGCCTCCCGCTTGCCCGCCGCTGCCCGCAGGCCCGACGTCGAGCTTGAGCTCGCCCGTATCGTCGTCCGGCGAATCGGTGTCCGGGGCGGAGTCGGAGTTCGAACCCCCGAGGGTCGACAGCGAAGCCTGGCCGTTGGTGTCTTCGCGCTCTTCTCCTGCGCACGCCGCCATGAGGGGCCACGAGAGGAGCAATCTATTCATCCACGACACGAATCAACGTATCACGGTGGGGTCGAGACCCCGTCAGGGCGTACGGACCCAACTCGCAAAGGCAGCAACAAACGCGGCCAGGTGTTCGCGGGTCCCCGTATCGGTCAACGTGCCCGCCGCATCGAACTTCTCCTTCGCCGCGCCCACGAGAACCTCGGGGTACGGGAAGACCGGTGCTGCCATCCCAAGCATGATGCCTTTGAGGTGAGCTTGTGCCCGCGCGGTCCCGACGACGGAGTACGAGGCCCCGAGCATGGCGGTCTTCTTGCCCGCGAAGACGGATCGGTATGCGGGGCGAGATGCCCAGTCGAGTGCGTTCTTGAGGACGCCGGGGACGGAATAGTTGTACTCCGGCGTCGCGATCAACAGCGCGTCCGCGGAGGCGATGGCGGCTTTGAACTCCGCGACGGTGGCTGGATCTCCGTCGGCCGCCAGGTCGCCGTCGTAGTGGGGAAGAACTCCTATCGACAGGGTCTCGAACGTGACGCCGTCCGGGGCCACGTCCCGGCATGCGTTCAAGAGTCCGCGGTTGATCGATGCTTTGCGCAGGCTTCCTGCGATGGTTGCGATGTTCATGACGAGGTCCGAGGGCTAGGGGAGGTCGAAGACGAGGACTTCAGCCTCGCCGTTGGCGGTGAGTTGAAGGGCGCCCGGATCGTCGGTGCCCACGGCATCCCCAGCGTGGAGGGCGTTGCCGGCGATCGTTACAGAGCCGTTCGCGATGTGGACCCATGCGCGGCGCCCCGGCTGGACAACGTGCTCGAGGGTCGTGCCGCCACTGAGCAGGCCCGCAAGCATCACGGCATCTTGCCGGATGGTGATGGACCCGTTGCGACCGTCTCCGCTGGCGACGACGCGAAGTTGATCGAGTCGCTGCGCCCGCGTGAAGTGCTGCTGCCCATAGTGGGGGGCGCCGCCGCGCTCGTTGGGCTGGATCCAAATCTGTAGGAAGTGAACGAGCTCGTCTTTGGACCCGTTGAACTCGCTGTGGGTCACGCCCGAACCGGCCGACATGTGCTGAACGTCTCCAGGGCGGATGACCGAGCCGTTGCCCATCGAGTCCTTGTGTTCGAGCGTCCCCTCGAGCACGTAGCTGATGATCTCCATGTCCTGATGGGGGTGGGTGCCAAACCCCATTCCCGGCTGGACACGGTCCTCGTTGATCACGCGCAGAGGCCCGAATCCCATCTGAGCGGGGTCGCGATAGCCGGCGAAGGAGAACGTGTGCCGGCTTTCGAGCCAGCCGTGCTCAGCGTGTCCCCGGGCGTTGGAGCGGCGAAGTTGAAGCATCTCGCGACCAACGTAGGCTGGACTTGCCATGTCGTAAAACGATAGAAAATGCATGTTCTCGTCACAAAAATTGATGTCATCCGCGATAGCCTCGGAGGTGGTGTCACGCTCCTTCTTGCTGATTTTCGCCGGTCTCGTCGCATGTGCCGGTGGTGACCAGAACCAGCCCAGCGGCGCGACGCTTGGCTCTGGATCCGACAGCGCGGAGGACACCGAGGTTCCGACCACCGGGATTTCTGCCGGCGAGACGGCATCTACGGATCCGTCCGCGACCGCGACCTCCGCGACCGATACGACGAGCGGGACCTCCGGTAGCACGGGAGTGCCGCAGGGGTCGTCGAGCGAGGCGGAGGGCTCGACGTCGACTGGTGGGAGTGTGGAGAGTTGGCATCGGTACTCGCTCGACACGACCCTGGGCACCTGGTCGCAGGTCCCGCTGCACGAGATCTGGGTCGGGGACAACGCACCGCCGCCGACGGGCATCACGGCAACGACGTCTCTGACCCACTTCGACCGGCTCTTCGTGATCACCGACGACGCGATGGTCTACGAGCAAGCCGATGGTGTTTGGCAAACGCCGGAGCCGCTGGACCGCCGATTCCCAGCGGCGGCAGGCCTGGCTGTCGATGCGATGGTCCACACCCCCGGACAGGTCGGGGACGACGTGGAGGAGTTGTTCTTGGTCGCGACGCCGGTTGCGGTTGTCTATTCGCAGTTTGAGAACGGAGGCCTCGAGCTGTCCCAGGTGGCTGATCTGGTGGACCAAGACGGCGGGGCCCCGCAGGGCAGCGTTGACAACATCTGGACGATCGGACGGGCCGACCCGTCGGGCATCGGGTCCGACGCGGACTGGCTGGTGTGGCACCAGGCGTTTTCCAACGGCGACCTGTGGCGTTTCAACGCCGCGTTCGTGTGGGAGCAGACGCCGCTGGACGACAACGTCTACTTCACCGGAGCCGCCGGGGAGCCCGACCCCTTCAGCGTCGAGGCGGCGTACTACGACGACGCGTTCGAGCGGGCGCACTTCATCGCGCCGTGAGGGCTTGCTGGTGGCCACGCTCGATCGCCTGACGCTCGACCAGCTGCGTGTGTGGGTCGCCGTGGTCGAGACCGGGAGCTTCTCGGCCGCAGGTCGCCGCCTGGGGAAGGTGCAGTCAGCGATCAGCCAGTCGGTGGCGACGCTCGAGGACGCACTGGGAATCGTCGTGTTCGACCGCGCCGCCGGAAAAGGAACCCTGACCGCGGCCGGAGGTGCGCTGTTTCCTCAGGTCCGCGGTGTCTTGGCTTCCGTCGCGCGACTGGGGGGCCACGCGCGGGCGTTGGACGCTGGGCGCGAAGCGGAGCTGTCTGTTGTCTGTGACGCAGTGTTCCCCCAGGCGGTCCTCGTTGCGCTCGCGTCTGCGCTGGCGGTGCAGTTTCCAGATGTCGCGCTGAGGGCCGAGACGGAGGTGTTGCAGGGAGTCGTCCAGCGCGTCGTGGCCGGCGCGTGTCAGCTTGGGGTGATCGGGCCCGATGTCGAGGTTCCCGAGTCGTTGGAGCGGACGCTCGTTGGCGCGGTGCAGATGGTGCCGGTGGTGGCCCCCTCACACCCGCTCGCAGGACGCGGGGCCGCCGACGCCGGGTTGTCGGAGCACGTCCAGGTCGTGCTGCAGAGTGCCCAGGGGGGAGCCTTACCCGATCGAGCGGTGCTGTCCCCTCGGACGTGGAGGGTGGGCGAGCTCTCCACCAAGGCCGCGTTGCTGCGTGCTGGGCTGGGTTGGGGCAATCTCCCCGCCCCGGAGGTCGAGGTTGACCTGCAGCGGGGTACCCTCGTGCGCTTGCAGATCGCCGCCTGGGGCGAGCATGCCCACGACCTTGGCTTGAGTCTGATCCACCGCCGGGATCAGGGGCTTGGCCCGGTATCGACCTGGGCGATTGAAACGCTTCGGTCGCTGTGTAGCCGGCGCATCTGAGCGAGAGGAGCCCGACGACGCAAAAAAGCCCCCTGCCAACACCACTACGGGTTCAGGGGGCTTTTCCGCCGAGAGCGTGGGTCGGGCTCAGCCGTCGCCTTTGATCTCGCCGCGGGCGAAGATCGACGCGACGTAGGTCAGCACGTCGGTGGCCGAAATCTCGTCGTAGCCGTAGTTGCGGATCAGCCGCTGCTTGACGACTTCGATCTTCTCTTGGGCCTCTTTGTCGACGACGTTCGAGACCAGCGAGGTGAGCTTGATGCTGTCCTTTTGGTCTTCGAACAGCTTGAGCTCCAGGGCTTTGTACAGCCGCTCGTTGGTGCGGAAGTCGAACTGCTTGCCCTCGATCGCGAGCGCCCCGATGTAGTTCATGATCTCGCGCCGGAAGTCATCCTTGCGAGACTCGGGGATGTCGATCTTGGACTCGATCGAACGCATGAGCCGCTCGTCGGGCTCTTCGTCCTGGCCGGTGTACGGGTTCTTGACCTTCTCGCGCTGCGTGTATGCCTTGACGTTGTCGATGTAGTTGCCACACAGGCGTGCGATCGCATCTTCGTCGGCCGAGATGGCGCGCTGGACCTCGTTCTTGACGATGTCCTCGTACTCCTGCTTCACGACGGCGAGCAGGTCGGTGTAGCGCTTGCGGTCGTCCTCGTTGGTGATGAGGCTGTTGTTGCGCAGCCCGCTCTCGAGCTCGTTCATCACCATGAACGGGTTGATGCTGGTCTGGCCGCGCTCGGAGACGAGGCAGTTGGCCAGCTTGTCCTGGACGTAGCGAGCCGAGATGCCGTCCATGCCCTCGCGGTTGGACTCCTTGCGCAGCTCCTTGACCGTGTCTTGCGTGAAGCCGGGCAGGGTCTTGCCGTCGTAGAGCTTGAGCTTCTGCATCAGGCTGAGCTGGTGCTTCTTGGGCTCCTCGAGGCGGGTGAGGATGGTCCACATCGCCGCCATCTCGAGGGTGTGCGGGGCGATGAACCGGCCGCGCACCTTCTTGGGGTTGTAGTCCTTGACGTAGATCTTGGTCTCTTCGGACAGCTTGGTGATGTACGGGATGTCGATCTTGACCGTACGGTCACGAAGCGCCTCCATGAAGCGGTTCTCCAGCAGTCGCTGGTACTCCGCCTCGTTGGTGTGGCCGATGATCACCTCGTCGATGTCGGTCTGCGCGAACTTCTTGGGCTTGATCTTCTGCTCCTGGGTTGCGCCCAGAAGGTCGTAGAGGAACGCCACGTCGAGCTTGAGAATCTCGACGAACTCGATGATGCCGCGGTTGGCGACGTTGAACTCGCCGTCGAAGTTGAACGCGCGCGGGTCGGAGTCCGAACCGAACTCGGCGATTCGGCGGTAGTTGATCTCGCCGGTCAGCTCGGTGCTGTCCTGGTTCTTCTCGTCCTTGGGCTGGAACGTGCCGATACCGACGCGGTCCTGCTCGGAGATGAGAAGACGACGAACCCGGATGTACTTGATGACCTTCGACCAGTCACCGTTGTGGAGCTGCATCAGCTCCGCAAAGATGTAGCGGCACGCGGGGTTGAGCTCGCCTTTGACGTGGGGGCGGTAGCCGTCCTTCTCCAGGCCCAGCTCGGTGATCGCTTTCTCGCGCCACTCGGGCGGGATGAGCTTGAGCGGCTCCTCGTGCATCGGAGAGGGGAAAATCTCCTGGCCGGCGATGAGGTGTTGCAGCTCCTTGGGCAGCACCCACTCGTACGTGAACATCGCGCCCTGAACGCTGCGGCTGTACTCCTCCATGCCGATCTTCAGGAGACGGGCGATGGTGGACTTGGCCGAACCAACCGGGCCGTGAAGAAGGATGATCCGCTTCTCGGTGCCGTACCGCATGGCGGCGGCTTTGAGCACGGACACCAGCCGCATCAGCGGGATGTCGAGCCCGAAGATCGCGTCGCGACCTCCATGCACCTCGTCATCGAAGAAGCGGTAGTGGATGATCTTCTTCTTGTTGTCGACATACTCCTCAGTCCCGTGGGAGATGAGCATGTCGTAGAGCCGCTCGTGCGCGGTTCGGGCGATTCGAGGGTTCTCGCGGACGAGGTCGAGGTACTCCTCGAACGTCCCTGACCAGTGCAGGTCTTCGTACCGTTTGAAGTCTTGGAGCGCGGCAATCCGTTCGACGAGGCTCGACATGATGTGCGCGGACGGTACCACGCACAGGGGCACGAATTGGGCTCGACGAACGCGTCGCGGGGTCTGCGCGGTGTGCCGCCGGGCACGTGTTGGCGGGCCGCTTGAATCTTGGCGCCGATCTGTCGTTCTCTTTGTCTGATGTGGACACCACAAGGACTGTGGAGCGTGGTGCTGGGAGCAACGTTTGCGCTTGCCGGATGCAGCAAGGTTGTCGCGGAGCCGGTTGCCAAGGCGCCCGCGTTCGAGGCGAAGGGGCAATCGAAGTGCTCCGTTGCGGTCAGCCAGGACAAGCCGTTGGTGGTGGAGTGGCCCTCTGCCGACCGGGCCCAACTCGAAGCCCGAGCCAAGACCCGGGTCGTGGTCATCCGCTATGACGGTTGCGAGCTGGAGATGCTGCCTCGCTGCGAAGCGCCGGGCGCCTATGCGTACACGTCGGTGGCCCCCAAACAGGACACCGTCCACATTCGGAACCTCGACGAACTCTACGCCGAAGTTCCGGCCGGCGCGGTCAGCCTCGAAGGCAAGCTCGCGGCTGCGGGCGAGTTGACCATCGACATGATGATGGTCGGGCGCTTGGACACCGACACGCCGGTGGTGACGGCCAACGAACTCGAGGGCGACTGCGCCGGTGCGACCCACGTCATGACCGGCATGACCGTGGGGGCGTTCGAGTTCTTCGCGGGCGCCAGCGCCGAAGCGGGTCTTGGTGTGCGAGCCGGGCAAGTCGGCGCGGGCGCGCGTGGAGAACACGTCAAGGAGACGCTCACGCGCGATGGAACGCTGGAGTCGTGTGTCGAGACAGACGCACCTCCCAAAGGCTGCAGCGCGCCGCTGCGGATCGAGGTCGCGCGACTCGGCACGCCCCGAGCGATCGCGACAACCTCGGTTCCGCCAGCGGAGCCCGAGTCCCAAACCAGCTGTCCGAATGGGTCCAGGATGCGGGACGGAGAGTGCATCAAGACCCGCATCGTCAATGAGGTCTCTTGCCCCGATGGCTCGAGTTGGGATGGTGCGAAGTGCGTCGGCGCTGCGCCCGTAGCGTCCGACCCGGCGACGGCGGGCCGCCCCGCGATGCTCTGGGATGACGCTCGCGAGGGGGACGGATGGGCCTGCTACGTCGGAACCACGACCAACGGCGCCCATGGAGAGTGCATGCGCAATCACATCGACTGCGGCCAGCATCTCGCCAAACGCAAAGAGGCCGGCCGTATCAAGAGCGACCTGCATCGGTGTGATCGCCAACCGGTGGCGCAGTGTTTCCAACTCCAGATCAAAGCGGGTGCGACGCCTCGCAGTTTCTGCTTTCCGACCCCCGCCATCTGCGAGCGCAACCTTCGGGACATCGAGGAGAACCGAGAAGACGTGGGAGTTGTGAGCCGGTGCGCGCAATACCGATGACCCGCGAGGCGTGAATCCATCCCTCGGTCCGGTCCGCGTTCCATAGATTGGGCCACCGGCGGTCATGGCGTTGTTGAATGCGCACCGCTTGTTTCGTCCTCGGCAGTCTTCTCGGTCTCTTGCTCCCCAGCGGGGCGCAGGCACACGAGGATGGGCACCCCAATCGGGTCGTGCCCCGGTATTCGAGCTATCCCTACGCCAACCACACCCCAGGATATGTCCGGCGCGTGGCCTCGGCGGACTCGGGCGGAGAGGATGCGAAGCTTTGGTCGGTCCGGGTCGCGGGCGAAGGCGGGTACCTGGGCGCGCAGGGGTGGAGGGCAGGGGGCCGCGCACTCCTTCGATACTGGCGATTGGGGCTGTCCGTCGACGCCCACCACTACAGCGGGTGGGGAGCGCAGAAACCATTCTACCTCGGCGGAGCCCACTGGACCCTCGACCTGGTCCAGCGTCCCCACTTCGGATTGCGGGTCGGGCCGGGGGTGCTCGCTCGCGCCAACGCGGAGATCCCGATCGGCGGCCGACCCGAGGTCGAGATCGGACAAAACGTCATGACCGAGGTCGACATCTTTCCCATTCACCCGGTCGTGGCGAGTGGGCGGTTCGACGTGGGAAGACTCGGCGACACCACTGCGGTCTCGGGCCGAGCCAGCCTGGGCGTGATGGTCCGGCGACTCGAGGTCTCGGTGGCGTACGAGGCGAAGCTCATCGGAGAAACTCCACTTCGCGGGCCGCAGCTCGGGCTGCGCGCTTGGTTTTGAACGGCACCGGCAAAGGTAGGCCCGCATCGCAGGAGGTGTGACCGTCCCGTTCGTGGTGAGTTGCGAAGCGCAAAACCGAACCGCGCGTTCATGCGCGCGTCGGTGCATCGCGACCCCACAAAGATCGGCAGACCCCACACAGTGGGGACCAGGAAGGGACACTCCGGTGGTACGATTGCGGGGTGAGACGTCGGAAGGGAGCAACGATGGGCATCTTGGCGGGGCTGGGTGTACTTGCCCTCGCTGCGATGAGTGTGGGGATGCCCGACGCCTGCGGACTGGGGTCGAACGCGGTCATCGGACCCGAGGGGGGCATCGTGCTCTCCGAAGACGGTCGGCTCAGCCTGGAGGTTCCACAAGGGGCACTCGACGAGCCGACCGAGGTTTCGATCGAGGCGGTGCCCTGCGAGGTCGAAGGGTTGGCGGACTGCTACTCGGTGGGCCCGAGCGTCGTGCAGTTCGCTCTGCCGGTGACGGTGGTCTACGAGGCCGCCGAGCTGACGAGCATGGACGGCGTTGCGCTCCTGTACAAAGGCTCGACCGGCTGGATTCGAATGCCAGACGCTCAGGTCGATCTCGAGGACGAGATCGTCATGGGGACGATCATGGTCGCGTCCTCCATCTCTGTGGATGCCCGATAGACAGACCGTCCCCGAGCGGACTGCGGCCAGGGTCCTTTGGGTCGGAGCGGAGCCCCCAGATGCGGCACCGCGCCTCGAGGTTGTCGTAGAGCGCGACATCGGGCGGGCGTGTGCACTCGCGTCTGAGGACGGCTGGGATGCGGTTGTCGTCGAAGGCGCGCAACCGGAGACGGTCAAGACCGTGCTGGGCGAGGCGCGCGGTGGTGAGCACAACACGCTGCGCATCGCGGCATCGACCTACGAAGACCTCCCCGCCCTCGTTCGCGAGGTGGACGAGGGAGTCATCGAACGCGTGCTGGCGTGGCCGGTCGAAGGGGCCCAGCTCGCACGCGTCATCTTCGGTGAGGACCCGAGCGAGTCGGTGGTCGGACGGCGAGCCCTCAACGCGCCGGCCGAGCTCTCACCGGGCGCGGTCGATGAGCGGCTACGGCAGGTGGTCACGCGCATCGTCGACATCCCCACCGCGGTGATCCGGCCGATCCCCGCAGACGAACAGGTGCCGACGGTCCAACTCGTGGTCCCGGTGACCGAGGCCCTGCTCGAGTTGCAACGCGATCTTCCTCGGCTGCTCGGTTGGCCACTGAAGGCCGATGGCTCCGCGGTGGGCCGGGCCTATCGAAAGCATCCGGTCCGAAAGATCCTGGGCGAGCTCTCCGAGGCGCAAACGGTCTACTGTCTCGGCCGGGACAACTTCGCGTACGTCGCGTGTTTCCCCTGGCAGGGCGGCAGCAAGGTCACCCTTGTCATCGGCTACCAAGATCCAACGTCGGGGCGGGTCGCTTCGCTCCACGAGCATGCCGTCGCGCAGGCCATCGAGTTTCCTCTCCCGACCCGCCACCGGCAGTCACCGCTGTTGTTCTACGACCCCGACTACGACTGGGTCATCACCAAGAACTACGCCGGGCCCGACCGTCGGCGGAAACGGACCTCGTTTCTCAATCGGTATGCGTTTCGGGGCCGACGCAAGGCGCTCATCCCCAACGAGTTCCGCAGCGCTGGCGCGTTCGTGGACAGCGCGCCCCGGTGGGCCTGGAGCGGCGCGGCCATCTTCATGCTGCTGTTTGCCGTCGATACCGCAATGACCGCTCGGTACGTCGGCTCGGGCAGCGTCGCGGAGCTCAACCCCGTGATGCGATGGGGACTGCAGCAGGGCCTGGTCGTGTTCCTGACCTTCAAGACCCTGCTCGCCGCGGCCGTGGTGGTGATTCTGTTGCGCTGGCATCTGTGGCAGCCGGGGCGCTGGATCTTCGCGGCGTGTCTGGCGATCTATCTCGCCATCGACATCAACTGGATCCTCCTGCAGTTCTCGGGCACGGCGGGGTAGCGCAGGCGCGGGCGGGGTGGTCTTGCGCAAGGTGCGCTCACGAGGGGGGCCGCCCAGTGCATGCCCATCGCACCGGTCGGACGAACCGGCTGGGTCGAAGCATGCCGGACAGCCCCGTACTGCCCTGTCCGGCCCAGGATGGGTCCGTTGGGGACGGGCGCGACCGCACAGCCGGGCCCCTCGAAGAACGCCAGCGGCGGGCTCGGGAACGCACGGCGAGGCATCGACCCTGATATGATCGATCTGAGCTCTGCTCATGATCTCACGCATCGACAAGGACCACAGCAGGTTCCGCGAAATCGTCCGCGGGAAGATTCGCGACAACCTCCGCAAGTACATCTCGCGCGGGGACATGGTCGCTCGAAAGGGCAAGGACACCGTGTCCATCCCCATGCCCTCGATCGATATCCCCCGGTTCACGCTGGGAGGCGGAGAGCAGTCGGGCGTCGGCCAGGGCGAGGGCGAGCCGGGTGACCCCGTCGGCCAGGGGCAGGGCGAAGAGGGCGAGGGTGCCGGCAAGGCCGGTGAGGGCGAAGGCGGCAAGACCCTGGAGGTCGATGTCACCCTCGACGAGCTGGCGTCGATCATGGGCGAGGAGCTTGGGCTGCCGCGCATCGAGCCCAAGGGCAGCGACAGCCTGCACACCAACAAAGATCGCTACGTCAGTCTGCGCAGTACCGGCCCCGAGTCGCTGCGCTCGTTCAAGGCGACGTTCAAGCGAGCGCTCAAGCGGCAGCTGGCCAGCGGCACGTACATGCCGGGCAAGCCGATCATCACGCCGGTGCGCGAGGACAAGCGCTACCGGTCGTGGCGCACGGATCCCAAGCCCCAGAGCAACGCCGTCATCATCTACATGATGGACGTCTCGGGCTCGATGGGAGACGAGCAGAAGGAAATCGTCCGCATCGAATCCTTCTGGATCGACACCTGGCTGCGCAGCCAATACCAAGGCCTGGAGTCGCGCTACATCATTCACGACGCAACCGCTCGCGTGGTCGAGCGGGACACGTTCTTCCGCACCCGGGAGTCGGGCGGCACGATGATCAGCTCGGCCTACAAGGTCTGCTCCGAGCTCATCGAAAAAGAGTTCCCACCGGAAAACTGGAACATCTACGCGTTCCACTTCTCGGACGGAGACAACTGGTCGGTGGACGACACGGGCACGTGCGTCAGCCTGCTCAAGAACACGCTCATCCCCGCGTGCAACCAGTTCGGCTACGGCCAGGTCGAGAGCCCCTACGGCTCGGGCCAGTTCATCAAAGACATCCGCTCGGCGTTCCCCAGTGATGAGAAGCTCATCACCTCGGAGATCACGGGCAAAGACGACATCATGGACTCCATCAAAGAGTTCCTCAAAGGCGGTCGCTAAGTGGCTCCGATTCCGGATTACCTCCGCGAGATGCAGATCGAGATCCAGGGCTACGCCGATGAGTACGGCCTGGACTACTCCACCCAGATCTTCGAGATGCTGGACTACCGAGAGATGTGCGAGATCGCCAGCTATGGCGGCTTCCCGGTCCGGTATCCGCACTGGCGTTTCGGGATGGAGTACGACCACATGATCAAGAGCCACACCTACGGGCTCTCCAAGATCTACGAGTTGGTCATCAACACCGACCCTTGCTACGCCTACCTGCTCGAGGGCAATAGCTACGTCGATCAGAAGCTCGTGATGGCCCACGTCTACGGCCACAACGACTTCTTCAAGAACAACAATTATTTCGCCCGCACCGACCGGCGGATGATCGACTTGATGGCCAACAGCGCGGCTCGAGTCCGGCGCTACATGGACCGCCACGGCGTCTCCACGGTCGAGTCGTTCATCGACACCTGCCTGTCGATCGACAACCTCATCGACCCGTGGGCGCCGGTCCGCGAGCGCGGCCGAGATGATGGGGACGATGGGGCTGCCGATGACGACCCTCATGGCCGCCTGCGAAACGTTCGCGGCTACCTCGAGGACTACGTCAACCCACCGTCGTTCATCGCTGAGCAGAAGGAACGCGCGGCGGCGGAGAAGGAAGCCAGCCGGCGAAAGATCCCTCAGCGCCCCGAGCGGGACGTCTTGGGATTCCTGATCCAGCACGCACCCCTCGAGTCCTGGGAAGCCGACGTGCTCGGCATCATTCGCGAGGAGGCCTACTACTTCCTGCCGCAGATGCAGACCAAGATCATGAACGAGGGATGGGCCAGCTACTGGCACTCCCGGATCATGACCGAGCGGGCCCTCAAGGCGCCGGAGATCATCGACTACGCAGACGTGGTCTCCAGCGTGTTCGCGACGGCACCGGGCCAGCTCAACCCTTACAAGCTTGGCGTCGAGCTGTTCCGCGACATCGAAGACCGATGGAACAAAGGGAAGTTCGGACCCGAGTGGGAGAACTGCACCAACAGCGAAGAACGTCGGGGCTGGGACAAAAAACTTGGCCTTGGCCGCGAGCGCATCTTCGAGGTTCGCAAGCTCTACAACGACGTCACGTTCATCGACGAGTTCTTCACGCTCGACTTCTGTCGCGACAACAAGTTCTTCACGTTCGCCGAAAACCGACGGAGCGGACAGCTGGAGATCGAGACGCGCGAGTTCGAGAAAGTCAAGACCAAGCTGCTGTCACAGCTGACCAACTTCGGTCAGCCGTTCATCTACGTCACTGATGCCAACGACCTCAACCGCGGTGAGCTGCTCCTGGGACACCGCCACGAGGGGGATGACCTCAAGCTGGACTACGCACGCGACACACTCCGCAACCTCGAGCGGGTGTGGCGACGACCGGTCTCCATCCTCTCGGTGGTCGACGACAAGGCCAAACGGATCCGCTACGACGGGTCCGAGGTGACCATTTCGGATGAGCCCACCGCGTTCACCGTCTAAGACTGCTAGGGTGCGTGCACCGTGCGGGTGATCGCTTGGCCGGCGACTGACGTAGGTCGCGTCCGCAGTCACAACGAGGACAGCCACCTGATCGATGGTGAGCTGGGCCTCTACCTCGTTGCGGATGGCATGGGCGGTCACGCCGGGGGTGCTCATGCTTCTGCCCTGTGCGTGGACGTTGTCGACAAGGTTGTCCGAAAGGGCGTGTCCACGCTCAGCGCAGTCCCGCCACAGGAACGTGGGGCCACGATCTCCGAGGTCCTCGCGGCCGCCGCCAGCGAGGCCAGCGCCCGCATCTTCGATCAGGCCGCCGCCGATCCTCGCCTGCAGGGCATGGGCACCACGCTCACCGGGATGTTCCTGCATGGTGAACGGGCGTACGTCGTGCATGTCGGGGACTCGCGCGCCTTCCTGCTGCGCGGCGGCTCTGCGCGTCAGCTGACCAACGACCACTCTTGGCTCAACGAGCAGGTCCAAGCGGGTTTGCTGACCGAGGAGGAAGCCTCGGTGTCCGACCTCAAACACATCATCACCCGCTCGGTCGGCTTCGAGCGGCATGTCGAGGCAGACGTGACCTCGGCCAGCATTGCGCCCGGCGATGCGTTCCTGTTGTGCTCCGACGGGATGTCGAACTACGTCGAGGTCGATGAGATCGCGGCACTTGCGCGGGACCATTGGTATGCCGATCTCCCGCGGGTCTGCACCGACCTCGCGAACCGACGCGGTGGGGACGACAACATCACGGTCATTGCCGCGTTGGTGTGCAACGACACGGATCAGCGCCGGCCTCCGCGCGCGACTCCGCGCGGATCGACCGACACGCTGCCTCCTACGGCCTGAATTCGCGGCCTGAAAAGCGCCGTAAGTTCAATGGCCTAGGTCGCCTGCGGACGAAAACTCACTTTTTTTGACCGGCCCCGGAAAAAGCCACGTGGGGTGGAGTCTGACAGGTCGGATTCTGTGAGGGGCGCAGGGGCAGGGTACGTGATGACGAGAAACGGAACGCTTGGAACGCAAGGAATGGTCGCCGCACTGGGACTGCTGGCACTTTTCGCCGCCGGATGCGACGCCGGAGACGGAGATGGCGGGCAGTTCGCTTCGGGAACCGGGCCTGCCACGGGCGCCACCGCGGGTGACGACGAGGGCGGCAAGCAGGACGACGGCGACGACGATGGCGAGGGTGAAGACACCAGCGACAGCGACGACGGTTCCGACACCAGCGACGACAGCGGCGAACCCTCCGACAACGAGGACGTCAAGGAGTACATCGAGGAAGCCAAGATGGAGTTCCCGACGTACGAGGACATCCACGTCAAGGTCATTCAGCGCACGTGCACGCCCTTCCAGAACGTGTGCCACAACAACAAGGAGTACCCAGACCTCCGGACCCCGCAGGGCGTCATCGACCGCATCGGTCGCCCCTGCAACCTCAACGAGGTCTACAACGATCCCGAATCCGTCTTCAACGGTTGCGAACCCGCCGGGGACCAGCTTCGGTTCCTCGGCGGTGGCAACGACGGACTCGTCGTCGAGATCGGCTACGTCGACGTGACCGACGATGGTGCCGGCGGCGGCACGGTCGCCATCGCCGTCAAAGACACCATCCCCTCGAGCATGAGCTCCGGTAGCGTCCCGGAGACCGCCGTGATCGAGCGGATGATCGGCGGAGTGATGCAGACGGTCGGAACCCTCGACGCTGTGCTCAGCTACGCGCCGGGTGGAAACTCGGTCACCGTCATCAACAGCATGTCCTTTGATGACGATGCGTCTCTGCTCGAGACCGACGTCACCTACGGCGACCCCAACCGCGACGGCATCTACGGCGCGAGCATGGACCAGCCGATGCAAGAGATCGCACCGGGCGACCCTTGGAACTCCTACCTTCTTCAGCGGCTTCAGGGCAACGTGCCGGGGAGCCCGATGCCGCTGGCCAACCAACCGCTCAACGCATCCGAGGTTGTTGCAATCGCGTGCTGGATCGAAGGCACTGCTGATGAGGGCGGGGCCGAGACGGACAGCGTCATCAACTACGACGACTGCGAGTACGCGGCCGAGTTGGTGGCGCCGCCCGATGGTGGTGGCGCCACCCTCTCGGGTCACATCCAACCGATCTTCGACCAGTCGTGCGCCTTCGCCGGCTGCCACAGCACCAACAGCCCCGCGGCGGGCTTGGACCTCACCGAGGGCAAGTCGCGAGACGCGTTGCTCGAGATCGCTGCGATGCAGGCCCCCGATGTTCCGTTGGTCACCGCACTCAACCCGACGAACAGCTACCTGATGGTCAAGCTGACCTCGATGGGGACCTCGGGGCAGCGGATGCCGATCAACGGCGATACGCTCAACGACAGCCAGCTCGAGTTGGTCCGCACCTGGATCCTCCAGGGCGCACCGGATAACTAGTCTGTAGGGCTGTCTCTTATACACATCTGACGCTGCCGACGAGCGATCTAGTGTAGA
>OJGU01000400.1_pt1 | contig 26512 bp, 20 predicted proteins | sample 1594741 | NCBI WGS metagenome assembly OJGU01 (sample SAMN05416841, study PRJEB24817) | seawater metagenome | isolation source: Sea water | place: Canada:Atlantic | collected 2013-07
CCGCGACTCCGGGCGCTGCAGGGACACCGGGACTCTCGGTCACCCCCGCCGATACCGCGGTCGAGGCGCTCCGCCTGGCCGGCCTGGCGGCGATGGTTGTCGCCGGGGCCCAGCTGTCGTGGCGCGTGAGTGCGGCGGCCGTCACAGCAGCCGGATTGGCCGTCTCGTCGCTGGGATTCGTGCACGCGCTGCTCGGCGCGACGTCGGTCTACGGGGTCTACGCCCCGGTGCACCAGACCCTGCTGCCCCGCACCGCCCTGCTCGGGAGCTTCATCAATCCCAACCATCAGGCCGGTCTGTTGCTGCTCGCGGTGTTCGCCGCAGGCGCGCTCGCGGTGGATCAATTCCACGGAGCCCGGACCGCCCGAGACGCCGCTCGGGTCACCCAGCGCCGCGAGCGGGCGCTGGCGATGGTCGGCGTGTTGCTCCTGCTCGTGCCGGCGCTGCTGCTGTCGCTGTCGCGCGGCGCCCTGCTGGTGTTTGCCCTGCTCGCGCCGATCGGCCTCATCGTTGGCCTGATGCGGCCGCCGGCGAGTCGCGGCACCAAGCCCCATGCCCAACGCCGCGGACCCATCGTCGCCGGCGCCCTGGTCCTGGCCGGCCTGGTGTTCCTGGTGGGTCGGCACGGGCCGTGGGCCGAGTTGCTCGCGCTCTTTGACGACCCCGGCCGGGCATTCGAGCAGAAGCTGGGCCCCGCTCGCGACGGGTGGGGACTGCTCGCGCAAAGCCCGGTGCTGGGGACGGGCCGCGGCACCTTCATCGATCTGCTGCCCCTTCAAGCGCCCGGCGACGACCTGGTCTACACCCACCTCGAGTCCACGCCCGTCACCGCCCTGCTCGAGTGGGGGCCGCTCGTCGGCGGCATCGCACTGCTCGCCACGGCCGCGTGGTGGGTCAGCGCCCTGCGACATCGCGCCAAGGGTCGAGAGCGCCGAGCCCGGGCGCTTCTGTTGCTCGGCATCGCGGCGGTGTTTTTGCAAAGCGCTGTCGACTTCTCACTGGAATTCATCGGCGTCGCCGCACCGATGGCCGCGCTCGTTGGCGGCCTCACTCCCCATGGACGCGGGACCCTGGGCCGTCGAGTCGTCCTACGCGTGGTGCCCGGCGTCGCCCTGGCCTCGGCAATTGCCATCGTGGGGCTGGCCCCCCACACCTGGACTCGCCGCGTCGCTACCAACGCGCAGGTCTCGACGGGGGAGCGAGACGTGTCTGACGCCCTGCGCTGGCGCCCTCTGGATGGAAGCCTTCACGCCGTCGCCGCACGAATGGCCCTGGCCCGGGGAGACATCGACATCGCGGGCGCCCATGCCGAGCTCGCAACGCGGACACAATCGGGCTCGATCGACGCCTGGTTGATGCTCGCGGCGGTCTGCGATCGGCGCGGAGAGCCCAAAGCGCGAGACGAGGCCGTGACGCAGGCGCTCAACCGCGTCCGGGCTCCCGCCCCTGCCGCGTTGCTGGACGACATCCGTGCCCGGTATCCCAGGCCAGAGCAAGCCGAAGCCATCACCCCCACCCGTCCCCGCGCGTTCAAGGCCGTGGTCCGCGGCCTGCGGGAGGCCGGCGGCTTGGACCACGCGGACGCCATGGCACGCGCACGGGCGCGTACGCACCCCGACGATCCTGCCCCCTTGCTGGTGCGAAGCCGGGTGGCGTTGGAGCGAAACCAGGCCGCGCTCGCGTTGCACTTCGCCGAGCTGGCGCGGGCCAGCAGTCCGCTGTGGGCCGACGCTCAGCTCGCCGTCGCCCGAGCGACCGCGCGTCGCCACGGGGTTGTCGCAGCGCTGGATGTCTTGGAAAGTGCCTCGGAGCTCCCGCTCGAGCCCCGCGAGCATGAGCGCATCGACGAACTGCGGGTCCGGTTGCTGATCCGCGAGGGCGGATCCGAGTCGTTGCAGTCCGCGCAGTCGTTGGCCGAGGACCTGCTGCTGCACAGCATCGACGCCCAGGAACGGACCCGGCGCCGCGCCCTCGTCGGTGACGTCGCGCGGGCCCGCAACGGTCACTGACGCCGTTCTCGTCGGATCACCGCGCCCGGACGTCCCGGCCGGCTTGGCGAGAGCGCGGCGACATGCTTGCATGGAGGCCATGCGATGCGCCCTCTTGCTCGGTTCGGCACTTCTGGCCTGCTCGAGCGGGCCAGGGCCGCAGCCGGCCGCAGCCCCGCCCACCGTGACGCCCAGCGAGGCCACCCGCGCCCGCGCCCAAGCCCCCGGTCCGTGCCAGGTGCGCAACGAGGGCTTCGCCGGGGTGAGCGTCACCGACATCACCTACGACGCCGGGCACAAGGTCCGAGCCGTGCAGCGCGGCCCCTCGGGCGAGCGCCAGACGCTGTGGTCGTATGACGACGACGGCCGCCGAACGCGGCAGGTGGTCATCGAGGGGGCTTCGATTCGAACCCACACCTTCGGCTACGACCAGGGCGTACTCGCCTGGGAGGAAGTGCACGATGCACAACAAGACCGCATCGTCGTGCGAAGGACGCGGACCTACGACGCCGCTGGCAAGCTCCGGGAACGGGATGAATCCCAGTGGGTTGCGGGCGCGTTCGTGGTGACCGATCACCATGCGCTGCACTACGACGAATCCCGCGCATTCGTGTACGAGCTCCGAACCAAGACGCCGCCGGGCGAGCCCCCGGTCGTGCACAGCATCACGGTCGATGTCGACCGCCAGGGCCGAATCATCGCCCGCCGCGTCGACGAGGGCATGACCGGGAGCTTCGAACGGGTCTCGCTGTACAGCTACGACGAACAAGGAGGCCTCGCCACGCTCACCGAGATGAAGGGCGACGCGCTTCACACGGTCGCCCGCCACACCTACGATGAGCAGGCTCGCCTGGTTCGGACCGAGGTCGAGGACGGCCAGGGCAAGCCGCTGGGCGTGACCACCTACGCGTTCAGCTGTCCGGGGTGAGCGGCACTTCACGAATCGCGACGCCAGCCTCCGCCAACATCCCGGTGCTCATCTCGAAGTCCTGCATCCACCGCTGCGGGATGTCGAGACCGCCGGGGAAGACCACTTCGTCGACGCCGGCTTGGATCAGCGACCGCGCGCATCGGGTGCATGGCGGCCAGGTCACGTAGGCCCGGCAGCCCTTGAGTGCCACGCCGATCCGGGCGGCATGCATGATGGCGTTCTCTTCCGCGTGGCAGATCAGCGGGTACTTCTGATCGCGATCGGTCAGGCGATTGTTCGAGTCGTCGATGCCGCGGGGGAACCCATTGAAGCCGGTGCTGCGGATCTCCCGGTCGGGGCCGACGACCACGCATCCGACCTGCGTGGAGGGATCCTTGCTCCATCGCGAGATGTGCACGGCGAGTTCGAGAAACCGAACGTCCCACTTCGAGGGCTCCATTGCGGCGCAGCGTAGCAGCCTGGCGTGACAGCGGGCGCGAAGGATCGGTTGGCGCTCACGAGTGCGCGGCAACCCAGGCGTCCAGGGCGGCCTGCTCCTCGGGCCAGCCCTCGAGCCCCGCGCGGGCAGCCTTGGCGAGCTTGAGCGCGTCGGCCAACGGGCCACCGGTCTCAACCTGGGCCCGCGCCAGCGCCCAGCCGGCGATCGCCTCGACGTCGCCGTACCCCTCGTGCTCGCGGATCTTCAGCAGCGCCGGGCCCAGGATCGCGGATGCCTGAGCGTGCCGACCGGCCTCGACCAACGCCCGGCCATAGTAGGCGGCGGTGTCGGGACGCAACGGATCGTCGTCGGGCAGTGAGGCGCGAGCCGCCTCATACCCAGCTCGGTAGGCATCGACGGCTGCCGATGCGTTCTGCATCTGGCGCAGCGCATCACCGCGGTTGAGGTGGTTGAGGACGAGCCACGGGTGGCCGGGGTCGAGCGTCTTCGCGTAGACCTTGCCTGCGGCCTGGTGCTCGATCAACGCCTCGGCGCCCTGCCCTCGGCGGGTCAGCAACCGGCCCAGCGTCTCCCGGCGATCGGCGGTCTTCATGTGCTCGGGGCCAAAGACCGCCGCGTCGATCTTGGCGGCCCGGCGCACGACCGTCTCCGCCTCGTCGTAACGCCGCAGGTTCTTCAGCGTGATGCCCAGATTGACCAGGGCCGCGCTGACCGAGGGGTGTTCGGTGCCAAAGGCGGCCTCGAGCTCGACCAGCGCTTCGCGGTAGGCCGCGACGGCCTCCTCATTGCGTCCCGCCCGGCCCAAGCCCGAGGCCCAGGAGGTGCGGGCGATGGCGACGTTGGGATGCGATGCGCCCAGCGCTGCGGTCCAAAGCGCAATGGTCTCCTCGTAGTGGGCAATCGCGGAGTCGGTCTTGCCCTGCCGGCGCAAGACGTCGCCGAGCCGCTGGTGGACGATGCCGAGGTCGAACCCCGCCTCGGCCGGCGTCGCGGCCAGCGCCTCTTCCAGCTTCTGCTCCGCGACCGCGTACTCCCCCTTGCGTTCGTGCAAGCCGGCCACGTTCGTCATCAGGCGGTCTCGCGCGCCGCCGGTCTTGTCCAGCGCGGATGCGGCGTGTTGGGCCCAGAGCATGCCCTCGTCGTGTTTCTCGAGCCGGGCCCCGACGACCCAGACCAGCCGAGATGCAGCGTCGGCGACCAGGGCGTGGGCTTCGGCCGCAGTGCCTTCGAAGTACGCCCGTTCCAGCGCCTTCGCCGAGCCAGCCATGTCTCCGGACCGCTCCAAGGCCCGGCCCACGACCAGGGAGGCCTCGGCCACGACCGGTGAGAACGCGGTGGCCTCCGCGGCCGCAAGGGCTGCCTGCGCCTTGGGCAATGCGTCGCTCACCCTCCCGCTGCGCGAGAGCCCCACCGCTTCGTCGATCAGCGCCCGGGCATCGGTCACCGCGCGCGCGAGCTCTGGGTCGGACGGGACCCGGTCCCCCTGGGCCAGCGTCTCCGCCTCCAGGCAACGGTCTGGCTCGGTCAGCGCCGCGGCTGCCCGGGACGCGCGGTCGACCAGCTCGACCCCCAGCGTCTCCCCTTGGGTCCACGCGTCGAGGAGTGCGGCGGCCTGTCGTCGTTGGCGCTCCAAGCAGTCGAGCGAGCGTTGCTGCAGTGTTGGGCTCGAACTCGCCGTGCAGGCCTGGTCCCAGGCTTCCGCCCACGACACCTCCAGCGCCTGCATTCGTGTGTCGACCCGAGACCAAGCCTCGGCCGGGGCGCGGTGTCCCAAGCCGTCGAACGCCTCCTTCACGGCGCGCTGAGCCTCGCCCGCCCACCGAAGCCCCTGCGTCTCGCACAGCACGCCGTCCCCCGCGGAGGACCCCGCCCACAGGGGAGCCGTGCTGCCCACGGCAACGACCGCGGTTGCTGCGACGATCATCCCGGTCCGGCGACGCCTGCGAAGGCCGCGGTCCAGCGCCGTCAGCAGGGCATCCATCCCGCCCACGCGCTCGGCCGGGTCGGGGGCAAGCCCTCGGTCGAGCAAGGCGTCGAGCCAGCGCGGCACCGAGACGCCGGCGGGGCGCGTGGGCGGACGCTGAGACTTGAGCATCGACAGCTCCAGCATGGTCTTGGCCGACCACGGGAGCACGCCATACACGGTTTGAAACAACGCCGTACAGAACGCGTACGCGTCCGTGGCCTCGCTCGGCGCGACCCCGTCGAACTGCTCCGGAGCCATGAAGGCGGGGGTCCCGATCCATCGCGGGCCGGCCTCGCTCTCGAGCGTCCGTGACTGTGGCTGCTCGCCGGATGCCGACGACCCGCCGGTCGCCTCCAGCCCCGGCGAGGTCTCGAGGTCGGCGGAGGGAACCTGGGCTCCGGCCCGCAGTCGAGAGATGCCGAAGTCGCTCACCTTGGCCCGGCCCTTCGCGTCGACGAGCACGTTGCCGGGCTTGAAGTCCCCGTGGACCAGCCCGGCCCGGTGCGCGCACGCCAAGCCCTCACCGGCCTGCCTCATCAATGCCAGGGCTTCACGCAGGGGGAGCGGCGCAACGGCCTCGACCCCTCGGTGGCGAGAGATCCAGTCCGCCAGATCGCCGCCCTCGACGTACTCCATCGCGAGATAGGCGACCCCTGCGTGCTCGCCCACATCGAACACGGTCACGACCTCGGGGTCGCTCAGCTTCGCCAACATGCGCGCCTCTTGGACGAGCTTGGGCCACAGCGGGTTCACCGTGGTCATCGGGCCCGACGGACCCTTCTGCAGCAGCTTGAGCGCGACTTTTCGATCGAGCTTGGCGTCGAACGCCGAGTACACCGCCCCCGCGCCGCCCTCTCCGATCTTCTCGACGATCAGGTAGCGGCCGATGCGGGTCCCCGGCGTCAGGAACGTACGCGGCTCCGACGACGACTCGACCGGCGTTTCCGCCTCGTCGAGCGGCACGGTCGGGGTCGGAGGGCTCGCCACGATCTGCAGTATCGCCTGCGCGCGGCGAGATGTCAGGGCCCAGATCCCCGGCGCACGCGGCGGGCTCAGGGATCGATGCAAGGGCCGGCTTGCAACCCGACGCCGGTGAACATGCGCAGCTCGTCCAGGTTCGCCTCGAGCTCGGCTTCGGCGCGGTACTCCCCATCCGAGATCCCGAGGCTGGGGTGGTCGTCGGCGACCGCCTCATAGAAGAACTGGGTGCGCTGCCAGAGCAGCTGGACCGCCTCGACGTACGCCGGCTGGCTCTGCGCCCAGGCGTAGAAGTCTGGGTCTTGGGTTCGCGCGCGGCGCAGGTAGAACTCAAGGAACACCAGCATCGCGGCCGACCCGTCTCGAAGCGACAGCCCGAATCCCCCGAAGTACTCGCCGAACACCGACATGCCCGGCACCTCGTTGACGTAGCAGGAGGTCTCGTCGAGGAGGCTTCCAAACCCGCGCGTGCCTTGGTCGCCGGTCAGATAGGTGTCGGCGTAGATGCTTTGCGCCAGCGCCGGAGGCAAGTCGGCGAGGATCTGCGAGCGCGCGAAGCCCTGCTCGGGCGGCAGGTAGAGGATGAGGTCCTCCCGCATGTACAGCGACGCCGACTGCCCGACGTCGATCGCGTGATAGGCGTTGAACAGGTGGGTCTGTTCGTGGACCAGCGTGTCGAGCCAGCCCACCATCCCTTCCCAGCTGTTGGGGTCCGAGAACTGCGACCAGTACGGGTCGTCGCGCTGCGCGTCCAGCAGGTAGGCGCCGGCGGGGTATCGCCGGTTCATCGCTTCGATCACGGCGTCTTGGAAACCCGCGCCCCCGTAGCTGTTCACGATGTCGGAGATGTCGGCGTCGGGGTCCAGCGGCTCGCTGTAGCACAACGGATCGCCGCCATCGCTCTCGCTCGCGCCGGTGGGGTCGTCGGTGCCCGCTGTCTCCTCGTCGCCGCCGGTGCTGCCGGTGGCGTCGTCGTCCGAGGTTCCCTGGGACGCACTGTCCCCCGACGTTTCGGGACCCTCGGTCGGCCCGTTCCCGGTGGGGTCGGCGTCACTGTCTGAAGTGCCGCCGGCTTCGGACGCGCCGGTCATCAGCGGCACGCCGGGTTCGTAGGGATCGTCAGCGCATCCGGTGGCGAGGAGTACGACGCATCCCAACAAACGACGGAACATCACACTCAGTGCCATATCGTGAATGCTTGCGTCGTGTCTGCGATCCGGCCCATGCAAAGAGCAGCAGGAGAAACCAGGGCCGGGCCGGGCCGCCGGTCTGGCAGCCCGAGGATCCGCCCTCCGCCAAAGGTTCCCCGCTCCCGCTCGACGTGTCCGTAGAGGTCATTGGCGCGTCCCCGGTCGTTCCGGTCCCCGCCATCTCTCCGGTGCTCGTTGCCTCTTGAGGGGTGAACTCCACCTCAAAATCGCTCACCCGGGTCAAATGCAGGCCCTGATTAAAAAACGCCAGGTACTGGGTCGAGCCTGGCTCGACCTCCATCTCGAACTCGCCGTCGTTGATGCTGGCGATGTGCCGGTCCGGATCCGCCTCCACCGTGGTCGCGCCCTCCTCATCGACCGCGTAGCTGAACGCGACGGGCGTCTGGGCCTGGACGAGCACGTGCAGGTCTCCCACCGGCGCCCATCCGGGATCCGGCACGACGCTGAGTGTGTACCGAACGGTCATTCCACCCGCATCGTCGGGCACGTCGACCCGGACCTGCATCGGTGGCGGCCGCATGGGGTCGAAGCGGCCCCGGGCGCCGTAGCGGGGCCACAACCCCAACGGACCGCGAATGTCCTGCCACGCCGAGATGCGCTCACAGTCGAGCAGTCCATGCGCCTGCAGACCCGCCTCCAGGGCCACGCGAGCCTCGGAGCCCAGCGCGGCCTCGGCAGAGACGAGGATCGCATCGGCGGCCTCTTCAAACGTCGCGTCCTCCTCGAGCATCGCGACCGCATCGATCACCGGCCCCACCAGCGCATCGCCGAGCACCGCGTGGGCTTCCCACAGCGCCCCGGTCAAGGGCTCGGAGTCGGCGTGGATCTGCCCGACCAAGTCCTGAGGGCATTGCAGGTCGTTGTCGGCGCTGCGCGGGGTGCCGCCGTCGTAGGCCCGGACATACTCCGCATGGCCAGGATCTCCGGTGAAGACCGCGGCCACGAAGTCCGCCAGCGACTCTCCAATCGCGCCCGCATCCTCCACCACGCCCTCGCTGCGCCGGCGCGCCAATCCCAGCACCCGCCCCTCGCCGAGCTGTGCGGCGATCGTGCCGTGGGTCAGCTCGTGGGCCACGATGTCGGCGTCGTAGCCCCAGTCCGCGGCCGGGCCCTGACCGAAGAAGGCCAGGAAGCTGCAGTCCCCGGTGTAGCCAGCGTTCGCCACCAGGATCGAAGCGTCGCCGGTGAAGCCGCGGTAGTTCGCCACCACAAGCCCAGACTCCCCCGCCTGGACGCACAGCGGCATCGGCAGCCCATGCTCCGCGGAGAACTCGGCGTAACGCTGGGCGTGCACGGCGATCGAGGCCGCCGCGAAGCTGTCGTCCTCCCGGGCGTGGTCCGCATCGGAGAGCGGCGCATCGAAGACGAAATCCCCCGCCTCGCTCGGGGCGACCGGAGCCAGCACGCACGCCGCCAGCGTGCCCGGGTCCTCGCACTGCCGCACGTCGAACGTGCCGTCGACCAGCCCGTCTTGCGGATCGCCGACGCCTTCGAGCTCGAACACGGTGGGCGCCTCGTCGAGCACCGGGTTGCGCGCGAAGGCCGAGGCCGAAATCCTCCGCACCTGGTCGGGCCCGACTGTGAGTGCCCCGCTGGCATCGTCGATCCACACCACCGGTCGCTGGCCGGTCGCCGGATCGAACCCCACCTCGACGCGCCAGCGGACCGAGCCGTCGGAGGGACGATGCTCGGGGTGGACGGAGCGCACCACGAACCCCGCGGCGACCACCAGCGCCTCGACGCCCGAGGCCGTCTTCGACGGCGTGCTCCAGCCCGAGGCCAGAATCGGAGCCCCGGCTCGGACTTGGCGGACCTCCCCGTCGTGGATGAACCACCGGGGACGATCGGCGATCCTCAGGCCGGTCGGCGCCACCGCCTCGGCCTCGACGATCGAGGTGAGGCCCCGCGAGGACACGGTTCGCTCGCGAAGGACGACCTGGGGTGGCAGGGCCGCGGTGGCGACTCGTCGCACTGCGTCTGCCGAGGGGCCCGGTGCCAGAGTCCAAAGCGCTGCGAGCCAAACACCGAACACGGCCCAGTCTCCCCCGCCCGGTGGGCTCCGTCGAGGCGAACGTGGTACAGGGTCGTTTCGGGCACGATGTCGGGCGCATCGCACAACCGTCTACGGCGGTGGGATCACGGACACTGGGCCGATTGGGTGGTCCCAGCGGTTGTGGCATCGCTGTGGGCGCTCCTGCTGGCGGCCGCCGGTGACTCGGGCATCGCCACCCGGCGCGGCCTGGTGTTCGTCGGCGGACCGGTGTTGTTGCTCTCGGGCTTGCACGCCCGCATCACCGGGTATCTGCACGCGCGTTCGCGGGCGCAGCTGCTGGTCCTTCCGATCCCCCCGGCCTCCCACTTCCGGGCCGCCCGTGCCCGGCACCTCCGCGGCTTGGCCGAGACGTTGGCGCTGGGATCGGTCGCCGTCCTGGCCGGACTGGTGCCGACGGTGGGTTGGTCAGACGCCGCTCCTTTGGTGCTGGACTGGGCGGCGTTGGCGGTCATCGCCGCCCTGTTTGAGCCGATGATCCCCGCGGCCAGCGCCGCGCTCGGTCGCAGATTCGAGGAGGGCTCGTGGACCGACGAGATGCAGCGCCGGGCTGGCGGAGGCTGGACCCTCCCGGAGACCTCGGTGCATCTGTATGCCCCGGCCGCGGGCATCGGTCTGGCCGCCGCCTCGGCCATGCCGCTGCAGATCGCCTTCGATCTCTCCGCCGATGGCCGCGCTGTCCCCGGCGGGCTGTGGGCGGTTGGGCTGGCCGCGGTCGCCGTCGCCGGCCTCGCCTGGCTCGTGTCTCCGAGAATCTATGGCCTTGGCGTGTTCGAAGCCGTGCCCTTTGTGGCGGAGGCCACCCGCACGCTTGCCGGTCCCCCGATCCCCGAGCCCACGCCGGCAGCCATCGCGCACCTGAAGGACCCGGTACTCCGGCTCCTGGTGCTCGGATTCTGGCGCGAGACCCCGGCCCCGACCCTGCGCTTGCTCGGCATCGCGGGCGCGACCGTCCTTGTCGGTGCCTCCTCTGCCCCCGGTCCGGCCCACGTCGCGGTGTGGCTGGCGACGGTGCTGCTGTGGTTGGTGCCGGCCACGGTGCTTTCCCGTAGCCGACCGCTTCGCGCCCGGATGCTCTCCACGCTTCCGTTGCCACCGGCCCAGCGAGACGGCAGCCATCCGCGCGCTCTGATGATGCTGTGGGCCCCGGTGTTGCTTGGGACTGCCGTGGTCCTGCTCCGCCTCGCGATAGCCCTCGGAAGGACTTCCCCATGACTCACCCCCTGCACGCGACCGCGATCTCCAAGCGCTACGGCCCGCACACCGTGCTCGATGCCGTTGATCTTCACGTCGACCCCGGCGAGACGGTTCTCTTGCTCGGACCCAACGGCGTGGGCAAATCCACGCTGCTCGGCAGCGTCTGCGGGACCGTCATCCCCGACACCGGAACGGTGTCGATCGGCGGACACGATCTGAAACAAGCGCCGCTGGCCGCTCGGGCCGCGCTGCGATTTCTCCCGCAAGAAGTTGAAGTGCCCGCGGGTCTGACGGGGGAGGAGCTGCTGCAGTTCTACGCCGATGTGCACGGCGATCCGTCCGGCATGAAGCGGGCCCGCGAAGCCACCCAGCTCGACGAGGCGTTGCCTCGCTTGGCCAGCACCTATTCGGTCGGCATGCGACGCCGATTGGCGTTTGGCGGGCTGCAGCTTGGCGAAGCCGCCCTGTACATCCTCGATGAGCCGTTCGCCGGCGTCGACCGTGAGGGTCGCGAACGGATGGCTGCCACCCTGCGCGACCTCGTCGCCCGCGGTGCGGGCTTGCTGCTCGCGGTCCACGATCGAGACATCGACGACATGGAGGCGTTCTCCCCACGGCGCGTCGTGCTGTCGCGGCCTGCGGAGTCCAAGGCATGAAGGTCGGAGTCTTCGGCGCGGGGGCGATCGGGGCCTCGGTCGGCATCCGTCTCTCTGCGGCCGGGATCCCGGTGTCGATGGTCGCCCGGCCCAGTCTCATCTCGGAGCGCGAGACGCTGATCAGCCGAGGCCTCGATGGTCATGCCTACCGGCCCGGCGACGATCTGGTGTTGGACGAAGACCCGGCGATCCTGGGCGACGTCGATCTGTGCCTGGTGACCGTCAAGTCGCGGCACACCGACGAAGCCGCCGCCACGCTGGCCTCTGTGCTGCCCCCGACCGCGGCCGTGCTGTCGCTGCAAAACGGCCTGCGCAACCCCCAGCGCCTTCGTGCGGCGCTCGAGCAGCCCGTCGCCGGCGGCATGGTCAGCTACAACGTCGTCCGCCCCGAGCCGGGGACCTTCGTCCAGGCGACCAAGGGACCCATTCTGCTCGGGCAGCTCAGCGATGCGGCCGGGGACGCCCTGGTCCAGCTCACCGCCGCCGCGGAGTCGGTAGGAATCCCGCTGCAGGTCCGGCCCGACATCGAGGACGTGATGGCCGGCAAGCTTCTGCTCAACCTCAACAACGGGATCTGTGCCGTCACCGGCGTCACGATCGCCGAGTCCCTGCGCGACCGGACCCTGCGGAAGTGCTTCTCGATCCTGATGCGCGAGGGACTGCACGTCCTGCGGGAATCCGGGCTGCGTCCGCGCTCCATCGTCGGGCTCCCCCCAGGGGCCATCATCCGCCTGCTACGGTTGCCGAACTTCATCGTGCTCAACGTGGCCAAGGGGCTCGTCGCGGTCGACCCTGCGGCCAAGTCCAGCACCCTGCAGGACATCGAGGCGGGCAAGCCGACCGAAATCGACGACCTATGCGGTGAAATCGTGCGGCGTGCTGAGGGACTCGGCCCCGCGGTGCTCGCGATCGCGAACGGTACGGTGACCGACGCCGTCCATGCGCTCGAGGGGCAGGAAGATCCCGCGTTCTGGTCGCCGGACCGACTCCACGGCGAGCTGATCACCAGACGCTGACAACGCGGCGGCCTCAAACCACGAAGTCGATGTTCGCCAGCCCGGCCTCATCGGGGTCGAGCGCCATCACCGGGTTGAACCACGCATCGCCCGCGTTGAACGGATCGCCCTCGAAGTAGAGCTGGCTGGTCAGTCGCTCCGCACCCCGGACCCAGACCTTCACGTGGACGTGGGCGGGACGGTACTGCGGCCCGTTGAGGTACCACCCAGGGCGCAGCGTATCGAACGCGTAGCGGCCTCGGCCGTCGGTCGCGACCTGCCCGTAGTAGCGGTACGCCGCGGTCGAATCGTAGGTCGCGTCGTTGTCTCCGGGCTCTGCGCCCGGGGCCACGGGGGTGGCGTGCCAGATCTCGACCACTGCGCCTTCGATCGGGGCACAGTCCTCGCCCATGACCGTCCCTTCGATGCGAAGAGGCACGCCCGCATCACCGTGGACGTCGAGGTCCCCACCGACTGGAATCCCCGGGCGGTAGAACGGGCCCTCGATGTCTTCGGGCGAGGGCTCGCAAACCGATGCGCCGGTGCTGCCTTCGGAGTCACTCCCCGACTCGCCACCCGTCTCGGAGGACCCGCTCCCGGTGCTGGACGAGCTCGCGCCCGTCGTCTCCGCGGACGCCGAGGTGGTGCTCGACGAGCCTCCCGTGCCGGTGCCGGTCGCGCTCGGGCCCCCGGTCGATCCCGACGTCGCCGGGGCTCCCGTCTCGGACGACCCTTCTCCCGTTCCAGACTCGCCTCCCGAGGCGTCCGTCCCGTCATCGGTACATGCGAACACGCCGACGAGCGGAACAGCAGCGGCGGTCTTGGCGGCACGAACCACGAAGTTTCGTCGAGTCCAACTCATGCCATCTACCCTGCCCTCGGGACCGCCGAGCGTCCATCCGCCATTGCTGCACGCCCGCGTGTACCGTGGCCGCACGAAGCATCGTAGGGTGCCGCGATGATGCGCTGGAGCCCGCTCCTGGCCCTGATCGCCGCGTGTGGTGGTGCCACGCCTCCGCCCTCGGAGCCTGGGGTCCAACAGTCTCCCGTCCCCCCCCATGCCGCCGAGGCCACCATGAAGACCCCGCCTGTGCCCCTGTCCGCCGAAGCCCTGCAAGCGCTCGTGGACGATCCGTCACGGAGCGAGGCCGACAGAGAGGCCGACCGCCGGCGAAAACCGGTGCCCATGCTGGCGTTCCTCGGCGTGTTCGAGGGCATGTCCGTGGCCGACATCGGCGCGGGCACCGGCTACACCACCGAACTGCTCGCGCGGGCTGTCGGCCCCACCGGACGCGTCCTGGGACACAACACCCCCTTCGTCCTGGACCGCTTCGCCGAAGGCCCCTGGTCCGAGCGCCTCGCCAAGCCCGAGATGGCCAACGTGGTCCGGGTCGACCGGCCCTTCGACGACCCGTTGGGGCCCGAGAACACCGGGCTCGACGGCGCGATCAACGTCCTTTTCTATCACGACTTCGTCTGGCAAGAGGTCGACCGCGCAGCCCACAACCGGGCCATGTTCGTCGCGCTGAAACCCGGCGGTTCCTATGTCGTCATCGATGCGCACGCTGCCGAGGGAGACGGGACCACGGTCACCAAGACCCTGCACCGGATCGAGCGTTCGGTGATCGTGCAGGAGGTCACCGCGGCAGGATTTGTGCTCGCGGACGAAGGCGAGTTCCTGCGCAACCTCGGTGATACCCGCGACTGGAACGCCCTGCCCTCGCGAAGCGGCCGCGAGGAGTTCAGCGACAAGTTCGCGCTGCGCTTCGAGAAGCCATCCGAGTGAGCGCTCACTCGCAAGGGCAGAAGCAGGTCCCATCGCCGCAGTCGGGGATGTCGACCTCGAGGGCCAGGTCCCAGCCCCCGCCGAGCACGACAATCTCGGCCTGAAGCCGCACGGACCCATTGGCGTGGAATGGATCAGGGTCATCGAAGGGCACGATGAAGGTCATGGCGGCCTGGAGCGCCCCAGGGAACTCCGCGACGTCGAGTTCCAGGGCGCCTTCGAACGGCGGGGAGTCGCTCGTGCCAAATGCTCTGATAGCCTGCCAGTCTGACCACGTCCCGTCCTCGCGCGTACCCATGATCGTGACCGTCGGCGCGGACGAACACCAGTCGACGACCAGCTGAACCTCGTCGATGCTCGTGACGCCTTCAGGGTTGTCGCCCCGGTGGACGATGAGTCCGGCGACCGGTTCTTCGCAGTGCTCGGGAAACGGCGGCGCGTCTGGATACGGCGCAACGTCCAACAAGGCGCCAGTGTCATCGCTGCGACCGCTGGTCCAGCCGGTTCCGGGCAGGATGATTCCCCCGCTCTCCGTTTCACCAGCTTGGTCACCAACGACCGGACCGCACGCCGCCAGCAGAAGCGGCAGAGACAGCCAGACCGGACCCCGTCGATTCATGCTGCCCCGATCCTATCAGCCCGAGACGGGCTGGTCGGCCGCCGCCGGGGCTCTCCGCCTGGACTCAGTACCCGATGAGCGCGTCGACCCGGCGCTGACCCAGCTTGCTGCGCCCGCTGAGCGCTTCGAGCTCGATCAAGAACAAGCACCCGAGCACGTCGGCCCCAGCGCGCTCGACCAGCGCGCAGGCGGCCGAGGCGGTGCCGCCGGTGGCCAGCAAGTCGTCGACGATGAGGACCTTGGTGCCCTTGGGAATGTCGTCGGTGTGCACCTGCAGTGCGTCCTCGCCGTACTCGAGTGCGTAGCGCTCCTCGAGCACCGGGCGCGGGAGCTTGCCGGGCTTGCGGACGGGCACGAAGCCGACGCCGAGCCGGGCCGCGAGCGGCATGCCGAACAGGAACCCTCGGGACTCGATGCCCACGATGAGTTCCACCTGGCCGGCGATGTCGGCGATGGCGTTGAGGTGAAGGTCGAGCGCGGTCTTGAGACACGCCGGGTCCGCCAAGGCGGGCGTGATGTCGCGAAACAAGATGCCCTCCTTGGGGAAGTCGGGAACGGCAGCGATGTGCTCGCGGAGCATCTCGAGGCCAGCAGCGGTCATCTTGGGGTGGAGTGCGTGGGACATGGGTTCGGTCCTTCAGGCGTCGAGCAGACGTTGCGCCACCGAAGGGTCGGCGCCGGTGATGTCGAGTTCGAGGGGGGTCACGGCGACGATTCCGTGGGTCACGGCGTACGTGTCGTCCCCCGCAGCGTGGTCGGTCTCCAATGGGGGGCCGCCGATCCAGTAGTAGGTGCGACCCATCGGGTCTTTGCGCGCCTCGACGTGGTTCTTGTACTTCCGCTGGCCCAATCGCGTGACCTCCAGCGGGAGCGCGGCCGCGGCCTCGTCGATCTCCGCCTCGGTGGCCTCGTCGGTGAGCCCCGGTGGGCGAGGCACATTGATGTTGATCAGAGACAGGTCGTTGGCCTTGAGCATTGCGGTTGCGACGCGGCGGACGGCCGGGATCGCGACGCGCGGCGGCACCCCGCGATTGGCGGAGGCCGCCAGCGCCGGCACGCCCTGGATGCGAGCCTCGGCAGCCGCGCCGACGGTCCCAGAGTAGAAGACGTCGGTACCCAAGTTGTAGCCGGCGTTGATTCCCGAGACGACGAGGTCCGGTTTGGTCGGGCACAGATGGTGCAGTCCGACGTAGACGCAGTCGACCGGCGTCCCGCTGACCCGCCACCAGTTCGTCTGCGGCTTCTTCACCTGGCCCACCCGAAGGTGCGTGTGAAAGGTGATGGCGTGGCTCGAGCCGCTGCGCTCGGTGTCCGGGGCCACGACGATGACGTCCCCAAGCGGCGAAACTGCCTCGACCAAGGCCTCGATTCCGGGTGCGAACACCCCGTCGTCGTTGCTCACGAGGATCAGCGGCATGGGCTCCGTGTACCGCACAACGTCGACCCCGCGCCACGAAACGCCGGTCCTCCCGTCGTCGGGCGGAGTCCCGCAAAAAAAAGAGCCACCCTCAGGAGGGTGACTCTCAGTTCGACCAGGAGGGGTTGGCAGAAGCCATTGGGGGATCCCCCTCCTCGGTCTTTCGGTCGGGGCGAGAGGATTCGAACCTCCGACCCCTTGACCCCCAGTCAAGTGCGCTACCAGACTGCGCTACGCCCCGAACGGGATGCGGCTTATACCGTGGCCGGTTGCCAAACGCAAAGGCTATCGAACCAGTTTAATGATCGAGCACCTCGGACGCAGCCCCGGTCGCCTGTGAGCGAAGCAGGACGCGTCAGGTGCCCTGGGGCGGCCGGGGAGGACGGTCGAGAATCGAGCCTTCGGCGCCCTCGACCAGCGCTCGCGCGCCGCCCACCTCTTCCAAGAATCGCGCGGGATCCGCAGCCGCGGGGTCCGTTCGGCCCGACTCCGCCATCGCGAGCGTGTCGGCGAGCAGGCGGCGGACGACGCCCAGCGACTGCTTCGCCAAGTAGACCCCCGAAGGGGCGGCCGGCGTGCATCCGCCCGCGGCCTCCTTCAGCTTCTGCCGAGCGCCGGCGATCGTGAACTTCTCCACGTACAGCAGCTGTTTGATCTTCAGCAGCGTCTCGACGTCGCGCCGGCGGTAGACGCGTTGTTGGGTCCGAGACTTCTGGGGCTTGACCGCCCGGAACTCGGTCTCCCAGTAGCGCAGCACATAGGCAGGGACGCCCACGATCTCGGCGACCTCACCGATCTTGAAGTACAGCTTGTCCGACCCAAGGTCGAGACCATCGCCGTCCTTGGATGCGGAGCCTTTACGGCGGGTCATCGTCGGAGCCTCAAGAGTCGTTGAGTGCCGTCTTCAGCACGGGGCTCGGCTTGAACGTGAGCACGCGGCGCGCGTCGATGAGGATCTCGGTGCCGGTCTGAGGGTTCCGACCCGGGCGCGGTGCCTTCTCGCGGACGACGAAGTTGCCGAACCCGGAGATCTTGATCTTCTCGCCGGTCTCGAGCGTGCACTTCATGACGTCGAACACCTTCTCGACGAGGTCGGCGGCTTCCTTCTTGGAGAACCCGCCCACGCGATCGCAGACCCGGTCGATGATGTCGGCCTTCGTCATGGTGTGCTCATCGTGACAAACGCAGGCGGGGGGCCGCAAGGGGATCCCCGCCCTCGCCTGTTACCGGACCCGAATCGACGCAGCGGCCGTTTTCAGCTCGGCCACCGCCGCTTCGACCACGGCTGCGTGCAACGCCTGGACCTCGTCGTCGGTGACGCTGCGCTCCGGCGCTCGATAGTGCAGGCGCAGCAACAGCGCCCGATGACCTTCGGGCACGCCCTTCCCGCGGTAGTCCTCGACGATCTCGATCGCCCCGCCGGCGGTATCGCCTTGGGACAGACGCGGCCCATCCGCGGTGTGCTCCGCGTTCCCCTCAGCCGTGACAAGGGCATCCACGACGCTCGACGCCGCGGTGCGAATGGGGATTTCGAGCGAGAGATCCCGGCTGGTGGAGGGGAACCGCGGAAGCGTCTGATGCCGCGCCACGTGTCCCCCCTGCAGACCGTCCAGCCACAGCTCGCCGTAGTAGGCGCGGATCCCTTCGGGGAACTCGAACTGCCGCATGAGGTCGGGATGAACTTCGCCCACCTCCCCGACCGGCGATCCGTCGACGTCGAGTCGTGCCTGCACCCCGGGGTGCAGCCACGCGGAGGCGGCATCGGCCGGGCGCAGCTGGACCCGAGCGCCCAACCGTCCGAGCACAGACGCCGCGATGGTGGCGACATCCGAGCCCGCGTAGGACTCGGCTTGGCGAGCGCCGCCGCAGATCAAAAAGACGGCGCGTCGCTGCTCACGAGGAAGCTTCGCGTCAACCTCCGCCGTGGGGCCAGAGGTCTGTGGCCTCGACTCCGGCCAGTCGTAGATGCGACCGACCTCGCACAGCCGCACCGCACGCGCATGCCGAGCCAAGTTGAGCGACGCCGCGCGCAACAGCCCGGGCATCATGTGGGTTCGCATCGTGCTCGTCTGAATCCGCAGCGGATTCGTCACGGTCACGGTGCGATCCGCGGGCACGCCGAACGGTTCGAGATCGGAGGGATCAGTGAACGCGAACGAGAGCACCTCGTGGAGGTTTTGGGCCCGCATCGCGTCGAGGACCGCGTCCTCGAGGCTGGCCTGCTCATCGGCCTCTCGCTGCCCGGGATCCACCCGCAGCCCCGGCGGCTCGGACGGAACGCTGGGCGTGCTCGGCAACCGGTCCAGCCCGTAGTGGCGGACCAGCTCCTCGATGAGGTCCTCCTCGCAGTCGAGGTCGGGTCGATGTGTGGGCGGCGTGCAGGACCAGGTGCCCTCCCCGCTCGGCTCCAGCGCGACCTCGAGCCCGGTGAGCACCCGCGTGATCTCGTCGTCGGGAATGCGCATCCCCAACAGAGCCTCGACTCGCTGGGCCCGCAGCACGATGTTTGGGGGGACCGGCACGGTGCCCCCAACATCCACACCGCCGGTGACCGTGGCACCGGCCAGCTCGGTGAGGAGGCGCTCGGCCGTCGCCGCCGCGCCCTGCAACCGCGCACCGAAGTCGACGCACCGCTCGAAGCGGTAGGAGCTGTCGGTACTCAGCTGGTGACGACGCGCCGAGGAGCGCACGAATCCCGGCTGAAACCACGCGTTCTCGATCAGCAGCGTGGTGGCGCCAGGCTCGACGCCAGAGTCTTTGCCGCCCATGACACCTGCGAGGGCTTGGGGCTGCTTGGCATCGGCGATGACGAGGTCTTCGGCGACGAGTTCGAGTTTGGCGTCGTCCAGCGCGGTCATGCGCTCGCCGGCCTTGGCCAGCCGCACGACGACGCGCCCTTCGGCCAGACGTGCCCGGTCGAACGCATGCATCGGCTGTCCCCAGAGCATCAACACGTAGTTGGTGATGTCGACAACGTTGTTGATCGGCCTCAGCGCGAGCCGGTGCAGTCGAACCCGGAGCCACAGCGGCGAGGGTCCCACCGACGCCCCCTCGAAGCTCCGACCGATGTAGCGTCCGCAACGCTGCGGCGCGTCGAGAGACACCAAACCTTCGTCTGTGGGTACCTCGGCGAGGGTGTCGGACGGCGCAACGAAGGCGCGACGCAGTTTCACCGCAAGATCCGCAGCGACGCCGACGTGTCCGAGCGCATCGGGCCGGTTGGGCGTGATGCCAAGCTCGAACACCGTGTCTTCGATGCCGGGGACCGCTTCGGGCAGGGGCGTGCCGGGCGTCCAGTCCGTCGGCAGGATCATGATGCCGTCGCTGTCGGGCCCGATGCCGAGCTCCTCTTCGGCACAGATCATCCCTTCGCTGGGGACGCCGCGAATCTCTCGGGCTCCGATCTCGAAACCGCCGGGCAACACCGCTCCCAGTCGGGCGAACGCGATCTTGCCGCCGGGGTCGGGAACGTTGGCCGCCCCGCAGACGACCTTGATCGTGCGCTCGCCGTCGAACACGTCGACAAGCCGCAGTTTGTCGGCGCCCGGGTGCGGCTCGATGCCTTTGACCTCGGCCACCACGACGTCGCGGAGGCCCTCGCCGTAGCGCGTGACGCATTCGACCTCCAGGCCGAGCGATGTGATCGCATCCGCGAACGCGTCATCGTCCAGGCGCGCGCCGCCGGGGGCCGGTGCCAACAAACTCTCAATCCACTGTCGCGAGATCAACATGGGAACTGCTCCAAGAAGCGCACGTCACCGTCGAAGAGAAGCCGCAGGTCGGGAACGCCGTGAAGCAGCGTTGCCATGCGGTCGATGCCAAAGCCGAAGGCCCACCCCGTGTACTCCTGCGGGTCGACATCACAGGCCTGCAGCACCTTGGGGTGGACCATCCCGGCACCGCCGAGCTCGATCCAGCAGCTGCCTTTGCAAACGCTGCAGCTGGGCAGTTTTTCGCCGGCCTCGTTCGTGGGGCAGAACGGGCATTCCATGTCGAACTCCGCTCCGGGCTCGACGAACGGGAAGAACGAAGGCCGCAGCCGAACCTTGAGATCGCTGCCGAAGAACGCGCTCACGAAGCGGTACAGGGTGGCCTTGAGGTCCGCCATCGTGACCCCCTTGTCGATGCACAGCCCCTCGATCTGATGGAACATCGGGGAGTGGGTCGCATCGTCGTCCTTGCGGAAGACGGTGCCCATCGCGACGATGCGAATCGGAGGCTCGCGCCCAAGCATCGTTCGGATCTGCACCGGCGAGGTGTGCGTCCGCAGGACGAGGTTGCTGTCGTTCTTCGTGGACTGTCCGTCGACGAAGAACGTGTCCTGCATGTCTCTGGCGGGGTGATCTGCCGGGATATTGAGCTTGTCGAAGTTGTACAGCTCGTGCTCCACGTGTGGCCCGTCGACCACGTCGAAGCCCAGCTTGCGGAACACACGGGACAGCTCGCGACGGGTCCGAGTGATCGGATGAATGCTGCCCACCGCGGACAGCGTGTCCACCATGGTCAGATCTTCGACCCGTCCCAGATCTGCCTCGCGCGCGGCCCCAAGGATCGCTTCTTTACGTTCCTCGAGCGCCGCCTCGATGGCCTTCTTGACCTCGTTGAACGCCATCCCGAACGCCTTGCGTTCTTCGGGCGCAAGCTTGCCCATCTGTCCTCGGAGTTTGCTGACCGAGCCCTTCTTGCCGATGTACTGGACCTGAAGCTCGTACAGGGCGTCAGCGTCGCCCACCTCTTTGAGGGCAGCTTCAAAGCGCTGCTGCTCGGCGCCGAGCGCCTGCGTCACGTCGTCACTCACGCCGCGGAGCATAAAGCACCTCTTTGGGCCCCGCAGAGCAAACCTCAAGGCCCGCCCGAAAACCGCGTTGGCGCGCCGCTTCCAGAAGCCTCCGCCGAAACCAAAGCAAAACGCGGACGGAGTCGAAACTCGGTCCGCGTTGACGCCCAGCCGAAGCGGGACGAGTCGAGGGGAAATCCTAAGCGGCCTGGGCCGAACCGATCGCGTCTTTGGCGATCTGAGCGATTGCAGCAAATGCCTCGGCATCAGCAACCGCGAGCTCAGCAAGGATCTTGCGGTCGAGCTCGATGCCCGCCCGCGAGACGCCATTCATGAAGCGGCTGTAGTTGAGACCGTGCATGCGAGCGGCAGCTCCGATGCGGACGATCCACAACCGACGCATGTCTCGCTTCTTTTGCTTTCGTCCACGGTAGGCGTGCATCCAAGCGTGGTGCACTGCCTCCACCATGCGGCGGTAGATGCGACGGCGACCGCCGCGGAAACCGCTGGCGGCCTTGCGAATTCGGTTACGGCGACGGCGTGCTTTTACGCCTCGTGTTGCGCGGGGCATGACTTAGTCCCTTCCGTACGGCAGCAACGCGTCGATGCGCCGTTGGTCTGGCTCAGAGACAATTACAGTCCCTCGGAGCTTCCGAACGCGGTCAGCGTTCTTCTTGGTGAGGATATGGTTCTTATGGCTATGCTTACGCTTAGCTTTACCGGTCGCTGTGAACCGGAACCGTTTCTTCGAACCGCTATGAGATTTCATCTTGGGCATGGCAAAACCCCAATGAGGACGCGGGACTTACCTCAGAACTGAGGAGACCGCAAGTGAGGAGTGGGCCGCGGCCACGTGCCCACACCCAGAACGGGTGTGAGGCAGCGCGGGAGTCGCGGAGAAGCTGACGTACGTACATCAGGACGCGTTCAGGCGGAGGATTCCGCCGTCGAGGGAGCGTCGTCCCCTGCAGTCGCCGCGGGTGCGGCCGGTGCTGCAGCGGCCGGCTTGTCGCCGCCGTCCGCAGCAGGTGGAGGAGATCCTCCATCTTGAGCTTCGTTGGGTGCCGCGGCGGCTGGGGCCGCGGGCTTGGGCGCGTCCTTCGGGCCCTTGTCGGAACCCTTGTCGGAACCGGGGGCCGCGGGCGCCTTGGCGCGCTTGGGCGCCTGTTGCTGAGCATCCTTACGAGGAGCCAGCACCATGTTCATCCGGTTGCCCTCCATCGACGGCATTTGGATGACCTGCGCGATGTCGGCACACGTCTCGACGACACGGTCGAGAACGTGCCTGCCGGTCTCGGGGTGCGTCACTTCGCGGCCGCGAAACTGAACGACCAGTTTCACCTTGTCGCCGTCACCGAGGAATCGGCGGCAGTGCCGAACCTTGAAATCGAAGTCGTGCCCGTGGGTCTTGGGCCGGAACTTGATCTCCTTGAGTTCGGAGATGACCTGGTGCTTCTTGGCTTCGCGCTCCCGCTTGGCGGTCTCGTACTTGAACTTGCCGTAGTCCATCACCTTGCACACCGGAGGGTTCGCCTTGGGGTTCACCTCCACGAGTTGCAAGTTGTGTTCGTTGGCCAGATCCAACGCGTCACGCGTATCCATCACGCCTCGCTGTCCGCCTTCGTGATCGATGACGCGGACTTCACGGGCACGAATGCGGCGGCCCACCCGATGTTTTTCGGTCGGACGTGGCGGACGCTTCGAACTTCTTCTTCTACCTATGACTCTTGCTCCTTCAAGGGATGGGTCGGGCTCCCAGCTGGGCGATTAGCCGAGGGGGACGACACGAGGGCCGTCCGCGGGCGCCAGACCGCCGCAAGAGTGTGGCTTGCACGCGGTCGCGTCAAGCACTCCCAGCAGAACTTCTTCAACAAATGGTTGACCCAAGCGGCAGGACGCGCTAAGACGCGCTCCCCCAACTGGGGAGCACATACAGGGCTGTAGCTCAGGGGTAGAGCGCTACCTTGACATGGTAGAAGTCGGCGGTTCGAAGCCGCCCAGCCCTACAACCGCCAAGCCCCCGATTCGGTACGCCGAGTCGGGGGCTTTGTCGTTCGTCTGTCGTGGGAGGCGGGGCTGGAGGCCGTTCGTGCGCAAATCGCCCGCGCGCGCCCCTCAGCCAGGCATCGAGCCGGCTCAGGCGACCGAATCTCGGCGCGACCGTCCGGGGAGGTCTGCACCCTCGTAGAGGCCCTCGAGCGCCTCTGCGTACCGCTTCACGACCGCAGCCCGTCGCACTTTCCTCGTCGGCGTGAGCTCGCCGGCCTCGAGGGACAAGGGCTCGGGCGCGATGAACACCCGCTTGATCGTTTCGTATCGGGCGACCGAGGCGTTGACGGTGTCGACGTGCTCTTGCACGAGCTGCCGCACGCGGGGATGTGCGGCGAGATCTTCGTAGGTTCGACACCCCAATCCCTCCCGCTCCGACATCGCGAGCAACGGCGGGGCATCGAGTGCGATCAGGGCGACGACGAACGGTTTGCCATCTCCGTAGACGAGAACGTGCCCGATCCCCTCCCCGACCCGCAGGCGCCCCTCGAGCATGCGCGGCGCGATGTACTTGCCGCTGCCGGTCTTGAACAGGTCCTTCTTCCGCTCGGTGATCCGCAAGAACCCGTCCTGCAGCTCGCCCACATCGCCCGTCTTGAACCAGCCCTCCGCGTCGAAGGCTTCCGCCGTGCCTTGCGGGTCCCCGTGGTAGCGCGACATCACGTTGTGGCCTCGGACCAGGACTTCGCCGTCCTCCGCGATACGCACCTCACAGCCCGGCATGGAGGGCCCGACGGTCCCAAAGCGGAAGCGATCCGGCCGATTGACGTTCGTTGCACCGGTGGTCTCGCTGAGCCCGTAGCCCTCGAGGATGAGCATCCCGCAGGCGTGGAAGAACTCGGCGACCTCCTGGTTGAGCGCAGCGCCGCCGCAGACGTAGAACCGCAGGCGTCCGCCAAACATCTGCTTCACCCGGCTGAAGAACAGCTTTTCGGCGACCGCTGCCCGTAGTTGCAAGGATGCGGGCGGCTCCTGGCCCCGCTGCCGGTAGGCCGAGACGCGCCGCCCCACCTCCATGCTGAGGTCAAAGCCCCGCTGGACGATCACGGATCGACCCACGATCTCCCGCATCACCCGCGCGTATGCCTTCTCGTACATTCTGGGGACCGCGCCCATGAACGTGGGGGCGACCTCGAGCAGGTTCGCCGCCAGCTGGGCCTCGCCCTCGCCGATGGCGGTAACCGCGCCCTGCTCCACCGCGCCCCAGACGAGGTGGCGGGCGAAGATGTGCGCCAGCGGCAGGACGAGGAGCTGCTCGTCGGTACCGTCGACGGGGACCACGTTCTTGATCGCCCACGCCTCGTAGACGAGGTTGCGGTGCGTCAACACCACGCCCTTGGGGACGCCAGTCGTCCCGGACGTGTAGACGTGGGTCGCCGTGTCTTCGAGCCCGAGCGCGTCGGCGCGACCGGTGAGTTCGTCGTCGATCTCGGGTTGCTCCAAGGCCTCGCGGCCTGCCGCTCGAAGGGCGCGCCACGAGAGGTCTGCGTCGCCGTCGAAGAGCACGACTCCCAGATCCAGGCCCCCGGGCACCCGACGGTTCGCATCCGCCAGAAGCACCGTACAGGCCGAATCCTGCAAGATGTAGCGGATATTCTCCTCGGTGAGGCTTGGGTAGATCGGTACCGAGATCGCCCCGGCCATGGCGACCGCGAGGTCCGCGATAATCCACTCGACCCGGGTCGGGGCACAGATCGCAACGGTTCCGCCGGCCCGAAGGCCGAACTTCGTGACGAGCCCTGCAGCCACCTCGCGCGCGGCGTCCCACCACTGGGTCCAAGTCAGCGTTTGCCAGGTCGACGCATGCTTGTGGCGCAGCGCCGGTGCATGCGGCGTCCGCCGCACTCGCGCGGCGAAGAGCTGGACGAGGTTGGGATAGTTGAGGCCCTCAGCGGGGCGCGGCTCGAACGCGGTGCTCATGCGAGGCAGGCGGAGAACGTCCTCCGCGGCCTCGCTCTTACCACACGCAGCAGGGCCGGGCCGTGCGCGCGCAGCACGGCCCGAGCCACCGGAGGGTAGCGACGGAAGCGCGGGTCGGGAGTACACTGCCGGGGCCTGCGGACGCGGACCGCACGGTGCCCCTTTTCCTCGCCCTTTTAGGATCGGTCGAGGGCTTGCCACGTTCACACGCTGACCTCGCCGCCCACCTCATTGCAGGGCGAGGCAACCCACCTGTCTCGCAGGAGGCTTCTCTCCGTGCCGTCACTCGCCGGAACCAAAATCGACAAGTACCGGATCGTCGAAGAGGTCGGTCATGGTGGCATGGCGGTCGTCTACCGCGGCCACGACACCGTGCTGGAGCGCGAGGTCGCGGTGAAGGTGCTGCACGCCCACCTGGCCGATCGCGAGGAGTCGCGCGCTCGGTTGCAGCGAGAAGCGCTCGCCGTGGCCAAGCTGCGCCACGACAACATTCTCGAGATCTTCGACTACTCCGGCGGCACCGATGCCGAGAGCTACATCGTCACCGAGTTCATCCACGGCCCCACGATGCGGGAGTGGATCGACGACAAGCTCGACCCCCGGCCCACCGTCGCCGCGATGATCGTGCACCGGCTGTGCCTGGCGCTGCAGGAGGCGCACCGGGTTGGCATCGTGCACCGGGACATCAAGCCGGAGAACGTCATGGTCCGCGACGGCGATGGGGCGCTGAAGCTGATGGACTTCGGCATCGCGCAGATCCTCGACGACCAGAAGCTCACGCTGACTGGCCAGCTGATCGGCTCCCCCGCGTACATGGCACCCGAGCTGATCTCCGGTCGACCGCTGGACCAGCGCACCGACCTGTTCTCGCTGGGCATCCTGCTGTACCAGCTCGCCACCGGAACCCTGCCGTTCTCCGGGCGCAACCCCCACGAGGTCCTCAACCGCATCGCCGACGGCGACTTTCCGCTGCCCTCGTCGATCTGCCCGCTCGTCGATCGGGACCTCGAGGCGATCATCGCGGTCTCCCTCGCCACGTCCCCCGACGAGCGCTACCAGAGCGCGGAGACCTTCGCGAAAGAGCTGGAGCGCTACCTCGGGGAGACCGGGATTTCGCCGACCCCGGCGGAGCTCAAGGCCTACTTCAACGCGCCTGAATCCTACGTTCGCGAACTCGACGAACGCGTCGCGCAGACGCTGATGGACCGCGCCGCGGCAGCCTCGGAACAGGGCCACACCGCACGCGCCGTCGCCTTGCTCAGCCGCGTCCTCGAGATCGACAACAGCCACAGCGGCGCGCGATCTCTCCTGGACAAGGTGCGGCGCCGAGAACGTCGGTTGCGGCACATGTTGGTGGCGGCGGGCGCCCTGGCCCTCACCGGCCTGATCGCCGCCGGCGTGATGTTGGTACCCGAAGAGGGCATGTCGGGGCAGGTCGCGGCCGCCGCGTCCGATCCCTCGGGCTCGGCGGGCGAGAAGGCCCGCGACCCCGCACGCACCACGGCGTCCTCCTCCAACCCCGGTGGGGCCCTC
>OJGU01000402.1_pt1 | contig 26466 bp, 24 predicted proteins | sample 1594741 | NCBI WGS metagenome assembly OJGU01 (sample SAMN05416841, study PRJEB24817) | seawater metagenome | isolation source: Sea water | place: Canada:Atlantic | collected 2013-07
CCGTGGGAGGAGCTGTTCGAGCCTGACGAACTCCCACCGCCCCGGGCTCCCGCCGCCGAGACGTCCGCGCCCGAGCCGCCGCAGGTGCGCGAGGAGCCACCCGCGCCTGGCACCCCCTCGGCCCCGAAGCGTGGGCGATTCGACCGACTCGTCACGCCGGCCGCCCCGACCGAGCCTGCATCACCCGCGTCCGCTCCGCCCGCGGCTGAGGTCAAGCGCTCCGAGCCCCCATCGTCCTTCATGGGTCAGCTTCCCGAGCCCGCGCCGTCGGATCCCGAGTCCACAGGCAGCATCCGCCGCGCCAAGCGACCGCGTCGCGAATAGCTCTGGGTGTGACGTAGGTCCGCGTCCCGGCGTTTTTCCTCAACTCTCGATGCGACCTTTGCCGGGGACCTCCTCTCCCAGGCATGAACCCGAGATTTCTGTGCCTCTCGTTGGCTTGGCTCGTTCCCGCTTGTGGCTCGACCGGTCCATCCTCTGAGCCGGTAACGCTGGATTTCCGTGCCGAGAACGACCTCTTGGCCGGGTTCGAGCAGGACACCGGCTTTCTGCCTGCGCAGTCACCGGCCGCGATTCGCGTCGTCGCTGGAGCCACGGCGTCCTTGGTGGCGGCGGCGCAGGCGACAGCCACCGGAGACACCCTGACCCCGGTCGCCGAGTCGGGCTTGGTCACGATGGAGGCTGGGTTCTCGCTCGAGGTGAGCGCGAGGATCGATGCCGCGGGCGTGGACTATGAGGGCGTGATCGAGACGTTCGAGTACGGCATCGAGCCCGCGATGACGTCGTTCGAGCCGTTCGCGATCGGAGAGACGGTCACGCTGGAAAGTGCGCTGCCGCCCGGGGAGTTGGCGCGGGTGCCCATCCCGTCGGTGCCGGGCGCGACGCTCGTCGTGGACATCGCCGGAGGTCAGGTGAACGCCGCTTACTCAGGCGTCTGTGCGACGGCGATGGGGGGCCTCGCGCAGTACACGGGGCAGGCCGTCATCGACGGCTCGATTCAGCTGGAAGGGACGATCGAGCTCGAACTCCTCGTCGTGAGCGAAACGTTTGGGCCGTTCCCGATCGAGGTGCCCATCCCCGCCGCGACGACAGCGTTGGACCTCGGAACATTCTCGACCGCCGATGGCATGCCGGCCGAGGGCTCGCCGTGCGACGGAATGGTCGGGGACACCGACACCGTGGACCCGACCGCCGCGAGTGGCGACACGATGACCGACCCCACAACGGCAGGTCCCACGACGGGCGACCCCACGATGGGCAGCTCTGGGGCGATGACAGTCGGTGACTCGACGGGCGGGGAAACCTCAGCGACAGAAACCGGAGACGAGAGCAGCTCGACCAGCGCTGGGGAGTGTGTCGACGACGAGGGCTGCGTCATGGGAGGGACGTGTGTCGAGGACCAGTGTGTCCCGGTTCCCTCCGAGTGCGACGACGGACTCGACTGCGATGCTTGTCCGAGCGTGACCACCTGTTCGCTCTGCGTTCAGTTCGAGGGCAACGCCTGCAGCGAGTTGCTCGATGCCTGTTTCTTCGACGACGATTGTGTGGCGCTGATCGACTGTACCAACGTGTGCGAAGACGAGATGTGCTTTGAAGCGTGTGCAGGAGCGTCCACCGCCGAAGCGATCGATCTGTACAATGAGATCGTCAGCTGCATCACCGGGGCGTGCGGTTGAGAAGGTCCTCGACGGCCGACGCCCACAATGGGTCGGCGGCCCGGGCGAGTTCGGCATAGCGGCGTACGTCTGCCGGATCGGTGCTCGCCCGTGCGAGCCCCAGCAGCGGGCGTGCTTTGGCGGCCTCCGAAGGCGCGATCTCCAGCGCGCGCTCATAACAGGCGATGGCCTCGTCGACTTCGCCACCGCCCGCCTTCGCGTTGCCAAGGCTCGTGAGGGCTTCGAAGTTGAGGGGGTGGTCAGGACCAGTGGTCTCCTCGAAGATCGCGAGGGCGGTCTCGAAGCGTTGCTCGGCGATGTCGAACTTCTCTTGGCGGAGTGCGAGCTCACCCGCGGTCGCGCTCATCGAGCCGGTCATGACAGCGCTGCCGCCCAGCGTGCGGTTGGCCAAGAGCAATCCATCTTCCGCCCAACGCCACGCCTCGTCGTGTTCGCCATCAGCCTGGGCCAGGTTGGCGCGCAAAGTGTACGTGCCGAGTTGCCGAGGGTGCTCGGCGGGATACAGCGCGCCATAGAGCGCGACGGTTCGGCTCACGGCCGCCCGGGCATCTTCGTATTGCTCCGCACTCATGTACGTATGCGCGAGGGTTTCGTACGCTTTTGCGGCGGCGAGGCTGGGCGGAGATCCTGGTTGGTCGAGGATGGCGACGACACGTTTCATGAAGGCAACTCCCTCGTCTGTCTCGTAGAGCGAGACGATGGAGAGCGTGCCGAGCATGAACAGGATTTTCGCGGTCGAGGGGTGTTGCTCGCCGCGGAGTTCAAGCTGCCACTGTAGGGCGCGCTCGAGATGTTCGCGGGCGCCCTCGGCATCGCCGGCCGCATCCAGTGCCCCACCGACTCGCGCCTCGACGGCGATCAGCAACCATTGCGGAGGAGGTTCGAGCCGCTGGGCATGATCGCGGGCGGCTCTTGCGGCTGTGACCGACTGCGGGTACGCCTGCATCCGTTGGTGCATGAGCGAGGTGACCAGCTCGAGCTGCGCCCACCGAACGGGCTGGGCCTCGGAGAGGCGCTGCAAGGCCGCGGACGCATGCAGGCGCCACTGCCGAGCTTGCTCGAAGTGGTGGCCGCCGCTGAGCAGGTCGACGAGCTCGCTCGCGCTGTCGGCTGCGATGGCTGGTCTCTCGACCCGTAGTGCCATCCAGTATGCGGATTCGAATGTTTCCGCGGCGACCTCGAACTCGCCCAGGTCGAGCGCGACGAGCCCGGACTCTTGCAGCGCGGCCGCGAGGACCCGGGGATCGCCGGTCGCGAGTGCCTGCGCTGCCGCTTCGGTGGCGAGGGCTCGAGCGTCCTGCATTCTTCCCTCGAGGCGGGCTGCTTCGGCGCGGGCGATCGTTGCGCGGGTGTGGGTCACCGCGTCTGCATGGACGGCGCTCGAGGTTTCGAAGCAAGACTGTGGGTCGAGACCGGTCAGAGGGTTCGCGGAACTTTGCGCACCCTGCATGGCGTCGAGCAGCACCGTTGCGTCGCGGCGTTGCTGCTGCAGGCAGGTTCGCGTCGCGACATCCACGTGTTGGTCGCACGCGCGCTGTGCAGCATCGGTCCAATCCTGTTGAAAGCTGCGCCACGTCTGGTCGTCGAGCTCCGCGTGAGGCCAGGCTCCGTCTTTCCAGCGACACGCGTCTGCTGGGTCCGCCGGTGCAACCAGGGCGACGACGGTGGCTGCGGCAGCGACCACTGCGGTTGCGACACCTACCATCCGGATCGTCGATCGCGGCACTTTGAGCCGAGCCAGGAGCGCTTCCATCGACTCGAACCGCTGCAGAGGATCTTCGTGGGTCCCTCGTGCAATGACGTCGTGGGTCCACCGGGGGACCCGGCCGCGGGTACAGCTCCCGAGGGCCTCTGCGAGCGTGACGCACAGCGCGAACTGATCGCTGGCCGGTGTGGCCTCGTCACCGCGCTCGACCTCGGGCGCGATGTAGCCGGGAGTTCCACTCGGTCCGCGGCGGGTTGCCGAAGCGAGCCCGAAGTCGCTGAGCAAGCCCTCATCGTCGTCGGAGATGAGGATGTTGTCGGGCTTGATGTCGCGGTGCACGAGTCCGGCTTCGTGGATCGCGGCGCAGCCCATCGCCACGCCGCGAAACAGGCGGAGGACGTCACGGACATGCCGAGGTGAGGCCGCAAGCCAGCGCCGAAGCGAAGAGCCCTGCGCCCGCTCGATCACAATGTATGCGGCGCCGTCATGCGTGCCGGCGTCGAACACCCGCACCACGTTCGGATGATCCAGCGACGCCAACGTTTGGCCCTCTGAGACGATACGGTCGCTGCGAGCGTGGTCCTCGGAGCCGGGACGGGCGACCTTGATCGCGACCAGTCTGCGTAACTCGAGGTCGAGGGCCTCGTAGACCTCTCCCATCCCTCCGCGGCCCAACGGACCCTGGAGTTCGTACCGACCCACGCGACACCCCGACGCCCAGCGCCACGTCGATGCGGGAAACACCTCGGAGTCTCGCGTGGAGTGGGTGCGGGTTCGTGCTGCCGCGAGGTCGCCTACGAGTCTCCGGCACTCGCCGCACCCATCGAGGTGTTTGGCGATCTCGGCGCGCTCGGTCGAGCGCAGCTGGCCATCGACATGGAGCGCGAGCACGTCATCGCTCGGACAGGGTTCGATCATCGGCGTGGCTCGCTCTGCTACCATGACTCCGTGAGCGAGGCCCACCGCATGGGACATGCGCTGCTGCAGGCGGTAGTTTCACCGCCCGCCAAGGTCGATGCGGACGCGTTGGGTGACGTGTTGGAGGGACTGTGGTCGGCAGCACAGGACCGCTGGCCGGGAGTCTCGATCGACGCGGGTTCGTGGGTTGCGGCACTCGCGGAACGGCTTCCCCCTGAAGGACCCATCGTCGAAGCGATCCGCGCCTTGGAGTCGTCGGATCTGTACCTCGTCCTTGGCTGTGTCAAGGGACAGCGCAAGGCGTTGGACGGCTTCCGGTTGGTGCTCGAGTCGTTGCGCCCGGTCTTGCTCCGGGCTGGTGCAACCGACGCGGTGGTCGACGATCTTCTTGCGCAGCTGCAAGCGAGGCTTCTTGTCGCGCCGGACGGTACGAGGCCCAAGGTGCTGCAGTTTGGTGCTCGGGCGCGCTTGGCGAGTTGGCTGAGGGTCGCTGCGATTCGCGACCTTGGTGCACACGCAAGGGCCAAGCGTCACGACGACGATGCCGAACTCGAAGCGCTGCTGGTCAGCAGTGGCGACCCCGAGTTGGAGGAGCTGCGCATGCGGTTCCGGGAGGAGTTCCGAGCCGCGTTTGGCGAGGCGCTCAAATCACTGAGCGACAAGGACCGCGTGATCCTCCGCCACCACTTGATCGATCGACTCAGCATCGATCGCATCGGCCAACTCTATGACGTGCACCGCTCGACCGCGGCCCGGTGGTTGGCGGGGATTCGTGACCAGATCTATGCGAAGACCCAGGAGGAGTTCCGGGTGCGGCTGGGGCTGGCGCCCGCGGACTTCCAAAGCCTCATGGCATTGGTGCTCAGCCAGCTGACGTACAGCGTTGGCCGAGACCTGTAGCTACTTGTTGTGGGTCCGGGCGGCGACGAAGGAGAAGCCGAAGGTGTGGCCGCTGCGGTCGTAGGGATCGAGCACCTTGGATGGGCCGCCGTAGTCGACGCTGTCGAAACGGTACCAGGGGGCGATGCCAAAGGCGCGTTTTCCGAACGCGAGCGACAAGGTGGCGCGAACCCCCTGCCGTTTGCCGCCCCACTTTCCCTTGCCGATGCTGCTGATGTACTCCGCCGTAAATGCTCCGTGCAGGAGATCTGTGTCGCGAACCGCCAACAGGCGGGGGCCGTGTCCGGCGTAGAACAGCAGGCCGTTCCCCTCGCCTGCGTCGTAGCTGCTCAGTCCCTGCTGAGAACTGAGGTCCTGCATCTGCTCGACGCCGAGGTTGCCTTCGATGCCGTACTGCAGAAGAATCAACATGTCTTGGGGGCCGCAGTGAAGTCCCGCTGCGGTGCCAAGGTCGATCTCGAAATGGTTGCCCGGCAGCGTGGACCGAGTGAACGCCTTGATCGACGAGCCCGCGATCCCTGAGAACGCGATCCCACAGATGCCCCCAATCGCCACGCCGCCGTTCTCCCGAACGTCGGAGACCAGCCCGAAGTTGAAGCCGCTGCGTGGGATGGGCTTGTCGGTCGTCATGCCGCTGCTTCGCGGGGTCTTGGTGCCACCGAACAAGAACCCCACGCGCCCACTCTCGGTGTGGAAGGTCGTGCGTCGACGTTTGCGCTCGACGACGGCGTTGAAGAATCCACCGTGCAGCACGCCGCCGTGCTGCTCTGCGTTGAGCCTCGCGCCCGCGGGATCGGCAAACGACTGCTGGGTCCAGTTGCCCTGGTAGCCGACACCTCCTAGCTCGAATCGCAGCCGGATCCGGGCGTCGGGCTTCTCGTCGTCGGTCTTGTCGTCGTCTGCAGGCTTGTTCGCGGTCTTCGTTGCCGCCTGCGCCTGCATCGGCACTCCCGCGGCCAGTGCAAACAACATCGTGAGGCAGTGACGTGAACAGCTCATGCGCGCCGATGCTTGCTGATGCAGAGGGTCGATGGACGCGTTGAAGCGGTACGAAGTTCAATGTTGGACACGCAGCGCCTTATCCGCAAGGGGGCGTTCTGGGTTGGGCTACCAGGCGACGCCAAGAAAATCGTCGGCCGGCACAAGACGGCCGCTGCTGTCGGGAGGGCCAGTGATGACGACGTTGTCGTCGAGAGACCCGGAACGCGCCCCGGGCGTGGACAGTAGAGCTGCTTCCTCTGCTCGGATTCATCGGGCACATCGCCGCGGTTCGCACGATGTACCATCCGCGGATGCAGTCCTTGGCGATCCTTGGGTGCGGCACGATGGGTGAGGCGATTCTCTCGGGTCTTCTCGGCTCCGGAGAGTTCGACGCAACGCGTGTGGTCGCATCCGTGCGACGCGCGGAAGTCGGTACGAAGATCGCGAGCAAGTACGGCATCCAGACGACGCAAGACAACGTCGATGCGGCGGCGGGGGCCGATGTCGTGCTCGCGGCGTTCAAGCCTCAAACGTTGGCGAAGATCCTCGACGACGACGCGATGCGGGAGGCCCTCAAGGGCAAGATGCTGATCAGCATCGCAGCGGGCGTTCGGCTGGACACCCTGGCGAAGTGGCTACCCGAGAGCATCGTGGTCCGAGCGATGCCCAACACGCCGTGCCTGGTGCGGTGCGGCATGACGGCGCTTGCCCTGGGCCCAGGCGCAAGCGAGGTGGATGCCGAGGTGGCCCAACGTGTGTTTCTACCGGTGGGGCGTGTCGTGCAGGTCGAGGACAAACACATGGACGCGATCACCAGCCTCAACGGCAGCGGTCCGGCGTTCGCCTATGTGATGCTGGAGGCGATGGCTGACGGCGGGGTGATGATGGGTCTGCCCCGCGATGTCGCGTTGGAGATCGCCGCCAAGGTGTTCGAGGGCGCAGCGGCCATGGTGTTGGAGACCGGTGCCCATCCGGCCGCGCTCAAGGATCAGGTGACAACCCCCGCGGGGTGCACGATCGCAGGCTTGCTGATGATGGAAGACGGCCGGATCCGGTCGGTGCTCGCCCGGACGATTCAAGAGGCGACGAAAGTCGCGGGCACGCTCGGCTGACCAGGGACTTGGTGCTTAGCCGTATCGCTGTGGCAATAGGGTGCGCAGCGCGGCGTCGTACCGGGTCGAAAGAGGGAGCGACAGCATCAGCCGTCGCAGGTGTTCGACCTCGTTGTGCTCTAGGGCGAGCTGACCCTGAGTGACCGCGTCGTGGACGTAGAGTTCGAGGGCCTGCTTGGCGAGCCGTGACGCGGCCTCATCGCGGCCACTCGCGGCCGTGCTCACCGCCCGCATCTGCAGCAGCTGGGCGTAGACGAGGACGCGGTCGCCGGACCCGAGTAGGTTGGCGAGGTCTTCGGTGCTCATCAATGGCGCGTGGACCTGGAGCGCGCCGAACTCCTCGTTCATCAGGGCCTCGAGTTGGCCGGCGAGCACCGAGGGCTGTGCACAACTCGGATCCTCCGTGATCCGCTCGAGTTCCCGACGGACTCGCACGTGCAGTTCCATGACCGTGTCGTACCGCTGTCCCACGCCAGGGCACCATACATCGAGCCTGCGTCCCCTATTCCGTTGCGCCGCGCGCGACGCTGTTGGATGCAGGCGGGGCGATCGGGTCCCCGAACATGCCGCATCTGGGCACTGGCCGGTCGCAAATCTCGCGGGTTCGGGTTCACTCGGTCCGCGGTACGCTCCGAGCGGTGGAGCACTACGACGTCCTCATCGTTGGCGCCGGACTGTCCGGCATCGGCGCGGGCTACCACATCCAGAAGATGTGCCCGGGCAAGAGCTACGCGATCCTCGAAGGGCGTCCGAGGCTGGGTGGAACCTGGGACCTCTTCCGGTATCCGGGCATTCGCTCGGACTCGGACATGCACACGCTCGGTTATTCGTTCCGCCCCTGGACGGAGGCCAAGGCGATCGCGGACGGCCCCGCAATCCTCGAGTACGTCAAGGACACGGCCGAGGTCTACGGCATCGACCGGCACATCCAGTTCAACAGCAAGGCGATCTCCGCCCACTGGTCCTCGCAGGACGCACGGTGGAGGGTGACGGTGTCCCGCACAGACACGGAGACCACCGAGGAGGTTACGTGTGGATTCCTGTTCATGTGCAGCGGGTACTACGACTACGACGGGGGCTACATGCCCGAGTTCGAGGGTACGGACGACTTTGAAGGCGAGATCGTTCACCCACAGAAGTGGACGGAGGACATCGAATACGCGGGCAAGAACGTCGTGGTGATTGGCAGCGGTGCGACTGCGGTCACTCTGGTTCCTGCGATGGCCCAAACTGCGAAGCACGTGACGATGCTGCAGCGCACCCCGACGTATGTCGTGACGCGACCGGCCGAAGACAAGATCGCCAATGCGCTACGACGACGGCTCCCGTCCAAGCTGGCCTATGGCCTCACCCGCTGGAAGAATGTGGCGGCCGGTCAGGTCTTCTTCAACCTCTGCCAGCGCGCGCCGGGGGCCATGAAGAAGGTGATCATGCGGGGCGTCAAGAAGGAACTCGGCGAGAGTTGCGACGTGGACACGCACTTCAACCCGCCGTACGGTCCGTGGGACCAGCGGCTGTGCCTCGTCCCGGACTCCGACCTGTTCGAGTCTCTGCGCGACGGCAAGGCGTCGGTCACGACCGGACACATCGACCGATTTGTGCCCGAAGGTGTTCGGTTGAAAGACGGCACGACGCTCGCGGCAGACCTGGTCGTGTCGGCAACCGGGCTCCGTATCAAGGTGCTTGGCGGGGTCGAGGTGTTCATCGATGGCCAGCCTCTCAGCGCGGCAGAGCGCATGAGCTACAAGGCCATGATGTTCAGCGACGTGCCGAACCTGGCCATGTGTTTTGGCTACACGAACGCGTCCTGGACGCTCAAGGCCGACTTGACCAGTGTCTACGTGTGCCGGCTGCTCAACCACATGGACGAGCACGGTCACACGGCGTGTGTTCCTCGTCAGAATGACGCGTCCGTTCACGAGGAACCGTTCATGGATCTTCAGGCGGGCTACATCCAACGCGCCAGCGCACTGCTGCCCAAGGCGGGATCCAAGGCGCCGTGGAAGCTCAAGCAGAACTACTTCTTCGACCTGCTCACGCTGCGCGCCGGCAAGGTCGATGATGGTGTGATGCAGTTCAGTTGAACGCTGCGGTCAGCCGATCGAACGAGCTCTGTTGGCCCTGAGGGCAGGTTCCTGAGATGCAGACCGCGCTGTCGAGCTCGAGGCACGGCTCGGTGAACGTCGCGCCGTTGAGGGTCTGCGCAACGAACCGGTTCATGAGGTCACTGGTGGCAGGAGGCCCAAGTGACTCCAGCCCGTACAGACCCGCGGCGAACTTGCTGATCGCGATGGCGCGCTTCGTCCCTCCGATCTGGACCTCGTCGCTCAAGAACACGACGTTGACGTTGTTGGCCACGCTGTTGCCACAGTCGAGTGCCTCGAAACCCAAAGCGTTTCCGTCGGCGAGGGTGTCGCTCGTGACGACCAGCATGTCGTAGTCCGTCGCGTCCGGAACCAGGTCGGTGACGCACAGGCCAAAGGGTTGGAAGTGCCCGCGGACCGACTCGAGCAGTTGGGCTCGGTCGTCGCCGGTGTACGGACCATGGACCCCCGCGATCAGGGGGTCGAACACCAGAAGCTCCGGCGCGTTGTCAGCGAGGGCAGCAGTCAACTCCACACCGTCGAACGCGAGGTACAGGATGTTCGGCGCTCCGGCGCAGTTGGGCGGTGGTCCCGTCGTGCTGGGCGTGGTCGGGTCGATCGGGCCCGTGGAGGAGCTGCCAAACCCCGTCGTTTCTGGCTCGAAGGTTGTGCCGGACGACCCCGGAGGCGTCGTTGTGGTGGAAGAGGAACTCTCCGACGAGCTGCCCACCCGCCCACTCTCGGACCCGCTGGGCCCGGTGGTCGAGCCTGCCGATTCCGTCGCTCCTTCGGCAGGCGTGGTCGGAGGCTCGGAGAAACAGCCCCCAGCGAGCAGAACACCAAGCAACGACATCCCCGACCGGTAGACCATCTCGTCACTCTAGCAAGTCGGAGCTGGAGTACGAGATCTCTGCGATGTCAGCATAGAGCGCGGGGTCGAGCGCCTCGACCGCAACCGGGTCCTGCTGCAGGCTGGCGTGCAGGAACGCGGTGGTGAAGTGGTGCACCACGTCGAGCGCCTCTTGTTTGTCCCAAGCAGGGTCGTTGCAGATGTAGCCCTGTTGAAACTCGGGGAGGCCGGCGGTCCATGGCTGGTCGGCGCAGTCGGCCATGGGCAAGAAGTGCTCTCCACCTTCCATGCCGACCAGGTATCGCTCGCTGCTGCCAACGTGTTCGAAGGTCATCGCGGAGCCCCAGTCCCACGGGGTGCCGCTGTCCTGGGTCCCGCCGAGCGCCATGGTGGGCACCGTGACCGAGGCGAGGCCGTCGGGTCCAAACAGGTAGGCATCGCCCGCGAGCGCCGCGATGGCATCGACCCTTTCATCACCGAGCGCCGGCCACAGGCCAGACTCCGGAACTTCGATGCCCAGACCCGCTGCGAGAGTTTCCTGCTGTTCGAGGAACGGCGCACAGAAGTAGCCGGCGACGAACTCGTCTTCGACCGCCTCACACCGCTCGGCGAGTCCCGTCAGATCGAACTGGGCGCCCGCGGACGCCAGCGCCGTGTAGCCGCCGTACGAGTGTCCGACGACGGCGACGAGCTCGGTGTCGATGAACGCAGAGAGGGGTCCGTCTTCGGCGAAGTCGATGGTGGCGGAGATGTCCGCCGGGCGCGAGATGCTGGACGGGACCACGTCGGGGGCCCAGTCCGACTCGGTGTGCTCCGGCGCCAGTACGACGTAGCCGTGGCTGGCCAGGTGCTCCGCGAGCGTCCGGTACCACTCTGGGTTGCCCGAGAACCCGTGGGAGAGGACGACGAGCGGAAAGGGTCCGTCTTCGGCGACCGGAGCGTCCAACGCGGCTTCTCCGAAGATGGTGCTCGGGTTTGAAGGCCACATCGGAAACTTGAGGTTCACCGAGTATTCGATCGCGGTTGCCGGATCTTTGGTGGGGTACCAGGCTTTCAGTTCGAGGGTGTCCGCCTGGAGCACCTGGTAGCCCGCGGCGTATGTGCCTGGCTCGACGAAGGCGGTGCCGCAGTCGGGTGCGCAGGAGATGGGTGTTTGATCCGAGTCTTCGGGGCCGTCCGCGGCGGGTTCACCGCAAGCGGTGAGCCCAAGCGCGAGGAGTACAGCGGCGGTGCATCGAGCAGGATTCATGCACTTGGGGTAGTTCCCCTGCCTCAGCTCCGGTACGGCCAAACCCGTTGCATGCTCATACGCGGATGAATGAGGCGCGGGTGGCTCGGGTCACACCCCTCGTTCGTCGGAAAATTGGAGCTGTCCCCCGGCCTGACCACAATGGGTGTGGTGTCGAGCTTCATTCGGAGCGTTCTCGCAATTGCCCTCCTTCTGGGGGCGGTTTGGTGCTCGTTCAACGTGCCGCTGGGTGAACGGACGTTCGCCGAACACATGGACCGGATCGGGCAGACGCCCGAGGCTGTGGAGCTGATCGAAGGCTCCCGGCAAACGGTGTCGCCCATGATCGAGGAGGCGACCCACCGAGTGTTGGGGGAGTACGTGGAGGCACCGACGTCGTTGGCGCAAGAGCCCACGCACGTGAACACGGTGCCCGAGACCGCGGGCCCGCCCAAGGCAAGCGGACGCCTGCCCCGGGCCCACACCATTCAGCCCTGAGCACTACGGCTCGAGTCTCGTGCGGCGGCGCGGCGTGAGCAGGTTGCCCCGAAGTACGGCCTCGATGAGTTCCGGGCCGAGAAGCACTGAGACCGAGTCGCCGTCGACGGTGGTGAGCGCGTTGTCGAACCAGGTCTCCAGACATCGGTCGTTGCAGAGCTTGGGGTCTTGCTCGCCCGAGCTCGCGCTCAACATCCCAAGGGACGCGAGCTCGCGGTTACGTAACTCGATGAGGTGAGCCTTGGCTTCGACCGAAGCGCCGTGACGAACGACGCTGGTCACAGAAACCTGAACGCGATGGGGGTCGACGTTCACGACGCGTGCCAGCCTCCAGGGGCGCACCCCGTGGAGATCGCGAAGCTCCAACGGGTTGCCGATGGTTGGACGTGCACCGAGGGATACGGCCGAGAGCGATAGTGTGCCGCCCGCACCACCGACGATCAGTAATCCGCCGGGCACCGGAAGGACGTTTTGGATTGTGTGCTCGACGTCGAGCTCGGTCGTCTCGCCGGAGCTGAGGTCGTGCACGTAGAACCCTTGTTCGCCGCGCCGCTGGAACGGACGTGTCGTGACGTAGACGATGTTGTCTCCGATGACCCGAGCTGTGATGTCTGCTCCCGGAGTCTCGGGGAGGTCGCGGTAGTCCTTCGCCGTCGTTCCGTGCAGCATGCCGGGTTCGAACCGCTCGAGCGGGACCCGCAAGGCCGCCATGTCCATCCCGAGACCTCGCCTCGTCAGATAGAGCTGTTCTTCGTCGGTCATACCGCGCAGGGCGAGGTTGAGGTGGCCATCGGGGGTTACGGCGAGCGCTTCTTTGGTCACCGGAGACCCGAAGGTCCGCAAGCCGGCGACGTCATCGGTCTGGAGCGAGTAGCGGAACACCATTGCGTTCACGTCGGAGCGAAGCGAGGCGTCGGCCCATGGAGGCGGCGCGACCCATCGGGGGTTGTCGACCCAGACGTAGAAGGCGTCTGGCGCAAGCAGGGGGATCGCCGCTGGGCCGGCTGCAACGCCTCGGCCCGTGCAACTCAGCTCTGCTGCCGCGCTCTGCAGATCGCACAACACCATCGCGTGGAGCGTGGGGGTGTTCGACTCGATGCCGGTCGCCACGATGTCGGTCGGATCGATGATCGGCGTCCAGCGATTGCAGCGGCCTCGAGCGAGCGTGCAGGTCGAGGGGACGTTGCCGGCGGCGAGCGTGGGATCGGACCAGCCCCGCTGGAGTGGGTGGCTCACCGAGAACACGAGCTGCTCGCCCACCAGACCTTGGAGCGTGTTCTCTCGGGCATCGCTCCCAGAGGCACGGATGGCGTGGCTCGAGTCGTGGTGAAGGCTTCCATCGGCGCGACGCGTGAAGTGAACGACGAGCTTGCTCTCGAGGTGGTGGCTGTACCCGAAGACGAGGACCTGGTCGCCACGGACCAAGACCTTGTCGAACCGGGCGACGTGCATCGCGTCGAGGTGCACTTGTGCCACGAGCTCGGGGGAGGAGCCGCCTGTGAGCACGGAGAGCTTCCCGGCGTGCAATGTGACGAGGTGGTCGTCGTCGGTCGTGAGGGTATTCGACCCTCTGTCGATGCGCTCCGCGGATCTCGGAGGTGTGAAGGGGGAGAAGCCGCCCGTGGTTCCAGTTCCCGTTTCGTCTGCGTCTTCAGGGATCGGCGTCGGGGCCACGACCGCTGTCATCGGTGCCGTGCGGGCACCGCTGAGGAACTCGTCGAGGGCGCGACCCGAGTCGAACGTCACGATCGAATCTGATCGAACCGCGGGGAGTTCCAACGGAGGGCACGTCTTGCACGCAGGGGAGGGAACTCGCGCGCGTGGGGTTGGAACAGGGGTGCTCCGAGGACAGCCACAAAGGAGCAGCATGGCGACAAGGGGGCGGATCTGGTTCAACGGTGGTCTCCTCGACGCGTGAGGGAGACTCGCGCGTCGTCCTCACAACGACCGTGCGCACGCGCGGGTTGTTTCCACGCTTCGTCGGCCGAGGCCGCAGTTTGTGCGCGACCCCTACAGGGCGCTCAGCATGTTGGTGCGACGCTTCTCGACGAAGCCACCCTCGCGCTCGCGACCTTCAACGAGCTCGTAGCCCAGCAGCGCAAGCACCCGGTCACCGAGGAACAGCGGACGCGCGTTGCCGTACCAGTCGGCACAGCTGACCTTGCAGCGGTCTTTCTTGTTGGCTTTCGGGTCGGCGCTCAGCGTACCGAGCTGTTCGAACTTCATGTCACTGACGCGGAGGTACAAGACCTCGGCCGAACCGGTGGCGAGCTGGGACCCCGTGGAAGCGCCACCTTTGCGGACCGGAAGGCCCAGCATGCCGGCGGTGTCCGAGGTGGGGCGATAGAAGAACCCATGGCTGCGGGTCTCGCCCTGGTTCGCGTCTTTGTGCACGTAGGTGCCGGCTGTCTTGGGTGTGCCGCTCAGCTCGACCGCAGCGAAGTGAAGGTCACTGCCGGAGGCTCCGACCACGACGGCGTCGGGTCCCATCGGCTCGATGCGGTCGATCGGATGCTCGAGTTCGATGGTGGTGGATTCGCCCCCGAGTTGGTGGACGGTCAGGCTGTGCTTTCCTTCCGTCGGCTGGCCCCATCCCGCGCCGTTTCCGTACAGGAGCGCGTTGCCGACGAATCGGTTGTGAAACGCGTAGCCGGGACCGGCGGGATCGGGGAGGTCGACGTAGTGCTCGTCGGTCGCCTGGGCGATGGTGCCGTCTTCGAACCTCGAGACCGGCGTTCGCAGCATCGCGACATCGTGGCTGGGGCCCCGTTCGCTGCCCCACATTCCGCCGCCTGCACCCCCGGCGCGGACGAGGACGTTGAGATGGCCGTCGGGCGTTTGGGAGAACGAGAATTGGTCGACGGGGGCGCCGTAGGTTCGAACGGCTGCGACGGAGTCGTCGCGAAGCCCGAGGCGATAGACGATCGCGTCGGACGGGGAGGTGTTGTCCTTGGCCCACGGAGGCGCCGGTTGCCAGCTTGGGTCGTTGACCCAGACGTAGACAGCATCGCCCGAGACGTAGAAGTTGCGAGAGTAGGCGCCGAGAATCCCGCGGCCCTCACACGCCATGCCTTCGGCGCCTTTGGAGAGGTCGCAGGTGATGACGGTGTGCAGGACGTCCGCTGGACCGTCATCGGCTGGCTTGTAGATCTTGTTGGCCTTGACGACGCCTTTCCACTCCGAGCACTTGGGACCTTCGGCTCGGCACATCGCGGGGGCACCGTCGGGAGCCTCCCCATCCTTGGGCCACGACCCTCCGAGCATGTGCGGCATGTAGAAGACCAGCGTGTCGCCGATGAGTCGGCTCGTGTAGTTGCGCGAAGAATAGTAGTCGTTGCTCCGTAGGACGTCGGTCACGGTGGGGGTGATGGAGCCGTCGTCACCGATGTTGAATCGCGCGAGCTCGGTCCCCCGATATGCATAGCTGTACCCGATGACGATCACCTCGTCGCCGTGGATCAGCATTTCGTCGTACCAGGCTTGATGCCGGCCCTTGGGGCCCACGTCGACTGCCGACACTGGCTTCAAGCTGTCGTCGCCCACCGCGACGGTAAACAGGCGACCACGCCGAAGCACGACGAGGTGGTCGCCGTGGACCTTGACGATGCCCCCCTCATCGACGCCGGCTTCCTGGGTGTTGGTGATGCTGTCGTCAGCCGCGGGGATCGCAGCGGCGCTGGCAATGAGTCCGACGTTTCCCAGGCCAATCGTCCCTTCGCCGGTACCGCCTCCACCCATTCCAGTCCCGGTGAGAGCAAGGCCCCCAAAGCCGGCTCCGCTTCCGATCCCATACCCCCCTCCAGAGCGACCGCGACTCGACGGACGCTTCTCCAGGTACGTCTTGATGGCGTCCCCCGACGCGAATGTCTCCAGCTTGGTGGACGCCGGGGCTTGGCCTGGCTCGGAGTCGGTCTCCGGGGGCGCGTCTGACTCGGGCTCCGGGGTCGCTTGGGCCTTCGGTGTAGAGGCCTGGGCCTTCGGCTCTGCCCCTGGGCTGTCACACGCGAGGAGTAGAACGAACGGGACCCAAGTCGAACGCAGCACGTTCACAAGGATGCCTGCCAGGGCGAAAGGTTCCGACCCACGACATCGCTGTCATGCCGGCCCCACAGAACGCGTCGAACATCACTTGTATGGGGATGTGGCACAGCTGCTGCAGCAGGCGGACACGATGGCTTTGAAGACGTGGCTCTGGAACCTAGGAACCGCAGGCGTCGTGGTCGCTTCGGCTGGATGTGACCCGACCATTGCGGGCGGTGGCACGGACTCTGGCACTTCCGGAGAGACAGACTCGGACACCGAGACGACGACACCTCCGGACACCGATCCCGGACCCACACAGCCCTACGGGACGAGCTACTACGGGACGAGCTACTACGGGACGAGCTACGGGACGAGCTACTACGGGACGGACACCTACTACGGGACCAGCTACGGAACCGATACGTATGGAGACCCGGAGTGCAACGACGACGAAGACTGCGAGCTTGGTGTTTGTATCGACGCAGGCGACCCGTGGGCTTACTGCGAGGCGCTGCCGATCCCTGGCGCGTGTGACGATGAACTCGAGGTCGGACTGACGTGGGTTCGTACGGGCGAAGGGGCGGGCACCCCGGCCGGGTTGCCGAGCGAAGACCGCGTGGTGTTGCTCGATGCGCTGATCGACGATGTCGTAGCACCGGTTTCGATAGCGCCTCTGGAGCCGCCGGCGATCCCGGTGCCGCTGCCTGTTTCATTGGCAGCCGAAGACAGCGTCGTGGGAGCAGCCTGGGCCGATGTGGATGGCGATGGCGACGACGATATCTTGCTCTCGGTTGAGGATGACGCCCGCGTCCGAGTCGTCGCGATGCTCCAAGAACCCGACGGTTCCTTCATCGAAGGAGAAACGGTTGAGTTCGAGGAACGTGGCGATCCGGCCTCGGTGCGACAGTTCGCCGATGGCAGTTTCGAGTTGGTCGCTCGCTTGGAGTCCGGTCTCCTGCACACGGCGATGGGGTTGGGGGACGGGACGTTCTCGCAGCCAGCCCTGTCGGACTGGGCGACCGAGCCCCTGTCGGCCGTAGCCGTCGGACAACTCGACGCCGCTGCCAACGATGACATCGCGGTTGCGGTGACCGACGGTGATCAGTCGCTGGTCGAAGTGCTCATCGACGGCGGAGAGCTCCCGGTCGGCGCTCCGGGACGGCGCGAGCGCTCCCTGCACATGGATGCCCGAGACAGCTGGCTGATCACGCTCGATGAGCTTGGGTCCGGCGTACTGGAGCTGGGCCGCTTTCAGCTCGGGGTTGGCCTCGAAGCCAATACGATTCTCTACCCTGCGCCCGACGTGCCGCGACTCGACTCCACGGTGAGCGACGTGGATGGCGACGGCCGAAGCGACGTTGTATCGCTGCACGAGGACGGGCATCTCACCGTGGTCTTCGCGGCATCGACCGGTGGTGCGTGCACGCAGATCGTCGAGACCGGCGCGGTGTTCGATGCGATCGCGCGGCCGGGTGCCGGCGAACAGCAGGGCGTTGTGCTCTCCGGTCCTGCCGGCGTTCTGGTCGTTCGCGGCGCGACTCCCTAGGCAGCGCGCCCAGCCTTCGACGACGTTGCCAAAATGCCCTCCGCCAAATAGAAGAAGGGCGCCGCTGTAAACAGCGGACGCCCTTCTCGGTCAGACGAGTGTTACGCCGTTAGACCGGGCACATCGCCGTCTCGGGCGACATGCATACCGCGCCGTCGGTGACGGTGGTGAACGTGTCGTCGTTGCAGGCGGCGGTGAAGCCGTCGGTCGCGCCGTCGGTCTGCAGGCCGATCGTCTTGCTGCCCAGGCCACCGTTGTCGCCGTCGTAGACGGTGACGAGCTCACCGGTGTCCGGGTAGAGGATCAGGTTGACATCGAACGTGTCCGTACCGTTCCAGGGGTTGATGCCGTCCCAGAAGAACACGTCGCACTGCACGGCGCCCATGGTGTCGGAGTCCCGCGGGCAGGCACCAGCGTCGAAGTGCTGGTAGTAGACGGCGCCGCCCTGGTCGGTGTCCAAGTCGTCATGCAGCGCGTAGATCCGATCGCCGGTTCCAGTCGACGGTCCGGAGGGCAGCGGACAGTCGTTGCTGAAGTCGCCCCCGGTGCCCTCGGTGCTGAGGAACGCGCAGCTGTTGACGAACCAGTCGGTCTGGTCCACGCCGAACAGCGGGAACGCGGTCGGCAGCGTCACTGTGGCGCTGCTCATCTGGCAGTTGCCAGCGGCGTCGATCGCAGTTCCGGTGGCCGAGATGTCGATGATCCCCGGGTCGGCGCAGCCGAGGCCGTCGCTGAAGAAGGCCGCGTACTGGAAGTCCGTACCTCCGCCCACATCACCGATGCAGCAAGCGCTGGTGTCGTACGTGCAGTCGACCGCGTCGCACGCCAGGTCGCCGAAACCGCCCAGTGTTGCGCAGCTTGCGCCGTCGAGGTTCAGGCCATCGCACTCCTCGCCGAACATGATCTCGTCATCACCACAGACGACCGGGTCAGTGTCGGAGATCTCGATTTCGACGCACCACTCGTTGAGCGTGCCGTCGTCACCGCCACCGTTGTCGGTGATGTCGATCTGCCAATCGCCGGTGGCGTCGGGCAGGCCTTGCAGGGCCTGCAGCGTCTCGAGCGGAAGCACGTCGCCCGTCACCGCCGGGGGCCCGCCGCAGGCCGGCGCAGCCGCGGCCGAATCGTCGTAGCGGCCGTCGATGTTGTCGTCACCGGCGCAGATGCGGTCCTGAAGGATGATGACCTCGCCGCCAGCCGAGAGCGCGATGTCGATGTCGCCCACGAAGGTGTGGGTCGCGTCGAGCGTCACGTTGACGTCGTTCACGAAGCCGACCGTGGCCGGGATCGTGATGATGTCGGTGGTGGTCGGGTTTGCGTCGGTGATCGCCGTGCCCGGCGTGCTGCACACCGTCACGGTGTTCGTGCAGCCGGCCGTGTCGAACCCGGTGCAGTCGTCCATGCAGCCGAGCGTTCCGCCGGTGAAGCCCTGCGTGATGCAGTCTTCGGCGCCCAGGTCGGTGCCGTCGCAGACTTCGTCGCCCTCGATTGCATCGTTGCCGCAAACGGCAGCGATGCAGTTGGTCGTGTCGAAGCCCATGCAGTTGTCTTCGCAGCCGAGCTCGCCGCCGCCGCCGAAGCCTTGCGAGACGCAGTCTTCGCCGCCGAGGTCGGTGCCGTCGCAGACCTCTTTGTCGCCGCGGATGCTGTCGTTGCCGCACTCGTACGACACGCAGTTCGTGATGTCGAAGCCACACTCATCGGAGCAGCCCAGCTCGCCCTCGTCGAAGCCTTGCGAGACGCAGTCTTCGCCGCCGAGGTCGTCGCCCTCGCAGTCCTCGTCCCCCTCGATCACGTCGTCGCCACACTCGGCAGCGGTGCATGCCGCGGTGTCGAAGGTGCAGTCGTCGTTGCAGGCCAGATCGCCGCCCGTGAAGCCCTCCGAGGCACAGTCAGCCCCGCCGAGATCATCGCCGTCGCACTCCTCGTCGCCGTCAACAACGCCGTCGCCACAGCTCCCACCGGTATCCGTATCGGTGTCGGTCGTGTCCTCGGTGTCGGTCGTGTCCTCGGTGTCGGTCGTGTCCTCGGTCTCGCCGACGGTCGTTGGGGTGGTGGCGGTGACCGTGGTGACGGTCGGGTTCGTTTCGCTTTCGCTTTCGGTCCCCTCGCCGCCAGTGCTGTCGTCGCCAGTGTCGGCGGCAGTCGTGTCATCGCCACACGCCGGCGTCAGGGCCAGAGCCGCGAGCATGGGGGCGGCCTTCAAGAATGAAAATCTGTCTTTGCAGTTCATCTGTCGTCTCCCGGGTGGGTGGTCGGAACAACCCAGGAGCATGCTGGCTCGGCACCGCGGCCACTTGCAACAGCAGAAGAGACGATAGAGCTGTGTTGCGGGCGTACTCGCGGGAGGACTCTCACCAACCGAAGTGGCACTCGCGAGCGTTCACCTGTCCGAGAATCTTCAAAACTGCCGAACCTACTTCGCCGGTGCGAAAGTGCTCGAGAGCCAGCCGACAGGGGCGACGAAGCCGAGGGGCCCTGCCATCGTCGCTACCGACGTCGGCGAAGCCCCTCGTCCACACGTGGGGGAAATACCCGGATGAAGGCCTGACCCGCCTGGGGCGAAAGCCGGTAGAGGCAGCTGGCGGCGGCTTCATGGAGCGTCGAATTGTTCGACATCTTCGACCGTGAGCACCGCGTCGAGGGTCCAGCCGTCGTCCACGTCATACTGGATCGAAGCCGGTGCATCGAAGAGCACCCGAACGTCGAGGCGCCGCTCCGCCGTGATGTCGATGGCCAGAGGGATCGTGACGCTGTCGTTGATCACGTCCAGCGACTCGTATCCGTCGTCGGTGTAGACGTAGCCGCTGGCAATCGTGAACCGGAGTTCGTCGTACTCCCCGAGCTCGACCTGCGAGGCGTCGATGAGGCCGGCCCCGCCGTTGAGATCGCCCAGGCGCAGGTGGGCGGCGCCGATCGGCGCCCAGCTCATGCTCTCGCATACGTCGCCGTGGCCCTCGACGCAGGTCCCGAGTTGGATGCGAGAAAACTCGATCTTCGCGTCGTGGAAGTCGTGAGCCTCGAGGTCGGCCTCGAGCCAGAGGCGCAGGTTGGTACCGTGCTCCGGACTGGAGAAGCTGACGTCCGAGTTGTCGTTGAACCCGAGCTCAAAGGTCTCGGTGCGGTCGATCTGGGCGTCGCAGCCGAAGGAGAGAACGGAGGCGGCGAGGATCGTGACGGCGGCGGGGTACTTCATGACGACGAAGACCATCGGCCGCCGGCGGCGAGGCTTGAGCGGGGGCTGTTTGCGGTCCTCTCCGGGCGGCGGGCGCCGCTGCCGGCGTGTTGCTGGTGCACGGCGCCACCTCGCAGGAGTGACTTCCGCGACGCCCGTTTCGGGAACATCCTCAGAACCCAAGCGCGCGCCGAAACGACCATCCCACCCATCGACGCATCAGGAGCACGATAGGTCCGATACGGGGCGCCGGGCATTGTGGACCGGGGCGGGGCGCCGCTGTTGCGGAGGGGGTCTGCTAGCCTCGGCACCATGCGCCGCTTGACCTGTCTTGGCTGTTTCGCCCTCGCCATTGGATGCTCCCCTTCTGTCGACGTTGCGGCAGACACCGACAACTCTGGCAGCAGCGGCAGCGGTGGTGAGACGTCCACGGGCTCGATCCCGCCTCCAACGACGGGAAGCACCACCACCAGCCCATCGTCGACAGGCATCGATCCCACGATTGCCGATGCGACCGGGCCCGACGGAACCTCGAGCGGCTCTTCATCAGAGGGCTCGGACTCCGAGGGGTCGAGTTCCACGGGGCCGGCCCCCATCGAAGGATGCGGAGATGGTGTTGTCCAGCCCGGAGAACAGTGTGACGGGGCGGACGTGCAAGGGCTCGACTGCACCGGACTCGGACTTGGCGAGGGCGAGCTCACCTGTGACCCGATCATGTGCACCTTCGACACCTCGGCATGCGTACCGAGTGGCTCCGAGACCGGCGACCCCGATCCGCTCCCCGACGGGTCGCAGTGCACCGAGGATGACCAGTGCCTCTCGGCGCATTGTTATGTCGCCGGCGTGCTCGGTGGCGTGTGCGGGGAGTGCAGCAGCGACGCGGACTGCGAGTTTGGATGCAACGTGCCCAACCCGCTGGCGTCTCCGCCCGAGGGGTCGACGTGTTCGCAGGGCAACCTGGGGGAGAACTGCGAGGACCAAACGGCGTGCGAGGGCGTGCTGGAGTGTGTCGAGGTGATCAACGTCCCGGGCATCGTCGAGGTGTCGAGCTGCAGCGAGTGCAACACCGACGGCGACTGCGGCATGATGGAGGTGTGCAACCTCGGTCTGGACATCGCCGACCTCGGCGGCGTTTGGACCTGCGTTTCCAACGGCAGCGTTCCTCTGGGGGAAACCTGCGCGCCCGGAGCTTCGGGTGATGCCGCATGTCTTTCTGGCTTCTGCGCCGAGACCGACATCAAAGGCCTGATCAGCGTCAGTGTGTGTAGCGAGTGTGAAGGCGGCGTAGGTTGTCTTGCGGGCGAGACGTGCACCGAGCCCGAAGTCGGTCTCGACGGCACCATCGTGCCCGGCATGTGCGTCTGACGCTCATCCAACGGCGGGCTGAGCCCCGCCGCAAACATTACGCTTGGAACCTCGACGAGCGGGCTCAGGTTGTCCTTGATGGCAACGGTTCTCATTTACTACGGAACCTCCGAGGGGCAGACGGCGAAGATCGCGAGGCACATCGGGGCGAGCTTGGCCGAACGGGGCTTGGAGGTTGAGCTCGTGGAGTCGCCCGCCGTCCCGCCGTTGCCGCTCGACGCCTACCGTGCCGTGTTGGTCGGAGATTCCATCCACGTGGGCAACTATCACCGCCCGGTGATGAAGTTCATTGCCGCGCATCAGGAGACCCTCGCGAAGCGACCCAATGGGTTCTTCTCCGTGTGTTTGGCGGCTGCGTCCAAGAAACCCGAGGAGCAGGCCAAGGCCAAGGCGTTCGTCGACGAGATGATGACGCAGACCCAGTGGCATCCCGATCGGGTCGCCGTGTTCGCGGGCGGCATCGCCTACAGCAAGTACGGTCTGCTCAAGACATGGTTGATGAAGCGCATCGCGAAGTCCGACATGGGCGATGTCGACACGTCGCGCGACTACGAGTACACGGACTGGGACAGCGTCGAAGCCTTCGCAAATGGTTTCTGCGAGGACCTGCTTCGGCGTGCGGCGTAAGTTGGGAAAAGCGCACGGACGGTCAAGCGTTCCCGGACCTTCCCGCCTAGGCTGCCTCCATGAAACACGCAGACCTCCCCGCTCGCGTTGTGCACGGTTTCTCGATTCGCACCTCTCACTCGACCGCCAAGGACGATATCGGGCCCCTGTGGGCGAAGGTTGGTGCGTCCGGGATTCTGGCCGGCCACGCGAAGGCGGTCGCGGTCTATCACGACTACGAGGTTCGGCCGGACGGCTATGAATGCACGGTCACGGTCGGCTTCGAGGCAGAGCCGGGTGCGGACACACCGGAAGGGACGGCGCGCATCGAGGTCCCGGCGCAGCGATGCGCGCTGTGGGAGACGGATGGCTCCGTGGAGCAGGTCGTGGCCGCGTGGCAGGACGTGTGGACGCAGTGGCCCGACGGGGGACCGCGTTCGTTCGGGGCCGATGTCGAGATCTGGGAGCAGGGTCCCGATGGCAAACCGCAGCGGGCCCAGGTCTACGTAGGCGTGCGAAACTGAGGGGCAAAGATGAGGGCTTCCACCCACGCCTCGTACCGCGCGCGCATCGATCGCGCCCGGGCCTGGCTCGACGACCACGTGCTCGAGGACGTACGTCCGGCGGATCTCGCGAAGGTGGCTCACTTCTCGCCGCACCACTTTCATCGAGTGTTCCGGGGGGTGACCGGTGAGTCGGTGATGGAGTGCGTGCGACGGCTTCGGCTCGAACGCGCTGCCCGGAGACTGCATCACAGCGAAGCTTCGGTGCTGAGCATCGCGCTCGACTCGGGGTTCGGGTCACACGAAGGGTTCACGCGAGCGTTTACGGCTCACTTCGGATCCGCACCATCGGTGTTTCGGGAGCAGCCTCATCCTCGGGAAGCACGGACGCGCGAGATGCCGCCGCTGCAACCAGCACAGGTGCAGCTTCGTGATGCCCAGGGGCTGACGATGACGTGCATGGGCCATCAAGGATCGTTCGCCGAGGCGCCCGGGGTCTGGCAGGACTTCATGGCGAAGGTGGCCTCACAGGGGTTGTTCGACGGGTCGCAACAGCTCGTCGGTCGTTACCCCGATGACCCGGACATCACCCCGCCCGACCGCATGCGCTACGACGTAGGGCTGATCAGCGACAACGACAATCCGTTGCCGCCACCGCTATTCCGGCGCAAGGTCCCCGGGGGTCGGTGGGCCGTCGCGGTCCACGAGGGCAGCTATGCCACGCTGTCCCAGACGTACCTGCGGCTCGTGGGTGGATGGTTTCCGAGTACGGGCACGCCACTGGGGGACGGACCGTGCCTGGAGTTCTACCTGAACCTGCCGCACGAAGTGCCCGAGTCCGAGCTGCGGACCGAGGTCTGGGCCCCGGTCCGTCGCGCGTGATCCGTGGCCCGGGCGTGATCGGGCGTAACACTGCGTCCGACCCGCCCGTTGCCTCGACCGCTGCTACCCATGCCGAACCCACTACTCCTCGTGCTGGCTCTCGCGGGCAACCCCGACGTGGATGAGCCTCCGGTCCATGCCCACGATCAGCTGGTGTGCCCGCTCCATCATCACAACCTGGTGGGGGTCCGAGCGATCGGGGTTGCGGCGTTCGAGGAGGGAGCGGGTCGCGATGCGAAGCCGCAAGGGGGCTTTGGGTTCGCGTACGAGCGGACGTTGGTACCGCGATGGCTCGAGCTCGAAGTCAGTCTAAACGCCCTGTTCTCGGAGGCTGGGCCGGCGCTTCCGGTCGATATCCTGCTCAAGAAGCCGTTCCACGCGAGTCATCGGTTCGACCCGTTTGTGGGGCTGGGCGCGGTGGTCGTATTTGGCGTGGGCGAGGAGCAGTTCGTTGCGCCCGGAGCCATCGCTGCGACGGGGATGTATGTGTGGGCCAACGACCGGTGGGGCGCCTCTGCAGAGCTCGACTTCGCCGCGGTCAACGAGCCGCATGGTTGGGTCTACGAGCTCGAGTTCGCTGCGGGACCCGTGCTGCGCTTCTAGTACCTCATGCCCGCAGTCCGTGCCGGGCTTCTGCGCGACCCCCTCGGGGGTGTGGGGTCGCTCCGAACCCCTCGGTCGGGGAGGTCTGCGTTCGGTTCTTTCTATCTCTTCCGCTGCGCATCCCTTCGGGACGCTCCGCTCTCTTGCTCCGAAACCCGCTCCCGAAACCCGGAACGGACTTGAGACCTGAAGCACTAGGCGCCCTCGCCGAACACTCGCTGCACCTCGGTGAGCACCCGGTCTTCGTCGCTGCGGATGCGGTAGTCCTCGGACTGGTCGATCCACCGAATGATCCCGTGTTCGTCGACCAGGATCGTCGTGGGGATCGCCATCGACTTGAACGACGGGACGAGGGCCAACGGCACGCCCATGATGTTGAACTTGCCCGTGGAGAACTCCACGGCCTTGTGGTGCTCGGCTCCGTAGTCCTTGAGGACTTCGAGCTTGGGGTCGGAGAGCAGCTGGAATGAGAGCTTGTCGCGCTTGCGGTGAAGCATCGCGTCTTGCGGGGTGTCCTTGCTCAGCGCAACGATTCCGACATCGAACTCGGCCAGTTTGGGGCTGATGGTCTCGAAGCGCCGCAACTCGGCGCTGCAATAGGGTCACCAGTGCCCGCGGAAGAACTTGAGCAACACCCGGCGGCCTTGCAGCGACTGGGCATCAAACGTGGTTCCCTCTGGGGTGAGCGCGGTGAACGGACGCAGCGGTTCGCCGACCGCGATCCGTAGGCGACCGACCGGGGTCGCGCGCTGGGAGTAGAGGTAGCCGAACATTCCCGCGAGCGTGAGCGCGGGTGCGGCAACGAGGGTGGGCAGCAAGGCGCCGCCGCTGGTGATCGCGGTGGAGATGCCAGCGGCCGCAAGGCCAGCTCCCACGGCCTGGGCCGCAAGATGGCCGTAGGGCCGCAGCGGCACCTTCCCGGATGGAACCGTCGCCATGTAGGTCACCCAGGAGGTGAGTACGGTTGCGAAACCGGCTCCTGCGAACGCGAGTGGGGGCACAGGCATGCTTCGCCCCTTCGAACGTTGGGCTGGCCGTTGGTGTTACCCGGAGCGGTTCGGGTGGTCGAGGTCCGCTTGTGCCACCAGCCTCGCTCCGACCTACGAGGCCCTGACAGGACGAGGGGCGGATGATGTCGCCTCTCGCTCAGCCATCGGCACCTGCGGGAAGCGCGGTCTCCTGAATGAAGCGCCAGCGCCACTGTCCCTGAGGCCGCTCCAACACCGCCAGCGCGCTGCGGCGGTTCAACGCTGCGGAGTTCTGCGCCGCGGCTTGCGTCTCGACGTACGCGACGACGGCGTGGTCCGAGGTGGTCACCAGCTCCTCGACCTCCGACACCGACGCCTCGAACCCGGGACTGGTGCCGAACAGCCCCCGAATGCTGTCGAGAAACTCCGCCCCGGTCAGCCGAGCTCCGCTGGGATACACGAGCTTCATCTCCGCTGGAGACGCTGCCTCGAACCGTCGCCAGATCTCGGCCCGAAACCCCTGTCCGGAAAACCATCCCGTGAGGTCGCTGTGGAACGCGTGTACGAAAGCCGTGGGTGTGTCGGGACCGGTCATCGCGAACCCATCCTGCACGGGCCAGACCGGCTCCGCCAGCGCGCCTGTGGTCGACCTTCACGGGCCCCGGGTTGACGCTCGGGTCCGCGCGGCGCGACCATGGCGATCTTGAGCGCTTGGGTTTGGGCGATTGCAGCGGCACTGAGTGCGCCAGTGCCGACGGGCCCTGACGCGGCTCCGGAGCTGCCTGCCGAAGTTGCGGAACCGGTCGAGCCTGCCGAGCCCACGAGACCTCTCTACATCTCGTA